>Ga0265314_10005083_pt1 | contig 11986 bp, 10 predicted proteins | sample 4126metaG_FD_203106 | JGI IMG/M metagenome (GOLD analysis project Ga0265314, IMG submission 203106) | Rhizosphere microbial communities from Carex aquatilis grown in University of Washington, Seatle, WA, United States - 4-1-26 metaG | ecosystem: Host-associated > Plants > Roots > Rhizosphere >... | reverse complement strand
TTCCACCGGCGACAACTTGTCCCAGAAGCGCTTGCTGATCTGGACCGGATTGGTCGCGTAGACGTGGTTGGTGCCGCTGACGTACTTCTGCACCTCGTAGAACTTGCTCGACGCGATGACGGCAAAGGGATTTTCCTGGCCATCGACAGCCTTGCTCTCGAGCGCCCCATACAGTTCGGCGAAGGCCATCGGCACCGGATTGGCGCCGAAGGTCTTGAAGGTTTCCAGGAACACCGGATTGGGGATCACGCGCAGCTTCAGGCCTTCGAGGTCGGAGCCTTTGGTGATCGGGCGCTTGCTGTTGGTGACATTGCGAAAGCCCAGGTCGAAGAAGCCCAGGATGATCACGCCCTTTTCCGGCAGCTTCGCCGCGAGGGCCTTGCCCAAGGGGCCGTCCACCATCGCATCCGCCTGCCTGGCATTGGCGAACAGAAAAGGGAAATCCAGCAGGCCGAATTCCTTCACGATGCCGTTCAGCGACGTGGTCGATGCAACCAGCATTTCCTGCACGCCGCCTTGCAACGCCGACTGCTGCTGCAATTCGTTGCCGAGCTGGGATGAGGGAAATTCCTGCACCTTGATCTTGCCGCCGGTCTTGGCCGCGACGATCTCTGCAAACTTCCTCACCCCCAGGCTCGTCGGGTGGTCGGGGTTGTTCAAGTGACCAAACTTGATCGTGCGTTCCTGGATGTCCTGCGCCAGGCTGTATGTGCAAGCGAACGCAAGGGCCAACAGCGTGGCAATGGAGCGAATGGATTTCAAGCTTGTCTCCTTGGGGTTCCGAAATATGCGGCATGATGGATTCAATTCCAGAATACTGTTTCATTCCGGAACTTCATTTCATATGCCGAACACGCCAACACCGTCAGGCACCGTCGAGAGGGTGCTGCGCATCCTCGAAACGCTCGCGCACGAGCCGCAAGGCATCGCGCTTGCGGAGCTTGCCAGCGAGCTGTCGTTGCCGAAGAGCGCGTGCCATCGCCTGCTGGCCGAACTAGCGCGCAGCGGCTATGTGCGCCAGCTGCGCGACCACGGCGAATATGCGCTGACCACCAAGCTGCCCGCGCTGGGCTTGAGCTTTCTCGGCGGCGCGGGCATCGTCGATGTCGCGCAGCCGGTCATCGACCGGCTCGCGAATGTGTCCGGCGAACTGGTGCGCCTTGCCATCGTCGATGGCGACCGGCTCACCTTTGTTGCGAAGGCGCAAGGCGCGCGCGCGGGCTTGCGCTACGACCCGGACATGGGCATCGATGTGCGCCTGTCGTGCAGCGCGGGTGGCCATGCATGGCTGATGACATTGAGCGATGAGCGCGCGACCGAGCTGGTCGCGAAGCAGGGTTTCGGCAGCGCGAAGGAGTTTGGCCCCAAGGCGCCCGCGACTTTCAAGGCATTGATGAAGATGCTCGACGAAGACCACAAGCGCGGCTTCTCGATGATCGTCGAGCAATATGCGCCCGGCATGGCGGCGATGGCCGCGCCAGTGATGCGCCGCGGCGGCGACGCCGTGGGCGTGATCACCGTCGCGGGCCCGCTGCTGCGCCTGAACGAAAAGCGGATGCAGGAGCTGGGCAAGGCGCTCATCGCGGCGGCCGCGGAATTGGCATCAGTGGGCGCGCCCGCCTCACCCCGCAACATGAGGGGGCATTCTCCCCGGGCTATCGTGCGTCGCAACTGACGGAGAAGCCTTGATGGAACTCGCGAGCGCACAAGCGCCCGGCGCACCGCCGCGCAAGCATTACGCATGGGTGATGCTTGCGATCACCTTCCTCTACGCGATGTTCTCGACATCCGCGATGGGTGTGCCGGCCGTGCTGATCCTGCCGATGTCGAAGGACCTGGGCTGGACCATCGGCGAGCTCTCGGCACCGCAAGGCCTGCGCGTTGCGCTCTTCGGCTTGTGCGCGCCGCTCGCGGGCGGCTTGATGATCCGCTACGGCGTTCGCCGCATGGTTGCGATCTCGGGTGCGCTCCTGATGATCGGGCTCATCGTGTCAATCACGATGACGCAGAAGTGGCAGCTATGGCTGGGCATGGGTGTGCTGCTCGGGCTCGCGCCCGGCATCACGGCGATGCAGCTCACGGCCGTCGTTCCTGCGCGATGGTTCGTCTCGCATCGCGGCCTTGCGATCGGCATCCTCGGCGCGTCCGTCGCAACGGGCACGCTCTTGTTCATGCCGATCGCCGCGTGGGTCAGCACGATCTGGGGATGGCGTGCGGCGCTGTTGATTCCAACAAGCGGCGCATTGGTTTCATTGGCCCTGTTCCTGTGGCTCGGGCGCGAGCGCCCGCAGGACATCGGCCTGCAACCGCTCGGCGCCACCGCACCGGTGCCTGTGCCCGCGATGCCCAAGGCCAACTTCGTGCAACTCAGCGTCAACGCACTCGTGGCCGGATCGAAGAAGTGGATCTTCTGGATTCTGGCGTTCACGTTCGCGATCTGCGGTGTGTCGAGCTTCGGCCTCACGCAAGCGCACCTCGTGCCCTTCTGCAGCGACATGGGCATTCCGTTCGGCGTGTCGGCGTCGCTGCTCGCGATCATCGGCGTGTTCGACATGATCGGCACCATCGGCTCCGGCTGGCTGTGCGACCGCTACGACAACCGCTGGCTGCTCGCGATGTATTACGGCCTGCGCGGCGTTGCACTTGTATGGTTGGTCTATGCGAATGTGTCCACGGCCGGCCTCTTGATCTTCGCGGTGATCTACGGCCTGGACTTCATCGCCACGGTGCCGCCAACCGTGCGTTTGTCGGTGCAGACGTTCGGCCCCGAGATCGGTCCCGCGGTGTTCTCGTGGATCTTCGCGGCGCATCACATCTCCGCCGGAGTGATGCTGGTCGCAGCCGGTGTGAGCCGCGACGCGATCGGCTCTTATGCGCCGTCGTTCCTGCTGGCGGGCATCCTGTGCTTCGTTGCGGCCGCCGCTTTCAGCGCCGTGCGCAATCCGCAGCGGCACGCAATGGCCACCTAGTCAGCGCAATTCGTTCTTCACGACTTCGCCTGCGCGCAGGATGACGCGCAGCTTGGCGCCGTCCGCGGCCAGCAGCGAAATGTCCTTGAGCGGGTCGCCATCGACCAGGATCAGGTCCGCATGCGCACCGGGCGCGACACAGCCGATCTGCCCTTTCATCATCATCATCTCCGCCGGGATCGACGTCGCTTGCCGCATCAGTTCGACGGGCGAGAACACATCGCGCCGCAGCGTGAACTCGCGGCATTGGCGCGTGTACAGGCTGCCGAGCAAGTCGGTGCCGTAGCAAACTTTGACGCCGGCCTTGCGCATGATGTCGAGGCCGCTCAGGGCCTGTTGCCACGCAAGGTTGGCTTTTTCCTGCATCTGCGGCAAGAGGCCCAGCTGCAAACCGTTTTCGACCAACGCGTCGATGATCACCATCGTCGGCACGATGAACGCGCCGTGCCTCACAACGGCCTTCGCGGCATCGTCGTCGATGAGCGTGCCGTGTTCGATGCTGCGCACGCCGAATTCCGCGCACCGCTTGATCGCACTGGCCGGATGGCAGTGCGCTGCGACGTAGGCGCGCCTCTCAATGCACTCGTTGACGATCGCGCGAATTTCGGCTTCGGTGTACTGGTTCATCCAGATCGGGTCCGTCGGCGATGCAACGCCGCCCGATCCCATGATCTTGATGCAGTGCGCGCCCTGCCGCAGCTCTTCGCGCGCGGCCTTGATGCATTCGTCCACGCCGTCGGCGACAAGCCCGAACGAATTGAACAGCGACCCGGCCGAGCATGCGCACAGCGACTGGTAGCGCGGCGCCTCGTTCACCGTACGCATGTCGCCGTGACCGCCGGTCATCGACAGCGCGCGGCCCGAGTAAAGATAGCGCGGCGCCTCGATGAGCTTGTCGGCGATGGCACGATGCAGGCCGTAGTTGCCGCCGCCAGCGTCTCGCACGGTCGTGAAGCCGCAGTGCAGCGCATGACGCAGCATGTGCACCGCGTGCGCCGTGCGATAGGCCTCGCCAAAAGCTTCGACCTTCGCCACCGCAACATCGCTCGCAAACGCATGCACATGCGCATCGATCAGGCCTGGCATCAGCGTGCGCCCGCCTGCGTCGATCGTGATCGCGTCCTTCGCGGTGAGCGGCTTTGATGAAATTTCATGGATCGTGCCATCGGCCACGAGCACGTTCATGCCCTCCGCGCAGTCGGCCGATTCGCCGTCGAAGATTCGGGCGTTGGTAATGACGATCGCGCTCATGCGGGAGTCTCCTCGGTTTGCTTTGCGGGCCGAGTCACCGGCCAGCCGAAAAATCTCAGAACGTCGTCGCGGCGCGCGAAGGTGTCCTTCTCGCCGAGCGCGATGAGCTCGTTGGTGTACGGCGGCTCGAAGAGCAGGTAGCTTGCAAGCGCCGCGCCGCGCGCATCGCCCTTCGTCACGCCGATGGCCTTGAGCAGCGTGCGCACGGGCCGCGGCAGGCTGCGCAGGTGCTTGGCGGCGATGTCGTCGAGCCGTTCGCTCGGTGCGATGACCAACAGGTCGATCGGGCGCAGCGGCGTGCGCGCACGCACGTCGGGCGCCAGCAGCGACAGCGTCTGGTTGATGCGCTGCGCGCGCTCCACATCCACGCCCAGCGCGTCGAGGAAGATGCTCGACATCGCATGCCCCGCCACCTGCGCGAGCGACGGATACTCCGTCGACACGGACCGATGCCCCGGCGGCTCGACCATTCGGCCCGCGCCGATCACCAGCACCCGCTGCGCGCCCAGGTGCACAGCAGGCGAGATCGGCGCGGTCTGGCGCATCGACCCATCGCCCAGCCACTCGAGGCGCCCGTCCACTTCCACCTGCGCGGCGGGGAAAGCGAACGGAATCGCCGACGACGCCAGCAGGTGCGTCACCGTGATCGTCGTGCGCTGCGAGATTCGCTGCATTCGCGTCCACGGCTGGATGTCGTCACCGCCCTGGAAGAACGTAACGTGCAGGCCGCTCGTGTAGCTCGATGCACCCACGGCGAACGCGCGCAGGTGGCCGTCTTGCATCAGGCGGGGGATTCTCTCGAGCGGCACATAGCGCTTGAGCAGGCGTTCGAGCGGGCTGTTGTCGAGCAGCGAACGCGGCTTGGCGCGCCACCACTTGGCCATCGCCCAGCCCACTGTGAGCATCGCAAGCCAGCGCGCGCCGCTTCGCGCAACGCCGATCGCATCGGAGCGATAGACCCGCTCCGCATTGATGTAACGCCAGATCTCGTGCAGCTGCCCGACCGCGCGATCGAAGTTGTCGCAGCGCGACGCAAGCCACGATGCGTTAACGGCGCCGGCCGATGTGCCCACGATGATCGGGAACGGATTGCCGCCGCGCACGCCCGCGCTCTTGCGAATACGCGCGATGGCCCTCAGCACGCCCACCTGGTAGGCGGCGCGAGCCCCGCCGCCCGTCAGGACGAGGCCGGTTGGCCGCTGATCCTGGCCCGTCACTTCCGTCACTTGCCAGACGACCCCATCTTCACCCACTGCACTTCAAGCCAGTTGTCGGCGCGGTGCACCACATCGACATTGCTGCGCGCGGCCCAGGGAATCACCTGCCGGTGCAGCGGAATGTTCAGCACCTGGTCCTTGTGTTCCATCAGCGCGGCCTTGATCAGCTGTTCGCGCTTCTTGCCGTCGGGCTCTTTCGACGACGCATCGATCAGCTGGTCGAGCTTCGCGTCCTTGTAGTTGCCCCAGTTGTAGTAGCCGGTGCCGTTCTCGCCGCGCGAATGCAGCACGGGCGTGAAGGTTGTCTCCGCATCGGTGATCGCGCCGCCCCAGCCCAGCAGATACATCGACACGTCGAGCTTTTCGGCTTTCGGGAAATAGGTGGCGCGCGGCTGCGCCAGCACATTTACTTTCATGCCGAGCTTGGCCCACATCGCCGACAGCGCTTCGCAGATCGACTGGTCGTTGATGTAGCGGTTGTTCGGGCAATCGATCTGCACCTCGAAGCCGTTGGGGTAACCGGCCTCTTTCATCAGCTCCTTCGCCTTCGCAAGATCGAACGGCAAGCGCTTTTCGATCTCGGGATCGTTGTAGTCGCCCAGCGGCGACGGCATGACCACGCCCGTGGGGATCGCCTGCCCGCGCATCACGGTGCGCTTGAGCGTCTCGATGTCCACCGCGTAGTAAAGCGCCTTGCGCACGCGCACATCCTTGAACGGGTTCTTGCCCTTGACGTTGCTATAGAGCAGCTCGTCGCGCGCCTGGTCCATGCCGACGAAGACGATGCGGTTTTCGAGCCCGTCGATCACCTTCAGGCCCGGCGTCTGGCGCAGCCGCGCGATGTCCTGCGGCGCGGGGTCGAGCACGAAATCGAGTTCGCCGGAGATGAGCGCAGCGGTGCGCGTGGCGTCGTTCTTGATCGGCGTGTACACAATCTCCTGCACGTTGCCTTCGAACTTGCCCCAGTAGTTGGGGTTGCGCTTGAACACCGTCTTCGTGTCGGGCTGGCGCGAGACCGTCATGTACGGGCCCGTGCCGTTGGTGTTGAGGTTGGTGTACTTATCGTCCTTGTTCTTGAAGTCCAGCGGCACGACGGCGTTGTTCTTCTCTGTCCACGCCTTGCTCATGATGTAGATCGTGGTGGCGTGCTGCAGGAAGATCGGGTTGAAATCCTTCAGCTGGAATTCCACTGTGAGGTCGTCGACTTTCTTCGGCGTGCCCATCGACACCGCGTAGGTGCGGAAAGGCGAACTCGGGTTGGCCGCGCGGTTGATCGAGAACACGACGTCATCCGCCGTGAACGGCGTGCCGTCGTGGAACTTCACGTTGGGCCGCAGCTTCATGCGCCACAGTGTGGGCGAGACTTGCGTCGATTCGGTCGCAAGGCCCGGCGCCAGGCCGAGCTTCTTGTCGCGCATGACAAGCGTGTCGTACACCTGCCCGTTGATCGAATTGGTGAGCAGCTCGTTTTGCGAATGGGGGTCGAGCGTCTGCAAGTCGCCCTGGCTGCTCCAGCGCAGGGTCTGGGCGGACGCGCCTATTGCCAAGGTTGCCAGCGCGGCGGCAAGAATAGAAATCGCAAGCCGGAGTTTCATGGCGAAACGCTCCTGGTTGGGAAGCGGCCATTCTGCTTTGCGCCCCAGCGAAGCGCAATGGTGTCTATCCGCGAGGGTGGTGCTGCGCATGCAACTGCTTGAGCCTCTCGCGCGCGACGTGGGTGTAGATCGTGGTCGTGGAAATATCCGAATGGCCCAGCAGCATCTGCACCGCGCGCAGATCCGCTCCGTGATTGAGCAGGTGCGTCGCAAAAGCATGGCGCAACGTATGCGGCGAAATCGGCGACGTGATGCCCGCGGCCTTCGCGTATTTTTTGACGATCACCCAGAACATCACGCGCGTCATGCCTTCGCCGCGCGCGGTGACGAAGAAATCATCCGTCTGCTGGCCACCGAGAATCTTGGGCCGCGCTTCGGCGAGGTATTTCACGATCCAGTCGCGCGCCACTTGACCGAAAGGCACGAGCCTTTCCTTGTCGCCCTTGCCCGTGACGCGCAGCACGTGTTCGTTCATGCCGAGGTGGAAGGTCTTCAGCCCCACGAGTTCGCTGACGCGCAGGCCACTTGCGTAGATCACTTCGAGCATCGCGCGGTCGCGCAGGCCCAGCGGCGTATCGACGTCGGGCGAGGCAAGCAACGCTTCGACTTGCGCCTCGCTTAACGTCTTCGGGACACGCAGCGGCTGCTTCGCGGCTTGCAGTCGCAGCGTGGGGTCGGCCTCGATCAAGCGCTCGCGCAGCGCCCAGCGGAAGTAGCGGCGCAGCACCGTGAGCCGCCGGTTTGCGGTGGTTGCTTTCGATTCGGAGTGCCGGGCGGAGAAGTAGCCGTTGATGTCGGCTTCGCTCGCGCCTTGCAGCGTGCGGCCATTGCCTGCGAGCCATTCGCCGAAAAGCGAAAGGTCGCGGCGATAGGCGGCCAGCGTGTTCTTCGACAGGCCTTCTTCGAGCCACAACGCATCGATGAAGGCGTCGATGAAGGTGTCGATGCTCGCTTCGTTCACTCGTGCCGGCTCACTCCAGCTTGAGCTTCGCCGTCTCCACGACCTTCTTGTACACCGCGTACTCGGCCTTGATCTGCTCGGCGAACTGCTGCGGCGTGTTGCCGATAACGATCGAGCCGGTCTTTTCGATTCGCTCGCGCACGGCCGGGTCCTGCAGGACCTTCACGATGCCGTCGTGGATCCTGTTCACCACTTCGGGCGGCAGGCCCTTCGGGCCATAGATGCCGTAGTACGCCATGCGGTTCACGGGTTCGAGGCCGACCTCTTTGAACGTCGGGACGTTGGGCAGCTCTTTCAAACGCTGCGGGGCGGCCACCACGATCGGAACCAGCCGGTTCTCCTTGATGAACGGCAACGCTGACGGCATGTTGTCGAAGATCATCGGCACCTGGCCGCCCACTGTGTCGGTCAGCGCGGGGCCGGCGCCGCGATACGGGATGTGCGTGACGAACGTGCCCGTCATGCTCTTGTACAGCTCCATCTGCAGGTGGCCGATGCCGCCCGTGCCCGACGACGCGTATGAATATTTGCCCGGATTTTTCTTCAGCTCTTCGATGAAGCCCTTGTAGTCCTTCGCGGGAAAGTTGGGATTCACCGCGATGACGTTCGGTGTCGCCGCAATGTTGGTGATCGGCGTGAAGTCGGTGAGCGGGTTGTACGCGATCTTCGGGTTGATCGCGGGGTTGGCCGCGGTGGTGGACACCGTTGCGAGGCCGAGCGAATAACCATCAGGCGTGGCGCGCGATGTTTCGGTTGCACCGACCACGCCGCCGCCGCCGGCCTTGTTCTCCACGAGCACGGGCTGGCCCAGGATGCGGCCCAGCGGATCGGCGATGACGCGCGCGACGATGTCCGTGGTGCCGCCGGGGGCAAACGGCACGACAAGGCGGATCGGCTTGTTCGGATAGGCCTGCGCGAAAGCGGCGGGCGCAGCGAATGCAATCGCGGCAGCAGCCGCTGCGGCGATGGGCCAGGGACGGCGTTTCATGGAAGCTCCTTCAGATCGGAACATCGTACGGTCTGCAGCGCAGCACCCGCTTGTGGTTTACACATACGGGTAAGCCCCGAAATCCGCTCGGCTATCCTCGGCCGAGTGAACTTCGCCCAGCTGCTGTTCCCGGATTTCTCGCTGATCCTTGCGGGGTTCCTCATCTGCCGCTTCACGCCGCTAGGGCGCAACGTGTGGGAGCCGGTCGAAAGCCTTGTGTACTACCTGCTCTTTCCGGTGCTGCTATTCCAGTCCATCGTGAAGAGCCCGCTCGACTTGCACGAAGCGTCGAGCCTGATGGGGGCGGGCCTGGTGCTGTCGGCGTGCGGCATGGCGATGGCGTATACGCTGCCGCATCTGCCCGTCGTCGGCAAGCAGATCGACAAGCGCGCCTATGCGGGCGCCGCACAGGTCGCGTTTCGATTCAACTCGTTCATTGCATTGGCGATCGCATCGCGTCTGGCGGGCGACCGCGGCACGCAGCTCATCGCGGTGCTGATCGGCGTTTGCGTGCCTTTCATCAACGTGGGCTCCGTGTGGCCGATGGCACGTCATGGCGGCGGCGGCATGCTTCGCGCGCTGGCGACGAATCCGCTCATCATCGCGACGCTGTCGGGCCTCGCGTTCAACCTTGCGGGCTTGCATGTGCCCGTGTGGATCGAGCCGACGCTCACGCGCATGGGCGCGGCGTCGATCGCGCTGGGCTTGATGACGGCCGGCGCGGGGCTGCAACTCGGCTCGATCGCCACGAACAAGGCGCTCACGGCCGGGCTGCTTTCGATCCGTCATGTGCTGCTGCCGCTTGTCGCTTCGCTGCTCGCGCGCGCGTTCGGGCTTGATGATGTGCAGACGACGATCCTGCTGGCGTTCTCGGCGTTGCCGACGGCTTCGAGCGCGTATGTTCTTGCGACAAAAATGGGCTACGACGGGCCGTATGTGGCGGGGCTGGTCACACTGTCGACAATGTTGGGGCTGGTGAGTCTGCCGTTTGCGCTAGGGGTGCTGCGCTGACCGTAGTTAGACTGCTCGCCAGCCGGTGATTGGTGGACGCGTCTCCACGGGTGGCTGTTCCCGCTCCATGACGAACCCCGGCTCAAACATATCGAGAGATTCAACTAGCCGACGCATGGATGGACGCGGCTTCTGCTTCGACAGCATTTGGCGGACTCTTGATGTTCTTTTCTTCATGCATTCCCTTTAGTCCCATACGGTCAAGTATGCGTCGAATGCGACTGGTTCAACGCCCAAGCGACATGCTCGCGCACCAGCGCGCTCGCGTGATCGGCGCGCGAGGCCAGCGCATCGCGGATCCGCGGATCGCCCGTCGCGCGCAACGCGTTGCCCAGCGCGATCGCCACATTGCGCAGCCAACGCTCGTGCCCGATCCGCCGGATCGCGCTGCCTTCGGTGTGGCGCAGGAACTCGTCTTCGCTCCACGCCAAGAGCGTGACAAGCTGCGTGCCGGTGAGGCCTTCGCGTTCGTCGAAGTCGGGCAGACTGCTTTTCTGCGCGAACTTGTTCCACGGGCACACAAGCTGGCAGTCATCGCAGCCGTAGATTCGGTTTCCCACGAGCGGCCGCAGCTCTTCGGGAATCGACCCGCGATGCTCGATCGTGAGGTACGAGATACAGCGGCGCGCGTCGAGTTTTCCCGGCGCGACGATCGCTTGCGTGGGGCAAACATCGATGCACGCGCTGCACGTGCCGCAATGCTCGGTGATGGGCGGGCTTTCCGGCAGCGCGATGTCCACATAGATCTCGCCCAGGAAGAACATCGACCCCGCTTCGCGCGACAGCACCAGCGTGTGCTTACCGCGCCAGCCCTGCCCGCTTCGCACGGCCAGCTCGGCCTCCAGCACGGGCGCGGAATCGGTGAACACGCGATGCCCGAAAGGGCCGACGGCTTCTTCGACCTTTTCCGCGAGCTTTTGCAGCCGCGAGCGAATCACCTTGTGATAGTCGCGGCCGCGCGCATACATCGACACGATGCCTTCTTGCGGGCGTTCAAGCCGGTCGAATTCCACTGCTTGCCAGCCTTCGGGCGTGCTTTGCGGCAGATAGTCCATGCGCGCGGTAATGACGCTCACAGTGCCCGGCACGAGCTCTGCGGGGCGCGCGCGCTTGAGCCCGTGCGCGGCCATGTAGTCCATTTCGCCGTGAAAACCGTTGTTAAGCCAGGCGCGCAAGCCGGCTTCGGCGGAACCGAGGTCGACTCCAGCGACTCCTATGCTGGAAAATCCAAGCTCATCGGCCCAGTGCCGAATATCGGACACCAAACGAGGACCATCCACCTGAATGCGATCGAACGCCACCCGCCGATTGTAGGAACCGAGCCGGCAACGGGCGATGTTCTTTCCGTCCGCGCTTTGGCGTGGCCGACCGAAGACGCCACGCGTGCCTGTGCGGCGCAGCTCGCGTCGCATCCCGCGATTGGCGATGCATTCATCGAACTGCATGGCGACCTCGGCGCGGGCAAGACCACGTTTGTGCGCCACCTGCTGCGTGCGCTGGGCGTGGCCGAGCGCATCAAGAGCCCGACGTACACGGTGATGGAGCCGCACGAGGCCCATGCCGAAGGGCGTGACATCGCCATCTACCACTTCGATTTCTACCGCTTCACCGATCCGCGCGAATGGGAAGACGCGGGCTTTCGAGACATCTTCGCGGGCCCGGGGCTGAAGCTTGCCGAATGGCCCGAGAAAGCCGCCGACCTGTTGCCGCAAGCGGATCTCGTGATGCGAATCGAAGCCGATGCCGACGAAACGCGTCACGTCACGCTCCACGCGCAAACACCGCGCGGCATGGACTTGCTCCAGTGAAGCGGCGCGATCTGATCAAGGCCGGCCCTGTGGTGCTGCTGCTCGGCACGGCGCAGATTGCGCGCGGAGCGGCCATCGTGGCCGTGCGCGTGTGGCCCGCGCCGGAATATTCGCGCGTGACGATCGAATCAGACGCCGCGCTCAAATCCACGCAGTCGCCGCTCCATGCGCCGCCGGGACTCGCGG
>Ga0265314_10005082_pt1 | contig 11986 bp, 8 predicted proteins | sample 4126metaG_FD_203106 | JGI IMG/M metagenome (GOLD analysis project Ga0265314, IMG submission 203106) | Rhizosphere microbial communities from Carex aquatilis grown in University of Washington, Seatle, WA, United States - 4-1-26 metaG | ecosystem: Host-associated > Plants > Roots > Rhizosphere >... | reverse complement strand
AAGTTTTCCGAAATAATCCTGGTCGAGACTGGCAAGAACGACTGGGTGGTGGATAAACTTCCCTAGGAGTTATCGCAGGAGTTCGCATTTATGAAGCGCATCCACAAGGTTGCTATCCTCGGCGCGGGCACCATGGGCGCCCGCATCGCAGCACATTTCGCTAACGCGGGAGTGCCTTCGTTGCTGCTTGATATCGTTCCCCCAGATGCGGACGGCCCCGCGCGCAATAAAATCGCCGCGGCTGGACTCGACGGGGCCAGGAAATCGAAGCCCGCGGCGTTTTTCGAAGCATCGCTCGCGCGCCTCGTCACCGTGGGAAATTTCGACGACGACCTGAAACGCTTGGCCGAGGTGGATTGGATTATCGAGGCCATCGTCGAGAACCTCGAAATCAAGCGAGCATTGTTAAGAAAGGTCGAAGCGGTCCGCAAGCCGGGCACGATCGTCACGACCAACACCAGCGGACTTCCGGTGGCGAAAATCGCGGAGGGTTTTTCCGACGACTTCCGGCGCTCGTGGTTTGGAACGCATTTCTTTAATCCGCCGCGTTATATGCGGTTGCTGGAACTGATCCCCACCCCGGAAGCGGATCGCGCGCTGATCGAGGCCGTCACCCGCTTCTGCGACTTGCAGTTGGGCAAGGGCGTCGTGCTGGCGAAAGATACACCCAACTTCGTCGGCAATCGCATCGGAACATTTTCCGTGCTCAACGTGATGCGGCTTATGCAGGAAATGGATTTGAGCGTCGAAGACATCGACGCGCTCACCGGCCAAGCCGTGGGCTGGCCACGCTCGGCCACGTTTCGCACGATTGATTTGGTGGGGCTCGACATCCTTGGGCACGTGGTCACGAACATGACCCAAAATGTGCACGACGAGCGCAGCGAACTGCAGATTCCCGCTTTCTTTCGCCAGATGCTGGAACGCAAATGGCTCGGCGACAAGACCCAGGGCGGCTTCTACAAGAAGAATGTGGGGCGAGCACCCTCGCCCGCCGAACCTGGCAAAGAAGACGAGCGCCTGGCGCTTGACTGGAAGACCTTGGAATATCATCCGCGGCAAAAGCCGAAATTCGCCGCACTCGATATGGCGAAGAACATTGAAGACACGGGAGCGCGAATTCGAATGCTGCTCGGTCTCGACGGCGGCGCGCCGCAGAAGGCCGACAAGGCCGGCGCGTTCCTGTGGACCGCGCTCTCTGACTTGTGGACGTACTCCGCCAATCGCATTCCCGAAATTTCCGACTCCATCGTTGAGATTGATCGCGCCATGCGACTCGGCTTCAACTGGGAACTCGGCCCCTTCGAGCTCTGGGACGCGGCGGGCGTGGAAGCAGCCGTCGCGCGCATGAAGAAAGAGGGGCGTCCAGTAGCGGCCAATGTCGAAAAGCTGCTCGCCTCAGGAAAAAAATCCTGGTACGAAGATGATTCGAAGACACCGTCGGGCCGCAAGTATTGGGATCTGGCAACTGGCGACTGGCAACCGGTAGTTGTTCCCGAAGGAGTCTGGTCGGTCGAAGTCGCAAAAAAGTCCAACGGCGTGGTCAAGAAAAATTCTGGCGCATCGCTGGTTGACTTGGGCGATGGCGTGGGCTGCATCCAGTTCCACTCCAAAATGAACGCGCTCGGCGCCGACATCATCTCGCTGATCCTACAGTCGCTGAAGCCGGGCGGACCGGGAGACGCGTTCGACGCATTCGTCATCACCAACGACGCGCAGAATTTTTCCGTTGGCGCCAACCTGATGCTGCTGCTCATGTCCGTCCAGGAAGAAGAGTGGGACGACGTTGACCTCGCCATACGTCAGTTTCAGGGCATGACCCAGGCCATCAAGTTTTCACCGAAGCCGGTGGTGATTGCGCCCTTCGGACTCACGCTCGGCGGCGGTTGCGAAATTTCTCTGCACGCCGCCGCTCGTCAACCACACGCCGAGCTCTACATGGGCCTGGTCGAGGTCGGAGTCGGCCTGCTTCCCGGCGGCGGCGGCTGCAAGGAGATGCTGCTGCGCGCGGTGGACAGCGCGGCGTCGATTCGCCCCGATCTTCCTTCCAACGCTCGTGGCGATTCGGTGGAATTGCTGGAGGCGATGAAGAGAACTTTCGAGACCATCGCCACCGCAAAGGTCGCGACTTCGGCGGAAGAGGCACGCGGACTAGGTTTCCTGTCGAGCTCCGACCGGATCACCATGAACCGCGAGCGCGTTCTCTTTGACGCCAAAGCTCGCGCGCTGGAATTGGCACGAATGGGCTATGAGCCGCCGGTGATGCGCACCGGCGTCCCCGCTCCCGGCGAGAACATCCTCGCCGCTCTCAAAGCGGGCGTCCACCTTATGCGGCAAGGTGAGTACATCAGCGATCACGAGCAGAAGCTGGCCACGAAGATCGCCGAAGTGCTCTGCGGCGGCAACATCACGCCCGGCACGCCAGTCAGCGAACAATACCTGCTCGACCTGGAACGGGAGGCCTTCAAATCCCTGTGCGGAGAAAAGAAGACACAGGAGAGAATTCAGTTCACGCTCAAGACGGGTAAGACGCTGAGGAACTGACACGCGGGTACCAGTGGAGAGCCGGGCGTCCCCGCCCGACTAGACGGGTGAGACGCCCGTCTATCCACCGCGCCTGCACCGATTTACTTTGAAAGCGCCCGATCCACCGAGAACGCCCCCGCTCCACGCAACAACAGCGCCGCAGCCATGGCGAGCGCCAACAGATGATACTCGATCCCCTCACCCTTCTGAGCGCCCATCCAATTCATGAAGAAGCCGTTCTGCAAATGAACCATGAAGATCGCCCCAACCATCAGGCCGGCAATCCCAAGAGAGGCGATGCGAGTCAGCAATCCGACAATCAGTCCCAGGCCGCCAAAGAATTCGGTGCAAATGATCAGGAATGCGACCGGAGCGGGCATCCCCATGTGCGTGAAGAATCCCATGGTGCCGTGAAAACCATAGCCTCCAAACCAGCCCAGCATTTTTTGCGCCCCATGCGCGAAGAACACCACTCCCAGAACCACGCGCAAGATCGTAAAGCTCACGTCGTTGCTCGTGCCCATCAGCCGCTTCAGCATTGCTTCCTCCTGCAGGATGTATCGTCCCGCAATTGTCGTTATAACGACATTTGGATTCGATTCTCTTGCCCTGCCGCCAGGATTCATTTTTCCCAGCGACGATGCGGGTATAATCTTGGAACTAGACTTCGTGAAGGATGGTACAAGCAAACATGTCCGCAAACAATGGTACAAACGGCGCGAACGGCAATGGATTGGATGCGGTTCTGAAACCGCGGGCAAAGTGGCTGGCGAAGCGCAAGGCCGAAAATACAGACGGCAACTTCTCGCAGATGCATTACGCGCGCCGGGGTGTGAACACCGACGAGATGCAATACATCGCTCATCGGGAGAAGATCGCGCCGGAATTGGTGCGCGATGAAGTCGCTCGCGGCCGTATGATCATTCCCGCGAACATCAACCATCCGGAACTGGAGCCGATGGCGATCGGCGTCGAGTCGTTGTGCAAGATCAACGCCAACATCGGGAACTCAGCCGTCACCTCGAACGTGGAAGAAGAGCTCAAGAAGCTGCACACCGCCGTTCACTATGGCGCCGACACGGTGATGGACCTCTCTACCGGCGGCGACATTCACACCATTCGCGAAGCGATCATACGGCATTCGCCTGTCCCCATCGGCACCGTGCCGATTTATGAAGCGATCTCGCGCGTCAAGCGCGTCGAAGATCTTACCGCCAGCGTGATGCTCGAGGTGATCGAAGAGCAGGCGCAACAGGGCGTGGATTACATGACCATTCACGCCGGCGTGCTCATTCAATATGTGCCCATGGTTTCGAAGCGCATCACGGGCATCGTGAGCCGAGGGGGCGCGATCCTTGCCCAGTGGATGACTCATCACCACAAGCAGAACTTCCTCTACGAATGTTTCGAAGACATCTGCAAGATTTTCGCGAAGTACGACGTAAGCTTCTCGCTCGGAGACGGCCTGCGTCCCGGCTGCCTGGCGGACGCCAGCGATGAAGCGCAATTCGCGGAACTCAAAACTCTGGGCGAACTAACTCGCATCGCATGGAAGCACGACGTGCAGGTCATGATCGAAGGCCCGGGCCACATTCCGATGCACCAGATCAAGGAGCAGGTGGAGAAAGAAAACGAGTGGTGCGACGAGGCTCCTTTCTACACGCTGGGGCCGCTGGTCACTGACATCGCTCCGGGCTATGACCACATCACGTCCGCCATTGGAGCGGCGATGATTGGATGGTATGGCGCATCGATGCTCTGCTATGTCACGCCGAAAGAACATCTTGGCCTGCCTAACGAAAAAGATGTGAAAGACGGGATCATCGCCTACAAGATCGCCGCCCACGCCGCCGACGTGGCCCGCCAGCGTCCTGGAGCACGGGACCGCGACGATGCCCTGAGTTATGCCCGCTATAAGTTCGATTGGGAGAAACAGTTTGAGTTATCGCTCGATCCCGAGACGGCGCGCTCCATGCACGACGAAACCCTTCCGCAAGAACAATATAAGTCGGCTGCCTTCTGCTCCATGTGCGGGCCTAAGTTCTGCTCCATGAATTACTCCAGCAAAGTGGACGAATATAACAAGCAGGTGCATGGGTTGGAAAAGAAGGACTATTCGGGACTGGTGGAGAAGCTGGTCACGATCAAGTAAGGCGGTCACCCTCCGGTTTTGCAAAATGGAGATATGTTTCACGCGAAACGTTGTACTGGCTATATTGTACGTACATGTTAGTACATATCTGTACATACATTGGGCGGCAGCATGGACTAAGTAATAAATTCCTGCCCCGTGCGAGGGGTTCTAAGTTATTGATAATGTTACGGGGTTGGGTGTGGTTAAATCGCCACTCGCGGGTAGTTATTACACTGTAAATACTACAAAGGCTTGTTATTCGGCGGGGCGGGCATTTCGGGCGAGAGTTCTCTCTCCCGGCCGCTGGGCTGGGGAGACTAGGGAACTTTTTGGGGTGGCGCAGGCTGAGATCCCATGCGGGACGATTCCGTGGTATCCCACCCTTGCGCAAAGAACGCGCAAGGATGGGGCACCCGGCCCTACCCAAAGCCATTTGTGAGACCAGTTCCAGAAAGGTCTTGGGATGGCCCAGGCTAAAATCCCATGCGGGACGATTCCGTGGAATCCCACCCTTGCGCAAAGGACGCGCAAGGATGGGGCACCCGGGGCTTGCCTAAGAATTCTTCGAGTTAAGGGTGCACTGAAGAGAAGAGTTTCCAGTCTTTCCGCAGGAAAGGGCGGTTGTTTCGAAGACCTTTTCGTACCGGAAGGACGGTTTTACGTATGGCTTCTTTTTGTTTGCCGGAGCAGGAGGAGCGTCGGCGGATTTATTGTCGATATCCATAACAAGAACCTCGTCTCTTTTTGTCCGTTAATTCAATGCCGTCTGAGATGCCTGGACAGCGCAGCCACCGGTGCCGCCGGATGTTCCGCAAACTTGATTGCCGAGAGTGGTGAAGTAGACCTGAGAACTTCCCGCCACGACCCCATTCAAAACATCATCGATGATGATGCCGCTCGTGCCCCCGGCGGCGGGGAGAGCCGAGATAAGGCTCGCGCCCCCGTTGATCCAGTTAACCGTTCCGTCCCCGGTGATGGTGGCGCCCACGGTCGCGCTCCAAGCAGGAACGGACCCGCCCGTTGTTCCTCCCTTGGTGGCAATCTCAATGTTGCCGCGGCTATCAACAATGCGGGCCCTGATTGCTATTGTTGTGGCGGGAGTCCAAGTGGGCAGAGGGGTCGCGGACAGCGGGCCCTGATTGATCCAATGCACGGTGCCATCCGTTTTAATCGAGCCTACGGTGGGGCTAAAACTGGCGGACGTTGACGAAGTGCCCGCCGCAGTTACCTCTTCGATGTTCCGATTGATATCGAGGATCTGCTGGTGCAGTGGATAGGGCGTGGAGGGTTGCCAAGGGGTATCGATGAAATTCAGGATGCAGCCCGCATCGCCGCACCCGGTCGCAACGCCATGGTTCTGCACGCTGACGAAGAGGCGCTCGGAGAAACCACCCGTGGTGTTCGGATTGGGCACGTCGGCGACCGGAGAACACGCGGGTGAGAATGCCGCTGATGCCAAACCTACGAGGCCTGGGGCATTGGCGGTGCCAGGAGTAGCGGCCACAATAGGAATCTGATAAAGGGCCGGATTCTGGCCGGTATTGCCGCAAACGTAAAGGTTTCCGGTGCCATCCGAGGAATTGTAATAGGTGCTGTCAAAAGCGCCGATGTACAAGGGATTGGGCGTCGCCGATCCGAAAGCCACGCTTGTCCCAGCCGTGACCTCGATTCCGGGATCTCCGGATTCGAACGCCGTACTGAGTTGAAAAACCGCAGCACACGCGCTGGTGCCCAGCGAACAGTTGAGGTTGCCAGAGGATCCGTCACTGGAGGCGAACACGTACACCGAGCCATTCGTCGAATCGACGATCGGGCCCTCCACAATTCCCGTGCCGAAATCCAACTCGCTGGACTGAGTGATGGCGGGGATTGGGTGGTTCACACTCACGCTATACAGAAATCCGTCGAAGTCGCCCACAAACACGTTCTGGGATCCGGAATCGTAGACCGGACTGGAGAGCGTCGTACCGGAGTTGACCTGGACTGGAAACACGCCGTTGTGGACTTCGCTGGGTACGCCGTTGAAAAAGCCGGTAATTTTATGGAGCCATCCCCCGGTCCCGCCCACCCAACCAATGTCGTTGGTGTAGTCATAGAAAACAGACGAGGTGGTGTCGTCGGTCTGGGATCCACCGCCATCTGTCAGTGAGATTTGGGTCATGCAGGGAGCGGCACAGGTGGGGTACGAGGAGGCGGATACGAGTGACGGGGCTACGGGACTGGTCAGCGTCCCGCTCCCGGCAGCCCACTTCAACATGACCAGGATTCCGTGCCCACTGCTGGTCGCGACGAAAGCAACTTGCGAACCATCCAGCGAGATCAACGGCGAGGTTAGAATCTGGCCTCCGGTATTGAAGGCCCAGTACACCGAGGGAACCGTACCGGTGCATCCGGCATAAAGGTTGTCGAAGGCCACGATGCTGGCCTGTCCCCCAGATCCGGCCAAGCCGGTGCTGTAGACCACGTAATCCGGTGCAGTCGCGGTACCACAGTTCGCGGTGCTGCCCTTGAAGGAGAACCTGGCCGGATAATTGCCCGCGCCTGCGCTCGCTCCACTGCCGAGGTCTTCTGACCAATCTCGTTTCAGCTTCTTGCTGTACGATTTGCGCACGCTGGTTGGCAGCATGAGCGCCTGTTCTCGGCGCTGGACCTGTTGCCAGTAGCGCGGATCGGTAGCCACACGGGCGAGTCGTTCGGCTGAACCCGGGCGCGTGAAGATAAGGTGACGGTGACTCCAATCGGTAGTTAGAGAAGTTTCGTGCTGGGAGGGCTTGCCCGCCTGGGCGGCTGACACCCCTGCCAAAACCACCAATCCAGACCAAGCCAATCCCAGCCAAAGCAATCGAGCAGCCACAGCGTTCATTGTCCTGACTCCAGGGTCGTGCGAAGATGCCAAACAATTGCGGGTAGGCTGTTCGGCCCTCAGGGGCTAAAGCCCGCGTCTTTTCGCGACAGGCAAATGCGGCTGGTCAAAGACTCAACCAGTCGGGGCGATAAACTCATCGCACTGCGACGGTTCGTGCGGGCGTGACGAACGTCCTGCTAGACGCGTGCTCAACAGTTGATTGCGTCGGATAGTAGCAGCCACCGGGAACGCTGTCTGTAGGGAAGAAGCCGGACAGGGCCCTTCCACTGTGCGTTAACACTAGTCATCGTGGGGCTGGGAGTTGAGGTCGTCACAAAGTTCGATTCGTTAGAGTCGTTATCCTTAAATGATTCCGAACTGGCGCGCAATCTGGGTTTCGCACCAACGAACTCTGCACGATACAATCGTTGTTCATTTGTGTAAGGCACAAGGGAGACTCTGATCCTGATGTCACAGTATGAAGAACTGCTGGAGGAATTTGAGGTGTACGACCGCTCCGCCGCTGGGGTGAAGTCTCTGATGCAGCACGTCTCCCAGCGCCTCCACGAAGAGATGACGCGCTACAACTGGGTTGGCTTTTATTTCATGGAAGTCCCCACTTTCGACACGCTGGTGCTGGGACCCTACGTTGGCAGCTTTATGCCCACTCTGCGCATTCCGCTGGACAAAGGGTTGTGCGGAGCGGCGGCCACTACCGGGGAGACCGTGGCAATCAACAATGTTGCGGCCGATCCTCGGTATCTGGGGTCGGACCTGGTGAAATCCAATATTGTGGTGCCGATATTCGTGAAGAAGCGGGTGGTGGCAGAGTTGTGTATCGAGAGCTACTTTGCGGACACTTTCACGGCGCCAGAACAGAAATTTGTTGAGTCCTGCGCCGAACTTGTCGGCCGGTATATGGAGAAAGAGGCGCTTGCCGGGGCGAGGAACGTGGGAACGCCGCAGTAGGGAGCTGCGGAAAAAGTCTCCGTCCGATGCCCGGCCCCTAAAGGGGTGTCTAGTTTCGAAGGACTTCGGTATCGCTAAAGCGATACCCTGATACGAAACCGGAGTTTTTCAGCAAACTGCAAAGCCGACTCTCGAGACAAGCTTCTTTTCGCAGCGGTGAACCGCTGCGCCACCCACAATCAGAGCCCTCTTCTTGAGATGCGGGACGATGGCCGGGCGAGGACGCCCGGCGCTCCACCTACTGGTTGATGCGAGCTCGCTTAGCCTCGGAAGTCCGCCGCGCCGTTCCAGACCAACTGTACTGCGATCGCCAGGATCAGAAATCCGAAAATGCGGTTGATCGCGCCCATGGCGCTCGGGCCCAGGCGCTTGACGAATGGGCCTCCCAGACACAGGAATAGATAACAGGTCAGGCCCAGAGCTACGATTCCTATCACCATGCCGGCGTAGGAAAGAAAATGGTCGGCGTGGGCGGCGAGTCCCATGACGACGCCGATCGAGCCGGGGCCGGAGAGCATCGGCATAGCCATGGGGGTTAGCGAAATATCCTGTTTGGTCAGGGCTTCGCTGCTTTCTTCCATGGTCATGCGGCTGGTGCCGGTCACCATCCCCCATGCGGTATTGGCCACGATCAATCCGCCCGCGATTTTCAGAACGGGCAGGGAGATTCCGAAAAAGTTGAGGACGAAGCGGCCAAAGAGCATGAAGACGACCAGGATCGCAATTACATCGACGGCGATCTTCAGGGCGGTGCGGCGGCGCTCTTCGGGCTTGTAGTCGGCGGTAAGGGTGAAAAACATGGGAACACCGCCGAGCGGGTTAACGATGGGAAAAAGCGCGAGGAAGGTCGCCGTCGCTGCGGTGGGCAGGTCGTGCAGCAGATGCCCTATGGCCATGTGCGCGTTCATCGTAGCGAAGTCGAGTATACCTCGCTGGGCGCTCGTTGCAGGAGCGCGTGTGGAGCTGAGCATCGGGTGGGAGCGGCTAATTCTGGTTCGAGGGGCGCTTGGTGCCGGGAGTCTGCTTGGCGGCTTTCGGAGTGGGCTTGGTGTCGAGATAGGCGACACTATTCGCGGCGATGACGTCGCCGCGATGCGGGCGCGAGCTCGGATGCCGGCGCGCAAAATGCTTTGCCGCTTTGGCTTTCGGCACAGGCCTGTAGCGCTCATCCAGATAGGTGACGGTATCGCGTGCGATCAAGTCGTCACGGTGTGGGCCTGACGGGCGCACTTTAGCTCTGGCGGTTGCGGCTCCGGGCTTTGCGACTGGTAATTCGTCCGGCTCTTGGGAGCCTTCCGATCTTAGTTCGGATCTTAGGTCAGGCGGCGACACGGCGGAAGCGGCTACTTGCGCTGGAGCTTCTCCTTGAATTCTTTCGGGAGCTTTCTCGGGATTTACGGCGCTCAACAAATCCACGTCGGCGGGCGGAGCTGCGACTCTCTCCGCTGGCACGGCTCCGGAAATCTGAGCGGGAGCTTTGCCGGTCCGGCGCAGGCCGAACCCCAGGACGAGGGCTAGCAATGCCACAGTGGCAAAACCCAGAGCAGCGCGCCAGAGCCATCCCGCGGGACGATTGCGCCGTCGCGGTTCCGGTACTGGCAGGGCCATGGTTGGCTTTGCAATGGTCGGCCGGGTGATGGTTGGCTTGGGGATTGGCGGGGCGATTTTTGCAGCCTCTCGCGCAGAATGGCTCAACGGCATCGGCGGCGACGATGGCAAGGAATTCGCTGGCGCGATCGGACGCGTGCTTTCTTCGATGTTGGAGCGGGGATCGAGGCCAGGATGGAGCGGAGTTTCGGCTGCTCGGGAAACCGCTTTGGGCGCCGGTTGCGGAGCTTCCGCGGGGAGTTCCACATCTTCGACGCTTATCTCAGCGACGGGCAGCTCGGCGTTGAAGCTGAGAGGCTCTTGGGAAAAGTAAGCGACTTCGCTAGGATCGGGCGGGCGGCGAATAAAGTCCACCATCGGCGCTTTCAAATGATGCAGAAATTCAAGCGATGCCGAGTGGTCGCCATCGTGGGCTTCGACGCTCGCGATCAACTGATTCCCGGGATCGGTTTCGACCCGCAGTTCCAGGTCCGCAATATTGTCGGGGATGGAGTCGGGCGAAACGATTTCGACGGCGTAACCGCGGGCAAGCAGATCCAGCGCCAGCTCTCGCGAGCAGGCGTGGGAGCGCGTGATGATTCTTGCCAGTGCCATAAGTCGCGTCGCCTCGGCCGCATGGTTGAGGCGGGAATCGGCAGCCCCTAAAGGGGCTTTTGATTCCGAGGTGCTGCGGCATCGCTAAAGCGATGCCCTGATACGAACCTTGTCGCGCCGATCTTGTTGCGCGGCTACGAACCTGGTTGCTTGCAAAACTTCTCGCGGCGGTTAGCGATATTGCTCTAGAACCAGAACGGCTCGGTTCAAGGCGGCCGCCAGGGCTGCGATTTGTTGTTCAGTCCGGCGAAGATCCCCGCGATCGATCGCCTCGTTCACCCCGGGAATAACAACTGCTGCATATCCTGTGTACTGTCCAGGAGCGTAAACAGCGTGGTGAAACCAGGGACGGTTCGGTAACCCCTCTGGAATCAATAGCCCCCGCTCCGCTTCGCGTAGTTTAGCATTCATGCGGTCCGGCGCTGCGGGCATTTTCCGCTGCTTTTGGAGCATTTTTGCGCCCACTTCCTGCAGGTGGCGCGCGCCTTCGAGCGCTGCCGAGAAGTCTGGCGTCTTGTCCCCGAAGCGCTCTTTACTCTTGCTCTTGGCGGCGTCGAGGTAAACCAGAATCTCCTTCCCGTAGTTTTCGTAATCGTAGGGAAGCACGTCGGCGCTGGACATACGCAGGACTTCCAAGCCGTAAATGCGGGCCATCTCCTGCTCGTAGCGGAAATCGGGATCGCCGAATTTCTTGAACCAGGCGAAGTTATCGAAGACCGAGTGGTACACACCGTAATCGCCGCTTGAGCTGACATCGGTGGAAGGCACTCCCAGGTGCTGCAGGAAAACGGTGTAGTCGGAACCGCTGCCGAGATCGCCCACGGGCAGATCACTCTGCATTGCCGCCGGCGGCGGGCGGTAGGTGCTGGTCTCCTGCGGATGATTGCTCTCCGGATTGGACTCGCTCGTCTTTTTCCACGCATCGTACACGGTTCCGCCTTGCGGAGAAGGCACGGCCTTCGCGATCTCGCGGATAAACTCTTTCAGCGTGGGCACGCCGGACGCTCCGAATTTCTTGCCGGACACGGCCACATCCATGTTGAAATAGGCGGCCGCGTTCGCGAGTTCCAACGCATGATCTTCGCCCCACTCGGTGGAACCGATCAGTCCTTCCTCTTCCGCGTCCCAGCTTCCAAACACGATGGTGCGCTTGGGCTTCCAGCCGGACTTCAGCAGCTCACCCAGACCGTGTACCGCCTCCAGCATCGAGGCTGTGCCGCTGTTTGGATCGACCGCTCCATAGATCCAGGCATCGCGATGGTTGCCCGCCACGACCCACTCATCGGGCGAGGACGTTCCCCGAACTTTGC
>Ga0265314_10005074_pt1 | contig 11999 bp, 7 predicted proteins | sample 4126metaG_FD_203106 | JGI IMG/M metagenome (GOLD analysis project Ga0265314, IMG submission 203106) | Rhizosphere microbial communities from Carex aquatilis grown in University of Washington, Seatle, WA, United States - 4-1-26 metaG | ecosystem: Host-associated > Plants > Roots > Rhizosphere >... | reverse complement strand
CATCGCCCGGCACCGAAACAAGCCGGCCGAAAAGTACGCCGGCGCGGGCCGAGCCCGTTCCGCCGAAGGAAATCTTCATCACCGCGCGTGGCGACGCCCGTCCGTTTGGCGCCACGCTGAAAGTCGGCGGCGTAAACTTCGCCGTCTTTTCCCGCAACGCGCAGGGCGTCACGCTGGTGTTGTTCAAGCCCGGCAGCGAAACGTCGTTTTCTGAAATCAAGCTCGACCCGACGCAGAACAAAACCGGCGACGTCTGGCACATCTTTGTCTACGACCTCGCGCCCGACACGCACTACGGCTTCCGCGTCAGCGGTCCGATGGCTGCGAAAGCCGGACACCGCTTCGATCCGAAAACAATCGTGCTCGATCCCTATGCCCGCGCCATCAGCGGCGGCAATAAATGGGGCGTGCCCGACATTCCGCACGGCAGCGCCGACGGGCGCCTGATGCGGCGCGGCCGGCTGGACCTCGACCAATTCGACTGGGAGGGCGACGTCCCGCTCTCCACGCCGATGGGCCAGACGGTCATCTACGAACTCCACGTGCGCGGTTTCACGCGGCATCCGTCGTCGGGAGTCCGTTTCCCCGGCACGTACCTGGGCCTGTGCGAGAAAATTCCGTACCTGAAATCGCTGGGCGTCACCGCCGTGCAGCTCATGCCGGTGCTCGAATTCGACGAGATGGATCAGACGCACAAAAACCCGCAGGGCGAGCAGCTCAAGAATTACTGGGGCTACTCGTCGCTCTCGTTTTTCGCGCCCAAGGCCAGCTACGCGACCACCGTCGGAGCGCAGGTGCGCGAGTTCAAACAGATGGTCAAGAATTTCCACGAGGCCGGCATCGAAGTCATCCTCGACGTGGTCTACAACCACACCGCCGAGGGCAACGAGTCCGGTCCGACGATCAGTTTCCGCGGTCTGGACAACGCGATCTATTACATGCTCGACAAGCAGGGCCGTTACTACAATTTTTCCGGCTGCGGTAACACGCTGAATTGCAACCATCCGCTCGTCCGCGATCTGATCATTGATAGTTTGACCTACCTCGTCGCAGAAATGCATGTCGACGGTTTCCGCTTCGATCTCGCATCGATTCTCGGCCGCGGCCCGAACGGCCAGGTGTTGCAGGACCCGCCGCTGATCCAGCACATCGCCGAACACCCGCTGCTGGCCGGAACGAAGCTCGTCGCCGAAGCCTGGGACGCCGCCGGCCTCTCGCAGCTCGGAAAATTTCCCGCCTGGGGCCGCTGGGCCGAACTGAACGGAATGTTCCGCGACGACACGCGCCGCTTTATACGCGCCGAGGCCGGCTCGACCGCCGCCATGGCCAAACGCATCTGCGGCAGCCTCGATATCTACGGCGATTCTTCGCGCCATCCGTATCATTCGATCAATTTCATCACATCGCACGACGGCTTTACGCTCAACGATCTGGTTTCTTACACGACCAAGAACAATCTGATGAACGGCGAGAGCAACAAGGACGGCTGGGACGATAACATCAGCTACAATTGCGGTGTCGAAGGGCCGACCAGCGACGCGTACATCACCAGCCTGCGCCAGCGCCAGATGCGCAATTTCCTGACGATGCTCTTTATCTCCCAGGGCGTTCCGCTGCTTTCGCAGGGTGACGAATTCGCCCGCACGCAGCAGGGCAACAACAACGCCTACTGCCAGGATAACGAAATCTCGTGGGTGGACTGGTCGTTGGCAGAGAAAAACGCCGGCCTGCTGCGCTTCACTAAAATGATGATCGCGCTGCGCCGCAGCCATTTCGCGCTCAGCCGTGAACAGTTCTGCAACCGTGTAAGCTGGCACGGTCCGAAGGTCGGCGATCCGGATTGGACCGGCGTCAGCCGTACGCTCGCGTTCCAGATGCACGGCTGGCATTCGCAGCCCGACATTTACGTGATGTTCAATTCGCACTGGGAACACCGCAAGTTCGCGATTCCGCCGCACGAAGGCCGCTGGTTGTGGAAGCGCCTGGTGGACACCAGTCTTCCGTCACCTGAGGACATCGTTGACGAGCACGACGCCGTTCTGTTGAAGCCCGCGGACAGCTATTCGCTCTCGCCGCGGTCCACGGTTATCCTGATTTCGCAACCTCACAGTTGAACCCGGAGTTTCATGTCGGCATGAAAGAGCGATCCAATAAGGCACGGAGAAAATCAATGTCAGTCAAGGAAACGGGCAAGGGCAAAGGCAAGGGCGCGAAGAAGGAGAAGACTTCAGTTGCACCCTCGACCGAAGGCCCCGTCGTCAAGACGCCGGCCGCGGCTGCGCCCGCCGATGCTTCTAAGACCGCGCCGGCCGAAACGTCCGCTACGGTGTCCGCTCCAGTGCAGAACGATCCGAAACGCAAAGCCGTTGCCGAGCGCAAGGACGTCGCGCCCGCCACCGAGCCGCAGGACCGCGCCGCCGAACGCGACACCGCCGGCGATGCGAAACTGATGATCATGCCCGCCGCCGTGGCCTCCACGCCGCAGGAAGAGAGGGATGCCATCGATCTGAAAATCCTGCATCACGAGCCGTACATCGACGAGCACTACAACCAGACTTATATTTACGCGCTCACCCGCGGCCCTCGCGCAATCTGTGTCTTTTACGAAGTGAGTTCCGGCACCAAGGACCACTTGAAGGAAAAATTCGGCGCGAAGTTCCTCGAAAACAACTACCTTGTGCTGCGCGTACGCAAAACCGACAATGGCCATACCTGGGACATCGAAGATTTTATCGATCAGAAGAACAATTACTGGCTGACAGTCGATCCCAATGTTGAATACGAAGTCGAGCTCGGCTATCGCAGCAAGGGCACCAAATATTTCGAGCGCATCGCTGTTTCAAACCGCGCGCGCACGCAGCCCGAAAGCGATACGAAGCACGAAGCCCAGAACGAATGGCGCGAAATTGGCATCGAACGCAACTGCAAGGAAATTCCGGTCAGCGAAAAAGAGTGGCGCTGGAACGCGTACGAATATTGGTACCGCGGCAAGCAGAATCGCGCCGAAGAAAACGGCTATTGGGCGCTCATTCTTCACATGCATCTGCCGCTGGTGCGCCATCTCGAATACGATGTCGCGCTCGAAGAACAATGGCTATTCGAAGCGATCACAAGCTGCTACGCGCCGCTGCTAAACATGATGTGGAATCTTGAGCGCGACAAGGTCGACTTCCGCCTCACGGTTTCGATTTCCCCGCCGTTGATCACAATGCTCGAAGATCCCGATCTGCAGAACCGTTACCGCCGCTTCCTCGATGAATCACTTGCGCTCGCCGCAAGCGAATTCAAGGCGCATAAAGGCAAAGCGTTCCAGCACACCATCCAGACCATCATTGACCGCCTTGATTCCGCAAAGCGCGTCTTCGAGTCGTACAAGGGAAACATCCTGCACGGATTCCGCGATTTCCAGAATCTCGGCAAACTCGAAGTGATGTGCTGCGCCGGCACGCACCCGATCCTGCCGTTTTACATGCACTATCCCGAAATCGTGCGCGGCCACATCCAGATGTCCTGCCGCCAATACCAGCGCGTCTTCGGCCGCTGGCCGCGCGGCATGTGGCTGCCTGAAAACGCGTTCGTCCCCGGACTCGATCACTTCCTCGCGAAGGAAGGCATCAAGTGGACGCTCGTCAACGCCACCGGCATGGCGCGCGGAAACACGCGCCCGTGGTACAGCACCTTCCGCCCGGTGATCACGCACAACGGCCTCGCTGTTTTCGGAATCGACGAAGACACGCGCGCGCAGGTCTGGTCTCGCGAAGCCGGCTATCCGGGCGATGGCCGCTATAAGGAGTGGTACCGCGACGTCGGCTACGACGCCGGTTGGGAATATCTCTCCGACTACTGGAAAGTCGGCGACACGCGCCGCAACACCGGCCTGAAATATTACCGCATCACTGGCAAGAACGTTTCGCTCCACGAAAAAGCGCCCTACAACCCCGAATGGGCGGCGCAGGCTGTTGCCGACCAGGCCGGCCAGTTTGTTTTCCATCGCGGCGCGCAGGCCAACCACATTCGCGGCAAGCACCACATCAAGCCCATGATCGCCTCCGCCTACGACGCCGAACTCTTCGGCCACTGGTGGGAAGAAGGCCCGGCGTGGATCGAGATGGTTTTCCGCAAGATGCTTTACGACCAGTCCGTCGTCCGTCCGGTCACGCCAGGCGAATTTCTCAGCGAACAGCCCAAGCACCAGTTGCTGATGCCCGGCATGTCGACGTGGGGCGCCAAAGCTACGTTTGAGACCTGGCTCGACGGCCGCAGTTACCGTCCGAACGTCTGGGTCTACCGCCATTTGTTCCGTCTCAGTGAACAAATGATGAAGCTGGCCACCGAACGCAAGGACGCGCAAGGCATCGAACGCCGCGCGCTGAACCAGGCCGCGCGCGAAGTCATGCTCGCCCAGGCCAGCGACTGGCCGTTCCTGATCTCGATGGACCAATCCTCGCGCTACGCCGAAGTGCGCCTGATCAAGCACATCGACCGCGCGAAAGAACTGCTCCGCCAGATCGAACAGCGCCAGATCAACCCCACGTACCTGGCGACGGTCGAAGGCACCGACATCCTGCTGAAAGAGGACATGGACTTTCGCGTCTTCTGCCGCGGTTGATACGGTGGAGCAGACATTCGTGTCTGCCGTCTTTCGCACTCAAGGTGGCGCACTGGTGGACACGCCACCAGTGGCGCACGGTGACACAGCTCGGCCAATCCATCTTGTCGCGCATTTCGCTGCAGAGTTGAATTGCGCGGTCTGAAATTTTGCCGGCGCAGCTTTCCCGGATTTTCAGAGTGCTTTCGCGGCGCGATCGCGCTTATACTTTCCGGCGTATGTTTATAAAGCCCTTTTATCTTATTGCGATCATTGCCAGTTTTCAGTTGGCTGCCGCAGATGCGCCGGCGCCTCCGCCTTTTCAGCCGCTACATCCCGAAAAATTGAAGCTGCTTGCCCGGCTGGGGGAGACGCGCTTCCGCCACGCTTCCGCGATTACGGCGATTCTTCCAATGCCGGACGGGAAAATTCTGCTGACCTCGCGCGACAACTCGGCGCGCATCTGGGACGCGAAAACCGGCGCGGAACTCCGCCGCTTCACTTCCAGCGAGGACGTTTGGGGCGCGGCGCTGCTGCCCGACGGAAAATCCGTGCTGCTCAGCGGCGGTGACAAAAAAATCACGCTTTGGAACAGCGATTCCGGCCAGACGCAAAAGACCTTTACGGGCCATGACAGCACCGTCTTCCGAGTCGCGCCCTTCGCCGGCGGAAAAAAGTTCATCGCCGGGTCCAACAACACCAAAGTGCTGCTGTGGGATCTGGCGAGCGCGACGTTTACGGAACTGAAAAGCGCCTCGAAAACGACCTACGGTGTCGCAATATCGCCCGACGAAAAAAACGCGGCGGCCTGCGGCGTTAAGGGCGCGTGGATGTGGAACGCGCAAAGCGGCGAGCTTCTGCGTCAACTTTCGGGGCTTACCGATGACACCTATACCATCGCGTTTTCGCCCGATGGAAAAACACTGGCGACCTGCAGCGGCGACAAAACGCTGCGGCTGTGGAACGTTGAGGACGGCAAGCAGCTCTGGTCGATCTCGCCAGGACTCGCGCACGTGCTGGCATTTTCGCCGACGGGCGACCGCATCGTGATCTCCGTGAGCGAGAGCAAGCAAAATTCGGTGCGCGTTTTCGCGGCGGCGGACGGAAAAGAATTGCTGAAAATCGAGGACGCTTACGAGGGGTCCTGGCCGTGCTGTTTTTCGGCCGATGGAAACGAAATTCTTGCCGCCAACAGCACGCTGTTTCGCTGGGATGCCAAAACCGGAAAACCGCTCGAGGGCCCGGGCCCGAACATGCACAGCGGCCGCATCGACGCCCTCGCGCTCGGCGCGGACGGGAAACTTTATAGCCTCGGCAGCGATTTCCGCGTGATCCAGTGGGATCTCGCGAGCGGCGCGGGAAAGCAGATATTTCGCGCTGACGCCGGCGTGAATTACGAGATGGCGCTGCATGCGGGCAAGCGCGTGCTGCTGGCCGGGCGCGAGGAACAGTCGCTCTCGGCGTGGGACGTGCTTAGCGGTCAAAAAATTCAAACGGTGCAAGTCAAATCGCAGCGCGGCGCGCCGCAGTTCTCGCCGAAGCAGGATCTGCTGATGGTGAAGTGCTACAGCGAAAAGCTCGCGATCTTCGACCTGGAAAATGGCTGGCGGAAATCGACGTTGAAGCTGGATGAGAACTCCAACATCGGCGTGGCGAGCGTCGCGCTGCACAACGGCGTGCTCGCCGCCGGCCAGGACGATGGAAACCTCAAATTCTGGGATATCGCCACCGGAGGCGAGCTCGGCGACATTTCCGTGATCACCGACAAGGACAAAAACAACGTCACCCACTGCGTATTCATGAAGGAAGGCCGCCAGCTTCTGGTCGCCGGGCAGAACGGTATGATCAGCGTCTGGTCGAGCGCCGCCGAAGCATCTGCCGCCGGCGGCGACAAGCCCGCCGATCTGCGCGCGGCGCTCAAGCAGCTCGGAGACGACGATTTCAACACGCGCGAGAACGCGGTGAAAATCCTCAGCGGAGGCGGGGATCGAACGCTGAAGTTGCTCGACGCTGAGCCCGAATCCAAGGACCCCGAGGTTGTGCAGCGCATCACGCAGGTCCGGGGACAGCTGCGCAAAGCGGTGCTCCCGCTACAGCGCGCGGCGAACGACACGAAGATCGAGGACGTTCAGAACCTCGCCGTGCATCCCGACGGCGTGCGCTTCGCGATCACTGCGGGCGACAGTGTCGACGCGCAACTCGTGATCGGAAAAATCGGCCGGGACGGGCCTGAGATCGTCGCCCGCATCCGCGACGGTTTCGCGCCGTACACGCTCTGCTTCGGCGCGGACGGCAAGACGCTTTATGTCGGCAATCGCGATTCAACGATTTCGGTGTATGGGCTGAGCGAATAACTCCGTGCTACGCCATTTCGCCAAGTATCGCGCGCAGGATCTCCGCGCTCTCGTGAAAGTACGCCTGCGCCGCCCCAGTTTCTTTCGAAACCATCGCGTCCGTCTCCATCAGAGTCAGCTCCGTCATCTCGCGCGTTTCGTCGTCGCGTTGCAGCGCTCCGTCAGAAGCGTACGTCGTGATCAGCCGTTCTGCGATGGAGCCCGGAACATAATCGATGTCCGCGGGAACCGGCTGTTTTATAAATCGCTTCGCGCGATCTTGAATCTGGGCTGACATCCCGTTTACTCCCGCCACCCCAACTCCGCCCGGTGAATCAGCATCGTGCCGCGTTCGGGCGCGGGCTTGAGCGTCTTGGAATCCAGGCAGATCAGCGAAATCTGATTCGCCGACGTGTCGACGACGGCGCCCCAACTCAGATCGGAATTGAGCGGGGGAGTTCCCATTACGCCGCCGATGATCGCCGCTATTTTTGGCGCATCCATCTGGTCTTCCATGCCCTCGAATTTCACCGCTTCGATCGCGTTGTCGCTCTGCTTGCGCACGATCAGCGTCGGTCCGTTCGCCGACGGAAAAAACGCGGCTTTTTGCTCGAGCACGCCAAAAAGTTTGCTCGCGTTGAAGCGCGTAAGCGGGGCGGGGTAGAGCGCGTCGATGGTCAGGCTGTCGGAGCAGCACAAGATATCGCCGATCGGCACCGCCGCCGGCCGCGCGTACATCCACTGCGCTTCCTCGCGCGTGATCGCCGACAGAAATTTTCGCACGCGCGGCTGAATGTAACCGGTCGTGCTGTTCAGCGACTGCAATCGCCAGCCGGCGATCTGGCGGTCGGTGTCGTTCGCGAGTGTCTGAATGTTGTTGCTGCGCAGCCAGCGCAGAACGGTGACCGGCGGGCCTTGTTCTTCTTCGCGCCGCCCGCTGAAAATCAGTCCGCCCAGGCAGATGACCTCATGCGAACCCGCTTCTTTCAATGCCTCGTAAACGGCCTGCGTGCGTTCAACGTGATCGCCGGGATAGCCGAACATGCCGATTTTCATCGATCGCTCCGAAGGTGATTTTCGCCCGAGGGATGAACTGCGACCGTGGTTGTACTCAACGCTGCAAGCGCTTGCAACCGAGGAACATTAGCGCAGCAGGGCATGGCTGAAAGCGTCCCGAGCGGGACGCCCGTGCAAACGATTTTATTCGGGAATGATTTCGATGCGGATCTGGATGCGTGCTTCGCCCGCATCGCCGGGGCCGGCGGGCATGACCGCTGCGGCTGCGTTCTGAGCGGCGACGGAGGTCGCCGGCTTGGCCGGCTCGCGCGGCTTGTCGTCGAGCGCTCCCGCACCCGCTTCGTCGGCCGGGGCTTTCTTCGCTGCTTTTTTGGGCGGAGCCTTGTCAGTCGCTTCCTTGCGCTGCTCTTCGACTCCGGCGATCGGACGTGGATTGTCGTCGCCGCTGTACGCGTTCAATTTGGCGAGCAGGCTTTCTCGCTGCGCAATGCCGGTCACGGCCACATAGTTTGATTGCACCGCGTCGAGTTGGCGATTCGCGTCAGCTGTCGGCTTAGCCTTGGCCGCGGGTTCGACTTCCTTCGCGCCTTTGCCCTCGCCGGCGATGGCCACGTCTTCCCAGCGGCCGCCCGACGATTCCACAATCTTTTTCAGATCGCTGACCGCGCGTTGCAGATCCTTCGCGCGAATCCGCACGACCGCCGGTCCCGCCTGCGACTGCGCGAGCAAAACTCTGGCGGCCGGCGCAGCGGCCGCAGCCTTCGGCGGTTCTGCCGCCGGCGGAGCGCCGGGCGCTTTCAACGTTTCCTGTTCAGCCTTGCGCATGCGGGCATCGCTCGCGGCCCCGCGACCGGCGCCTGCTCCGCCGCCCCCGACCGCAACGTCCGGCTTCGGCGCGGGCTGTCCATTCTGTTCGGCTCTCTTAAGATCACCGCCGTCATTCTTGGCATCTTTCGCCGCAGCATTGCCGGCCAGGCCGCCGGTCGACGCCGCGCCATCGCGCTGCAAACTGTTTCGGCGCGTCGCCGCCTGTTCACTCTGCTGGCGCGGAAGATCTTCGCCGGCCTTGGGCTGTCCACCCTGCGCCTGCTCGGCGAGTTTCTTGGCTTCCGCCGCCTTTTCGCTTGCGCCTTTGTTCTCGCCAGGCTTGCCCCCAAACGCTGCTCTGCCGACGCCTTCCGGATCGGGAGCGCCGATGGTCTTTTCCTGAATCGCGTCCGCTTTCTTCGCCGCGTCGAGTTGCTCTTCGCCGACCGCCCTGGATTTCTTCTCCGGTGCCGCGGCCAGTTTTTCCGCGGGAGCTCCGGTGGATTTCTGTTTCTCTACCGCTTCGGAATTGCGCAGCGCGCGATTTTCCGGCGCGACCTCGCGACGCCGCGGTTCTGCAGTGGGAGCCGCACCTTTGCTCGGAGCCGGAACCGCCCCCGGCGCGGGCGGCGCAAAGGGTCGCGGAGAATTCGGAGCGGTCGAAGCAACCGGGGCCGCCGGCGCCGACGCGGCCGCGTTCTCGCCTTTTTCTTCCAGAAGTTTGCGCGACGCTTCCGGCGCTTTCGCGCGTTCCTGCGGAATTCCGGCCGCGCGGTCCTGGGCCGCATCATCCTTTTTTGCGGCGAAATCAGCGTTGTCGCCGCGGTATCCCTTTTCCGCATTCGGCGCGGCGCTGCGCTTCTGTTTCTGCTCTTTTTGTTCGAGCAGATTCAGGCCGTCACCTTTGCCGTCGCCGGCCGCCACGCCGTTGGGCGCGGGACTCGCATCCTTATCCGCCTCTGTTTTCTTCAATTCGTCTTGAGCGACCACTGCCGGAGCCACAGTCTGCTCTTTTGCCGCCGGCGCTTCGTCGCGCGGCGGCGTGCCCAGTGCGACACTGTCGTGTGGCTGAGAAACGGCGGGTAGAATCACAAAGGCCAGCAGGCACAGAATCACCAGCGCGGCCATGCCCATCACGAACGGCGCCCAGTGCGAGCGCGGACGCGCGCCGGAGCCGCCGACTGCCGTGAATGTAACCGCGGCCTTGGTCTGTTCGCGCAGCGCCGGTTCGTTGGCGATGTCGCGGCGGATCTTGGTCATTAAGGAGGAGGGCGCGGCGACGCGCGGCAGGTCCGACATGTCCGACGTCACGCTGCGCAGTTCTTCGAGGGCCGCGCGGCACTGCGGGCAGGCGCTGAGATGCGCTTCGAGCGTGCTGCGTTCCTGGGCGGTCAATTCGCCGTCCAGGTAGGCGCTCAGCTCGGCTTGAATATCGCTGCACTCAGCCATGACCGACTCCTCTTAGAGCTCTGCGATCCCGACCGCACGCGCGGCCATCCCCGATCGAAAGCTCTTCCTTTTCAGTTCGCTTCGTCATCGCCGTCGTTAGCCGAAGGCGGGCGAAGATCTTTTAAAATCCGGGCCATCTCCAGACGCGCCCGGTGCAATCTCGATTTCACTGCCGCGCGGGTGATCGTGAGCGTCTCCGCGATGGCGTCGTAATCCATTCCTTCAATGTCCCGCAGGAGCAAAATGTTCCTGTAGTCGGGCTCAATCTGTTCCAGTCCTTCGCGCACCCGCTTGCGAATCTGCTCCTTCTCCATCTGCTCCGACGGATCGCTTGCTGCCGGATCGGCGACCACGTCTTTGAGATTCTTCTCGCCGTCTTCGCCCTTCCCGCCGGCTGAATCCAGGCTCACCACTTCGTGGCTTTTGCGCCGACCGTCCTGTCTGCGCCGCGAGAAGGCGGTGTTCACGGCGATTCGGAAAAGCCAGGTGTAGAACTTGCTGCCCTGCCGGAAACTTCCCAGCGCGCGGTAGGCTTTCAGGAAGGTCTCCTGCGCCAGGTCCTCCGCTTCCTCGGCCGAGCTGCTCATGCGGCTGAGTGTGTTGAAAACGCGGTCCTGGTAGCGTGCGACCAGCGTTTCGAAGGCGTCCGTATTCCCACCCGCTGCCTGGACCACCAGGTCTTCGTCGGTCACCTCGCCGGAATCTCCGGGCCCTTTGGTTGAGGCCGTAAGACTCTGGCCCGGGCTGGGGGAGCTACCTGCTCCCTTGGCCCCCGGTGGATTAGACTCATGCTGAGTCAAAGTGGATTCGCGCTTTCCGCCCGCTAACATAAATTTTTAATGAATCCGTGGTCCTGCCTATGAATCTAACCGCATTTAACGATGCCTCAAAATAAAAACAGGCACCGTTTATGAGCGTCGTTTATGGGGTGCAGGCGTCCCGCCCGCGCCCCATAAACGAACGGCACGAATAAAAACCGCCGCTGCGCAAAGAAAATTAGAACTTCTTTGCGCGCGGCAGCGGAATTCGACAAAAAAAGCGGTGCAGTTCAGGAACCGACAGGCGTACCCTGGCCCGTGGTCGGGGCCGGCTTAGGCGCGGCGGGAGGCGTCGCGGGAGTGCCCTCGATGCGCTCTTCCATGATCTTGCCGGCCTTGAAGGTGACGACCTGCTTGCTGGGCACCATAACCTCAGCGCCCGTACGCGGATTGCGTGCTTTGCGAGCTTTGCGGGTGCGGACCTCGAAAACGCCGAAATTGCGCAGTTCGATGCGTTTTTCAGATGACAGAATCTCGACAATACTGTCGAGCGTCAACTGCACGATCTGCTTAACCTTTTGCTGCTCGACGTTTGTTTTCTTGGCGATCTCAATCACCATATCGTTCTTAGTCACCGACGTCCTCCCGAAACCACACGTCGGGCCGCCATTAAAGACTTACGCGTCTTTCAGGCGCCCCACACCGCCATTCCCCAGTTAAATGCGTACGCAACGGTTTATCACCGCGCTTTTATGTGTCAAGAGCTAACTGATGCCTGTGTCGAATTTTAGTTGGCATCGAACGTCTCATTACCGTGCGCATTCTCCATAGATTCACGCGAATCTACCAGCCGAAAAACGAGGCAGGTCCCATTTTTGTTGGGAGAATTCCGTCGGCGTTTACGTTGCAGTAGGCAAAATTGGCCGCTATATTGCAGCTATGACCGATGCCCCTTCCTTTGGGGCCGCCGCAAAACGTGTAGAAAACATGAGAGGATGAGATTGGCTACCAACGATGCAGAAGTCGAACTCTATCTCTCCGAGATCA
>Ga0265314_10005071_pt1 | contig 12001 bp, 9 predicted proteins | sample 4126metaG_FD_203106 | JGI IMG/M metagenome (GOLD analysis project Ga0265314, IMG submission 203106) | Rhizosphere microbial communities from Carex aquatilis grown in University of Washington, Seatle, WA, United States - 4-1-26 metaG | ecosystem: Host-associated > Plants > Roots > Rhizosphere >... | reverse complement strand
ACCCCGACCCTCCCCCACAAGGGGTAGGGAGAAGGAAGCGCGTTCGGCGGGGCGAAGATAGAGCTATTCCCGATCCAGCACCGGCGGCCGCGCCAGCTTGAAATGTCGGAGCATGTCGACCAGCGCCGCGAGCCGCCGTTCGCGATAGGCGTCGATGTCGAGGCCGGAATAATCCAGGAAGCCAGCGCCGGTGCGCAGCCCGATGCGGCCTTGTTCCATGTTGCGCGCGATCACGTCGGGCGCGCGATAACGGTCGCTGCCGAGCGCGCCTTCGAGATAGCGGCTGGCGTAATACAGGATATCGCCGCCGCCCCAGTCGATGAACTCCAGCAGGCCCAGCACCGCATACCGGAAGCCGAAACCGTAGCGGATTGCTTTGTCGATGTCCTCAGGCGTCGCGACGCCTTCTTCCACCATCCGCGCCGCCTCGTTCATGGCGAGCGCCTGGATGCGCGGCACGATGAAGCCCGGCGTCGCCGCGCACACCACCGGCACCTTGCCGATGCCTTCGAGCAGCGCCTTGACGCTGGCGATGATGTCAGGATCGGTGGCGGCGCCGGGCGAAATCTCGACCAGCGGGATCAGATAGGCGGGATTGAGCCAGTGCACGTTGAGAAAGCGCTCGGGCCGCTCGATCGCGCCGGAGAGATCGTCCACCAGGATGGTTGATGTCGTCGAGGCGATGATGACGTCGGGCCCCACGACTTTGGAAGCCGCGCCCAGCACCTCGCGCTTGAGCTCGACCACTTCCGGCACGCCCTCGAACACGATGCCGGCGCCCACGAGTGCGGAATTGCCGTCCTGCGACCGCACCACCGCTACCCGCGCGATCACGGCTTTGGCGTCGACTTCGTTGAGCAGGCCGAACCGCGCGAGGCTCGCCAGCGTCCTCTCGACCTCGCCGAGCGCTTCGGTCTCCAGTTTTGCAAATTGCTCGTTCGAACGCGCCTTGACGTCGATCATGGTGACGCGATGGCCGGCATAGGCAAAGGCGACCGCGATGCCGCGGCCCATGCGGCCGGCGCCGAGGCAGGCGATCGCGGGGCGGGAATTCGTCATCGCTCAAAACCTTCGCGCAGCAAGGTTTGCAGTTCGGCGCGGCTGAGCCCGCCGAGCCCGAGGCTCGAAAGCGTTCGCCCGTGGGTGATAAAATCTTCGCCGCAGATGGCGCCACCGATCGCGAGAAAAGCCTTGGCCAATGGCGTCGCGACACCGGCGAGTTCCGCGACCGAGACCAGCAACGACAGGCCAAGCCGCAGATCTTCCCGCATGTAGCGATGTTCCGTCAGCACGATGCGCTCGCGCCAGTCGCCGGAGTCGGTGAGGCGGTCGTGCGAGCCACGGCCGTACATCCAGATCTCGCCTTCGCTGGCGTAATGATGCGCCAGCGGGAAATGCGGCCCGGCATAGCCAAGCGCCTCGCGCACCTTGATGCGCTCGGCATCGAGCGCGTCGGTGACCCTGCGGATCGCGGCCTGCGTTCCTTCCTTGTGGATGTCCCAGCGTTCGAAATGCTCGATTGGTCCGGCATTCATCACGATCAGCGGCGGATGAATGATCGGGCCGGCATTCATCAGCGCGCCGGAGAGCGCATCGCCGCAGGGTTCGATCGCGCCGGGAAAGGCGCGGCCGATCACGTCGAGTGCATGGTGCGCGTTCTTCAGCGGGAGCACGCCGACCGGCAACCGCTTGGCGCGGATGGTGATGGCGACCTCGAACGGCCCGTGCTTGCGCGTCAGCCATGGCAAAGTGCCGGTCTCGGCAAAGCTGGCATTGGCGCGATTGCCAGCGTCATGCGCGGCTTTTGCGAAAATCATCGAACCAAATGTCGCCGGCGGCAGGAACACCACCTGTCCGTCGCACAAATGCGGCGCGAGTTGGTTTGCGATATCCGGCTGCGCGAAGGCGGGGGCAGGACACAGGATCAGCTCGGCGCCCTGGACCGCTTCGGCAATATCAGCGGTCACCAGTGCGAGTTTTGCCTCGTGCCGGCCGTTGGAATCCTTGACGGCGATGCGCGAACCGTTGGCGCGATGCGCGGCGACCCGTGCGGCGTCGCGCCGCCACAGCCGTACCTCATGGCCCTGCATGGCAAAATCACCGGCGGCGGCGAACGAGCCGTTGCCGCCCCCGAGAACCGCGATCTTCAAGACAGGTCTCCTTGCGCCGGTGCGCTCTCATAGAGTTGTCGCAACATGAAATGCTGCACTTTGCCCAGCGCCGTGCGCGGCAGGTCGTCGACGAACACGATGTCGCGCGGCACCTTGAAGCGAGCAAGCTGCATCGACACATGCGCCTTCAGGCCTTCCGCCTCGATCGTAAAACCTTCACGCCGGATCACGTAGGCGACCGGCACCTCGTCCCATCTGGGGTCGCTCCGGCCGATCACGGCGCATTCGCTGACATCGGGATGTTCCAGCAGCACGCGCTCGACCTCGGCGGGGTAGATGTTTTCGCCGCCGGAGATGATCAGGTTCTTCTTGCGGTCGTGGACGTAGAAATAGCCGTCGGCATCCTGGACGCCGATGTCGCCGCTGCGATACCAGCCATTTTGTAGAGTCTCGCGGGTCGCTCCTTCGTTGTCCCAATATTCCGTGAACACGTTGGGGCCGCGGATCGCGATCTCACCCGCTGCGCCCAGCGGCAATTCGTGGCCGGCATCGTCGATGATGGCGGCCTCGCAGCACAGGCCGGCGAGACCCGTCGAGCCGATGCGGGTGAGATCGCCGCCGAGCCGCGTATACACCGCGACCGGGCAGGTTTCGGTCGAGCCGTAGACCTGCAGCACCGGCACGCCGCGCGCGACAAAACGCTCGATCAGGTGTGGCGGCACGATGGTCGATCCGGTCGAGACCGCCCTCAGCGAAGAAAGATCGGTCGTCGTCCATCGCGGGTGCTCGGTGACGGCCTGGATGGTCGCGGGCACCAGCACCGTCAATGTCGGCCGATCGCGTTCGAACGTCGCAAGCGCCGCATCCGGCGTGAAGCGTGAATGGATGGTGACGGTCGCGCCCACGTGTAGCGCCGGCGTGGTCTGGATGTTGAGGCCGCCGACATGGAAGAACGGCAGTACGGTCAGCACATGATCCTCAGAGCTGAGATCGTGCATGTGCTGACTCATCACCCCGTTCCACAGCAACGCTTCCTGCCGCAGCACCGCGCCCTTCGGTCGTCCTGTCGTGCCCGAGGTGTAGACGATCAGCAGCGGGCAGGAGAGGTTTGCGCCGGTGTCGTGGCCATCGCCGCGCGCCTGCGCGACGATCTCGTCGAACGACGCCCCCTGGGGAGGCGTAAAATCGAACCCGGCGACTGCTGTGGTCTTCTCCAGCGCGGGCAGGATTTCGGCAAAAGCCTGTTCGAGCACCAGCACCTTGGCGCCGCAATCCCTGAGGATGAACAATTGTTCCGCGACGGCGAGCCGCCAATTCAGGGGCACCAGCATCGCGCCTAACCGTGCGCAGGCGTAAAGTAACACGAGATAATCCGGCCGGTTCAGGCTGAGGATCGCGACACGGTCGCCCTTTGTCACGCCGAGCTCGGCTTCAAGCGCGCGCGCCGCCTGAACGATGCGGCCATAAAATGCCGCATAGCTCAGCGTCTCGCCCTCGAACACCAGCGCGGGCTTCGACGGCGCGAAGGCTGCGTTGCGCTCGATCAGGTCGGAAAGATTCATAGCCATAGCGTTTTCAAGCGAAGTGGCGTCCGGTTCGCGTTAAGAAAACGCGTCAAAATAAAAGTCTAATCGTCCGATTCACCGGTCTCGTACAGCGCCTCGCGGCCGATGCGGTCGAGGCAGAGTTCGGCGGTCCATGGCAGCATCAGCGAGCCGCAGCGGCTGTCGCGATAGATCCGCTCCAGCGGCAGCGACTTCAGCATCGCCTGGCCGCCGCAGGTGCGGATCGCCAGCGTCGCGATCTCGTTGGCGCCTTCCATCACCGAATATTGCGCGGCATAGGCCCGCAACACCTGCTCCTTGGTCGGGTTGGCGCGCGCTTCGGTGACCGCCTGGAACCAGATCGCCTTGATCTGCTCGAGTTTGATCTGCATCTGCGCCACCGCGATCTGCTTGGTCGGATACATCCGCCGTTTTACGGGCGGCGTGCCCGGCACCTCGCCGCGCAGATAGCGTATCGTAAAGTCATAGGCCGCCTGCGCCAGCCCGACATAAGTGGGCGACAGCGTCAGGAACATGTGCGGCCAGCGCATCGCGGCCTGGAAATAGACGCCGCGCGGCATCAGCGCCGCATCCTCGGGCACGAACACGTCCTTGAACAGAAGCGTGCGCGACACCGTGCCACGCATGCCCAGCGGATCCCAGTCGCCGACCACCGAGACGCCATCGGCCTTGGCGGGCAGCGCCAGATACAGCGTGTTGCGGCGCGAGGCCTTTTCGCCTTCTGATATCTCGGTGCAGAGCACGCCGTAATAATCGGCATGACCCGACAGCGAGGCAAAGATCTTCTTGCCGTTGACGATCCAGCCGCCTTTTGTTGGTTTTGCCTCGGTGCCGAACGCAACGCCGCCGGCCGCCGCCGCGCCGCCTTCCGAGAACGGTTGCGAGTAGATCGCGCCGTCGGTGACGATGCGCTTGTAATGCACCGCGCGGCGGCGCTCGTGCTCGGCGCGGGTGGCGGCATCCATGTCGAGGTCGTCCGCCAGCGGCCCCGACCACAGCGTCGAGCAGACATGCATGTTCCAGGTCAGCGCGGTCGCGCCGCAATAGCGGCCGATCTCGGCAGCAGCGATGGCATAGGTCTGGTAATCCGCGCCGAGGCCGCCATGCTTTTTCGGAATCGCGATGCCGAGCAGGCCGCTTTGGTGCAGATCGCGATAGTTCTCGACCGGAAATTTGGCGTCGCGATCGTAGGCCGCGGCGCGGCCGGCAAACACACTTTGCCCGAGCTCGCGCGCGGTGGCGATGATGGCGGCCTGTTCGTCGGTCAGGCGAAACGCACTCGGATCGAAGATCGGCTGGTCGAGGGCTTGCGTGGCGCCAATTTTGCCGGTCGGTGCGGTCATGATTCAGGTCCCGATATTTCGTGGCTGTCCATCAGAAAGTCCCACAGCACGGCGTTGAACTCGTCGGGACGTTCGAGATTGGCGAGATGACCGACGCCTTCGAGTTCGACATAGACGCTGCCTGGAATGTAGTTCGCCATTTTCGCCATCATCGGCGCCGGCGCGTTGTTGTCCTTCGATCCCGACAATAACAGCGTCGGCACGGATATTTCCTTCAGCGCGTGGCGCAGATCGAATCCCATCAGCGCCAGCATGGTGGCGCGGTAAGTCGCTTCGGGCACCGACGCCATGCAGTCGCGGGCCAGCGCCATGCCCGCGGAATCCGGATCATCGCCGGTCAGCTCCTTCACCAGCGACGGCGCCAGCTGCAGCATGGTTTCGCCGCGATCGAGCGGGCCGAGGCGGGCATTGATGAACTGCTTTTGCCAGTCGCCGTCGGGTTTGCCGAATGCCGGACTGGTCTGCGCCAGCACCACGGCGCCTGCGATGTCAGGGTCCTGCGCCAGCAATTGCTGCACGATCATGCCGCCGATAGAATGGCCGACGATCACGGGTCTCACCGCGCCGGTGGCGTGCAGGAAATCCACCAGCGCGTCGGCCAGGTTCGCGATGCTGACGTTCACAAGTGGCGCCGAGCCGCCATAGCCCGGCATGTCCCAGGCGATCGTGCGATAGCTGTCGGCGAAATAATCCAGTTGCCCGCGCCACGCCCGCGCCGCGCCGCCGATGCCGTGCAAAAACACCAGCGCCGGCGAGGCGGGATCGCCTGATGCTTCGTAGCCGAAGCGGCCGTCGCGGGTTTTCAGGCCGGTTTTCAGATTCCCGGAAGCGGTCACGTCACATCCTGTTTGGCCAATTTCAACGCGATGCTAACAGGACCGCCGATGATGAAAAGCGATTTCTTGCCAAAGCTTGAAGTATAAAATATATCCAATCCTGGCTTCGATCTGAAACATTCGGGGAGAGATGGCGCATGTCCGGACTGCCGCGTTCCGCGCATGCGCTGGTTACCGGAGGCGGCCGGGGTATTGGCCTTGCGATCGCCGATGCGCTGACGCAGGCGGGCGCCACCGTCACCATTATCGGCCGTGATCGCGCGACGCTCGATCGGGCCGTTGCCTCCGGCGCCGCGCATTTTGCCGCCACCGCCGATGTCGCCGACCAGGCCGCCATCAGCGCCGCGATTTCCGAAGCCGCCAAACGCCAGCCGATCGATATTCTCGTCGCCAACGCCGGCATCGCGGAATCCGCGCCGTTCGCAAAGTCCGATGCGACGCTGTTCAAGCGCATGATGGACGTCAACTTCATGGGCGTGGTGTATGCGGCGCAGGCGGCGTTGCCGTCACTCAAGGCGCGGCCCGCGGGCCGCATCGTCGCGGTGGCGTCGACTGCGGGCCTCAAGGGCTATGCCTATGTCAGCGCCTACAGCGCGGCGAAACATGCGGTGATTGGCCTGGTGCGCTCGCTGGCGCTGGAACTGGCCGGCAGCAACATCACCGTCAACGCGGTATGCCCCGGTTTCACCGAAACCGATTTGCTCGCCGGCAGCATCGACAACATCATGAGCAAGACCGGCCGCAGCCGCGAGCAGGCGGTGGCGGAGCTGGCAAAACACAATCCGCAAGGACGCCTGATAAAGCCGTCGGAAGTTGCCGACGCCGTGCTGTGGCTGTGCGGCGAGGGCGCTGCATCGGTCACCGGACAGGCGATCGCGATTGCCGGCGGCGAAGTTTAGTGTGTGCGCGCTCGCTCCCCCCTTGCGGGGGAGGGTTGGGGAGAGGGGGGTGACCACAGCGGAAGCTGTGCTTGTGGACCCCCACCCCCGACCCCTCCCCCGCAAGGGGGAGGGGAGGACACGAATAAAACGATAACGTACGAAGGACATCCCATGAGCAGACCCGCCAATCCCGTCACGCTGCCGCTGGTGGATTATTCAGCCAGCCATTTCCTGCTCAGGGTGGAGGACGGCGTCGCGCTGGTGACGCTCAACCGCCCCGAGCGCAAGAATCCGCTGACCTTCGAGAGCTACCGCGAACTGACCGATTTCTTCCGCGCCTGCGCGTTCGACGACGAGGTCAAGGTCGTTATGATATCAGGCGCCGGTGGCAATTTCTCCTCCGGTGGCGACGTGTTCGAGATCATCGGTCCGCTGGTGAAGATGGACACCAAAGGCCTCACCGCGTTCACCCGGATGACCGGCGATTTGGTCAAGGCAATGCGGGCCTGCCCACAGCCGATCATAGCGGCGGTCGAAGGCATCTGCGCCGGCGCCGGCGCGATCGTCGCGATGGCCTCCGACATGCGGCTGGCCGCCACCGGCGCCAAGGTCGCGTTCCTGTTCAACAAGGTGGGCCTTGCCGGCTGCGACATGGGGGCGTGCGCGATCCTGCCCCGCATCATCGGGCAATCGCGCGCTTCGGAACTGCTCTATACCGGCCGCTTCATGACCGCGGAGGAGGGCGAGCGCTGGGGCTTTTTCAGCCGCATCGTCACCCCTGAACACGTGCTGTCGCAGGCGCAGCTATTGGCAAAACAGATCGCGGAAGGCCCGACCTTCGGCAACACCATGACAAAACGGATGCTGGCGATGGAATGGGCGATGTCGGTCGAGGAGGCGATCGAGGCCGAGGCAGTGGCGCAAGCGCTGTGCATGACGACGGAAGACTTTGCCCGTGCATTTGAAGCGTTTTCGAATAAAGTGAAGCCGGTATTCAGGGGGAATTGAAAGCTGGATGCGTCATCCTGAGGTTCGAGCCCGCAGGGCGAGCCTCGAAGGATGGGCTGCACGGGAGGCCATCCTTCGAGGCGCCGCGGAGCCTGTCATCGGGCCGCGCTTTGCGCGGACCCGTTGGCGGCTCCTCAGGATGACGATGTACGTGCGGGAGGCACTTGCCGGAAAAGTATTTTAAGCTTAAAATAATTCGGATGGTTTGACAGCTGCGCCGGAGGCTCTCATGAAGATCGCGATCATCGGTGGCGGGCCGGCCGGGCTCTATTCCGCGATCCTGCTGAAAAAGCAGCGCCCGGAAGCCGAGATCACCGTCTATGAGCGCAACCGCGCCGACGACACCTTCGGCTTCGGCGTGGTGTTTTCCGACGCCACGCTGGATAATTTCGAGAAATGGGACGCGCCGAGCTATCGCCGCATCACCCAGGAATTCGCCTATTGGGACGACATCGCCGTGCACTTCCGCGGCACGGTGCACCGGGTCGGCGGCAACGGCTTTTGCGGTTGCTCGCGCCGCAAGCTGCTGCTGATCCTGCAGGAGCGGGCGCGGGAACTCGGCGTCCACCTGATGTTCCAGTCCGACATCGACAGCGAAGCGCAGTTTGCCGACGCCGATCTCGTGGTGCTGGCCGACGGTATCAACAGCCGCTTTCGCGACCGCCATGCCGACCACTTCGAGCCCGAAATCGACGTCCGCTCCAATGTGTTCGCCTGGATGGGGTCGACCCGGCCGCTCGATGCCTTCACCTTCATCTTCCAGGAGACCGAGTGGGGCCCGTTCATCGCGCACGCCTATCAATACGAGATGGGGCACTCGACCTGGATCTTCGAGACCGATCCGCAGACTTTTGAGCGCGCTGGCCTCCGGGGTCTCAGCGAAAAACAATCCGCCGACCGCATGGCCGAAATCTTCGGCTGGTTCCTCGATGGCCATCAGCTGCTGACCAACCGCTCGATGTGGCGCAATTTCCCGATGATCCGCAGCAAGCGCTGGGTCAAGGACAACATGGTGCTGCTCGGCGACGCCAAGGCGACTGCGCATTTCTCGATCGGCTCGGGCACCAAGCTCGCGATGGAAGACGCGATCGCGCTGGCCGACGCCATGCATCGCGCGCCGACCCTCGAACAGGCGCTGAAGCTTTATGAAAGCGGCCGCCGCGAGGAGGTCGAGAAGACCCAGCACGCCGCCGACGTGTCGCTGGTGTGGTTCGAGCATGTCGACCGGTTCTGGGATTTCGATCCCGTGCAGTTCGCGTTTGGCGTCATGACGCGCGCCAAGGCCATCACCTACGACAATCTGACGCTTCGCGCGCCGGAGTTTGTCGATGAAGTCGACCGGGCTTTTGCAAACCAGGTTCGCGCCAGCGGATTCGACGTCGCGACCGACAAACCGGTGGCGCCGATGTTCCAGCCGCTGCGGCTGCGCGAGATGGCGCTCGCCAATCGCGCAGTGGTGTCGCCGATGTGCATGTACTCGGCGAAGGAGGGCGTGCCCGGCGATTTCCACCTGGTGCATTACGGCTCGCGCGCGATCGGCGGCGCCGGCCTGATCTTTACCGAGATGACCTGCGTCAGCCGCGATGCCCGCATCACCCCGGGCTGCGCCGGATTGTGGAGCGACGAGCAGGAGACCGCCTGGCGCCGTATCGTCGATTTCGTCCATGCCAATTCGGCTGCCAAAATCGCGCTGCAACTCGGTCATGCCGGGCGCAAGGGCGCGACCAAATTGATGTGGGACGGCATGGACCGTCCATTGGAGCAGGGCGGCTGGGACGTGCTGTCGGCTTCGCCGATCCCGTATTTTCCGGACAGTCAGGTGCCGCGCGAAATGGACCGTGCCGCGATGGATGCGGTCACGGCGTCGTTCGTCGCGGCGGCCGGGCGCGGCGAGCGCTGCGGTTTTGACATGTTGGAGCTGCACTGCGCCCACGGCTATCTGCTGGCGAGCTTCATCTCGCCACTGACCAACCAGCGCGCCGACGAATATGGCGGATCGCTTGAAAACCGCCTGCGCTTTCCCCTGGAGGTTTTCGAGGCGCTGCGCGCGGCGTGGCCGGCGCACAAGCCGATGTCGGTGCGCATCTCCGCGACCGACTGGGCGGAGGGCGGCATCACCGGCGACGACGCGGTCAAGATCGCGCGCGCCTTTGCGGAAAGCGGCGTCGATCTGGTCGACGTCTCCACCGGACAGACCGTGCGCGACGCGCAGCCGGTCTATGGCCGCATGTTCCAGACGCCGTTTTCCGAGCAGGTCCGCAACGAGGCCCGCGTCGCCACCATGTGCGTCGGCAACATCACGTCAGCCGACCAGGTCAACACCATCCTGGCGGCAGGCCGCGCCGATCTGGTAGCGCTCGGCCGCCCGCATCTGGTCGACCCTTCGTTCACACTGAAGGCCGCGGCCTGGTACGGCGCGGCCGATATCGCCTGCCCGCCGCAATACCTGCCCGGCAAGGAGCAGATCTTCCGCAACAGCGTCCGCGATCGGCAGGACTTCGACGACCTCAAGATTAAGGCTAAACCGAAAACCCGGGCCGAACTAAAGTCGGAGGCGACAAAGCCGCTTGCGGCAGAATAGGCCGGATGGCAGGCTGGCTTGATCTTTCCCTCGCCCCGCTCTTCGCGGGGAGAGGGTCGGGGCGAGGGGCGAGCCATCAGCGAATGCTGAAGTCGTGGTGAGCGCACTGCCTGGCCCCTCACCCGAAATTCGCCTTTTGGCGGATTTCGACCTCTCCCCGTCAAGTACGGGGAGAGGTGAAAAAGAGTTCGGTAGCGTGGAGTTCGGGCGATGAAGGCGATTATCGTCGGCGGCGGAATTGGCGGCCTGACCACGGCCTTGATGCTGCGGGCGCGCGGCATCGGTTGCGAGCTGTTCGAGCAGGCGGACACCATCCGCGAGCTCGGCGTCGGCATCAACACGCTGCCGCATGCGATCCGCGAACTCGCCGGCCTCGGCCTGCTGCAAAGACTCGACGACATCGCGATCCGCACTGATGTCTTGCACTACCTCACCCGTCACGGCCAGGAAGTCTGGCGCGATCCGCGCGGCCTCGATGCCGGCCATGACGTTCCGCAATTCTCCATTCACCGCGGCCGGCTGCAGAGCGTGATCCACCGCGCCGTCGAGGAACGGCTCGGCGCTGACGCCATCCATACCGGCTGCCGGCTCGGCGCCTTCAGCCAGGACGAGGGCGGCGTGACGGCGTATTTCTTCGATCGCACTGGCGTGCACACCAAAACCGTGCGCGGCGATATATTGATTGGCGCCGACGGCATTCATTCGCGGGTGCGCGAGACGCTGTTTCCCAACGAAGGCCCGCCGTGCTGGAACGGGTTGATGCTGTGGCGCGGCGCGCGCGACTGGCCGGTGTTCTTGACCGGCCAGTCCATGATCGTCGCCGGCGGCCTCCACGCAAAAGTCGTGGTCTATCCGATCGCGGAAGGGTCGAGCCCCGCGAGCCGGCTCACCAACTGGGCGGTATTGGTAAAAGTCGGCGACGGCAGCGCGCCGCCGCCGCGCCGCGAGGACTGGTCGCGGCCCGGCAAGCGCGAGGAACTGATGCCGCATGTCGAGCGCTTCTCGGTGCCGCATGTCGACGTCCGCAGCCTGATTTCGGCAACGCCTGAATTTTATGAATATCCGACCTGCGACCGCGATCCCCTGCCGTATTGGTCGGAAGGCCGCGTCACGCTGCTTGGCGATGCCGCGCACCCGATGTACCCGGTCGGATCGAACGGCGCCTCGCAGGCGATCCTCGATGCACGCTGCCTTGCGGACGCGCTGGCGCGCTCCGAGCATCCGCGCCAGGCGCTGATGACCTATCAGGCGCAGCGGCTGCCGATGACCGCGGAAGTCGTGCGCTCCAACCGCCGCGGCGGACCGGAAGGCGTCATCGACGCCGTCGAACAGCTCGCGCCCGACGGCTTCGACAACATCGACAACGTCCTGAGCTACGCTCAGCGCGAAGCTATCGTCCGCGGCTACGCCAGCAAAGCCGGTTTTGCCACGGTGCCTGGCCCAGGGCTGGCGGCGGTGCGGGCGTAACCTCTTCTTCCCCTGTCCCCTCGTGGGAGAGGGTGGCTCGAATGAGCCAACGGGTCGGCGCCAAGCGCCGCCCGATGATAAACTCCGCGAATTCGAGACGGGAGAGGGGGCGCGGCGTTAGTATTTGTGGCAACCCCTCTTCCGGCGCTTCGCGCCACCTTCTCCCACAAGGGGAGAAGGGAAAGCGCGTCGCGTCGACTAATTTTCAA
>Ga0265314_10005069_pt1 | contig 12004 bp, 10 predicted proteins | sample 4126metaG_FD_203106 | JGI IMG/M metagenome (GOLD analysis project Ga0265314, IMG submission 203106) | Rhizosphere microbial communities from Carex aquatilis grown in University of Washington, Seatle, WA, United States - 4-1-26 metaG | ecosystem: Host-associated > Plants > Roots > Rhizosphere >... | reverse complement strand
CGCTAATTATATCCAAACTGTAGGACATCCCGTCGCGTCCTTCGAGCGCCGCGGGCCGCGAATGCACCGCCGCGTAGCCGCCGACAGTCGTTTCGTCGCCTTTTTCGTACTCGGGTGGAAGGTGCTGCCCGGGGGTCACGCGCTGCTGTTGCCCGCGGTGCCGCGACGTCCGGCGAATTCACGGATGATGTTGCCGGTGATGAACGCGAGGTTCGCCGGACGCTCGGCGAGGCGGCGCATCAGATACGGATACCACTGCGTCCCGAACGGAACGTAGACGCGCAGCCGGTAGCCTTCGCGCGCGAGCTGCTCCTGCATGTCCCGCCGCACACCGTACAGCATCTGGAATTCAAACCGCGAGCGATCGATGTCGTTCTCGGCCGCGAACGTCTTTGCGATCGCGATGATTTCCGGGTCGTGCGTCGCGATGCCCGGGTAACGGCCCCGCTGCATCAGGGCGTGCATGCAGGTCACGTAGTTGCGGTCTACATCCGCCTTCAGCGGAAACGCGACGTCCGGCTGTTCGAGATACGCGCCTTTGCAGAGGCGCACGCGGCAGTTGAGCGCGATCGCGCGCTCGACGTCCTTCCACGTGCGGCGCAGCGCACTCTGCAGCACGATGCCGACGGTATCGGGATACGCCGGATACAGCCGGTGCTCGAAAAATTCGAGCGTGCGCGATGTGTACGCACTCCCCTCCATGTCGAGGCGCACGAAGCCGCCGTGCTGCTGCGCGCGATCGAGAATTTCGCGCATGATGGATTCGCACACGTCATCATTGATGTCCTGCCCCATCGCGGTCAGTTTCACCGAGACGTTCGCATCGAGCTTGTGTTTCGCGATCGCGTCGATCAACCGCACGTACTCGGCGCCCGCCGCGCGCGCCTCGGCTTCGTTGGTCACGCTTTCGCCGAGCAGGTCGAGCGATGCGCTGATCCCCGCGACGTTCAGCCGCTGCACCGCGGCGACGGCGGTTTCGATGGTCTCGCCCGCAACGAAGCGCGACGCCATCGCTTTTGCGAAACGGTTCTTGCGGACGAAGCGGAACAGCTGCGGCTGCCGCGAGAGATACAGGAGCGAGTTGCGAAGCATTCCTTACGGGATGATGCGGGTGGTGACGTTGATCGGCGCGGTGATGCGCGCCACGGGGAACAGGCGCATCGCGGCATCGGAGGATTTCATCATCGGGTCGAGCGCCGCGTCGAAATAATTCCAGGCGGTGAGGCCGTCGTCGCAGAGCGGCTCGAGCAGAATCACGGAGAGGACTCCGAGAGGCTGCGCGCCGCGCACAAGGTAGTCGCCGGGTTCGCCGGTGACATGATCGCCGGCCGCCCATGTGCCGGTGACCCGGATGTCGGCGTGCCCGTCGCCCAGCGGGAGTTTCATGACCGAATCCACGGTGAACTGTTCACCGCGCGCGTCGAGACGCGAGGTGAGCCGCTCGACGACCACGCCATGCAGGCGGAGCTGCGCGAGCAGCGAATCTTGTCCCGGCATCTTGCGCAGCAGATACGCGACCGGGAGTTTCGCCGTCAGCGTGGCGTCGAAGCGATCGCGGACGAGCATGTTCTGATTCACGAACTTTCCGGTGCGCACCATTCCGCAGCGCATGCCCGCCTGCGTCAGCGGCCATGCGCACGCCGCCGGCCCACCGCGACCGCCGCCCGCTCCGCCGCGCCCGCCGCGACCACCGCCGGCAGTCGCAGCCGCCCGCGCCGCAGCTGCCGCGGCCGCCTGCGCCCGCATTGCCTCGCGAGCCTCGGGAATGGTATCGAGCATTTCCTCGACGACGATCTGATTCTTTCCGTGCGCCGTGAGTGCCGCGCGAATCGGCACGTCAACCGGCTTTCCCGATTCGAGCCCGGCGTCGGAGTTGCGGCTCACGGCGAGCACCGATGTCGAGCGCTCCGCGGTGAACGCGAGCAATTCGTGAACGAATGCGTACGTGGATTTCACGCGGCGCTCGAATGGGTCATGCGAGAACGCCTCGCTCAGCACGGAGATGCGGCCGCGCAGGGCGTAGTAGTTCGTGCCGTAGCGCGGCGTGTGCGAATAGGTCGACCAACTGCGCGCTTCGCCCGGACCGGCGCGCGGACCTTCATCGCCGGAGAAATTGCCATAATCAAAAATCGCGAAATGATCCCGGGTTTTCATCCGCTGGCGCAGCACCGGCAACATCGAGTCGCGCGCATATGCCCCGCCGAATGTCGCGCTCGGAATCGCCGCGGCCGGATGCAGCGACGGCGCGTACGTGAGCGCGTAGCCATGGTAGCTGCCATCGGTCGTGTGCAGATCGACGAACACATCGGGATCCCACGCGTTGAACATCGCGAGCGAACCCTTCGTCTCCGGCGTTTCCGCGCGGACGTAGTCGCGGTTCAGGTTGATCCCCTGCGCGTTCGGACGCGTGCCGACCATCTCGGGACCCTGCTGCGCGCCGCGATTCCGCGCCTGCGGCGCGAGCGCCTCATTTCCATCCGCGTTGTAATCCGGCACGGCGATGAGCACGATCGAATCGAGCACATTCGGCTTCGGATCCATCGTGAGGTCGCGCAGCAGTGCGAGCACCGCCTCTTTCCCCTCGACTTCGCCCGAGTGGATGTTGCCCTGCACGTACACGATCGGGCGGCCGAGCCGCTTCGCTTCGAGCGGCGTCGTGACGAGCGGCCGCGACGCGATCACATACGGCACGTCGCGCCCCTGCGTCGTGCGGCCGATGAATCCCACATGGATCTTCGCCCCGCGCTGCTGCAGCGTATCGAGAAACGCCGTCACATCCGTGTACAGCGACGTCTCCGCGTACTTCGTCCGCTCGGCGCGCGTTTGCTGGGCACGGAGCAGCGGCGTGAAGCAGGCGGCAAGGATCGCAGAAAGCGCGATGCGGCGCACGATCGATTTCATCTCAGTCCTCATGAATGGAATTGCTCAGACCGGCTTGCCGGTCGCCGGATAGAATCGCGTTCCCTCGCGCGCCATCGTCCCGAGCAGCGCACAGGGAACGAAGCGCCCCGGATGTCTTGCATTCAGCGCTTCGAGCTGCCGCACGAGCTCGGCGGCGCCGAGCGCGTCGGCGTAGCGCAGCGGGCCGCCGCGGAAGGGCGGGAAGCCGATGCCGAACACGGCGCCAATGTCGCCATCGCGCGGCACGCGGATGATTTTCTCCTCGACGCAGCGCGCGGCTTCATTGACCATCGCGAGCGCGCAGCGGCGCTGAATTTCCTCGCGCGGGAGTTCAGTCCTGCGCGCGCCGGTCGGCAGCAGCGCGTACACGGATTCATCCACGCCGCCCTTCTTGCCGTTCTCATCGTAGAGATAGAAACCCTTCTTTGCTTTGCGGCCGAGGCGGCCGGACGCGAGCACCTGGCCGAGCGACGCCGACGGGGTGAGCCGGTCGCCGAACGCCTTCGACATGATCGCGCCCGACTTGCCCGCGATGTCGAGCCCGACTTCATCGAGCAGCGTGATCGGCCCCACCGGAAAGCCAAACTGAAGCATGGCCGAATCGATTGCTTCGATCGCGACGCCTTCATCGAGCATGCGGCCGGCTTCGTTGATGTACGGCGCGAGGATACGGTTCACGTAGAAACCCGGCGCGTCGTTCACGACGATCACCGTCTTGCCGAGCTTGCGGCCGAACGCGACCGCCGTCGCTGCGACTTCGGGCGCCGTCCGCGGCGTCACGATGACTTCGAGCAGGGGCATTTTCTGCACCGGCGAGAAGAAGTGCATGCCGATCACATTTTCCGGATACGGCGCGCCGTCCGCGACCTGCGCAATGGGAATGGTGCTGGTGTTGCTCGCGAAGATCGCCGTGCGCGGAAGCACCTTCTCGATTTCCGCGAGCACCTGGTGCTTCACTTTGAGATCTTCGAACACGGCCTCGATGACCAGCGGCACATGCCCGAACCCTGTGTACTCGATGGTGCCGGAGACGAGCGAGAGCTGATCTTCGAATTGCTGCCGCGTGATCTGCTTCTTCGTGAGGCGCTCCTGCAGCACCGCGCGCACGGCGGCAAGCCCGCGCGCGACCTGTTCGTGCTTGGTGTCTTTGAAGCGGACCGGAATTCCCTGCATCGCGGCGACGGCCGCGATTCCGGCGCCCATGAATCCGGTGCCGAGCACGCCGAGCTGGGACACGGGCAGCGGCGCAGCCGAAACGCCGCTGTCTTTCTTGAGCGACGTGGTCGCGAAGAACAGGAAGATCAGTTCGCGCGAAACGGCCGTCGCGGCCATCTCGCCGAACAGCCGCGCTTCGGTCGCGAATCCCTGCTCCGCCGTTCCGCCGTATCCAGCGCGCACGGCGTCGATCGCCGCCGGAATCGCCGGATACGCGCCGCGCGTTTTCTTGAGCGACATTGCGCGAGCCTGGCGGAACACGATGGCGCGGCCGAGCGGATTGCCCTCGAGCAGCGACCCGATCAGGCCGGGCTTCTTGCGGCTGTGCCCGCGCAGCGTGCCCGCCGCGAGCGCCTGCGCGCGCTGGAGCGCGATGTCGCGCAGAATCGCCGGGTGCACCATCTCGTCCACGAGCCCGGTCTGCAGCGCTTTCTTGGCGCGCACATTTTTCGCCGAGAGTATCATATCGAGCGCGACCTGCAGCCCGACGACTTTCGGCAGGCGCTGCGTGCCGCCCGCGCCCGGAATCAGGCCGAGCTGCGTCTCCGGAAGCGCGAGAACGGTCTTCGGATGATCGGTCGCGATGCGATACGCGCAGGCGAGCGCCATTTCCAATCCGGCGCCCAGGCAGGCCCCGTGAATCGCGGCGACCACCGGAACGCGCGACCGCTCCAGCCGCGACATCATCCGATGTCCCGACGCACTCGCGGTTTCGGCGTCCTTGGCCGATTTGAACTCGAGAAACGCGTCGATGTCGGCGCCGGCGATGAACACATCGGGCTTTCCACTGATCAGCACGGCCGCTTTCACCGCGCTCATCGACTCGAATTGCGTCATCACTTCATCGAACTCGGCGATGACCGCGGCCGAGAACTTATTGACGGGCTCGTTCGGCAAATCGATCGTGATGACCGCGATGCCGTCCTGCACCTCGACCGTGAGCGCGTGCGTGTTCATACGCGCTCCACCACCATCGCGAAACCAAGCCCGCCGGCGGCGCACACGGTCATGAGACCGAACTGGCCGCCGCGCCGCGCGAGTTCATTGACGAGCGTCGTCGTGATGCGCGCGCCGGTGGCGCCGAACGGATGGCCGATCGCAATGGAGCCGCCCATCACGTTGAGCCGCGTGCGATCGACCGTGCCGACAGGGCTCGAAAAGCCTGCGCGATCCGCCCAGTACTGCGATTCGAACCCCTGAAGATTCGACAGCACCTGCGCGGCAAAGGCCTCGTGCATTTCAACGAGATCGATGTCCTTCAGCGAAAGCCCCGCGCGCTTCAGCGCCATCGGCGCGGCGAACACCGGCGCCTGCAGCAGTTGTTCACCGGGATCGATGCCGGCGTAAGCGTAGCTGCGGATGTACGCGATCGGCGTGAAACCGAGCGCCTTCGCGCGCTCTTCGCTCATGAGCAGCACCGCCGCGCCGCCGTCCGTCAGCGGCGATGCGTTGCCCGCGGTCACCGTGCCATACTTGCGGTCGAACACCGGCTTGAGCTTGCTCAGCGCGTCGAGCGTCGAGTCCGTGCGAATGCCGTTGTCGGACGTGAGAATGCGATCGTACTTCGGCGGGAGGTACGCGGGCGCGATCTCCGCGGTCAGCCGGCCGTCCTTCGTTCCGGCGGCGGCATTCATATGCGACGCGAGCGCGAGTTCGTCCTGCGCAAGCCGTGAGATGTGATTCAGCTTCGCCATCTTGTCGGCCGACTGGCCCATCGTTTCGCCCGTGGTGGGTTCGGCGATGGCCGGCGTGATCGGGATCAGGTCGCGCGGGCGGATTTTTGCGAGAGCGCCGATCCGTTGGCCGAGCGATTTTGCCTTGCTCGCCGCGACGAGCGCGTCGCTGAAGCCGCGCGAGTGCAGAATCGGAACGTTCGAGAGCGATTCCGCTCCGCCGGCGATCGCGATATCCGCCTGGCCGAGCATGATCTGGTCGGCCGCGTCGGTGATCGCCTGATTCGCCGACGCGCAGGCGCGGCTGACCGTCCACGCCTGAAGATTCTTCGGGAAGAGCGGCATCAGCGCGACTTCGCGCGCGATGTTCGGCGCGAGGACGTTCGGGACGACCGTTCCGAACACGAGGAGCTCGACCATGGCCGGATCCACACCGGAGCGATGGATGAGTTCGCTCACCGCCATTTTTCCGAGCTCGATCGCGCTCAGGCGCCTGAGATCGGTGCCCGCGCGGGCGAAGGGCGTGCGCACACCCCCGATGATCGCTACGCGGCGGCGGTTCGGAAAAGCGGGAATCCCCATATCAATGAAAGCTAGGCTATGTTCTTCGTCGATGGGAAACCCCTCCACCCCACCCGCGCTTTCCTGGCGAGACAGTGCCCGTCAGGCGCTGGCGCGCGACCATTTTGACCTGCTGATCATCGGCGGCGGAATCAACGGGGCGGGAATCGCCCGCGACGCGGCGCTGCGCGGGCTGTCCGTGGCGCTCGTCGAGCGCGACGATTTTGCCAGCGGCACGTCGAGCCGGTCATCGCGTCTCGTGCACGGCGGCGTGCGATATCTGGAACACGGATTCTTCCACCTCGTGTTCGAATCGAGCCGCGAGCGCCGCATCCTGCTCGAGACGGCGCCGCATCTCGTGCGCCCGCTGCAGTTTACGTGGCCGGTGTATCGCGGCGCGCGCATTCCGCGCTGGAAGCTCAACGCGGGACTCTGGCTGTACGACCTGCTCGCGTCGTTTCGGAATGTCGCGCGCCATAAATCGTTGCGCGCCGCGCAGGTGCTCGCGACGGAGCCGAAACTGCGGCGCGATGGGCTGAGAGGCGGCGCGACGTACTACGACGCCGCGACCAACGATGCGCGGCTGACGATCGCGAACGTCGGCGACGCCGTCTCCGCCGGCGCGGTGGTGCTGAATCACGCTGAAGTCACGTCGCTCTCATTCGAGCGCGGGCGCGTGAACGGCGCCGCGGTGCGCGACTGTTTCACCGGCGATGTTTTCGAAGTGCGCGCGAAGGCCGTCGTGAACGCCACGGGCCCGTGGACCGACGCCGTGAGCCGGATCGAGAGCCCGTCGTCGCGGCCGGCGGTGCTTGGCACCAAGGGCGTGCACATCGCGGTGCCTGCCGAGCGCGTCGGAAACCGCGCCGCGGTGACGATGCTCGCGCACACCGATCAGCGCGTGATGTTCGTCCTGCCGGGCGGGACGCACACGATCATCGGCACGACGGACACGCACACGGAAGAGCGGCCGGATCAGGTCCGCGCGACGCGTGCAGATGTCGACTACCTCCTCGACGCGGCGAACGCCTACTTCCCTGAGGCGAAGCTCACGCGTGACGACGTCGTGTGCGCGTGGGCAGGGATACGGCCGCTCATCGCGAGCGGAAACTCCGGCGACCCGGCGGGCGCGAGCCGCGAGCACGCCATCACCGTCGGCCCGCGCGGCGTCATCGCGGTAACGGGCGGGAAACTCACGACGTACCGCTCGATGTCCGAAGAAGTCGCCGACAAGGTTCAGCTCTATCTCGGCCGTCCGCGGACCCCGTCGCACACCGCCGCGCGCCCGCTGCCGGGGAGCGCCGCGCGACCGGGCGACGCAATCGCGACCGGCGAGCGCCTCGTGCCGAATCTCCCGTACACGACGCACGATGTGATCACCGCGGTGGATCACGAGTTCGCATGCGCGATCAGCGACGTGCTGATCCGACGGACGCATCTCGCGTTCGAGACGCGCGATCACGGAATCACGGTCGCACCGCGAGTCGCGAGGCTCATGGCGCCGCGACTCGCCTGGACCGCACTCGATATTGAAAACGAACTCGCAGCCTACAAAGCTGAAGTCACACGGCTATTCACGATCGATGAAGTGGAAGCGCCGCGGTAGGTCTCCTCACGCCAAGCCCCTCACATCCCCCTCACGGTTCGCCCCTCGCCTACACGATCTCTTCAGGCTTGGCTTCGTGAATCGTGATGATCTCGAGCACGATCAGTTTCCGCGTCATGGTCGGCAGCTTGAGCACGACGGTCTCGCCCTTCTGCTTGTTGAGCAGCACGCGCCCGATCGGCGATGACATCGTGACCTGTCCCTCGTCGAACTCGACGGAATCACCGAAGATCAGGTGATACGTCTCTTTCTTGCGTGAGTCCTGGTCCTGCACGGTGATCTTCGAGCCGAGGCCCACGCGGTCGGTGGGGATCTGCGTGATGTCGATCTGCGAGAGCTTGCTGAGGCGCATCGTGAGCTGGCCGAGGCGCGCCTGGACGAGGCGCTGACGCTCCAGGGCAGCTTTGTATTCGGAGTTCTCGCGCAGGTCGCCCATCTCCACGGCGCGCGCGATTTCCGCGGGCAGCGTGACGTTGAGCTCGATGCGGAGTTTTTCGACTTCTTCTCCGAGCTTAATTTTGAGTGCTTCGATCATGGTTCGGCGCGCTCGTACGGGAAACGTCTTTTGACGACAATAAAACGCCAGCGCCCGGCCGCATTGGTCATGGCCGGGCGCTGTTGCTTCTTCAAGACTACTACCAGCGTCAATGTCCTGCAATCGGCGGGGACGGGGCGCTAACGTTCGGGATGCTTCGGATCGAACGTCATGATGATGTCACGCGGATGCAGTTCGAAACGTGGTCGAGCCGCTCGATGGGTTTCAGCGTGAGTGCATACGCGGTTCGCGGGGTGCTGATCGACACGGCGTTCCCGGACGCGCGCGCGGACCTCGCGCGATGGGTGGACGAGAGCAATCCCGACGGCGCGATCGTCACGCACTATCACGAGGATCACGCGGGCAATGTCGAATCGCTCGCCGCGCGCGGACTTCCCATGTGGATCGCGCCGGCGACGCTCGTGAAAGTGCGCGCACCGGACCACCTGCTCTGGTACCGGCGCTGGTGCTGGGGCTCGCCGCCACCGGTCGCGACGCCGACGATTCTCTTCGATCCGCCCGCACTGCAGATGATTCACACCCCGGGACACTCGAGCGAACATCACATCGTCTGGGACGCTGAGCGCGAGACCGTGTTCGGCGGCGATTTATTCCTCGGCGTCAAAGTGCGCGTGACGCATCCGTGGCCGCGCGAAGACGTGCGCGCGCAGATCGCGTCGATTCGCAAGGTGATCGCGCTGCGGCCAAAACGATATTTCGACGGGCACCGCGGGCTGGTGCCGGACGCAGTCGCTCAGCTCACCGCGAAAGCGGACTGGACCGAGGAGACGGTCGGAAGGATCGACGCGTTCGTTGCGCGCGGACTGACGGACAAGGAAATCGTGAACGCGTTGTTCGGCGGCGAAGAGCGATGGAGTGTCGCGACGCAGTACGACTACTCGCGGCGGAACTACGTCGGGTCGGTGCGCGCGACAGGCGGCGTGAGGCCGGCCGGCTAGCGCTCCGCCACCAGAAAACTCTGCTTCCCCATCAGCCACTGCGCGGGTGGCATGCGCAGATACATCCAGACCAGCGCCGGGTGCGCCGGCATCTTGCCGACCATCGTATATGGAAGAAAACGCACGCGCGTCTCGATCGTGCGAAGACCCGCGAGGCCGAACGCTTCGTGCAGCGTCTTCTCCGTGAGCGCGAGATGGTGATCCACGAAATCCCAGTACGCGCCGCCGACGAGTTTGATGTTCGGCTGCAGCACGAGCAACCGCCCGCCCGGACGCAGCACCCGGCGGATTTCCGCCAGCGTGCCGAGCAACGCTTCCGTCGACGGCAGATGTTCGAAGAAGTTGCTCACGAACACGACATCCACCGACTCGCTCTTCACCGCGCCCATCGCCGTGCTCGGCGCGATCACGACCTCCACGCCGGGCGCGGCGTGCTTCCGGACATCGTCGTTCAGGTCGACGGCGATCTTCCGCCCACACCGGATCGTGTTGATGAACTGGCAGAACCCGGCGGCGAGATCGAGCACGGTGTGGTCTGCGTGCACGTACCGCTGGAAGACGCTCCCGCACAGCACGCGCCACACGGCGCTCCGCCGCGCGGCGTCGCGCTCGGGAAATCGCGCGCGATAGATGTCGGTGACCGGATCGCTCATGCCTTCACCGCGCGCCGGTAGTCACCGCGCGAGAAATACTTCTCGATCAGCACGTAGAACACGATGAACAGATAGCGGCTCCCCATTTCCTGGATGCCGAACTTCGTCTCGCCCGTTTCGCGGCCGTACCAGTTGGTGGGAACGACGGTCCACGAATATCCGCGCACGATCGCCTTGAGCGGAAGCTCCACGGTGAGGTTGAAATGGCACGCCAGCAGCGGCCGCACCCCGTCGATCGCTTCGCGGCGAAAACATTTGAAAGCGTTGGTGACGTCGTTGTAGCCGAGGCCGAAGACCCACGAGATGAGTTTGTTCGCCACGCGGTTGAGGAGCAGCTTGCCGAGGGGATAGTGGCGCACCGTCGCGCCGCCGGCGAAGCGGGATCCGAACACGCAGTCGTACCCTTCCAGCAGCTTCTGATAGTAGGTGATGACATCGCGCGGATCGTCGCTCGAGTCGGCCATCACGATGACGACGGCATCGCCGGCGAACGCGTCGAGCCCCGCCCGCACCGCAAAACCAAATCCGCCGGGGCCGGCGTTTTGAATCACGCGCAGCGTCGGCACTTCCGCGCGCATTGTTTCGAGCACCCGTTCGGTGTCGTCGGTGCAGTGGTCGGCCACGACGAGCAGTTCGTGCGGCACATCGCCGCCGCGCAGCGCGCCGTACAGCGAGAGCACCGCGGCCGCGATGCCGGCGCCCTCGTTGTGCGCGGGGATGAGGACGGAAAGTTTCACGCGCGCGCCGCCCAGCGTTCGCGATTGCCGTCGATGATCTCGGCGAGAATCGCCGGCACGTCGCGCGTGATGCGCCAGCCCGGATAGTGCGCGGAGAATTTGCGGAGATCGCTCACGTACCAGATGTGGTCGCCGACGCGCGCGTCGTCGGTGTAGGTCACCGCCATCGGCCGGCCCGTGATCGATTCGCACAGCGCGATTGCCTCGCGCATCGAGCAGTGGCTCGCACGTCCGCCGCCCATGTTGTAGACCTCGCCCGGACGCGGCGCCGAAAAGAACGCATCGAACGCGGCGAGCAGGTCGCGGCTGTGGATGTTGTCGCGAACCTGTTTCCCCTTGTAGCCGAAAACCGTATACGGTGTGCCTTTCACGGCACACTGGGCGAGATACGCGAGGAAGCCGTGCAGCTGCGTGCCCGAATGACCGGGCCCGGTGAGGCACCCTCCGCGAAAACATCCGGTCTTCATTCCGAAATAGCGCCCGTACTCCTGCACGAGCACGTCGGCCGCGACCTTCGACGCACCGAACAACGAATGCGTGGTCGCGTCGATGCTCATCGACTCGTCGATCCCCGCATGGGCGGGATGCGACGGATCCACTTCCCACCGCGTCTCGAGTTCGCGCAGCGGCAGCCGGTTCGGCGTGTCGCCATACACTTTGTTCGTGGACGTAAAGATGAACACCGCATCGGGCGCCGAGTTGCGCGTCGCCTCGAGCACGGTCAGCGTGCCCGTCGCGTTCACGCTGAAATCCACGTGCGGATCGCGCGCGGCCCAGTCGTGCGAGGGCTGCGCGGCCGCGTGCACGACGAGCGCGATGTCTTTGGCGTAATGCTTGAACAGCGATTCGACGGCGTCGCGATCGCGAATGTCGAGATCGAAGTGGCGGTACGACGGGTGCGCCTTTTCGAGCACGGCGCGCATCCACGCCGTCGACGCGCCCCCGCCGAAGAATACCTGGCGCATGTCGTTGTCCACGCCGACCACGTCGAAGCCGCGCTGCGCGTACCACGCGACGGTTTCCGCGCCAACCAGGCCGCACGATCCGGTCACCACGACGACGCTCATCGGCCCCGGCGCCTCAAGCGGTGAAGTGCGCGCGGAGCCGCGCCGCGTCGGATCGCAGCCACTCGAAAATATCGGAGAGCACCGCTCGCGGGTCCTT
>Ga0265314_10005068_pt1 | contig 12005 bp, 11 predicted proteins | sample 4126metaG_FD_203106 | JGI IMG/M metagenome (GOLD analysis project Ga0265314, IMG submission 203106) | Rhizosphere microbial communities from Carex aquatilis grown in University of Washington, Seatle, WA, United States - 4-1-26 metaG | ecosystem: Host-associated > Plants > Roots > Rhizosphere >... | reverse complement strand
AGCAGAACATCGTGACCGGCGCCGATCCATTGGCCGCCGACATCGCCGACATAGCCTGCGACTTCGATGCGCTTGAGACGTCCGCCGACACGTTCGTTCGCTTCCAGCACGATGACCGAGCGGCCCGCTACAACCAGTTCCTGCGCCGCCTTCAACCCTGCAACGCCGGCGCCGACGACGATGACATCCGCTTGCCGGTTCACAGCGCGCACACCGCTTGGATCTCGATCAGGATGTCCGGCGTGAGCAATTCCTGCACGCGCACCGCCGTCGATCCCGGTGCGATGCCGGGCAGCACCTCATTGCGCGCCATCGTGATGTCGAGCGCGTCTTCCATGAACGTCCTGCCGGTCGGCGCGACATACCAGGTGAGATGGATGAGGTTTTCAATCGCGCCGCCCGCGAACTCGACGATCTCTCGGATGTTGCGGAAGGCCTGTACGGCCTGTGCCTTCAATCCGCCCTCGACGATGCGATGGTTCTCGTCCATCCCGGTCTGTCCGGCCAGCGTCAGCATCTGGCCGTGACGGACCGCTTCGGAGAGGCCGTAAGGCGCGATGAGCCCCTTCATATGGGGCCGCGTGATCCGTTCAACCTTGGACATATCCCCAATCTCCTTCACCTAGACTCTTTACTAGACTGGATAGTCGGTTTATTCAAGACAGAAGAATTGAGAGGCCCGAATGGCATCCGCAGCGCGGAAAATTTCAGCCGGCCAACGCGCGCCCCGTCGCGGCGCACGGGTGCAGCACATTCTGGGGGAGAGCCTGGAATGTTTCGCGGAGTCCGGTTTCGAACGCGTCACCTATGACGAACTCATCGCGCGCTCAAAGGTGAGCCGCGGCAGCTTCTATTGGTACTTCCCGTCCAAGGAAGCGCTCTACGACGCGGTGCTGGAGTATTGTGTGAACGGCTATGTCGCACGGCTGGAAGAGCAGTTCGCGAAAACCAATGCCGGGGATCACCTCGTCAAGCGATTGCTCGACACCTCGCTGGCCGATTTCAACGCCAACCGTTCGCAATACCGCCTGCTGCTGCGTCCGCCGCCATCAGCGGAGGTGGTGAAGAAGCTCGCGCAATGGAATGACGACGTGCTGGCGTTCATGCGCGGCAAGCTCGCGCCCGCGGTGAAAGCCGGCACGCTCGACCGCGAAATGGCGGATACCCTTCCCGACGTGCTGTCAGCCTTCATCGACGGGATCTGCGTGCGGCTGGTGCTGGAGGACGAGAATTCCGTTTCGACGCTGGCGAAGAATATCGAACGCTTCCTCTGCCGGATCGTGGACGCTTAATTTTCCAGCATCACCTTGCACTGGTGCGACGGCTTGCGCAGCGCTTCGAAGGCGCTGGGCAGCGTGTCGAGCGTAACGACGTCGGTGATCATGTGGTCCACATTCACGCGGTCGGACGCGATCATGCCGATCACATAATCGAAATCGGCGGGGCGGTAGCCCAGCACGAATTGCAGTTCCAGCTCCTTCACGATGCCCATGAGTGGCATGATCGTGTCGGGCTGCTGGCAGACGCCGGCGATCACGATGCGGCAGCCGCGCGGTGCATCCAGCATCGCCATGTTGATGAGGCCCGGCGCGCCGACGCATTCGAAGATGATGTCCGGCCCCTTGCCCGCGATCTTCTCCACCTGCGGCGTCAGCGGCATGTTGGGATCGATCGCATCCGTCGCGCCGAATTTCGCCGCCATCTGTTTGCGCACCTCCGCCTTCTCGCTGACGACGACATGCCGTGCGCCCAGGAACTTCGCCCACAGCATCACCGCAAGGCCGACCGGGCCCGCCCCGATCACCAGCACGGTTGCGCCACGCGGCATCTTCGCCATATCGACGGCGTGCAAGCCGACGGCCAATGGTTCGACCAGCGCGCCTTCGCGGAAAGAGACCGCATCCGGCAAGCGATAGGCGCCGCTGCCGCCGATCTTCACATATTCGGCGTAAGCACCGTTGCTCTGGCCGAGGCCGATGCTGATGCCCTTGCTGCAGACCGTCTGGCCGAAGCTGAAGTTCTTGCAGGGGGTCGCATCGCCGCAGCAAATATAGGGAAAGCCCGCGACGCGATCGCCTTCCTTGAATTTGCCGGCCAGCGCGACACCGATGCCAACAACCTCGCCCGCAAATTCGTGGCCCATCACGCTGCCCAGCGCCAACGGCATGATCGATGTGGGTTCGGTCATATGCAGGTCCGATCCGCAGATTCCGCAATTCTTCACCTTGAGGATGAGGTCATGCGCGCCCGGTGTGGGGGCGGCGATGGTTTCGATCACCAGAGGCTTCGACATCTCGCGGAAAACGGCGGCGCGCATTCTTGATCCCTGCCCTGCTTGACCTTCTTTCCGAGACCTTATGTCATCCGATGGTCCGCACAAGAGAGATCGACATGACCGGTATTTACGCTACGGCACGGCAGATGCTTTCCGCTCTGGCGGCGAAAGAGATTTCCGCGCGCGAGCTTTTGGACCTCCATGTCGCGCGCAATGACGCGCTGCATGGCAAGCTGAACGCGGTGATCGAGAAAGACCTCGATCACGCTCATGCGGCCGCCAAGTCCATCGACGATGCGCGAGCGCATGGCGCGCAACTCGGCGCGCTTGCAGGCCTGCCGATGACGATCAAGGACGGCTTCGACGTGTACGGCATGCCGGCCACGTCCGGAGCGCGCGGTTTTTATGGCCGCGCCAAGGATTGTCAGGATGCCGACGTCGTGGCCGCGGCGCGCAAGGCGGAAGCAATCATTTGGGGCAAGACCAATGTGCCTTACATGCTGGGTGATATTCAGACCTACAACGAGATCTACGGCACGACGAACAATCCTTATGACGTGACCAAGACGCCGGGCGGATCGTCGGGCGGTGCGGCCGCCGCGCTCGCAGCCGGCATCACCCCTTTGGAAATCGGCTCGGATATCGGCGGGTCGCTACGCCATCCGGCCAATTTTTGCGGCGTGGTTTCATTGAAGCCAACGTGGGGGGTGCTGTCTTTGCGCGGTCACATACCGCCCGCGCCGGACGAGTTCATCGAAACCGACCTGGGCGTCGTGGGACCGATGGCGCGCAATGTCGATGATCTGCGCCTGCTCTGGAATGTGTTGCGCGGCAATGACGGCGCGGCCGAGAAGCCGGTGAAGGGCTCGCGCATCGCCGTGTGGGACGAAGACCCGGCCTTTCCGCTTGCCGCCGATGTGCAGAGCGCGGTCGCGCGCGCCGCCGATGCGCTGTCGCGGCAGGGCGTCGCGATCGGCAATGCCAGGCCGCCGATCGGCGGCGCGGAATTGATGGCGCCCTATATGCAGACACTCGCGGCGGTTCTGGGCAGCGGTTTGCCGGACGATGTGTACAACGCCTTTGCCGCCATGAATGTGCAGGACCGCAAGACGCTTGCCGAAGGCGGCGACGGCGGCGCGGCGTTCCGGCTTTCCTCGACGGCGAGCTATCGCGACATCATGCGCGCTGGCGTCGCGCGCCAGAAGCAGAAGGACAGACTGGATGCCTTCTTCGACGAAGGCTATGAGGCCGTGCTGATGCCGGTGACGCCGATCACCGCTTTTGCACACAACCAGCAAGGCAGCTTCGCAGATCGAACAATCGAGGTGGACGGCAAGATCGTGCCGTATGGTTCGCTGCTGAACTGGATTTCGCTCGCCACCTCCCTGCATGCGCCGGCACTGGCGGTACAGGCCGGGCGCGCCGCGAACGGGATGCCGGTCGGCGTGCAGCTTGTGGGACGCCGTTACGGCGAGGACCGGCTGTTCGATCTGGCCCGCGCCATAGAGCAGGCGCTTGGCGGGTTCGAAGCCCCGGCTCTTTGACGTTCTTTGACGTGGCGTCAGCGGGGACTCGCACGCGCACCCGTGGCATAGTTCGCCCAACGAACATCGAGGGAGCGCATTGTCATGAAACTCAGGAGCGGAATCTTTCTCGCGCCATTTCATCCGGTCGATGAGGATCCCACGCTGTGCATCCAGCGTGACATGGAATTGATCGAGCATCTGGATCGTCTTGGTTACGACGAAGCCTGGGTGGGCGAGCATCATTCCGCGGGTTTCGAGATCATCTCCTCGCCGGAACTCTTCATCGCCGCGGTGGCGGAACGCACCAGGCGCATCAAGCTCGGCACCGGCGTGGTATCGCTGCCCTATCACAACCCGCTGATGGCGGCGAACCGCATCATCCAGCTCGATCACCAGACGCGCGGGCGCGTGATGTTCGGCGTCGGCCCCGGGTTGCTGCCATCGGATGCGTTCTCGATGGGCATCGATCCGTCGACGCAGCGCGATCGCATGGTGGAATCCATCGAAGTGATTCTACGTCTATGGAAAGGCGAGCGCGTCACGGCGAAAACGGACTGGTTCACCCTGCAGGACGCGACCTGCCAGCTTCTGCCCTTCACCTCGCCGCATCCGGAAATCTGCGTGGCGTCGTCCGTTACGCCCTCCGGCGGCAAGCTCGCCGGCAAGCATGGCTTCGGCATGCTCTGCGTGGCCGCAACGCAGGCCAGCGGCTATGACGCGCTCGCGATCAACTGGGAAATCGCGAACAAGGTGGCCGCCGAGAACGGCCGCAAGATGGATGCGGAGCGCCTGCGCCTTGTCGGCCCGGTTCATATCGCCGAAACCCGCGAGCAGGCATTTGCCAATGTGAAATTCGGCTTCGAGAAGTGGCGCGATTATTTCTCCGGCATCTCGGCGGTCGCGGGACGTGAGACGACGGAGAACCGTCCCATCGAGACGCTGATCGAGGAAGGCGTGGCCGTGGTCGGCACGCCGGACGACGCCATCGCGCAGATCAAACGGCTGCAGAAAAAACAGGGCGAATTCGGCTGCTTCCTGCAGCTGGCGCACAACTGGGCGAATTTCGAGAACACCAAGAAGTCCTATGAGCTGTGGCAGCGGCATGTGACGCCGGCGATCAACGGCGCGAACACGGCGCGCGAGACCGCGCTCAACTGGGCCAAGGATAATAAGGACCGCTTTATCGGCGCCGCCATGAACGCCGCGATGCAGACCATCCAGAAGCATCACGAAGACGAGGCGAAGAAGGGCAAGAAAGCCGCGGAATAACCTTCGCAAATTCCGAAGAGTGGCCATGCGGTTTCGTGTGGCCACTCTTTTTCTTTTCCGCGCTAGCTTTCCCATATGACGAAACATGAATTTGCAGGCGGATGCCATTGCGGCAACCTCTCCTATGTTTTTGCGGCGACAGCCGGGCTCGATGTGCTGGGCCTGCGGGCCGACATGTGCAGCTTCTGCCGGGCGCATGGGGCGCACACGACATCTGATCCCAAGGGCACGATCCAAATTTCGGTGCGCGACGAAAACAAGCTGAGCCGCTACCGCTTTGCGCTGAAGACGGCAGATTTCCTCGTCTGCCGCGATTGCGGCGTCTATATCGGCGCGCTGATGGAAGACGGCGGGAAGATGTGGTTCACGGTGAACGCCAACAGCTTCCGTGAGAAGCCGCCGCTGGATTTCCCCGTCGTGCCACACAATTTCGACGGTGAGGACGTGCCCGGCCGCATCGCGCGGCGCAAGACGAAATGGACGCCGGTCTCCGAATTGAGGATCGCATGAGCAAAGCGCTTGTCGTCATCGATCATCAGAAGGCGATGTTCGCAGACCCGAACATGTTGCCCCATGACGGCGAAGCGGTGACGGATCGCATTGCCGCACTCATCGCTGCGGCTCGCCGGACCGGCGTGCCGATATTCTTCGTGCAACACGATGGCGGACCGGACGACGACTTCCATCCCGGCAAGCCAGGTTATCCGTTTCACGACAAAGTCGCGCCCCGCGCGGGCGAGGATGTGACGGTAAAGACCAGGTCCAGCGCATTTCACGGCACCGATTTCGACGCGAAGCTGAAAAACGCCGGCATCGATCATCTCGTCATCACGGGCATGCAATCGGAATATTGCGTGACCTCGGCGATTCGCGGCGCCTATGAGCGCGGTTACCAGCTTACGCTCGTGTCCGACGGCCATTCGACCTTCGACAGCAAGGCCGCAAAGGGCAAGGACCTCATCGCGATCGTCAACGACACGACGCGCGGCAGTTTCGGAAAGGTCGTTCCGGCCGCCGCGATCGATTTCGGCTAAAGCTTCACGCGGCCTGAGACGATGTCCGCGTAACGCGCGGCATCCAGAAATTCATATTCGTAGGTCGCGGGATCGAGCCAGTAGATCGGCTCTCCAATTGTTGCCGGATCGAAGCCGTCCTGCACCAGCTCCACTTTTCGCTGCTTGAAGGTCCCGGTGATTTCCATCTGCGGCCGGAGCCGCAAGAAGACGGGCCGCGCATAGGCGGGAAGGCTGCCCGCCAGATCCTTGGCCAGCGTATCCAGCTTGAAATCGCCATCGACGACAAGCGCCGCCATACCCGCGCGGCCGTCCATGCCGGGCACGGAAACCCCATAAACATTGGCTTCCAGGACCCCCGGAATAACGCCCAGCGCTTCGGAGACTTCGCTCGTCGCCACATTCTCGCCCTTCCAGCGGAAGGTATCGCCAATGCGGTCGACGAAATAGAAATAGCCGAGCTCGTCCTGCTTCATCAGGTCGCCGGTGCGAAACCAGCTGTCGCCCTTTTCGAACACGTCGTGCAGGATCTTCTTCTGCGTATCGGCCGCCTTGGTGTAGCCCTCGAAATCCTTGCCCGGCTCATGGGTGATCTTGCCGATGGCCTCGCCGACCTCGTTGGGCGCACATTCGATGCAGCAGCCTTCGGCGTTGCGAATCGGCATCTCATGTTCGATGTCGAAGCGCACAATGCGCGTGGTCAGCACATTGCGCAGGTAATGCGGAATGCGGCCGACGGCGCCGACCTTGCCGTCGTAATTCAGCATCGAAACATTGCCTTCGGTCGCGCCGTAGAACTCCACGATCTTGGGAATCGCGAAACGCTCCTGGAAATGCGGCCAGATTTCCGGGCGCAGGCCGTTGCCGGTGATCGCCCGCAGATGGTGTTCGCGCTCATGCGGGTTGGGCGGCGCGTTCAGAAGATAACGGCAGAGTTCGCCGATATATTGGAAGAAAGTCGGCTTGTAGCGCCAGCAATCGTCCCAGAATTCGTGGACGGAGAATTTGCGGCGCAGGACCAGCGCGCCGCCGGCGGTGAACGCCACGCCCACGGCACAGATGCCGCCGGAGGAATGATAGAGCGGCAACACATTGTACATGCGATCGCTCGGTTTGGCGCCCAGTCCGCCCGCGAAACCATACATCATGAAGAGCGCACGCAGATGGCTGATGTTTGCGGCCTTCGGCAGGCCCGTGGTCCCGGAGGTGAAGATATAGAACGCCTTGTCCTTGCAGAGCAGGCCATCTCGCGCTTTCGGATCGAAAGGCTCCGCCGAAACCGCTCCCAGCGCCGCATCGAGATTGCCGCCACCGTTCTCATCCGTGATCCACACGGAAGGCGCAGGCGACATCTGCGCGGCCGCTTCCTTGTAAGCATCGGCCAATTCGGCGCCGACGACGATGTGTTTGGCGCCGGCGATGGAGACGCAATGGGCCAGCGGCGCTCCGCGCAGATTGGTGTTGATGAGCGCCACTACCACGCCGAGCTTCACAAGGCCTAGCCAGGCGAAGAGATATTCCGGCCGATTGTCCATGAGGAGCGCCACAACATCGCCCTTGCCGACGCCCTGGCCTTGCGCCCATCGCGCATAACGCGCGGCCCATCCGTCCATCTGCCGGTAGCTGATGGTTCGATCCTGAAACAGGATGGCCGGATTTTCGGGATGCGCGCGCACCACCGCCTCGACCACGTCGGCGATGGTGGTCGTCGCATCCGGCTTCACATGGCGCATGCGATAGAAGGTGCGCGCCAGGCTTGATATATAGATGGCCTCGCGCCCTATGGCCTCGAACATGCTTGCGGCAGTCCTTCCGACTCGAAGCGGTGAGAATAGGCGGTGGAGGAAAGGCGGCAACAGGGACCAAATGGCGCAAGAGGAAATCGACCTTCGGGGCTTGAAATGCCCCCTGCCCGCGCTGATGGCGCGCAGGCATTTGCGGGCGGCCGCCGCCGGAACCGAGATCCGTGTCGTGACCGACGATCCCATGGCGCCGATCGACGTGCCGCATATGTGCCGGCAGGAGGGCTATGACGTTGTGGACGTGGCGCGCGAAGGCAATGTGGCCCGCATGATCCTCAAGCGGCCTGCTTGACCGCCACACGCCGCCCGCGCGACTTTACGCCATGTCCGACATCGATCCCAATGTGAAGCCGATCCTGGAGATGTTCGCGCAGCAGCTGCGCCATCCCAATGTCGGCTCGGTTCTGAAGGACTGGCGCAACACGCTGACGCGCGGGATGCTGCATTTCGGGCGCAAGGAATCGCTCGACAAGACGATCGAGTTCAACACGCTGATCTATACCGACCTCAATCCCACGCCGGCCAAGAGCGGGCGGCGCATCACGCTGGAGCCGAAGCTCGAACTGGTGGGCGTGGTGAGCGACACGAACATCGCGCACAAGAAATTCCGCTACCTGAACAACGAGATCATCATCATCCGCGCCACGGGGCGCTGGGACTATGCGCTCAACGAAGGTCCGCTCGATCTGAAGATCGTGCCCGACCTCACCGTACGTCTGCCCGAAGGATCGGATGTCGCCTCTCGCGCGGCGTCACAGAAGCTGGTCAAGGAAGTCGGAAAGCTGTGCTTCTCCTGGCTCGTCATCAACAAGATGACGATGGGCGGCACTGCCTGATCTATTCCGACGGATAGCCCAGCCGGTCCAGCACGGGCTTCAGGATGCGCACCGCTTCGTCCAGATGTTTGCGGTAGTGCCGGTAGCGATAGACCGAGCTGTCATAAAGCTTTTCGGTCACCTGCGCGTAGCTGGCGGTGCGCGCGTAACGCTGGTTCTCATGGAATGCCAGGGTCCTCGGATCGAAGTCCACACCGATGAAATCCAGGATGCGGCGCACATGCGGCTCCTGGTCCTCGACAAGGTCCTCGTACCGCACGTCCATATATTTCATGTCGATATGCTGCTTGTAGTGCTCGACCAAGCCGTCGATGAGGACGTAATGCGTGGCGCAGCTGCGCAGGTCGAACGCCTGGTGGAAGCCGTGCGTCAGGAAGTTCGAAAAATTCGACAGCAGAATATCCAGCGGGTGACGCCGCACATGGATGACGGGCGATTCGGGGAAGATCAGATGGATCAGGCCCAGATGGGTCTCATTGAGCGGCATCTTGTCGGTGAAGTAGCGCGCGCCCGGCTCCCAGATGCCAAGCTGTTCGGACCGTCCCAGGTAGAAATCGCGGAACTGGTCCAGCGCCAGCTGGTTGTCGCCCATCCACAGGTCTGACAGACATTCGGGATATTGCAGCGGGCTCCCCAGCATGCGCGAGCCGATGCGGGTGAGATCGTTGATGAACACAAGCTCGTCGCCGGCCGAAACCAGCGGATGCGCGGTGATCGTCTGTTCCGTCATGGTGGTGCCGGAACGCGGATAGCCGACGATGAAGATCGGCTGCGGCATATCGATATCGCGCTGCGCGCGCGGCAGGATGTTCATGCGCTGCCTGGTAAAGAAGCGCTTGAGACGTTCGACCAGATCGCGCGCCGCCTGTTCGTTGTAACGGCGGCCCTGCACGTCACGGCAGATGCGCTTGCCCTCGACATAATCCCGCCAGGCGTCGTCGAAGCGGTTCATCTTGTCGTAGAGGCGGCCGCGCTCGAGCAGCGCGACGGCGGAAATCTGCTGCACCTTGCCTTCGGCCTGGCTGCGCGTGAGCTCCTTTACCGCTTCTTCGTTCTTTTTTTCGCGGCCATAAAGGATGGCGCGCGCGAGGCTGAGATCGGCAGAGGCGGGCGCCACCTCTTCGGCCTTGCGCAGCAGTTCCCAGGCGCGGGGAATATCGCGGCGCGCTTCTTCGAGGCGGCTCCAGCCGGCCCAGGTGTCCGGATTGGTGGGATCGAGATCGGTGGCCTTGCGATACCACGCTTCGCTTTCCTCCACCTTGCCCTGCGTCTTGAGGCAATTGGCGAGGTTGGAGCAGACGCGTGCGTTCTCGCCCGCGATCTCGATGGATTTGCGGAAATGAAATTCGCCGGCCAGCGCGCGGTTGGTTTCGGTGAGGATGAGACCCATGATGCCATGCGCCTGCGCATTGCGGGGCGCCAGACGGATGGCGTTGCGTGCGTGCGCTTCGCATTCGACGCGCTCGCCGCGCTGAAACAGCATGAAGGCGAGTTCGGTGGTGGCCCATAGCAGATTGGGATTCTTGCGCACGATGCGGCGCAACAGGCTTTCGATCTGCGGGCCATTGTTCAGGCCCGTCTTGCGCTTGACCTGATAGAGCAGGATCAGGCCTTCGAGATGATCGGGCACCTGCTGCAGCGCCTGCATGGCGCGCAATTCCGCGAGGGTCGCATCGTTCCGCTCCAGCGCGGTTTTGCCCTCGTTGACGAGAGGATCGACGATGCGCGGATCCACCTGCGGCTGCCCGCCAGGAGGCATTCCCGGTCCGCGCAGGCCGCGCCGTTGTTGCTGCCGCTGCGGACGTTGCTGCCCGCCGCCGGCATCGACTTGGGCACCGGCGGAGTTGTGCGATGGCATTTCGGAATCCGCCGCGGACAGACCACCGCTTGGGTCGACCTGCCCTACGCCGGACTCATATGTATTGCCGTTCGCCATCGTCCGGCACCCTAGTGAAGGCGGATGGGTGCTTCAACGCCTCGCCGCCATTTGCCTTAAAATGAAAACGGCGGGCTTTGCCGCCCGCCGTTTTCGAAACATGTCCGGCCGCGTTAGTTGACGTTTTGTGTCGCCGTACCGTCGGTGCCGAAACTATAGTCCGTACCATTGCCCGTCACGGTGTTGCCACCGGTATAGATATGCACGTCCTGCACCGAATTGTTGGCGGCGTAACCGAAGACGCCGAAGTTCGTGTTGCCGGTAATCGTGTTGTTGGTCAGATAGTTCAACTGAACGTCGCCGCCACCTGCCGAGTGCAGATAGACACCGGTTGTGTTGCCGGTCAGGGTATTGCCGTCGACATAGTACTTCCCGACCGACGTGGCGCCGGATTCGCCGTAACTCACGATGTGAAGGCCTTGCGCTGCGTTATCGGAAAGCACCACACCCTGCACATAGGTGTAGGAAACCAGGGTACCGCCGGTTTCCGCCGAACCGTTGATAGACACACCCGTGCCATTGTCCGAAGCGGACGACGTCGCGTGATAGCTGTAGAGCTTGATGTTCTGCATAAGTAGCGAGGAGTCTGAAACATAGGTCTCGCTGGAAAAACCTTCATCGATGTTGTGGTCCATGACGGTATCGGCCACGGACACGGTCTGATGCAGGTAGGAGCCGTACTTCACGCTGATCCTGTCTCCGAGTCCCGCAAAGGCATTGCCGTTGAGCGTGTCTCCGGTGACGGTAACACTCTGGGAATCGTAGACAGACGTGTTGTGTCCGGTGATCAGATCGATGTTGAGACCATACTTGGCATTGTTTTCGAACGTGTCTCCCGAACTGGCCACCGTCTGGATCTGGGTGCCCACATATTTGGCGAACTGGTTTGCCGCCGCGCCCGAAGCCTCATTGCCGGAGAATGTGCTGCCGATAGATCCGAAATATTGATAGGCGTTGCCGAGAACGTTGAACGCCAACATCGTCTCCTGGACGCCCGCACCGGCATATTTGAAGGGACTTGAGGGCGTGCTGCCGCCGATGTTGTCGTCGAAATGCGAATCGACGCTGTAGAAGACCTGCGTGACGCCGCCATCGATTTGCGAAGCAAACGTCGTCATCAGCACGCCGCCGTAATTGCCGTCCACTTTCGAATCGTAAACCGTAAGGAGGTTGAAGAGTCCGTAATTCTCGAAACCATTCGTCATCAGGCTGACGCCCATGCCCTTATTGTCTGAGATATCCGAACCGCCTTCCACATTGACGAATTGCCGTTGCGCCGACCCATACTTGATTTCGTTGTAGATCGAGACGCCGCCTTCCAGCATCTCCCCGCCATGCACCGTCGGGA
>Ga0265314_10005067_pt1 | contig 12005 bp, 8 predicted proteins | sample 4126metaG_FD_203106 | JGI IMG/M metagenome (GOLD analysis project Ga0265314, IMG submission 203106) | Rhizosphere microbial communities from Carex aquatilis grown in University of Washington, Seatle, WA, United States - 4-1-26 metaG | ecosystem: Host-associated > Plants > Roots > Rhizosphere >... | reverse complement strand
TCGAAGCGCTTCGCGGGCGCCGAGGTGCTGCGCGGCGTGGATCTCGTCGCGCCGGCCGGCGTCACCACGGTGCTCATCGGCCCCTCGGGCTGCGGCAAATCGACGGTGCTCCGGCTCATGATCGGGCTGCTGGCGCCCGACGGCGGCGTGGTGCGCTTCGACGGCGCCGAGGTCGGACCGCGCACCGTCGACGCCGTCCGCGCCCGCACCGGCTACGTGATCCAGGACGGCGGGCTGTTTCCGCACCTCACCGCGCGCGACAACGTCACGCTCATGGCGCGCCACCGCGGCTGGGCCGCCGCCCGCGTCCAGCATCGCGTCGATGAGCTGGTCGCCCTCACCCGCTTCCCGGGCGACGCGCTCGGGCGCTATCCGGTCGAGCTGTCCGGCGGCCAGCGGCAACGCGTGGGCCTGATGCGCGCGCTGATGCTCGATCCCGACGTGATCCTCCTCGACGAGCCGATGGCAGCGCTGGACCCGCTGGTGCGGGCCGAGCTGCAGGCCGACCTGCGGGCGATCTTCCGCGCGCTCGGCAAGACGGTGGTTCTGGTCACGCACGATCTCACCGAGGCGGGGCGGCTCGGCGACACGATCCGACTCATGCGCGACGGCGCCGTGGTCCAGAGCGGCACGCTGGCCGAGCTGGTGCGAGCGCCTCGCGACGAGTTCGTGAGCCACTTCATCAACGCGCAACGTAGCCCGCTAGAGGGTCTGTGATGGGTCCGCCAAGGACCACCGGGCGCCCCGTCCTCACACGCGCACTCGTCCTGGTCGCCCTCCTCGGCTCCAGCTGCGCGCGAGCGCCGACCGGCAGCGACGCCGCGCGCACCCCGCTGCGCATCGGCTCGAAGACGTTCACCGAGTCGGTGATCCTCGGCGAGATCGCCGCTGCGCTGGCGCAGGGACACGGCCAGAGCGTCGTGCACCGGCGCGCGCTCGGCGGCACGCAGATCGTGTTCGGCGCGCTGGTTGCCGGTGAGATCGACCTCTACGCCGAGTACACCGGCACGCTGACGCAAGAGATCCTGCGCGGCGTGAGCGACGACGCGGTCCCGAGCGCGCTCGCCGCGCGCGGCATCATCATGGGCCCGCGGCTCGGCTTCGACGACAGCTACGCGCTGGGCATGAAGGCCGAGCGTGCGGCGGCGCTCGGCATCGCGCGCATCTCGGACCTGGCGGCGCACCCCGAGCTGCGTTTCGCGTTCAGCAACGAATTCATGGATCGCGCCGACGGCTGGCGCGGCCTGCGCGCGGCGTATCAGCTGCCGCAGCGGAGCGTGCGCGGCGTCGACCACGAGATCGCTTATCGCGGCCTGGACGCGGGCGACGCCGACGTGGTCGATCTCTACTCCACCGACCCCGAGATCGTCGAGCACCGGCTGCGCTTGCTCGAGGACGATCGCCACCACTTTCCGACCTACGCCGCGGTCTGGCTGTACCGCGACGAGTTCGCGCGCCGCGCGCCCGACACGGTGGCGCAGCTGGACGCGGTCGCGGGGCGGATCTCGTCGCCGGCGATGACGGCGATGAACCTGCGCGCCAAGCGCGACCGCGTCGCCGAGGAGACCATCGCCGCGGAGTTCATCGCCCACGACCTGGGCGCGCCGCCGTCCGCCAACGGCACGGTCGCGCCGCGCGCTCCCGACGGCTGGTTGCACGCGCTCGGCCAGCGAACCCTCGAGCACCTGTTTCTGGTCTCCGTGTCGCTGCTGCTGGCGATCGTCGTCGCGGTCCCGCTGGGCATCGCCGCCGCGCGCCGGCCCACGCTGGGACGCGTGATCCTCGGGCTCACCGAGATCCTGCAGACGGTGCCGTCGCTGGCGCTGCTGGTGTTCATGATCCCCCTGCTGGGCATCGGCGAGGCGCCAGCCATCGTCGCGCTGTTCGTCTACAGCTTGCTTCCGATCGTGCGCAACACCTACGCCGGACTGCGCGGCATTCCGCCGTCGCTGCGCGAGGTGGCGACCGCGCTGGGGCTCGGGCCGGGCGCGTCGCTGCGCGCGATCGAGCTGCCGCTGGCATCGCCCTCGATCCTCGCGGGCATCAAGACGTCGGCGGTGATCAACGTCGGTACCGCGACGCTGGGCGCGCTGGTCGGCGCCGGCGGCTACGGGCAGCCGATCCTGACCGGCATCCGCCTCGACGACGTCCGGCTGATCCTCGAGGGCGCCGTTCCGGCGGCGCTGCTGGCGCTCGGCGTCGAACGGATCTTCGACGTCGTCGAGAAGATGGTCGTGCCGCGAGGCCTGCGACTGTAGTATCCCCGCCGATGCGCTGGAGCCTGGGCTATTTCGGCGTCAAGGACCTGTTCACGATGGTGAACGTCCTCGGCGGCGTGTTCGGAATCTACTACGCGGCGATCGGCGACCCGGCCATGGCCGGCTACGCGATCCTCGCCGGATACTTTTTCGGCGACGCGCTCGACGGTCCGGTCGCGCGCCTGACCAAGACGGGGAATCGCTTTGGAAGCGAGTTCGACTCCGCCGCCGATCACATCGGGCAAGGGATCGCGCCCGCCGTCGTGGTCTTTTCCGCGTATCGGCTGGGCGGACATCAAATCCTGGGGTTGCTGCTGATGGCGGCGCTGATCAGCACGGCGTCGATTCGCCAGGCGCGCTTCAACGTCGCCAAGTTCGATTTCCCGCTGACCTATTGCGGGTTGCCGCGCACGGTGAGCGGATTCGTCGCGCTCGCGTTCCCGAACTCGATGCTCTTCAAGCACACGGCGATCGGGCCGGTGGTCGGCACGGTGGTCATCGGCGCGGTCGCGGCGCTGAACATCGCGCCGATCCCGTACATGACCCATCGAGGCCAGCGCGCGATGCAATGGTGGATCAAGCCGCTGGTGGCGAGCTTTCTGATCTCGCCGTTCGTCGCGTTCTTCGTCGCGCGCGACTACACCTTCGACGTGTTGCTCCTGCACGCGATGGCGTACGTCACGGCCGGTTGGATTGGGGTGCGGCCCGAAGAGCGGCGCGCGTTTTATGCTGAATATCGACGGTGGGCGCACCTGGTAGCGACGCTACCCTGAAAGGGCGATACCGCGCCCACCGTCCACGCCGGGCGCTCGGTCGTTACTTCTTCTTCTTATCGCGCGGCGGCTGCGCGGGCGGCGCGGAGTGTTGCGGGGGCGGGTTGGCGTGCGGCTGGCCGGGCGGCGGGCCACCCATCTGATGCGGCTGGCCGGGCGGCATCCCGCTGCCCATCTGGCGCTGCTGCTGTCCCGGCGGCATCCCGCCGCCCATCTGGTGCGGCTCCTGTCCCGGCGGCATCCCGCCCGGCGCAGGGCCACCCATGCCCGGGTGCCCACCGGGCTGGTTGCCTTGCGGATGCGATTCGGGGCCCCCGTGCATCGCCGACGGCTGTTCGTGGCCGCCCATCGGACCACCGCGATGCTCGGCTTCGCGATGCTCGGCCTCGCGATGCTCGGCTTCGCGGTGCTCCATCTCGCGGTGCTCGGCCTCGCGGTGCTCCTCGCGCCGCACCTCTTCGCGACGGACGGGCGGCGGGGCGCCTCGCCAGCCTCCGGCAGGCGCGCCGGGTGCGGTCCGCCAGGCGCTGCTGTGTGCGGGTTCGGCGCGCCACACGCGCGGCTCGTACTGCGGTCGCGCGCGCCAGGCAGCGGGACTGCGCCCACCGACGTACGCGTAGTCGCGATAGCCGTTCGGCCCCTGCCAGTAGCTGCGGTAGTAGACCATGCGGCCGTCCATCCAGATGAAGCGCGGCCCGATGAACACGTAACCGGCTCGTTGAGGGTTCCAGTAACCGCTGTTCCAGGACCAATCATATCCAGTCCAATCCCAGTACCCGCCGACCCAGTAGTAGCCGTAGCCCGGGGCGGGCGGCTGGTACTCGGGGATCGGATCGGGCGGCGGCGTCGTCGGATAGAGAGTGGCCTCGGCGACGGGCTCTGGCGCCGGGGGCGGCGCCTCGGCGTAAGCGGGCGGCGGCGCTGCCGGAGGCGGCTCGGCGTAGCCCGGCTGCGGTGGCGGTGGCGGCGGCGGCGCGTACACCACCGGCCCGGCAGCGGGATAAGTCCGGACGTAACAACCGGCGGCGAACGACGACAACACCAGGACCGAGACAGTGACCAACGAAGGCGCGCGGTTCATGGAAGTCTCCGGGGGTTAAAGAGGCCGCCGATGCTACCCGAAGGCGTCCCCGTTCGCGAGTGGGGGTAAGCCAGCGAACGTGCTTCGACGCAAAGACCGCGAGCCGTATCACACCTTCGCGCCGCAACCTCCAAGCTGGCTTCGGGCGCGAGGCTGACTAGGTTGCATGCCGGAGGGAGGTGCATCATGAGCGATACCCAACAGCGGAAGAACGACCGTCACCCGCGCCCCGAGCCCGAGCCCGACAAGGAGGACGTCGAACCCACGGCCTTCGACGAGGCGGAAAACGTTCGCTCCGGCTCGCAGACCGCGCAGGACCGAGATCACACGATCCGGGGCGGCGACGATCGTACCGCGCCGATGAAGGAGTTCCCGACGTAAGATCCCCGGAACGTGAGCGGCGCCATCCCGTCGTCATCGACGAACTCGACCAGCGGAGCGCCGCCGGCCCGCGCCGCGTCGACGGCTGGCGACTCCGACAAACGGCTCGTCCCCTGGTTGGTGGCGGTCGCGTTTTTCATGGAGTCGCTCGACACCACGATCCTGAACACGGCGGTGCCGACCGTCGCCGCGGCGCTGAAGATCCCGCCGCTCAGCATGAAGTCCGTGCTGTCGAGCTACACGCTCGCCGTCGCCGTCTTCATCCCCGTGAGCGGCTGGGTCGCCGATCGCTTCGGCACGCGCCGGGTGTTCTCGGCGGCCATCGCGACCTTCACGCTCGGCTCGTTGCTGTGCGGTCTGTCGCAGAGCATCCACATGCTGGTGCTCTGCCGGATCCTGCAAGGCGCGGGCGGGGCGATGATGGTCCCCGTCGGACGGCTGACGATGGTGCGGACCTTCCCGCGCTCGGAGCTGGTGCGCGCGATGGCCTACGTCGCGATCCCGTCGCTCATCGGCCCGATGCTCGGACCGCTCGCGGGCGGCCTCATCGTCAAGTGGCTCCACTGGCGGTTGATCTTCTTGCTGAACCTGCCGTTCGGCCTCGTCGGGCTCTATCTCGTCTATCGCCATCTGCCTGATTACCGCGCGGAGCGCAGCGACCGGCTGGACGTCGTCGGGTTGATCCTGTTCGGAGCCGGCATCGCGTTGCTGTCTTATCTGCTGGAAGTCTTCGGCGAGCACTTTCTCAGCGGCACCGCGATCGCCGCATTGCTGGCGCTGGCGCTGGCGCTGCTGTTCGCCTACAGCCGGCACGCCGTGAGCGCGCCGCATCCGTTGCTGCGCCTCGGCCTCCTGCGCATCCGCACGCTGCGCACCGCGATCCTGGGCAGCTTCGTCACGCGCATGGGCGTCGGCGGCATGCCGTTCCTGCTGCCGCTGCTCTTCCAGGTCGGGCTCGGTTACAACCCCGTGCAGTCGGGGCTGCTGATCCTGCCCCAATCGGTCGCGTCGATGAGCCTGCGCATGACCATGCCGCATCTGTTGCGGCGCTTCGGCTACCGGCGCGTGCTGCTGTCGAACACCCTGTGCATCGGCGCCGTCATCGCCAGCTTCGCGTTGATCGGTCCCGGCACGCCGCCCGCGGTCATCGTCGCGCTGGAGTTCTGTTTCGGCTTCTTCTCGTCGTTCCAGTACACCAGCATGAACACGCTGGTCTACTCCGACGTCGACGCGGACGACACCAGCATGGCCAGCACCATCGCCAGCACCTCGCAACAGTTGTCGATGAGCTTTGGCGTGGCCACGGCATCGCTCGCCGCGGCGTTCTTCATTCCCGATCGCTTTCACGCGGCGTCGACCGAGATCGTCCACGGCATCCACCGCGCTTGCTTGGCGCTCGGGTTACTGACGATTCTATCGACGCTTTTATTTCGCGGACTGACAGAGACGGACGGCGAGAGTGTGAGTCAGCACGAGGTGTCGCTGCCCTCGGCCTCGGCTTGATCGCGCGCGTGCAACTGGAATCGAAGCTCGACAGTCTCATCGGGCATGCGACAGAAAATGATTGTGGGTTGGGCTCTGGTGGCGGCCGGGTTGGTCGTGGGATGCGGATCGTCTTCACACGGTGACGCCGCCGACAGTGGTGCGACGGACGCGATGAACACCGACAGCGGCGGCAATGGCGACGCTGGCTTCACCGGTTCGGACACCGCCGCGGGCACGCAGCTGGCCTGGTTGCTGGCATTGATCAATGGACCGCCGGCGGCGATCACCGCGGACGCGGGGACGCCGCACTTCGCTGACAGCTTCCTGCAGCAGGTGCCCGCCGACATGCTGGCCGCAACCCTGGCGGGCATCGCCGCCAGCGACGCGCCGGCGATGCTCCTCCAGGTTCTCTCGTCGACGCCCGGTTCGGCCTTTCCCGCCGCGAGCGCGTCGCCCTCGACCATCGTCGCGGTCGTCGAGACCGCTCGCCACCTGTTCTATCGCGTGAGCCTCGCGGCCACGCCCGGTGGCGCTGCCCCCAGCGTGAACCCGATCGTCGGCCTCCTCTTTCAGAGCGCGCCGGAGCTGGACGTGAGCTTGCGCGATCCGGCGACGTTCGATCAACGGCTGGCGACCGTCGCGCCCGAGGCGCGCCTCTACATCGGGAGCGTCTCGTCCGGCGCCTGCACGGCCACCCACACGGTCGGCGCCGATCAGCCGATGCCGCTCGGGTCGCTGTTCAAGATCTACGTGCTGGGCGCGCTGGCCGCCGACATCGACGCGGGCCGCACGCAGTGGACGGATCCGGTGACCATCCAGGATCAGTACAAGTCCTTGCCGTCGGGCATGCTGCAAGACCAGCCCGCGGGCACGATGCTGCCGGTGCAGCAGGTGGCCGCTGACATGATCTCCATCAGCGACAATACCGCGGCCGATCACCTGCTGCGGCTGGTCGGCCGCGAGCGCGTCGAGAGCTATCAGACCACGATGGGCCACTCGATGCCGGCGCTCAACACCCCGTTCCCGACCACGCGCGAGCTGTTCATCCTGAAGATGTCGGCGACCGCCGGCGAACGCGCCGCGTACATCGCCGCGGACGCGGACACGCGCCGCAGCCTGCTCGACACCGACTACGATCTGCGCCCGCTGCCCGATCTCGCGACGGCGACGGCGTTCGCGGCCGGACCGCCGATCGCCATCGATCAGCTCGAGTGGTTTGCGTCGCCCGCTGACATCTGCCGCGGGTTCGCGGCGCTGCAGGTCGCCAGCCAGAAACCATCGGGCGGACCGGTGACCACGATCCTGTCGATGAACCCGGGGCTGATGCTCGATCCGGCGACGTTTTCTTACGTCGGTTACAAGGGCGGTTCCGAGCCCGGCGTGCTCACGCTCGCCTGGCTGCTCCGCCGGGCCAGCGACGGCGCGTGGGCCGTGGTGGCGCTGGGCTTCGCCGACACCGCCCAACCCATCGACGAGAACCTCGCGCTCTACTACGCGCTCGCCGCGATCGACGAGGCGGGCCGCTAGCTAGTCCACCGCCGCCGTCACGGTGGCTCACCGAAGCGTGACCGGCGCACGTCGCGCGCACCCTGGCGCCGAATGTGCAGTCACGCTCTGCGTGAGCACAATTGGTCTCCTCAATGACATCGCGATTGCGACCCTGGCCGCCGCGAAGCTGGTCTTGCGATCCGCCGCATCCGCCGGCCTGGATCTGGATGGTAGCCCCGAGGTACTGGCCTCCATCGAAGAGATGTCCGACCGGGCCACGCGCCAGCACCTGGAGCGGGTCGCTTCGATGCTCCTCGGCGAGCGTCCGGAGAGTGAGCTACTGCATCTCAAGACAGATCCTCGGCATTTACCGCGGATCGCGGAAGGAACGCCGCCCGCGCGCGTGGAGGGCGCCGAGCCCCTCCCCGGTCGCGCCGCCCACGTCCTGGGCGAGATCATGCTGCTCCTGTCCCGCTCGCGCGAAGCGGTCGCCGGCGACCAGCGCGCGGAAGCCTACGAGGACCTCGCGCAGGTGCTGGCGATGATGGCGCTGGCCAAGGTGCTGTTCTCACTGATCGAAGCCGAGGTCGGCAGCGCGCCCGCCCAGGTCAACGATCGGCCGGCTCGTGAAGCGCCCGGTTCGCGCTAGGGAGCGTGTCCCGCCGCCGGACGAAAACGTCCGACTGGCGGATCCTCGCTGGCCGAAATCGGCCAGCCCGCACGGACGGAGAGGCGGTCCCGATCAACATCCCGAGCGCGGACCGAACGGCGATCCCGCGCCACGAGGCGACCCGTCGGACGGCGCCGCCGAATCCACACGCGACGGGTCGTCCGCGAGGCCCTTCTCGACCCGCCGCTCCACCGCCTTGCGGTGCACGCCGAGGAGACGAGCCGCCGCGCTCTTGTTCCCGTCGCAGAGCACCATCGCCTCGGCGATGAGGGCCTCTTGTATCGCCGCGAGCTTGTTCTCGACCGGCAGCCGCAGGATCGCGCGCACGATCGGCTCGAGGCTGGTGACCGGCTTCTCGGTCTCGGTGTTCGACGCGAGAAACGGGCGCACGACCTCGGGCGTGATCTGATCGTCCTCGGCGAAGACCGCCAGGCGATCGATGAGGTTGCGCAGCTGGCGCACGTTGCCGGGCCAGGGCATGCAGCACAGCAGATCGATGGCCTCGGTGGTGAAGCGCAGCGCGCGCGGCTGCTGGCGAACGAAGTGAGCGACCAGCGCGGGAATGTCCTCGGTGCGCTCCGCGAGCGCCGGCACCGGTACGGTGAGCACGTCCAGGCGGTAGAGCAGGTCTTCGCGGAACTGGCCGCGCGCGACCAGCTCCGACAGGTTCGCGTGCGTCGCCGCGACGACGCGGCCGCCGAAGCGCGCGACCGCCGTCGCGCCGACCGGGCGGAACCGGCCCGATTCCAGCACGCGCAGCAGCTTGGCCTGCAGCGGCATCGACAGCTCCGCGATCTCGTCGAGGAACAGCGTCCCCTTGCGCACGAGCGCGAAGTAGCCGTCCTGGCGGCGGTCGGCGCCGGTGAACGCGCCGCGCTCGTGACCGAACAGCTGCGATTCCATCAACGCCTCGGGGATCGCGCCGCAGTTGAGATCCAGCAGCGGCTCGTCGGGGTGCGGCCCCTGCGCATGGATGGCCGCGACCACCAGCTCCTTGCCCGAGCCGGTGGGACCGACGACCAGGATCGGGCGATCCGACAGGGCCGCGCGCCGCACGGTCTCGCGCAGCAGCTGCATCGGCCGCGACGAGCCGACCAACCCCATCGCCGGCGGCTCGCTGGCGCTGCGCGCGCGCAGCTCGCGGACTTCGCGCTCGAGGCGCTCGCGCGTACGGATCTCCGCCAGCAGCGGCAGCACCAGCTCTTCGCACAGGTCGTCCTTCAGAATGTAGTCGTGCGCGCCGAGGCGCATCGCCATGCGGATCTCGGCCATCTCGTGCGACGCGGTGACGATGATGGGCAGCGCCGTGGTCTTCTCGCGGATCTCGGTCACCAGCACCAGGCCGTCGCGATCGCGCGCGTCGTTGCTCAGGCGCAGGTCGATGAGCGCGACGTCGAAGCGCTCGGTCGCGAGGACCGCGCGCGCGCTCGCGAGGCTGTCCGCCTCGCGCACCTCGACGTCCTCGACGCGCGCCACGATGCTGACCAGATAGCGCCGCGCGCTCGCCTGATCGTCGACGACCAGGATCCTCACGACGGCCTCGCGTGACGCAGCGGGCGTGCTCCATCGCCGGGGACGTCGATGCGAAAGACCGTGCGGGCGTCGCGCCGGCCGACGCCGATGCGCCAGCCAAAGCTGCGTACCAGGCGCTCGGTGACCGCCAGCCCAAGGCCCATGCTCCCCTCCTTGCTGGTGACGAACGGGTTGAAGATCTGGTCCTGTAGCTCGGCGGGCACGCCCGGCCCCGAGTCCCACACCTCGATCGCGATCTGGTTGACGTCGTAGCGCGCGACGATCCCGATCGACCGCCCGCGCTCGACCGCCTGTGCGGCGTTGCGCAGCAGGTTCGCGAAGATCTGCACCAGCGGATCGGGCTCGGCGACCACGGTCAGGTCCGAGGGGACGTCGACGACCACGTCGATCGCCTTGGCGATCAGCGTCTCGCGGATCAGGTCGCAGGCGCGCCGCGCGCGCGGCAGCACCAGCACCGGCTGCAGGCGCGGCATGGGGATGCGCAACTTGCTCAACGTCGAGAACATGCGCTCGAGCCGGCCGATCTCTTCCTGACCGATCTCGACATCGCGCCCGTCGAGCGTGCGCCCCGCGCTCCCCTGTCCCAGAAGGTAGCGCAGGAAGTTCAGCGGATAGGCGATCTCGTGCGTGATCTCGGCGCCGAGCAGACCGAGCGCGAACCGCTTCTCGTCGTGGGCCGCATCGACCTCGACGCGCCGGAAGGTCTCGAGCTCGGCGATCACGTGCGCGTTGTGCAACGCCACCGCCCCCAGGCTGGCGACGATCTCGAGCAGCGCCAGGTCTTCCTGCGTGTAGAGCTCGGCGTGATGCTTGGGACCGAGCTGCAGCACCGCGCGCAGCTCGCCGCGCGAGCGCATCGGCAGCAAGAGGTGCCGCCGGCGCGGCGAGTCGGTGGTCCAGACGGCTTCGCCCGCCGACAGCCGCTCGCGGTGGCCGGGCGGGCAGTCGGCGATGCGGAGAAGGTCGTTGGTGTTCACGATGCGCGCCTCGCGGGTCGGCAGCCAGCGCAGCACCGCGGCCTCGAGCGCCTGCGCGATCGCGCCGGCGTCGCGGTTGGACGTCAAGTCGTCGGACAGCCGCTGGATGATGGGACGAAACTCCGCGCGCACCGAGAAGAACAGGCGGTCGGTGAACCGGTAGCCCAAGAAGGCCAGCGCCGCGAACGCCGCGAGGCTCGACGCCCAGGGGATGTAGGCGCGCAGATCGAACTGGCGCAGCAGCACGTCGCAGCCGAGCCAGACCAGGATTGCGCCCGCGCCCGCCGTCGACGCGATCGGGATCCAGAGAATGCGGCGCGTGAGCACGGCACGCGTCTCCAAGATGTTGTGCCGGAACAGCGAGTAGCCGATCGACAGCGGCACCTGCGGCGCGAGCAGCGGCAGGAAGAGATGGATCGTCCCCGAGCCGGTCAGCACCAGGAAGATGAAACCGAGCGAGAGCAGGCCGGGCACCGCGGCCAGACCCCATGCGGCGGAGCGCAGCTCCTCGCGCCGCTCGCGCGGGGCCAGCTGCAGGCGCATCACCACCGCGACCAGCAGGACGACCAGGCTCCCGATGGCGGTGTTCCCCACGATCACGCGCAGCGCGGTGACGTTGCGGCCGATGCGCGGGCCGACCAGCAGCGCCACCGCGACGCCCGCCGCGAGCATGCCGAAGATCAGCGCGGCCGCGCGCAGCGCGCGCCGGTGTCGTCGCGGCGGGGTCGGGAACGAATAGGCGAGCCAGACGATGGCGATCTGGATGACCACCGTCGACAGCGTGAACAGCGGCACCAGCTGCCCGGTCGTGTGGTAGTCGAAAAAGGTCACCAGGAACACGAACGTTCCCACTGTCCAGGTGGCGTAGGCTCTCGCGGCGGGCTGGCGCCACGCCAGCATCATCACCGCCACGCCCGACCAGAAGACGAACAGCGCGACCAGCGCGTAGAGGCCGAAGAAGAAGACGATCTCGTCGATTCCCAGCACGCGAATGCGCCGCTCGACAGTGACCTCCCCCTTGCCGGTCTCGAAGGTGAGGCGCGTGCGCGTCTCGCCGGCGCGCTGCAGCTCGGCGATGCGCGTGGAGATCCACCGCGCCACCGGCGAGCCGACGCGGCCGGTGACCGGCTCGCCGTTGACCGCGATGAGCTGGTCGGGGAACCGCAGCGGCAGCGATTCGGATTGCCAGCCAGGCCAGTGCACGGCGGAGAACGCGCCGTAGGGATCGGTGAGCAGGCCAGCAAAAGGCCGGCCACGCGAGCGATGCGCGTTTCGTCCGGCGAGGATCACCAGGACGGCCAGAGCAAAACCAACCGCCAGCAGAACCACCCGCCAGCGCGATTCAGCCCGTCTCACTCC
>Ga0265314_10005065_pt1 | contig 12006 bp, 10 predicted proteins | sample 4126metaG_FD_203106 | JGI IMG/M metagenome (GOLD analysis project Ga0265314, IMG submission 203106) | Rhizosphere microbial communities from Carex aquatilis grown in University of Washington, Seatle, WA, United States - 4-1-26 metaG | ecosystem: Host-associated > Plants > Roots > Rhizosphere >... | reverse complement strand
TGCTCGGCGATCTCGCCGGTCGCGTGCGCGTCGGCCGCGATGGACACGAGAATCCCGCGCTCCTTCGCCATGCCGAGCTCGCGCGCACCGAAGTCGAGACGATGCGCACTGCCGTTCAGCTCGACCGCGCAGCCGCTCTTCACGCACGCGGAGAGCACGGCGTCCACGTCGAAGTCGAGCGGCGCACGCCCGAGCAGCAGACGCCCCGTCGGATGACCGAGCACGTCGGTGCACGGCGATCCCGCGGCGCGGACCATCCGCGCGGTCGACTTCTCGCGATCGAGCGAGAAGCGGCGGTGCGACGACGCGATCACGACCTCGAGCGATCGCAGCACGTCATCGGGATAGTCGAGCGCGCCGTCGGCGAGGATGTCGCTCTCGATGCCGCTCAAGAGCGTGCAGCTCGCGCCCTGCGCGTTCATCGCATCGAGCTCGCCGAGCTGCGCGGCGATCCGCTCGCGCGTCAGGCCACGCGCGTAGTCGGCGCTCTGGCTGTGCTCGGAGATCCCGAGATACGAGAGGCCCCACGCGATCGCGGCGGCACGCATCTCGGCGAGCGTCGCGGTTCCGTCGGACGCGAGCGTGTGGTTGTGGAGCGCGCCGCGCAGATCGCCACGCGCGACGAGCTCCTTCGGCGCACTGCCCTTGCGCGCGAAGATCGCGTCGGCCCGGCGCGCTTCCGTCGGGACGAAGTAGAGATCGAGCGCCTCGTAGAGCGACGCGTCGGTCGGCGTCGCGACGATCTCGGCGTTCCTCGTCAGACGATCGTCGTCGAGCGCGAGCCCGAGCTCGGTCGCGCGGGCTTTGAGCGCTGCGAAGTGCCCGGCGTCGCTGGTCTCGCGCACGAGGACGACGCCGAAGCGATCGCTCGGCGCGTGGAAGACGACGCCGCTCACGCCTTCGCCGAACGCCATCTCCTCGCGTGCAGCGCCCTCGCCCTCGACGAGGACGGCGACCGACGCCACGAGCTCGGAGCCCATCGCGAGATCGCCGACGAGCGCGTGTCGCCTGCCCGCCGCCGCGCGCATCACCAGCTGCTGCGCCATCTCGAGCGCGGCGTCGCGCAGGTGCATCCCGTCGTGCCGACGCTCGGCCTGCACGCCCGCGAGCACGTTCGCCTGCGTCTTGTCGCCGAAGCCCGGCAGCGTGACGAGGCGATTCTCTTTGCACGCATGCTCGAGCTCGCCGAGCGTGCTGATGCCGAGGCCCCCTTGCTCGGGAGGCAAGGAGAGCGCGCGGATCTTCGCGGGCCCGAGGCCCTTGATCTTCCGGATCTCGAAGAGGCCGGCGGGAATCTGTCCCTCGAGCGAGACGAGCTCTTCGGGCTCGCGCCCCGCGATCACGTCGTCGATCACTGCGAGCGTGGAAGGCCCGAGCCCGCGCACGCGATCGAGCGCGCCCGACCTCCGCAGCTCGGCGAGATCGCCCTCGAGCTGGAAGATCGTGCGCGAGGCCTGTCCGTAGGTCCGCGCGCGGGGCGTCGGTCCTTCCAGGATCTCGAGCGCGAACGCCATCCGGGAGAGCACGTTGGAAGCAGCACGACGCAGAGGCATGGGAAGCACACTTCTATACCAAGCGTCGAACGCGAGCGCTTCGTCAAAACTGACACTCGGCTGACAGACCGTTCGAGCAGTCTCGATTCATGACGAAGACGACGACTCACCGAGGCTCTTGTCACTGTGGCGCTCTCCGCTACGAGGTCGATCTCGACCTCGCCGGCAAGGCCACTCAATGCAACTGCTCCATCTGCCGCAAGACGATGTGGACCGGCGCGCAAGTGAAGCCCGATGCCTTCCGCGTGCTCGCCGGCGAGGAGAACGCCGGCAAGTACGTGTGGGGCGGCAAGATCTCCACGCGCTTCTTCTGCAAGGAGTGCGGCGTACACTGCTACGGGCGTGGCGAGCTCGAGATGCTGGGCGGCAAGTTCGTCGGTGTGAACGTCAACACGCTCGACGACGTCGACGTCGGGCTGCTCGACATCACGCACTGGGACGGACGGCACGACAACTGGCAGGCGGGCATGCGCGAGAGGCCCTGGCCGGTCTGAAGTCTGCGAGAGTCGGGGCATGACGAGCGCCCCGCCTCTGCCCGACTGGATCGCGCGCGAGCTGCCGTTCGCGCGCACGATGATCGACACGCGGGAAGGCGCGATTCACGCGATCGACGATGGGCCGCGCGACGCGCCTGTCGTCGTGATGATGCACGGCAACCCGATGTGGTGCTTCCTCTGGCGCAAGGTGATCACCGCGTTGCGCGCGGAGAGCGGCGATCGATTCCGCGTGATCGCGCCCGACCTGCTCGGCCTCGGGCTCTCGGACAAGCCGCGACACGCGCGCGATCACGTTCTGACGAAACACGTCTCGGCGATCGCGGAGGCGCTCGCGCATCTCGGCGCGCGCGACGTGATCTTCGCCGGGCAAGATTGGGGAGGCCCGATCGGCGCCGGCGCGATGCGCGCGATCGAGACGACCGGCGTGCGCGTGCGCGCGATGCTCTTGTCGAACACGTCGGTGCTGCCGACCTCGACGCCGATCCGCAGCACGCCCTTCCATCGCTTCGCGCGGATGCCGATCGTCAGCGATCTCGCGTTCCGGGTCGGCATGTTCCCGATGCCGATCATGGATCGCGTACAGGGCGATCGAGCGTCGATGGGATGGCACGAGAAGCGCGCTTACGCGTGGCCACTGCGCCGTCTCCGCGATCGGGCGGCGCCGCTCGGGCTCGCGCGCATGGTGCCGAGCACGAGCGACCACCCGTCCGTGCCGGCGATCGACGCAATCGGAAAGTGGGTCACCGAATTCCGCGGCCCGATCGGCCTCGTGTGGGGGATGCGCGATCCGATCCTCGGTCGGTCGCTCGCGCGCCATCGGCGCACGCTCTCCCCCGCGTTCGTGGAAGAGACGCAGGCGGGTCACTTCCTCCAAGAAGAAGTGCCGGAGCTGCTCGCGCGATCGATCGTGAGGCTCGACGCGCTCGCGCGCTGACGCTCAGAACATCTGGCTGAGATAGTGGACGGCCTGCTTCTGCCACCACTCGTACGTGTGCGCGCTGTCCTCGCCCCAGAACGCGACGTGATTCGGGATCTGCTTGCGCTGCAGCCACGTGCCGAGCTCGGCCGTCTCGGGAATGCATCCGTGCTCGTGCGCGCCGCGGCCGACCACGACCGTGAGATGCGCAGAGCGACGCACGCGATCGAGCGCCGCTCCACTCAGGTTCGGCACGAACGCGAGCGGGTCGCTGAAGTAGACGTCGTCGTTGCTCTGATGATCGAAGAACTTGCTCGTTCGGTAGCGGCCCGAGAGACAGAGCCCGCGACGGAACGTCTCGGGATACTTGAGCACGAAGAGAGACGTGTAGAGAGCGCCGACGCTGCAGCCCGTCGCGACGATGGGCATGTCCGGCGTCCGGCAGTCCTCGCGGATGAACGGCACGAGCGTCTCCATCACGAAGCGCTCGTATGCGCGATGGTGCGCCATGCGATCTTGCATGCGCCCCTCACCCGTGAAGCTGCGCGAGACGTTCGTCTCCGGGCAGTAGATCTTGAGCCGGCCCTGCGCCATCAGCGGGCCGAGCGCGTCGATCATTCCGCCCTTCTGCCACTCGTGCGCGACGCCCGCGGCAGAGGGGAACACGACGAGAGGCCGACCTACGTCGCCGAAGCGCCAGAGGTGGGCGCGACGACCGAGAGATGGACTGTCGAGGAGCAGGTGCTGCGCGCTCATCGCGCATTTGTGTATCAGGTCGTCACGACGAGATCGATTCGAAACCAGCCGACCCCTCCCCGATCGTCTCGCACCACGAACCAGAGCGAAGCAGGTCCTGCTACATCGGGCGCGACCCAAGCGTCGTCGGTCGAGGTCGTCGGATCGGAGGCCGCGACGCCGGTTTGATCCTGGTCGAGCGTGCCGTTCGTCGCGTACCAGCCCACGCGGATGGCCTCGCGTCGTTCCACGAGGCTCGCGCGCGCGTCGTCGTACGCGAGGTACGGCTCGGCGCCCGAGCAGCCGTCCGCTCCCAGCTGATCGACGGCCGAAGAACATTCGGTCCAGTGCACCGTGATCGCGACGCGCGCGCCGGCGCTCACCGCGATCGGGGCCGGCGTCGGCTGCGACGCATCGATCGTGGTCGTGCCCGCCGGGAGCGCGAGATCGATCGCGCTCGGCGCGGGATTCCGATTCGCGTGATAGCGACGCATGAAGTCGGAGCGATCCTCGCCCGTACCGCTCGCGAGGCCGCACGACAGACGCGTGCGCTCGATCGTCGCCGCAAGATCGTCGGTGGCAAGCAAGCGAACCGGCTGGTAGTAGCCGCCGGTCGGATCCGGATCGACGGGACGGCCAGGCGGCTGCCCCATCATCGTCGCGGGCACGTCGGGACCGAAGATGCGGCATGCCTCGACGGGGATCGCGCCCATCGCCTGGATCGCGCCCGACGCGAACGGGACGAGCGCGTCGCTCTGCGCGAGCGTGCAGTTCACGCTGACCGAGCCGAGCGAGGCGAGCGGCGCGCGCTCGATGCAGAAGGCCCAGTCGATCGCATCGGTGATCTCGCCGTCGGCCGAGACCTGCAGCGCGGTGTACGTGACCGTCGCGCCAGCGGGCGCCTCGGCAGGCTCGGCGCGCACGGCGATCACACGCGGCGCGACCACGTGGAACAACCGATCGTCGAGCTTCGGTGCACACCCGAAGACGAAAACGAAGACGACGACGACGACGACGGCTCTCACCACGACGCCCTCAGCCCGAGCGTCGGCAGGATCGGGAACCCCGAGATGTAGCCGTGCTGCGTATAGGTCGGGTCGTACACGATCTCCTCCACGTTGAGGTTGTTGGTCACGTTCACGACCTCGAGGAACGCCTCGCCGTGGAAGTCGTCGATCTGGAACGTGTAGGTCGCGCGCACGTCGATCGAGAAGAACTCGGGCAGACGCATCGAGTTGCGCTGCTGCGCGAAGACCGGCTCGTAGCGATCTGCGGTCGCGTCGTAGTACGAGCCGACGACGGGCGTGCGCGGATAGCCCGTCGCGTAGCGCATGCGCACGCCGACCTCGAAGCCCTCCCCGAGATCGAGTGCGCCGAGCACGGTCAGCACGTGCGTCTGATCGTAGTCGAACAGACGCCAGGCGAGCTGGGGTGCATCCTTGCGCTCGCTTCGCATGAGCGTGTAGCTCACCCAGCCGAAGAACGGGCCGATCTGCGCGAGGCGCACGAGCGCTTGTCCGCCGTAGCTCCGGCCCTGGCCGAGCTGACCGAGCGCCTGCGCGAGGAACGGCTGTGACGCGACGCTGCGCCAGACGAGGTCGTTCGACTCCGTGTAGAAGGCGCTGAGCTCGACCTCGAGCTGATCGACGTGTACGGCCGCGCCCATCACGTAGTGCATCGAGCGCGAGGGCCCGAGCGTCGGCGTTCCGAACACGGCCGAGAGATCTTCGGGCTGCGGCGCCTGATGATAGAGACCGACCGATCCGCGGAGCGAGAGCTGCGGCACGATCATCAGGCTCGCGCTCAGGCGCGGCTCGATCGCGAGATCGAATCGTTGCGCGCCGACGTCGGGTGTGTCGGCGACGCGCGGCGTCACGCGGCTCGGTCGCGTGATGTAGGGCTCGGCGCGGATCCCGGGCGTGATCACGAGGTGATCGTCGAAGAAGTCGAAGTTCAAGATCCCGTAGATCCCGGCGTTCGCGATGAGCACGTTCCAGTCGTCGTTGCCGACACGATCGGCCGGCGCCTGACCGAACACGCGCGCATCGCCTTCGCGCGGAGGTGATCCGATCGCGCCCGTCCGGTTCAGGTGCGATTGCACGACCTCCGAGTCGAGACCGAGCTCGAGCGTCACGTCCTCGATCAGCGGTGCGCGCCAGCTCGCGCGCAGGCCGAACACGTCGCTCGTGTTCGACACGGACGTCGGCACGCCGCCGAAGCGGAGCTGCTGGTTCGTGATGTCTCGACCGTAGTACGCGAGGGCCGACACGTTGCCGGACTCTTCGTTGCGGTCGTAGCGCAGGTACGCGCGGAAGAAATCGGTCGAGCGTTGATCGGTCGCGGTCAGCGTGGGGTCCGTCGCGACGACGGTGCGCTCGATGCGGTCGGTCGAGAAGAGCGCACCGAGCTCGATCGTTTCCGTCGCCGAGAGCGCGTACGAGAGGCGCAGCTGTCCGTCGTAGTAGTGAGGAATCGGGATCGTGCTGCCGATGTCCTGCTGCGTGACGAGCCCCAGCACCGAGTCGAGATGCGATCGACGGAACGCCGCCGCGACGTGGAACTGCGGCGTGACCTCGGCACGCACCGAGGCCGCCGCATCGATGACGTCGAGCGAGACGCTGCCGTGCACGCCCGCTTCGTCGAGCGGACGGAGGCGAACGTTGACGATGCCGCCGATGCCGCGGCCGTACATCGCCCCGTAACCGCCGGGCACGAGCTCGACGGAGCGCACCATGTCGGCGGGGAGCACCGATCGGAAGCCGCCGTCGTGATAGAGGCGCGGGATGCGCATACCACCGACGTACGTCCGCGTGTCCTGCGGAGAGGCGCCCCAGACGACGAGCGTGCCCGAGCCTGCGGACGCGCGCGCGACGCCCGGAAGATTCTCGACGACGCGAAGGACGTCGCCCTGCGTGCCGGGAACGCGATGGGCCTCGGTCGCAGTCACCTCGGTCGAGACGACCTCGCGACGGATGCGCGGCGCGGTGACGACGAACTCGAACGCTTCCTCTTCCTCGCCTTCCTCGTGGACCTCGTCGCGCATCACGCGATAGACGACCTCGACGTGCTCGCCGGCCACGAGCTCTTCGGTCGCCGCGACGGGCGTGATGCGATCGCCCGACACGGTGAGCGATCGCGCGCCTGGCTCGAGCTCGTCGAGATGGAAGTGGCCTTCCGCATCCGTCGTCGTGGCGAGACCACCGTCGAGCGTGATGAGCACGTCGGGCAAGGGCTCGCGCGTCATGCGATCGAAGACGGTGCCGGTGAGCTCGGCCGTCGTGACGGCGACCTCTTCTTCGGTCCAGACGAAGTCGTAGACGTACTCGATGCGCACGGGGATCGGCGTGCCGTTGCGCGTCGCGGGCGTGAAGCGGAACCGACGCACGGCCTCCATCGCAGCAGCGTCGAACGCCTCGCCGGCGGACGTGACGACCGCGACGCCGACGACCTCGCCGGTCGCCGAGATCGCAATCTGCAACACGACCGACGCGCCCTCGGTGCTGGCTTGCTCGCTCTCGGGATACGGCGCCTCGACGAACTCCACGATCTGCGGCGGGACGATCACGGGCGGCGTCTGCGCGTGCGCGACGCTCACGGCGAGCGAGAGCGCGAGCGTCGGAAGAGCCAATCTGTGACGACCGAGCACGGCGATCACTCTCCGAGCGCGAAGCGCATCCGAACGAGCAGCGACGACTGCACGGCGTGACCGCACTGCATGGCCGGCTCGAACACCCACTGATGGACCGCGGCGAGCGCCGCTTCGTCGAGACCGAACCCGACGCCGTGCGCGACGACGGCGTCGATCACTTCGCCGTGCTCGCCGACCGTGACGCGCACCTGCACGACGCCTTCGATCTCGGCAGCGCGCGCGTCGGGCGGGTACGTCACCGGCACCATCGTCGTCGGGCGCGGTCGTGTCGGCGCATCGGGGCACGCGGCTTCGGGCTCGGGCGCGGGTGTGTCGAGCACTCGCTCGCGCGGCGGCGTCGGCGGTCGCGCGCGCTCGGTGCGCGCAGGTCGCGGCGTCGGCCGGGGCCCGATCGCCATGCCGCCGCCACCGGTGCCGATCGATCCGAGATCGGCGAAGTCCGAGAACGAGTCGCCCAGTCCCGACGGCGCGGGCGCATCGTCCGGCGGTGGTGCTTCTTCGGGCGGCGGTGCTTCTTCCGGCATCGGCTCCGGCTCGGGCTCGACCGCGCGCGGACGAGGGCGCGGCGTCTCGGGCTCCGGCTCCGGTGGCGGAGGTGGTGGGGGCGGCGGAGGCGGAGGAGGCTGTTCCTCCTCCTGCATCATCTGGATCGCGAGCAGGTCCTCGTGGGTCTGCTCGGGGATCGAGTACGCGTAGAAGCCGAGCGCGACGTGGAGCACGATGCTCACCGCGATGATCGGACGCAGCGCGCTCCGCGGTGCGGCGTCGCTACTCACGTTGCACGTTGATGGCGAACCGGAGAATCCCCAGCTCGCGGGCCATGTCCATCACGTGCACGACGGCGCCGTGACGCGCCTGACGATCGGCGCGGATGACGAGGTTCACGTCTTCTCCGTGCGAGCGCGCCTCGTTCAGGAACGCGTTCAGCGCGTCGTCGCCGACGATCGTGCGCTCGCCGACGTGGTAGTCGCCTTCTTCGGTGATCACGATCTCGACCGTCGAGCTCACCGACTCGCCGCGGCTCGCGACGCGCGGCAGCTCGATCTGGAACGAGTGCGCGACGATGTACTTCGCCGACACCATCATGATCACGAGCAGCACGAGCATGACGTCGACCATCGGCGTCACGTTGATGCCGACGATCCGCTTCTTGCTTCCACCACCGACGCTGGCTGCCATGCTCGCCTCCTCGGTCAGTCGACGTGGAGAACGACGGCCTCGCCCTCGAAGCTGTCGAGGTTGGCCGAGGACGCGAGCTCGCTCTTGAGCGATGGCTTCGCCTCGCGACGCTTGGTGGCCGGCGGATCGTCCTTCGGGGGCGCGGAACGGCGCTCGATCTCGACGCCGCGCTCGCCCGACTCGATGTCGGCGCAGATCAGCTGCACCAGGCCGCGCAACGACTCCTCGATGCCGTCGATCTTCGCCTGGAACACGTTGTAGGCGACGACCGCGGGGATCGCGACGAAGAGACCGACGGCCGTCGCGATGAGCGCCTCGGCGATGCCCGACATGACTGCGGCCATCGCGGCCTCGTCGTTGCCCGCGCCGAGATTGTGGAACGCCTCGATGACGCCGATGACGGTGCCGAGCAGACCGACGAAGGGCGAGTTGCTGCCGATCGTGCCGAGGAAGTTCAGCCCGCGCGCGAGGTCCTTGCGACGCGAGTCCATCTCGCCCTGCATCGCGTGCGTGAACGCCGTCGCGCCCGCCGGCACGAACGCGAGACCACGGCGGAGGATGTCGGCCTCCACCGTCTTGCGTCCCTCGAGCGCCGCCGCGATCTCGCTCGCATCCGCGCGCGCCAGCACCCCGTGCACGACCGCGCTCAGCGCGCGCTCCTTCTCGGTGTTGCGGAAGTAGTACCAGGCGCGCTCGATCATCACGGCGATCGAGAGCACCGAGAGGAACAGGAGCAGGTACATGACCCAGCTCGCGCCGAGGAGCGCCAGCCGCAAGAGGCTTTCGACGAGCATGGGAGTGTCTCCTTGGGGTCGGGCCGTTGTCGTGTTGAGGATCTAGGGAAGATCGAGGATCGCGAGCCTGAGACCGCCGCGAGCGCCTTGGTCCTCGTCGTACTGCGCGATGAATTCGCCGCCCTGCTCGAGCGTCGTGACGAGCTCGCGGTTCGGCATCTCGCCCTGCGCCCGGAGCACGCGCAGGCGGAAGCGAACACTGGAGATGCCGCACGACTGGAAGAGACGCGCGTCGATCTCCCACTCGCCGTCCGGGACCGTGTCGAAGGCGATGCTCTCTTGGCGCCAGCCGTCGGGCACGCATCCGCGCAGCGAGTCGCGATCGAGCCGCGGGCTCGTGTCGTCGATCATGCCCATCATCGGCGGGATGACGAGCGGGTGCTTCGGATCGATGCGACGACCCTCCGGTGTGATCAGCTCGAGATCGACGTCGGCGTCGGCGTCCCAGTCGAGCGTGACGACGAGATCGGGCGGCGTCCGCGTCGGATCACAGGCGTGGAGGTTGTCGGGGTACGTCGGAAGAACGCAGAGCATCTGCTCGTACTGACGGCCCGCGTGTCCTTGTGCGTCGATGCCGACGGCGCGAATGGCTTGCATGCCGGACGGCACACTGCGATCGAAGCTCACGCGCGCGCTCCACGTGAGCTCGCCGGGGAACTCGGGCGTCGAGCCGCTCGCGGGGAACACCCAGTGCACGTTCGAGAGCGCAGGCATGCCGAGCCCGATCGCGACGGCACCGTCCTCGACGCGGCCTTGGATCGAGAGGCCCGACGCACCCGAGTACACGAGCTGCGTGTCCGTCACGATCGCCGTGACCAGCGGGCTGTCCATCGCCGCATCGGGCGCCGCGCCGGGCAGAGGCGTGTCGAAGTACTGCGCGCTCGCGACGCGGATCGGCGCGTCGTAGCCGGGATTCGTCTCGTAGCTCGGCGCGCACGCCGCGAGCAGACACACCGCCGCGAGCGCGCGCTTCACAGCTGCACCTGCAAGCGGATCGTCCATGCGTCGTTCGCGAGATCCGACGGCACGGCGAACTCGTTGCGTCCGAGGTGATCGCGGACGAAGTCGTACTGGAACGTCAGGCGCGCGAGGTTCGGCAGCTGCACACCCACGACCGGCGAGAACGTCTGGATCGTCTGGTCGTACGGATAGATGTGCCCGGCGCGCGGATCGAACACATCACTGTTCGGGTCGTAGTAGTCGTAGCGAAAGCCGACGAGGACGTAGGGCGTGATCTCTTGGACGAACGCGCCGTAGAAGCCGAGCATCCGCTGGTTGATGCCCGTCAGGATCGGATCGGACACGAAGAGCGACCGATCCATGTTCTGCGCGAGGATCACTTCGCCGTAGAGCTGCGTGACACCGATCGAGGTGCGCAGGCTCATCTCGAGATCGATGCCGACGGCCCAGCGCTCGAACGCGAGCGAGGGAGTCGCGGCGCGCGGCGGTATCGCGATGAGCTCGCCGTTCTGCAGCACGCCGTCCTCGTTGCGATCGGTCCACTGCACGCTGCCGTTGCTCGCGGGCGTGCCTGCGTGCAGGCCGTGGCCGTAGAGCGCCGACACGTGACCGCCGACGAAGAAGTCGCCGACGGGGACCTCGGCGCCCGCGCGCATCATCAGATCCGGAAACGGCGTGGGCGCGAAGCCCGAAAAGAGCGTGCCGAGCGGTGTGCCGTTCGTCGCCTGCAGCGAGAGACGGAACCAGCGATACGCGAGCGCGACGCGGGCACCGACGTCCTGCGGGTTCGGCCAGATCGCGCGGATGATCAGCGCGCGCTCGGTGAATGCGCGCATGCGCGAGGAGTAATTCAGGTCGTAGCCGAAGAAGGCGTCGTTCACGCCCGCTGCGACGAGCACGAGCGGTGTCTCGTTCGGCGCGAGACGATACTGGAGGTAGCCCTCGGCGCGTCGCAGCTGGACCTGGAAGCCGCCTTGGGAGGTCGTCGCGTTCAGCTCGAAGACGCCGCCGTAGTACTCGGCGTCGCCGACGAGCTTCAGGCGCGCGCGGCGGATCGCGAAGCCGTCTTGGTTGAGCGGCTGACCACCAGCCGAGAGCTCCGTGATCGAGTCCTGGTGCCCGCTGTACTGCGCCTGGATGTACGAGGAGAGATAGAGGCCTGGCGCAATCGGATTGCCGAGCGGATTGCGCGCCGACGTGGCGCCGAACGGCGAGAAGGACGGTTCGGATTCGTGCTCGGCTTCGTCTTCGTGCTCGTCTTCCGGGACAGCCGACGTCGCGGCGATCTGGAGGCGCGCCTCGTCGAGCTCGCGACGCAGCGTCGCCATCTCCGAACGAAGCGACGCGAGATCGGCGGCCGTCACCGAGGACGAAGACGAATCGGCGGCGACGACGACGTCCACGGCCTCCTCTTCGGGAACAGCCGCTCCGGCATCGCTCTGCGCCGAAGCACCGAGCGGCCCGGAGAGCCACGTCCCGAAGAGAGCGATCGCGAACGCGTCTCGCCGCCGGAGAATCATCGGCTCACCCTTCCGGCCCCTTCCGTCCGCGGGCGCGACGCCCGCTCCCGTCCGGGTCCTCCGTGGTGAGCACTCTTGTAGGCGAGCACCATCACGGCGTCGGGATGGCGTCGGGCCAGCCAGGCACGCGCGTGGCGTTGTCGAACGCGATGCAGTTCGTCACTGCGGACGAGCACGCGTTGAACGGATCGGTCGCCTGCGTC
>Ga0265314_10005064_pt1 | contig 12008 bp, 11 predicted proteins | sample 4126metaG_FD_203106 | JGI IMG/M metagenome (GOLD analysis project Ga0265314, IMG submission 203106) | Rhizosphere microbial communities from Carex aquatilis grown in University of Washington, Seatle, WA, United States - 4-1-26 metaG | ecosystem: Host-associated > Plants > Roots > Rhizosphere >... | reverse complement strand
CTGCTCGCGCTCACCGGCCTGTTGTTCGAGCGCGCGGTCATCGGCGCCGAGGCGCAGACGCTATGCTGGATGGCGATCTTCTTCTTTGCCTCGGCTGCTGCGAGCTCGGCCTATCTCACGGTGAGCGAGACCTTCCCCATCGAGGTGCGCGCGCTCGCCATCGCGTTCTTTTATGCCGTCGGCACCGGGATCGGCGGCATCGTCGGGCCCTGGCTGTTCGGCGCGCTGATCGACACCGGCTCGCGCGCGAGCGTGTTCGGCGGCTATCTCTTGGGCGCGGTGCTGATGGTTATCGGCGGCTTCGTGGCGTGGACATGGGGTGTCGACGCCGAGCGAAAGCCGCTGGAACAGGTGGCGCGGCCGCTGACGTTTGTTACTTAGCCTTCTTCGCCGACAACCTGAACGCCTCGCGCGTGTCGGCGGTGCGGCCGTATTTCTTCAACAGATCGCGGAAGGCTTCCTCGGTCAGCTCCTGCAGGTCCTTCATCTGCTCGCGCCGCATGAGGTCGATGGCCGCCCAGGTGGCGCGGTCGAACTGCAGCCGCTTGCCGATGGGGGCGTCTTCGGCGGGGGCCTGCTTTGCTTTGGTAGCGGCTTTGCCCTTTTTCGCTTTCGCCATCACACACCCGCCAATTCGCGCATGATCTTATACAGCGCCGCCTGGCCCTCGAAGCCGATGCCCGGGCGATCTGACAACGTGATGGCGCCGTTCTCGATGCGCGCATCGTCGGCAAAGCCGCCGAAATCGCCGAACACGCCCGGATACGACTCCGCGCCGCCCAAGCCAAAGCCCGCGGCAATGGTGAGCGACATCTGGTTGCCGCCGTGCGGGAACAGCGAATTGCGCGGCCACTTGTGGTGGCTGAGCATGTCGACGGTCTTGGCGTATTGGCCGATGCCGTAGGCCTGCGGCGGATCGATCTGGATGATGTCGCGTCCGGCGCGGAAGCCGCCGAAGCGCACCAGGTTCTCGACGTCCTGCGTCGAATAGAGGTTCTCGCCGGTGGCGAGCGGTGCGTCGTAGACGCTCGCCAGTTCCGCGAAGAGCGCGAAGTCGAGCGGATCGCACGGCTCCTCGAACCAGCGCAGCTTGAACGGCGAGAGCGCCTTGGCGTAACGCAGCGCCTCGGCGCGGTCGAACTTGCAGTTGGCGTCGACGGCGAGATGCTCGCCCGAGCCGACGACCTTGAGCACCGCCTCCAGCCGCCGCACGTCGTCCTCGAGCGGCAGGCCGCCGACCTTCATCTTCACTAGCGTGTAGCCGGCGTCGAGATGCCGGCGCATCTCGTCCTGCAAATCCTTGATGGTCTGGCCCGGCCAGTACCAGCCACCGCCGACGTAGCAGAACACGCTGGAAGGCACCTTGCCGCCGCTGAAGCGCTCGGCCAGCACGCGGTAGAGCGGCTTCTCCGCGATCTTGGCCACCGCGTCCCACAGCGCCACCTCGATGGTGCCGATGGCGATTGAGCGCTCGGAATGGCCGCCCGCCTTCTCGCGCTTCATCATCGCAGCGAAAATTTTTGCCGGATCGAGATTGCTGCCATTGTCGTCGACAAGCGTGTCCGGATTGGCGGCGAGAATGCGCGGGATGAAGCGGGCCCGCATCTGCGCGCCGCAGGCGTAGCGGCCGGTGGAGTTGAAGGCAAAGCCGCAGACGGGTTGGCGATCGCGGATCACGTCGGTGATCACCGCCACCACCGAAGTAGTCATCTCGGTGAAGTCGAAGCTCGAATTGGCGAGCTTCGACTTGAGCGGGATCGCGGTTTCGCGGATGTCGACGATGCGCATATGGTTCCTGTCCCGGGCGCGGCGCAGCGCGTGTTTAGCGGTGCGCTGCAGACCCGGGACCTTACCGGGTTCGGAATTTGAAACGGCCCCGGATCAGCGGCGCATCACCAAAGCGGTGCTGCGCCGCGTCCGGGGCACGCGTTACTTAATCCGCTCGATCTTCGCGTCGGTGATCACTTTGCTCCACTTCTCCACCTCCGACTTGATGTAGACGGAGAACTCCTGCGGGCTGTCGGCCACCACGTCGAAGCCGAGCTGCGCGCATTTATCCTTCACGTCCGCCAGCGCCATGATCTTCACGATCTCGCGGTTGAGCAGATCGACGATCTCCTTCGGCGTGCCGGCGGGCGCGAAGACGCCCTGCATGGTCTCCGACTCCTGGCCGGGCGCGCCGGCTTCCGCCAAAGTCGGCACGTCGGGCAGCGTGGCGGAGCGCTTCTTCGAGGTCACCGCGAGCGCGCGCAGTTTGCCGCCCTGCACCTGCGGCGCGGCCGGCGGCAAGGCCGAGAACACGACCGGCGTGTGGCCGGCCACCGCCGACTGGATCGCGGGACCGGCGCCGCCGAACGGCACGCTGGTCGTCTCCAGCTTGAACTGCAGCTTGAACAGCTCGGCGGCGAGCTGCGGCGTCGTGCCGACGCCAGGATTGGCGACGCTGTACTTGCTCGGATCGGCCTTAAGCAGCGCCTCCAGCTCCTTGACCGATTTCGCCGGCACGTCGGGATTGATCGCCAATATGTTGGGCGAGGCGGCGGCGAGCGTGATCGGCGCGAAGTCCTTGTACGGGTCGTACGGGTTCTTGGCGTAAAGGCTCGGGTTGACCACGAAGCTCGAGGAGGCGACCAGCAGCGTGTAGCCGTCGGGCGGCGATTTCGCCACCGCCAGCATGCCGATGTTGCCGCCGGCGCCCGGGTGGTTCTCGATGAAGAACTGCTGCTTGAGGCTTTCCGACAGCTTCTGTGCGATCAGCCGCGCCATCACGTCGGTCGGGCCCGCCGGCGCGAAGGGTACGATGATCTTCACCGGATGGTCGGGATAGGCGGCGAAGGCCGGCGTGGCGCTGGCGAACGCGGCCAGCAGCGCCGCATAGACAAACGGCCTCATGATCGCGCGCATCTGAAATCCTCCCTGGGTTTTTTTGTATCGTAGCGCATGATCCCGAAAAGTGGGAACCGGTTTTCGGATCAGATCATGCGCCAATTCATTGCGCATGCCCCTTGCCAGTGGGGGCTTGCGCGCGCCCCCTCGCGCAGGCTCTATTCCGCGCCGATCCATATTGGAACGAGAGAGAGCATCCATGCCGGCCAAGAAAGTCACCCGCCAGGACATGCGCGAGGCCGCCGAGAAGTACAAGAACTGGGGCAAATGGGGTCCGAACGACGAGATCGGCACGCTCAACTTCACCAGCGCCGACGACATCATCGCTGCCGCGCAGCTCGTCAAGAAGGGCAAGGTGATCTCGCTCGCGCTCAATTTCGACCACACCGGTCCGCAGGGCGCCAAGAGCAAGTATCCGTCGATGGGCCGCACCAATCCGATCCACACCATGCTGCGCACCGGCACCGACGCCTATTCTGGCGTGCTCGACAAGCGCGGCATCCGCGCCGCCGACGACATGGTGGTGATGCCGCTGCAGTGCGGTACGCAATGGGACGGGCTCGGCCACGTCTTCTATGAAAATTACATGTGGAACGGCTACGACTGCCGCGAGGTGACGAGCGCCGGCGCGCAGAAGTGCGGCATCGAGAAGACCAAGAACAAGATGGTCGGCCGCGGCGTGCTCTTGGACGTCGCGCGCTACAAGGGCGTCGACTCGCTCGACGACGGCTACGCCATCAGCAACGACGACCTCTACGGCACGGCGAAGAAGCAGGCCGTCGCCTTGAAGCGCGGCGACTACATCATCGTGCGCACCGGCATGATGGAGCGCTGCCAGAAGCTTGGCTCATGGGACGGCTATCCGGGCGGCGACGCGCCGGGCTTCGGCTTCGACACGCTCGACTTCGTGCAGCAGACCGAGCTTGCCGCGCTCGCTTCCGACACCTGGGGCTGCGAGGTGCGGCCGAACCAGAGCGAGGAGGGCATCAACCAGCCCTGGCACTGGATCACCATCCCGATCATGGGCATGACCATGGGCGAGATTTTCCAGTTGAAGGAGCTGGCCGACGACTGCGCCGCCGACAAGGTCTACGAGTTCATGTTCGTGGCGCCGGCGATCCCGATTACCGGCGCGGTCGGCTCGCCGGTCAATCCGTTGGCGATTAAATAACGTCGTCCTGAGGTGCCCGCCGAAGGCGGGCCTCGAAGGACGGGCTGTCATCCTTCGAGGCTCGCTGTGCTCGCACCTCAGGATGACGAGAAAAGATGGAGGCGGCGATGCCAAAGCAATACGCAGTCACCCACACCGACGCCGAGTGGCGCAAGCTGCTCACGCCCGAGCAGTTCCACATCATGCGCGAGCACGGCACCGAGATGCCGGGGAGCTGCGCGTTGCTCTACGAGAAGCGCGCCGGCACCTTCCATTGCGCCGGCTGCGACCAGCCGCTGTTCAAGTCGAAGCTGAAGTTCGAGAGCGGCACCGGCTGGCCGAGCTTCAACGATCCCGTGCCGGGCGCGGTGGAGAGCGACGCCGACACGAGCCACGGCATGGTGCGCGACGAGGTGCATTGCAGCCGCTGCGGCAGCCATCTCGGCCACGTCTTCGACGACGGCCCGCCGCCGACCGGACTACGCTACTGCATCAACGGCGTCGCCATGACCTTCAAGCCGGACTAACCACCTGTCCCGGACGCGGTGCAGCACGACAGTGATGCACCGCTGATCCGGGACCGTTCCAAATTCGGTCCATGTAACGATCCCGGGTCTGCAGCGCACCACTTCGTGCTGCGCTGCGCCCGGGAAAAGCAGAGAGGCAATGCAAGTGACCATAGGCCACAATACCAAGCGCACGGGCGCCGAAGTCTTCGCCGAGATGTTGGCGGGCTACGGCGTCACCCATGTCTTCATGGTGCCGGCCGTCGTGCGCCGCACTTATGCCGAGATGGAGAAGCGCACCAAGATCGCCCGCGTGCACTGCCACGGCGAGAAGTCGGCGGCCTACATGGCGGACGGCTATGCGCGCGCCTCGGGCAAGCCCGGCATCTGCATGGCGCAGGTCATCGGCGCGCTCAATATCGCCGCCGGCTTACGCGATGCGCATCTGGCGCATTCGCCGGTCATTGCCATCACCGGCGGGCGCGATCCGAAAACAAAATTCCGCAAGGTCTACCAGGAGGTCGACGACGTGCCGGCCTTCGAGCCGGTGACCAAGTTCAACGCCACCGTCGACGACGTCGCGCGCATCCCGGACATGCTGCGGCAGGCGTTCCGCGTCGCCACCACCGGCGCGCCGGGACCCGTTCACCTGCAGTTCCGCGGCAACGAGGGCCAGGTCGACGTCGAGGAAGCGGTGATGGACGCGCTGGTGGAGACCCAGTTCGCCAAGGTGCCGCCGTTCCGTCCCGAGCCGCAGGCTGCGCATGTAACGGCCGCGTTGGCGGTGCTGCAACAGGCCGAGCGCCCGATCATCGTCGCTGGCGGCGGCGTCCGCTCGTCCGGTGCCGCGGCGGAGCTGGTCGCCTTCGCCGAAGCGCTGCAGATTCCGGTCGCCACCTCGCTCAACGGCAAGGATTCGATCCCCGGCACGCATCCGCTGTCGGTCGGCGTGGTCGGCAGCTATTCGCGCGAGAGCGCCAACCGCGCGGTCAATCGCGCCGACCTCGTTTGCTTCATCGGCAGCGAGACCGGCGGTATGACCACGCATTTCTGGGCGGTGCCGAAAATCGGTACGCCGGCGATCCAGATCGACATCGAGCCGGAAGCGCTCGGCCGCAATTATCCGCTCGCCGCCAGCGTGCTCGGCGACGCCAAAGCGGTGCTGTCGGCGATGCTCAAGCAGGCCGACAAGGCAAGCGCGGGCAAGCGCGCGGCGTGGGTGAAGGAGATCGCCGGACTGCGCGACGAATGGTACGCCAAATACAAGGCCGACCTCGCGTCGGACGTCGTGCCGATCCATCCGGCGCGCATCTGCGGCGAACTGACCAAACACGTGCCGGACGACGGCATCGTGGTGGTCGATACCGGCCACGCCGGCATGTGGATGGGTGGCATGTACGACCTGCGCGTGCCGACGCAGAGCTACATCCGCAGCGCCGGCCATCTCGGCTGGGCTTTTCCGGCCGCGCTCGGCGCCAAGGCGGCGTGCCCCGACCGGCCGGTCGTGTGTTTCACCGGCGATGCCGGCTTCTGGTATCACATCGCGGAAATCGAAACGGCGGTGCGCTGGAATCTCAACGCCGTGATCGTCGTCAACAACAACGGCGGCGGCAACCAGTCGAAGCGCGGCTTCGATCGCGCCTATGGCGAGCCGACGCAGAAGTCGCGCGAGCTGTGGACCTACAATCCGATGAATTTCGCCCGGCTGGCGGAAGACATGGGCGCCCTTGGCATCCGCGTCGAGAAGGCCGCCGAAATCGCTCCCGCGTTGCAACAAGCACTCGCCGCCAAACGCCCGGTTGTGATCGACATCGCCAGCGACATCGAGATTCTGGCGCCGACGGCGGTAACTTGACCCGGGCGGATGACGGTAACGCGCACGGGACGCTCCGGTTCCACGCGACTGAAATTTAACGCGACTGTCCGGAGACGGCCGCAATTCGGCCGTCCGCCGTGCTCAAAACTCCTCGTCGGATTCGGCAAATTGTGAAACCATCTGCCGGCGTCTTCGACGGGGACTTCGAGCGACAATGCTGACCGCACGTGACGCAGCCATCCGGCTGCTCAGGCTGATGATGGTGGCCTCCGTGGTGCTGCCCGCGGTGCTGTTCGCGTTCGCCGCCACGGTCAGCTACAGCAATTTCAAACGCGTCGCCGACGAACGCATCGACCGCTCGCTGGACATCCTGCATGAGCACGCTCTGAAGGTCCTGGAGACCATCGAGCGCACCTTCGCCGAGATCGACGAAATCACGCGCGGCATGTCGGATGACGACATCCGGTTGAACGAAGGTTCGCTGCACGTGCGGCTCGAGCGCATCGTCGACACCATGCCGCAGTTGCAGGGCATCGCCATCGTCGACCGCGACGGCCACCCGCTCGTTTCGGCGAAACTGTTTCCGGTGCCGCGCGACCTCAATCTGTCCGATCGCGATTATTTCCAGGCGCAGGCGACCGGCACGGCGCACACTTATGTCAGCGTGGTGCACGAGCCGCGCATGGCCGGGGTGGGCGACTATTTCTTCGCCGTCTCGCGCGCGCGCCCGTCCGACGATGGCAGGTTCAACGGCGTCATCACCGTCGCCGCGCTGCCGAAATACTTCGAGGAATTCTACGCCAAGATGGGCACCGCCGAAGGCAGTTATTTCGGCCTCGCGCGCGCCGACGGCAGTTTCCTCGCGCGTTTCCCGCCGCCCAAGGACCGCCTGACCAAGCTCGACGACCGCAGCCTGTTCCGCGCCGGCATCGAGCAGGGCCGCGAGCGTTACATCTACTCGGTCGATTCCCAGCTCGATCACATCGACCGGCGCATCGGCTATCGCAAGCTCGCCGGCTTCCCGCTTTACGTTCTGGCCGGCGTCGAGCACGCGGCCATCCTCAACGAGTGGCTGGGCTACATGGCCAGCCACCTGATCTTTGGCCTGCCGGCCACCGCCTTCCTGTTTGCGGGACTGGCGCTGGCGCTGCGGCGCACGCGGCGCCTCTATGACGAGGCCGACCGGCGCGAGGCGGCGGAAGTCGCGTTGCGCCAGTCGCAGCGGCTGGAGGCGATCGGCAAGTTGACCGGCGGCGTGGCGCACGACTTCAACAATCTGCTGATGATCATCAGCGGCAGTGCGCAGCGGCTGCGCGGCGAGCTGACCGACAAGAAGCATACGCGCATGCTCGACATGATCGCGACCGCCACGCAGCGCGGCGAAACGTTGACGCGGCAGCTTCTGACCTATTCGCGCCAGCAGACGCTGACGCCGCAGGTCATCGACCTGACGCAGCGGCTGCCGGCGATCCGCGATCTGCTCATGCGCTCGCTCACGCCCAACATCGACATCAAGGTCGACGTGCCGGAGGATGCCTGCGCGATCCGCATCGATCCGGGCGAGTTCGAGCTCGCCATCCTCAATCTGGCCGTCAACGCCAAGGATGCAATGCCGGACGGCGGCACGCTGTCGATCCGCGCCAAGCCGGTCACGCTCAAAGGCGAGGCGACGGAGGAGGGGCTTTCCGGTGAGTTCGTGGCGATCCGCGTCGCCGACACCGGCCACGGCATTCCGGCCGATATTCTCAACCGCGTGTTCGAGCCGTTCTTCACCACCAAGGACGTCGGCAAGGGCACCGGCCTTGGCTTGAGCCAGGTGTACGGTTTCGCCAAGCAGTCGGGGGGCGCGGCGACGATTTCGAGCGGCGAGGGCCGTGGCACCGCGATCACCATCTTCCTGCCGCGCAGCCACGACGCCGCGACCGTGACCGTGCCGCAAAAGCCGGCCCCGGCGCCGGCGGAATCGGTCGGCACCGTGCTGCTGGTCGAAGACAATGCCGACGTCGCCGAGGTCGGCGCCGGTTATTTGCGCCAGCTCGGCTACCGCGTGCGCAGCGTGGCGAACGCGCAGGCCGCCATGGCGGCGCTGCGGCTCGACGGCAATGTCGACCTGGTGTTCTCCGACATCCTGATGCCGGGCGGCATGAACGGACTGGAGCTCGCGCGCGCGATCGGCGAGCGCTTCCCTGGCCTCCCGGTTCTGCTCACCACCGGTTACAGCGCCAGCGCTCAGGACGCCGTGCGCCAGGGCGTGGTCGTGCTGCAGAAGCCGTACGACCTGGAAAGCCTGCGCCGTAACATCAACGAGGCTATCCAGAGCGCGAGCAAGACGCGCCGCCAGCAGGCCGCGGCTGGATAAGCGAGGCGACGATTCCGCTCACTTCCCCGGGCCGAGATAGCGGAATTTCTGCGCGCGTTTTCCGGTGTCGACCTCGGTCGTGTAGATGTTGCCTTTGCTGTCGACGGCGAGATTGTGCACCCAGTGGAATTCGCCGGCGTTGCGGCCGTTGCGGCCGAAGGCGCCGACCACCTCGCCGGTGTCGCGCTTGAGCGTGCGCACTTCGTTGTTGGCGCCGTCGGCGTTCATCAGGAAGCTCTGCGCCGGGTCGATCCAGAAATCGAGGTCCCACACTGAGCCCTGCTGCAGCGTCTCCTTGGCGACGAAAAACTCCTTCACGAAGGTGCCGTCCTTGCGGAACACCTGGATGCGGTCGTTCTGCCGGTCGCAGATGTAGACGAGGCCGTCTTTGGCGATCTTCACGCAATGGACGGGATTGCCGAACACCGGCGGCGGCGGGCCGTCCGGATCGTATTTCACCTTCTCGTCGGTCGGCGCTTTGCCGTAGGCGCCCCACATGCGCTTGAAGGCGCCGGTGTCGGCGTCGAACACAATGACGCGATGGTTCTGGTAGCCGTCGGCGATGTAGACCTCGTTGGTGGCCGGATCGACCTCGGTATCGGCCGGACGCCCAAGCCGCGTCGTGTCGGTGCTCGAGGTCTGCGGACCCTTCTTGCCGATCTGCAGGACGAATTTGCCCTCTTGGGTGAATTTGAGGACGTGGCCGTCGTTGTTGCCGTTGCCGCCGACCCAGACGAATCCTTTGGCATCGATGTTGATGCCGTGCTCGTTCTCGAACCACTCGTAGCCTTCGCCCGGACCGCCCCAGCTTTTGATCAGGTTGCCGTCCTGGTCGAACACGAGAACCGGCGGCGCCGGCGCGCAGCACTTGGTGCGCGGCGGCTTGAAGGTCGCGGCCTTCTCGTCGTCGGTGAGGGTGAGCGGACGCTGAATGACCCAGATGTGGTCCTGCGCGTCGACCGCGACGCCGGCCGCCTGGCCCATGATCCAGTTATTGGGCAGCGGCTTCGGCCAGGACGCGTCGACCTGGAAATGCGGAACGTCGGCCGCGCTTGCGGCTGACGCAACAAACATCGTCGCGGCAAACGCCGCCAGAAGAGTCCTCATGGTCGCCTCCCGGTCTTATAGGCGCGCGTTGATCCGGCGCCATTTGACGGCAAGCGTCCTCCTGGAGGGTCAGGCGGTCAAGAGGCTTTGCTCAGCGGCGCTTGGCGCGATCGAAAAATGCAGTGATGACCCGAATTTCGTCCGAGCTTTTTCGAATAGACCACGCGCAATACGCGTCCGTCCCGTTCGGGGATTGCCCGGTAGGCGCGAACGGCACCGGGTCGTTCGTCGTTCTCGACTTCTTCCGGATCGCGGATCGTACGTTCGACCCAGGCGCGCTCGATGTTGCGTTCCGCCAGCATCTCTTCTGCATGACGCGTAAAGCTTATGCTGTCGTCGCCCATGGGCGGGGTCGACGCCGACTATTCTGCCGCCGTCGGCAGAGTGGCGCCCGACGCGAGGTGTTTGCGCGCCTCCAGCAGCTCAATGGCGACGATGCGGCCATCGGCGTCGAAATCAAGTACGACGCCATCCGACACTTCTTCGCTCTCGACGACCGGCGAATCGGCAAAGCGCACGTAAAGTGCGTCGGCGTCCGAATCGTAAGTAGTTTTCATGGCCGCCCGCCTCCCACGACGCGAACGCCATAAATTAACACAGCCGCAGCCGGATGGCTAACTAGCCTTCACCGATCTCGCGCAGGATTTCGGCGGTGTGCTCGCCGAGCAGCGGGGCGGGGTGCTCGCTCGCCGCCTTCCAGCCGTCGATCACGATCGGCGTGCGCACGCCGGGGATCGTGCCGGCCTTGGCCGCCGTGCTCGGCAGCTCGAGCCGCATGCCGCGATGGATGACCTGCGGGTCGCTGAACACCTGCTCGAGATCGTTGATCGGCCCAGCCGGTACGCCCTGCGCTTCGAGCTTGGCCAGCAAGTCGTCCCGCTTCATCGCCGAGGTCAAGGCCGACAACTTGCCGATCAGGAACTCGCGATGCTTGAGGCGGCCGACATTGTCCTTGTACTCGGGATTGTCGGCGAGCTCCGGCGCGCCCAGCACGTTGCAGAACTTGACGTACTGGTTGTCGTTGCCGGTGGCGACGATGGCGTAGCCGTCGGCGACTGGGAATACCTGGTAGGGCACGATGTTGGCGTGCGCGTTACCGATGCGCTTGGGCACCTTGCCGGAGACCAGATAGTTGAGCGCCTGGTTCGACAGCACGCCGACCGTGGAGTCGACCAGCGCGGTGTCGACGTAGCAGCCCTTGCCCGTCTTCTCGCGTTGCGTCACCGCGGCGAGGATGCCGACCACCGAATAGACGCCGGTGAATATGTCCGACATCGGAATGCCGATGCGCGACGGCTCGCCGTCCGGCGACCCGGTCAGGTCCATCACGCCGCCCATGCCCTGCGCCATCAGGTCGTAGCCGGCGCGCTTGGCGTAGGGACCGTCCTGGCCGAAACCGGTGACCGAGCAGTAGATCAGGCGCGGGCACCCGTCCTTCAGGCTCTTGTAGTCGAGGCCGAACTTGGCCAGCCCGCCGACCTTGAAGTTCTCGATGAGGATGTCGGAGCGGGCGGCGAGTTTGCGCACCAGCCGGCGGCCTTCCTCGCCCTCGAAGTCGAGCTCGATCGAACGCTTGCCGCGGTTGGCCGCATGGAAATAGGCCGAGCCGATGTGCTTGCCGTCGGCGCCTTCCACGAAGGGCGGGCCCCAGCCGCGGGTATCGTCGCCGGCGCCCTTGCGCTCGACCTTGATCACGTCGGCGCCGAGGTCGGCCAGGATCTGCCCGGCCCAAGGTCCGGCCAGGATACGGGCGAGTTCGAGAACGCGGAGGCCCGCGAGCGGCTTCGACATGGGGTGAACTCCCGGCAGCGAGGACAATGGCCGGCGTTTATAGATAGATCGCTCCGCTCTGACCAGAGCGCGAATTGCCCTTGGGGTGCAGGGTGTTGAGGGGTAATCGACGATCCAGTAGCACTCGGTCAAGGACACGGCTAAGCTTGATGTCGGGTGCGACGGGAGGCTTCGCCTCACGATCAAACGGCGATCAACCGCGGCTGGATCGATCCACCGCTAGAAAAAGACCCATGGAGGAACGCAGACTATGAGAACGATATCGACAATTCTTGCCACTGCCGCGGCGGCGATCGTGCTGTCGGCGTCGGCGCAGGCGCAGGTCACGTTGAAGGCGTCGCACCAATTCCCCGGCGGCAAGGGCGACGTGCGCGACGACATGGTGCAGATGAT
>Ga0265314_10005063_pt1 | contig 12008 bp, 9 predicted proteins | sample 4126metaG_FD_203106 | JGI IMG/M metagenome (GOLD analysis project Ga0265314, IMG submission 203106) | Rhizosphere microbial communities from Carex aquatilis grown in University of Washington, Seatle, WA, United States - 4-1-26 metaG | ecosystem: Host-associated > Plants > Roots > Rhizosphere >... | reverse complement strand
ATCGAGCGACTCAATGTTCTCGGCCATGATGTCGGGATTGGAATCGGCGACGAAAACAACGCCGTCGCAGCCTTGAAGCACCAGCTTGCGCGTCGCGTCGTAATACACCTGGCCAGGCACGGTATAGAGCTGAAATTTGGTGCGCATTCCCGCGACGGTGCCCAGGTCCAGCGGCAGGAAGTCGAAGTACAGCGTACGGTCGGTCTCGGTCGCGATAGAAACGAGTTCGCCCGTTGAATTCTGCGGCGCTTTGGCGTGAACGACCTGAAGGTTCGTCGTCTTGCCGCAGCGTCCTGGACCATAATAGACCAGTTTGCAGTTCACTTCGCGCGATGCGAAATTGATCTGAACCATGCCCGCGCCTCTCTCCCGAAATGGAGCGTTTAACGCCTGTTTACAGAATTGGACCCATGCGCTGTAACCGTCTTTACGTTCCGTGTCAAGTCAAGGCTGCTCATTCGACGCACATCGCGCTTTCCAGCCGGATTTTAAGTTCCAACTTCGTCACTGAAGAGACTCGGCCGGGAACCCCTTTCTTACCGTGCAGATGTCGAAAATTTGGATTCAATTCGGTTCGGAAGTACACACGCATGCGGATTCGATCTTTGGGCGAAAAACTATAATTTTCGGCGCGCGATGAGAAAGCGGGGCGCCTTAAGATGGTCTTCTTTGATCTGAACGTCCAGGAACGCTGTATTGTCTTCAGCCATTTTGCGCAAAATGTCTGCCTGGCCGACGCCAAATTCAACACCGAGCCAGCCGCCCGGACGCAGCCATTCTCCTGCCGATTCCAGAATGCGCCGCGTCACAGCAAGGCCGCGATCTTCCGCGAACAACGCTTGAGAGGGCTCGTGATCGCGCACCTCAGGCTGGAGAGTCGCCTTGCTTTCCGGATCGATGTACGGCGGATTGGCGACAATGAGATCAAACTTATTTTTCGTCTCGCCGGCGAGGGCCTCGTAAAGATCGCCCTGCTTGAACGCCACGCGCGTTTCGAGATTCAGCGCCTTTGCGTTCTCCGCCGCGAGCGCCAACGCGTCAGCCGAAATATCGGTCGCCACGATCTGCGCGCGCGGCTCTTTCGACGCGAGATACAACGCAAGGCAGCCCGAGCCTGTGCAAAGATCGAGTGCGTAATATGGACCGCGGGCATCCTGCCCGACCGCCGTCGGCAACGACGTTTCAGTCTCAGGATTGCTGTTCCCGGGCTCTTTCGTTTCGATCGTGCTGCTCGCCGGTGCAGCCATTTCTTTGGCGCGTTCGACAGCCCACAGCGCGAGGATCTCGGTCTCCGGCCGCGGGATGAGCGTCGCGCGCGAGACCTTGATTTTCAGATCGATGAACTGCGTGTGGCCGACGATGTACTGAAGCGGCTCGCGCGTTTCGCCCCGGCGTTTGACGAATTCGCGAAAGACCGCGAGTTTTTCAGGCAGCACGGGCTTTTCAAAATCGACGTAGAGCCGGATGCGAGGACAGCCCAGAACTTCGCTGAGCAGAATTTCGGCTTCGAGGCGCGCCGATTCGATGCCTTTTTTCTTAAAAAAGTCCGTCGTCCATTTGATCAAGTCGAGCGACGTCCAGATGCGCGGCTGCGGCGGAGGAGGCTCGGGGATTTTTTGAATCTTGCTGTTCATGGTCAAAGCTTATTTCTTACTCAGAGCATCCGGAATCAAGAGTAGCGGGGAGAACAGAGCATAACAGTAAATCTCCTTGAGAAAGAGAACTACGACGATTTGCAAAAGATTGTAATTGAGCGACTTCACCGGGTCTTTGATCTTAATCTGCTTCACAAGGACCAAGACGACAGCTAATGCCACAATCCAATCCAGATGGATGCTCATCAGGATGCGCGTCGGGATCGGCAATTCAATGCGCAAACCTTTGTAGAGGCTCGTCATGGGCGGCAGCCCGTCCCAAATCTGAAAAATGAAGAAAAGTGAAATTGCAATGCAAAGAATACAACTCGCGTTCGACCAATAGCGAACGCGCGCCTCTGTAATTTCCATAGCATTCCCCAGATTCAATATTTTTGCTCGGGCTCAATGCCGGCTCTCATACTGCGCCGGTTCTTTCGGCACGATCGGATGCTTTTTCACGTACTGGCACTCTTTCACCAGCGGGCAGGTTTCGCAGTTGGGCTTTACCGCATGGCAGACGTCGGCGCCGTGGCGGTGCAGCAGGCCGTGCGCGCGGATCATGAAATCGGCGCTCTTGGGGCCTTCGGCTTCGAGGGCTTTCTGGACGACCGGGTAGGATTTGTCGTCGAGCATCTTTTCGTTCTTCATCTTGCCCATGCCCAGGCGCGTGGCGACGCGGGCGATGCGCGTGTCGACGGCAAAAATCGGTGTGCCTGTGTACATGAACAGGAAATCCGCGAACGCGCGGGACATTTTCAGGTCGCCTTCCAGAAACTTGCGCGCTTCGGGAATCGGCTTCTTGAAAATCTTGCTGAAATCCTGGCCGCACTTCTCTTCGATTGCGTCAGCGTAGGCGTACAGTTCGCGGCCGCGGGCGTCCTCGTACGGTCCGGCGATCTGGCAGATCGTATGCAGCTTTTCGGGCAAAATGTCGAGCAATTGCCCGGGCGTAATTCCCTTGGCGCGGCGCAGCGCTTCGTAGGCGCGCGCCTGGCCGTTGCGCTTCGAGTGCTGCCCCAGCACGTACCAAGCGCCGAGCAAAAACGGATCGCGCAGCTCAGTGAGTTCGCCCTTCTTCCCTTCAGCCTCGTACCGCTTGGCCAGAAGGTCGACAATTTTTTGAAGCCGCTTGGCTGCCGCCATAGTTTTTTAGTCCTGAGTGCTGTGTGCTGAGTCCTGAGTAAGCGAATTCCCAAGCCAAATTTCCGAATCCACACTGAAGTTGCCGGGCGCGGAGCGCTCTCCGCAGTTACTCAGCACTCAGGACTCAGCACTCAGCACTCGCTTTCACTCAGGACTTCTGTTCCGCGCCGTCATGCCCGCTCCGGCGCAGTTCCTCCAGCTTGCGGATCAGTTCATCCAGTTCGCCGGAGACAATCTCCTGTATCGGCCAGTTCTTGTGTTCACCTTCAATCCGATGGTCCGTAACCCGGCCCTGGGGGAAATTGTACGTGCGCACGCGCGCGCTGCGTTCGCCCGATCCGATCTGGCCCAGGCGCTGATCGGAGCGGGTTTTATCGACTTCGGCCTTCTTCAACGCGTAGAGCTTCGAGCGCAGGATCTGCCACGCGCGGATCTTGTTGTCGCGCGCGCTGCGGGTTTCCATGCAGCGCACCAGGATGCCCGTCGGTTCGTGCAGAAGCTGGCACTGCGAAGCCACTTTGTTGACGTTCTGGCCGCCCGGCCCCCCCGCCGCGCAGAACGATTCGCGCACATCCTTGGGATCGACATGGACGTCGACTTCTTCCACTTCGGGCAGCACCGCCACGCGTGCCATGCTGGTGTGAATGCGCCCCTGCGTCTCGGTCTTCGGCACGCGCTGAACGCGGTGGCCGCCGCCTTCGAAGCGCAGCTTGCCGAACGCGCCGTCGCCTTCGAGTCGAAATACGACTTCGCTCAGCCCGCCGTAATCGGCCGGCGAGCTCTCCATCTCGGTCAGCTTCCAGCCGTGTTTCACGGCGTAGCGCGAGTACATATTGTAGAGGTCGCCGACGAAAAGCTTGGCTTCTTCACCGCCGGTGCCGGCGTGGATTTCGACGATGACATTGCGTTCTGAATCGTCGTCCTGATTGAGCTGCATTTCGATCAGCTCTTTGCGCGCCATTTCCATCGCGGACTTGCCGGTCTCGAGCTCCTCCTTCGCGAGCGCCTTGATGTCGGCGTCGTTTTCGTTCAGGAGTCCCTCGGCGTCGCTGACCTGCTTGCGCGCGTTCGCGTACTTATTCCAGAGCTCCGCAAATTTGGTCAGACGGCCGAACTCACGCAGCCAATTGGCATACTGCGGATTATTGGGGCCGTCAGGGCTTTCCAGAAAGCTTTTCAGCTCCTGGTAGCGCACGCCTTTTTTTTCGATTTCTTCCCACATACTTTTTTAGTCTTGGAGTTTATGGCGTCCGGCAGCCTGAGAGCGTCTTTCCGTTGACTCCTGGACTCCCGGACGCCGGGACTCCAGGACTTCGCGGATTACAAAAAAGTCCTGAGTTCCGGTATTGATCCAGAACTCAGGACTCGGAAAATGCCCGGCAGACCTACTTGTTTTCAGCAGGAGCAGCCTCGGGTTTGGCTTCAGCCTTCTTCTCGTCTTTCTTGGAAGCCTGAGCGGCCCACTTTTTCTGGAAGCGTTCGACGCGGCCGGCCGAATCGACGAACTTCTGGCGGCCCGTGTAGAACGGATGGCAGTGCGAGCAGACGTCGATGGTGAAATCTTTGCCCTTGGTGGAGCGGGTTTCGACCTTGGTGCCGCAACCGACGCAGGTAATGACCACCGGCTTGTACTTCGGATGAATCGCCTTCATGACTGTAAGTACCTTCCCCCGTTAGGCTGGGACGTTCTAAGAATGCCCAGCTCGTTCTGACCCAGAATCCCAGTGGAACTGACCACAGGGTCATGGGTTACGATTAGGCATTGTCGCCGAAGCGGCCCCGAAATGCAAGTGCGAGTATGGCGGGCAATCTGCCGGAACGCGTCTTAAGTCTCGACCGCGTTGTCCAAGGTTGCCGAAGGGCGCTTTCCTAGCTTCGCAGGCTAAATATGGTGTAAGCATCATCGAGAACTTCCTCGAATTAACCTCGGATAAAATGACCATGCGACGATTGGCTATTCTCGCGCTTCTCCTTTCTTTGCGGCTCGCGGCGCAGGACGCTCCTCCCGTAAAGGATATCGAATCCGGACCCGGCGGCCCCGACCACCGCTACGGGCTGCGCGTGGCTCGACGCGTGGATGACCAGACAGTGCGTCTGACGTTCGGGGCGAGTTTCGTTGCCCGGATCGGAAAACAGAACGCGACGTATCGCATTGTCAGCGCCACTGACGCGGATTTTCACGATGGCGTTTCGCCGGATAAAGTGGAAATCGCCAGCGCAGCCGACGGCGAAGCCCCTGCGGGCTGGACCGGCAAAAAATATCTGCGCCACACCGTCACGCTGCATCTGCCGAAGCCATTCAAAAAAGACCAGACGTATTTTGTGCAGGCGCTGGGCATTCATCCGGGCTGCGTGACCGGAGGCCGCTCCGCGCTTTGGATCGAGGAATACAATGACGAAGCCGAGGCCCACCTGGCCAAAGAAGACCGGCTCGGTGTGCGCGCTCTGGAACTGCTCGCGCCGACGACGGTGAAAATCACGCTCGGCGATGGGCTGAACGCGGCGCTTTTCGACGCGCATCCTGAAAACATCGCCCTCACCTGCGCCGACGATCCGGATTTCGCGCAGGGGCGCAAGGCGGTGAAAAGCGGGCGGCGTTCGCGCGGCGAATGTTATCACACCGACGGCTGGCCGCTCGGCTATTACCAGAAGCACGAACTTTTCGCGCAGTTCGACGCGCCGCTCAAGCCCGGCAAAACGTACGCACTCGATCTGAATTCAGCCGCTGCGCTGACGTGCGGTGTGGCGACCGCGAAAATCACCATCGACGATAAGACGAACAACAATCCGGCGCTGAAAATAAATCAGATCGGCTATCTCCCCGACAGCCCAATGAAATTCGCGTACCTCGGCGAATGGATGGGCTCGCTCGGCGCGCTGGATTTCGCACCAGACGCGAAGTCGTTCGAAGTTCGCGATGCAACGAGCCACAAAGTCGTGCTGAGCGGCGCGCCGAAGCTGCGCCACAAGAGCGGCGAAAAAAGCGAGACGGCATACAAAGTCGATCTCTCGATGGAAGACGTCTACGAACTCGATATTTCCGCGCTGAAAGAACCCGGTACGTATTACGTCGCGGTGCCTGGCTGCGGTCGATCGTTCGATTTCCGCGTCGGCGCTGACGTGTACCTGCAGCCCTTTCGAGTGATGATGAACGGAGTGCTGCATCAGCGCTGCGGCATTGAAATGAAGGCGCCGTACTCCAATCATTTCCGCCCCGCCTGCCATCGCAACATGACCGAGCTGACCGATCTGCCGCGCGGATCCGAGCAGGACGCGTTCGAGAATCTGCCGAAAAAAGTCGTCGACAAAACCAAGCACGATTTTTTCGGCGGGCACCACGACGCCGGCGATTACAACCCGCGTTCGCATCTCGACATTGCCGAAATGGCGTTTCTCGCCTATGAAATTTCGCCCGCGTCGTACACCGACGGCCAGCTCAACGTGCCGGAAGGCAAAAACGGCATCCCCGATCTTCTCGACGAAGGCCGCTGGGCGCTCGATCTGTGGACGCGGCTTCAGGACGAGGACGGCGGCGTGCGCAACGGCACCGAATCCGACGGCGACCCCGACCAGGTCACGCTCGCCGAATTCGACACCAAGCGCGATTTCACGTTCGCGAAAGACGCCGTCGGCAGCCTGCGTTTCGCCGGAACCGCCGCGCAGGCGGCTCTGATCTGGGAGAAACTCGGCAAAAAAGACGACGCCGCCGATCTGCTCAAGCACGCGATTAAAGCATGGGACTGGGCCGCGAAAAAAGGCGGTCCGGCCGACGACACGGCGCTCGCGGCTATACAACTTTACCGCGCGACGGGCGAGAAAATCTATCTCGATGCCTTCGACAAAGTGTCTGTCTTCAAAAAACTGCAGAACGCACAGGTCGAGGAATACAACAAATACAACCAGCGCGAGGCCAGCTTCTACTACGCGATCTGCGCTCGGCCGGTCGACGACACAATCAAGCAGAAGATTCTGAAGTCATTCAAAGCGCGCGTCGACAATTGGGTGCAAAGCGCCGAAACGACCGCATACCGTTTCTTCAAAAACCCCTGGGCGCCGATCACTTGGGGCACCGGCGCGCACCCGAAGTTCGTGATGGAACTGATGGAAGGCTACGCATTGACCAAGGATCCCGCGTACAAAAAGTGGGCGGCGCTGACGGCGGACTGGGCGCTGGGCTGCAACCCGATGGGCACGGTGTTCACGACGCGCCTGGGTCAGCGCTGCATCAACAGCCCGCTGCATATGTTCAGCCGCTACTCGCCCAACGGCCCCATAGCCGGCATTCAGTGCGAAGGCCCGAACCCCGAAGATGGCGGAAAGAAAATGACCGGCAGCATGAGTTCCTGGATCGGCGCGATGCTTTATCCCGCGGGCCCATGGCCGGCGCTGCAGACGTACTCAGACGTCTCCATGTCTCCCGCGATGAACGAAGGCGTCGTCGCCGACCAGATCAGGTGCGCGATTGCGTATGGGTTTCTTCTGCCTTAACAGAAATGCTGAGCAAACAGCGGCGCACGCTTTGCGTTCTGTACTCAGCACTCAAAAAAGGAACTTTCCAGTTCGAGCAAAAAACACCAGAATGTTTCGGCCGCTGGTGAAGATGAGGGAGCCGTCATGCAGATGATGCTCGGAAAAAAAGTCGCGTTGGCTGCGATGGGAATATCCGCGATGATTTTTGTCGGCTGCAGCTTCTCCGGAGCCAATCAGTTGCTCGCCCCGATGGCCACCATCATCGCGGGCGGGCTGATTGCGCTGGCGATCGCTGAGAACAATCCGCGGGAGTAAAATCGCCGGGAGAATCAAACTCTTCAAAGAACCGTCTCGCCAAATGGCCGGCTCTTTGCTATTCTTTTTTGATCCTTATGGAAGCAGCGCCTGTTCAAACCGGCCCGCCAAACATGGCGGGCATGTCCGGAAGCATTCCTGGCGCGGCGAAAGCCAGCCTTACGCCGAATTTTGTCGGTGGTGTTCTGTCGGCGCTGGTCACGCTGAGCTACTCGCTTTCCTACGGCGCGCTGGTTTTCAGTGGTCCCGAATTGCAGCCGCATGTCTCGCACGGATTGCAAGCCGCGTTGATGGCCGCATGGGTTGTCGCGCTGGTCGTGGCCTTTGGCAGTTCGTTTCATTTCGCCATCGCCGGCCCTGATTCGAACGCCACCGCCATTCTCGCGCTGATGGCCGCGTACATCGCTGAGCGCATGGCGCACCAGCGTCCTGCGGCGCCATCGGAACAGATCATCGCCACCGTGCTGGCCATGCTCACGCTCAGTGCCATCATCGTCGGCGTGGTTGTGTTCCTGATCGGAGCGTTCAAGCGCGGCAAGCTCGTGCGCTTCATCCCCTACCCCGTCATCGGCGGATTTCTCGCCGGCACCGGCTTTCTAATCCTCGGCGGCGGATTCAAAGTTTTAACCGGCGGCGATCTGACGTTTAAGAACATCTATATTTACACGATTGAACAGCCGATTCCGCCGCAGGCCTGGTTCCCTACGGCCCTCGTCGCGACAGGCCTCTTCGTGATTCCCCGCTTCCAGCGCAACGTTCTTGTGCTGCCGCTGGTCCTGCTGGCCGGAGTCGCCACCTTTTATGCAAGTCTCTGGTTCTCCGGCATGAATCTGGAGACAGCGCGCGCCGCCAAGCTAATGTTCGTCCCCATGAAGCCCTCCGGAGTGCACCAGAACGCGCTGACCGGCCTGAACCTGGTTCAGTGGGACGTCATGATCTCGCAATGGTACAACATGCTCGCGATGACCATCGTTGTGATCATCACGATCCTGCTCAACGCAACGGGACTCGACCTCGCGACGCAGACCGATGCCGACATTGACCGCGAACTGCGCGTCAATGGCATCGCCAATATACTCTCCGGCCTTGCGGGTGGAATGATTGGATACATTTCGATCAGCCGCAGCATGCTCAATTTCAAAGCGGGCGCCACATCGCGTGTCGCGGGGCTGATCACGGCGGCGCTGTGCATCGGCGCGACATTCCTGTTCACGCCGGCCGTCTCCTATTTTCCGAGGCCGGTGCTGGCCGGACTGCTGATCTTCCTCGGCCTTTCGATGCTGCGCGAATGGGTCTGGGACGCGTATTTCAAGCTTCAGCTTTTCGAATACGAAATGATCCTGGCGATTCTGCTGCTGATCGTGCTGCAGGGTCTGATCACCGGAATCGGATTTGGCCTGTTGATTGCCTCGATCTTTTTCGTCTACAGCTACAGCCGCACAAGCTGCATCGCCAACACCTTTAACAGCGCGACGCATTTCTCAAACAAGGAACGCGCGCTCGACCAGACCGCGATGTTAAAAGCGCAAGGCGTGCACGCGCGGACTCTCGTGCTGCAGGGCTACATTTTCTTCGGCACATCGAACGAAATCGTGGACACTTGCCGCCATCATATCGAAGGAGAACAGCTCGAGTACCTCCTTCTGGATTTCCGCCGCGTGCAGGGCCTCGATGCTTCGGCCGTGTCGAGTTTCATCAAGCTCGAACAGATCTGCCGCCGCTACAAGACATTCCTGCTGCTCAGCAGCCTGCGTCCGGAACTGGAAAAAGAAATGCAGCGGACAAAATTCCTGCCGAACAAATCCATCCAGGTCATGGCGGATCTGGACCGCGGCCTGGAATGGATCGAAGAGGATATTCTCGACAGCGCGCCGACGGTGCTGAACTTCGCCAATCCCATGCAGTCCATCGCGCTGGCCGAACGCGACCTGCGCCGCATCCTCGAACCGCAATTCACGTCCGACGCACTCGACATCCTGATCGAAGCGTGCGAAACGATGAAGCTGGAAGCCAATAAGACTCTATTCAATAAGGGCGATGTCAGCGATGCGCTGTATTTCCTCGAGCGCGGCGAACTGACGGTGCTCTTGCAGCTCGACGGCGGTAACTCAAAGCGCCTGCGCTCGTTCGGCCCCGGCACGATCGTTGGAGAAATGGGCCTGTTCACCGGCTCGCCGCGCAGCGCGGACGTCGTCACCAGCCAGCCTTCGCGCATACGCAAGCTGACCGCTGAAAAACTCGCCTGGCTCGAACAGGAACATCCGAATGTGGTGATCGAATTCGACCGCTTCGTGATCCGCCTGATGTCCGGCCGAATCGCCGCCGCGAACGAAGAAATCCGCGGATTGATTTAGAACCTCAGCCTTATTTTTAGAAACGTCGTTGGCGTTCTGCGTTCTGCCTTCCGTCACTCCCCCGCCTTCCACCCTTTCGGTTTCTGCGGAAAGTAACTGCAGTACGGCTCGCTCGCGAGGAAATCACCAGTGATGCCGAACGCGCGGCTGCGGCTGCCGCCGCAGATGTCGCGGAAATCGCACCAGCCGCATTTTCCCTTCAGCGTCGGATAATCGCGCAACTGCTTCATGATCGGGCTGTCGCGGTAGATGTCGACAAGACTCTGCTTGCGCACGTCGCCGACGACGAACGGCAAAAATCCGCTCGGGTAAACCAGGCCGATGTGATCGATGAACACAAAACCGTTTCCGTCGTTCACACCTTTGCTCGCGCGGCCGATGTCCAGTGCCGCGTCCGCGCGCGCCGTATCTTGGCGCGTCAAAAATTCGATCGGCGCGCTCGCTCCGTCGGCGCTTTTTCCTTCGGCCGAGAACAACTGCGCCTCGAGCTTTGCGACCACAAATTCCGGAGCGCCCGCCGCGCGCATGCGCTCGATCTTTGCCTTCAACGCCGCCGCATCTTCGCCGGTCGCGCGTGGCGGAGCGCCTTTCGCCTCCGCGCCCATGCCGCGCTCTTTGCTGCTCCATCCGCCCGGCTCGTAATTGTTGTTCACGATGGCGCGAGGAACCGAATTGAGCTGCACGATCCGCGCTGCCTCTTCCTGCGTCTTTCCCTGCGCGACAAGCTCCGCGATTTCCGCGCGCCGGCGCTGAACAACGACGCGGCGGTAATGCTGCGCTGCGGTCGTCTTGATGTCGTACGTCATGACCTTGCTCAGGTCGTAAAGCTGGTTGAAGACTTCTTCGTGTTCGCGCGCGCTGACAATGTCGTTGCGCAATCCGCGCCCGGTCGGAACCAGGAAGAACACCGACCACAGCGCGATGTCAAGCGTCCCCAGCAGCTCCGCGATCGCTTTCACGTCCTTAATGTTGTGCTTGCAGATCGTCGTGTTGATCTGCACGGGAATATCGCTGCGCCGCGCTTCTTTGATCGAATCGACGGTCCACTGGAAGGAGCCGTCGACTTTGCGGAACGTGTCGTGAATTTCCTTGCAGCTTCCGTCGAGCGACACCGCCAGGCGCGACAGTCCCGCCGTCTTGAATTTCTTGATCACCGCCGGCTGCATCAACTGCGTGCCCGACGGCGTCAACGCCACGCGCAGGCCTTTTTGGTCGCCGTATTTGATCAGGTCGTAAATGTCCGGCCGCTTGAGCGGATCGCCGCCGGTGATCACGAACAGCGGCTTGCCGAACTCGCGAATCTGATCGATCAGCTTGCAGCCCTCTTTAAAGGAGAGCTCCAGAGGATGGCGTTGCACGATCGCTTCCGCGCGGCAGTGCACGCATTTCAGATCGCACGCGCGCGTCACCTCCCAGATCACAATGAACGGCGCTTTGTTGAAATCAACGCTGCCGAAATCCGGCTTGCCCGTGCGTTCGCCTTGTAGCGCCGGCAGAGTCTGAGACTCCGGGATCATATTTGTGGAAGCAACGGGCTGAATCATCGTGTGGGCCACCTGAACCGGAAATCAGTTTAGCTGAGAATAGCTAAATCCTCAATGCTCATTGCCGTAAACGCGGAAAGCGCCGTCAGCGGAATTTGCCCCGGAGTGTCATAGACTCCGTCATCTCCTTCGCACGTTCCAAACCGCGAGCCTGGAACTGGATATCCCCTCAACCATACTAATCCTTTTATCCAGTGAGTTTTTGGACGCAAAACTTCAAAAATTTCTAGCCGAAGACACAAGTTTCAGCGGGCAAAAGACTTATTCGGTAAAAAAGTCGTTACAGCGGCTTCGAATAGTACAACGATCCGCCCGTATGCGTGCCATAAATCATCTGCGCGAAACCCGCGGATTCGTACGCCTGCCGCGCGCGCCGGTTGCTCTCTTGAACTTCCAGCGTCAGTTTCACACAGCCGCGCTGCCGCGCGTGTTCGGCGACCGCGTCCAGAAGCGCGCGTCCGATTCCCTGCCCGCGAAATTCGGGAACGACGGCCAAATCATGAATGTTGATCAGCGGCTTCGCTGCAAACGTCGAGAAACCCAGA
>Ga0265314_10005062_pt1 | contig 12011 bp, 10 predicted proteins | sample 4126metaG_FD_203106 | JGI IMG/M metagenome (GOLD analysis project Ga0265314, IMG submission 203106) | Rhizosphere microbial communities from Carex aquatilis grown in University of Washington, Seatle, WA, United States - 4-1-26 metaG | ecosystem: Host-associated > Plants > Roots > Rhizosphere >... | reverse complement strand
AATGAAATGGAACTATGTACCCACTAACGATCCCGCTCACAAAGGCGATTTTCCTGATGATTACGGCGGACAAGTATTCTGGTTTTCGTTCGATGTGAACAGTTACTTAGGCAAAAAGCTTGAGAAGTTCTGGCCGGACTATCTCAATATAACATTAGGGTACGGAGTTCTGAAGTATGAGGACTATGGACCCGACGGCAGAATACAAAATCTATACCTCGGCATCGATTTTGACCTTAGGAAAATTATACCCGGTAAATCAAAGTTCATGTTGTTTCTGAAGGAATTTCTTAACACGTTTAAGATCATTCCCGCGCCCGCTTTGAAATGGAACACTACGAAAGGTAAATTCACTTTTTCTGTTCGATAAATATGAATTCGGAGGAAAGAAATCAATAAACTAATTATTCTTCTTGTTGTTGTTACTGCGCTTGCCTCGGTTAATTATTCCTATTCTCAGGATAGCCAGTTAAAATATAAATTTACGGCTCCCCGGTTTGTTATCGAACTAGTAGGTTCGTACAACCTCCCAATAGGCCAGGCTCGCGGCGACCTCCCTGATTTCTTCAGCTTCAAAAATTACGGACTCGTTCTGGGTATTGGTTTTCATCTCAATGTAAAATATGCTGCTAACAAAAGCGCATCCATTTGGCCATATTTTACCGGCAGCTTTGCGCAGTTACAAAATGACGAAGAGCTGAATTCTTACATCGACTCAAATATTATACGCAACGGATACCCGCTCACGGGAAATCAAATGTATAATCCGATTTCAGGTACTTCACTTCTTGTAATCAGAAATATTTCTTTAGGACTCGGGGTCCAATATATGTTGGGACCAAGACATACCCTGGTTCCGTTCGTCGGAATAGAAGCTGACTATAATTTTCTCTGGGGATTTTACGAGCAGGAGCCAAGACTTGTTGACGGGCCCGAAGGAATCCATAAATCAACTTTCCCCATAAACAGCACAACCAGAATCGGCATAGGAATTGACGTAGGCACAGATTTTAGAATAGCTCAGAATCTGGGATTTGTATTCGGGGCAAAATATTCAATTGCAAACCTGTTCGGGAAAAAATCCGCGGCTACGCTTGCGGGGGATAATTCAATGAACCTGCTTGACCAGGCTGCAACCGGCCTGAACACAAACCTTTCATCTGACAGAAATATAAGCTACCTGCAGTTTTACATCGGGTTCTCTGTATTTCTCGGCAAAAGATAGTCTTGCCCAAAAACGGAAACCGCAGTTTTACGCTAACCTTTACGAAACTTAATTGAAAAAAAATGTAAACATTGATAAAAATCATTTGAGATTTTGCATATAAGCGTTATATTTGGATACTTTAGAGTTTCCTTCTATCATAAGAAACCGGATTACTGTTTCACCAATTGACGAAAAGTCATTGGATGAATATTCATAACATTGTTGGAGATAAAATTATGATTAAGCTGAATCATCTGGATTATTACAGGCTCCCCTGGAACCTCGCCGATAACATAATCTCATGGCTCGAACCTACTTCGAAATGCAACCTTGCGTGTCTGGGCTGTTACCGCAAAAATGAATTAGACAGCCATAAATCGCTTGATGAGATACGCGAAGAGCTTGAGGTATTTCACCGCAACCGTAATACTGACAGCGTATCAATAGCCGGCGGCGACCCGCTTCTGCACCCGCAGATAATTGAAATTGTAAAAATGGTTAAAGAGTTTGGCTCGAAGCCGATAATTAATACAAACGGCATCGCGTTAACGCCGGAATTGCTGCATGATCTGAAAAAAGCGGGAGCTTATGGTTTCACTTTTCACATAGATAGCAAGCAAAACCGCCCGGGATGGAAAAAAGCAAATGAGGTTGAGTTAAACGAACTGCGTTATCATTTTGCCAGGATGCTGGCCGATGAAAAAGGAATTTCCTGTTCGTTCAACTCGACTGTTTACGAAGACACAATGAAATATATTCCTGAGATGATGCGGTGGGCGCATAGGAATATTAACATTGTAAACGTGATGGTATTTATTTTATACAGGGCTGTAAACAATAACCAGGTTGATTTTTATCTAGGACCGAAAAAGATAGATATGTCGGAACTTGTATATAACGAAGACGTGCCCGACCGTGTTGATATTAAAGCCGACGAGATAGTAGAAATATTCAGAACCATATATCCTGATTTTGACCCGTGCGCATATCTTAACGGCTCAGAGAAAGTTGATTCATTTAAGTGGCTGCTGAGCGGCAGGATAGGCTCGAAGAAAAAAATTTACGGCTACATGGGCCCGAAAGCTATGGAGATAATGCAGACGTTTTATCATTTGCTGTACGGCAAATATCTCTCTTACACGAAACCTAAAATGAACAAGAAAGGAAGAACGCTTTTATTCTTCGGCGCGTTTGATAAAAAGCTGCGCAATGCATTTTGGAATTTCTTCAAAAATCCTTTCAACATTTTTAAAAGATTATATTACCAGTCAATAATGGTAATTCAGCCGGTAGATTTTCTTGAAGACGGCCGTCAAAGCATGTGTGACGGGTGTCCCGATATAACCGTGTGGGATGGCAAACTGGTTTGGTCATGCCGACTTGAAGAACAATTTAAGTTCGGGCATAACTTAAAGACGTATCCAAAAAACTTTGCCGATATGGTTAAGTAAATTTTAGCCGACAGACCGATTCAGGCGGGCAGACAGGTCAGGAATGACAAAGAGTGAGTCCTCTTCCGAGAGTCCAAATAGAACGGGACGAATAAAATACCATCCCGTGTTATGAGCAAAAAAGATAGTATTGATAAAGTAATAAATATTGAACAAATTAATACCCGTTCCTTAAAAAAGGAGCGCTCTTTGATTTAAAGTACTTAAAAGCAGTTTTTGCCCTCCGTTATCCATAAATTTTTCAGGTTAAAAAGTCGAAAATTTTTGCAATATTGCATTTATACGCGTTTTGTCATAAACGCTATTTCGAATTATCTTTGGAGATCATTTATATGAGAACGAAATATTTCTTTGTATTCCTTGTAATCCTTATTAGCTCACTTATGTTTGTAAGCTGCACCAAGCAAAAAGAAAAACTCAAAAAACAAATAACCACAAAACCGGTTTCAATAAAACAGTTTGATACTCCCCCGGGAGCCGATCCTTCGGTATCCGCTGAGCTGGGCGGCGCAGGATTCAAAGGCGACGGATGGGAAACCAAAACAAATTACAACCTGCTCGGCGATTCAAATGCCGTTAAAGGCGGGAGCTTCGTGTTAAGTGTTCCTGATTTTCCCAATACTCTGCGCACGCAGGGAAAAGACGCCAACACTACGGTAAACCTGATGATGGAGAACATGATCTATGAAAGCCTCGTTCAGCAGGATCCGGTAACTGAAGAGTATATCCCCGGACTTGCCACTCACTGGAAGATATCGGAAGACAAAATGAAATTCTCGTTCCGTATCGACCCCAATGCAAGATGGGCGGACGGCAAACCTGTCACAGCCGAAGACGTTGTAGCAACGTGGAAGCTTCTTGTTGACCCGGGTATTCTTGAAGCGTACTCAAATATATTATACGGCTCTTATGAGCAGCCCGTAGCGGAAAGTAAATATATTGTCTCGGTTAAATCTAAACAGCTTAACTGGAGGCAGTTCCTTTATTTTGCCGCATCAATGAGAATATTACCCGCTCATTATATAGGCAATATAAAAGGCAGCGAATATCTGGAAAAATACCAGTTCGATGTAATCCCGGGCAGCGGTCCGTACTTAGTCCAGAAAGACGATATTAAAAAAGGACAGTCGGTTTTAATTAGAAGAAGAAGCGACTATTGGGCCGAAAAAGAAAGATATAATATCGGGCTCAACAATTTTGATGAAGTTAAATTTGAAGTGGTATCTGATGAGTCGCTTGCATTCGAGAAATTCAAAAAAGGCGACCTTGACCTGTACAATGTGAACAGGGCGCAATGGTGGGCCGAGAGATTTGATTTTGATGAAGCCAAGCGCGGACTTGTTCTGAAGAGCAGGATATTTAATGAAAATCCAAACGGAATACAGGGACTTGTATTCAATATGAGAAAACCGCCGTTTGACGATATCAGGTTAAGAAAAGCGATAACTTATTTATGGGACAGGGATAAATTCAACGAAAAACTTTTCTATAAAGCATACTCTCCTATTTATTCATATTTCCCGGGGTCTGTTTATGAAAATCCCAATGATCCGAAAATAAGTTTTAACCTTGATTCTGCAAAAACTTTGCTAAGCGCGGCCGGATGGACCGAAAAGAATTCCGATGGTTATTTAGTAAAGAACGGAAAAGTATTTGAGCTTGAGCTCCCGTTTGACGGCGGTCCGGGGCAGGAAAGATATTTGACCGTATTTCAGGAGGATCTGAAAAAAGCAGGCGTTAAGCTGAACCTGAAACAGATAGACGGCGCAACAAGATTTAAGCTCGGCAACGAGAGAAACTTTACCATACTTATAACGGCATGGACGGGGCTCAGGGTGCCTAATCCTGAAAGCTCGCTCAAATCAAACACAGCCGACCAGCCCAATACAACCAATTGGCCGGGAATTAAAGATAAGAGAATTGATGAGCTATGCGACACTTATAATGTCACTTTCGATAAAAAAGAGAGAGTAAAGATAGTAAGAGAAATTGATTCGATTGCGTGCAGTTATTTCGGCTATGGCTTCGGATGGTATGGACCTTACCAGAGAATCGCCTACCACAATAAATTCGGTTATCCCAAATGGGTGCTTCCAAGAACGGCGGACTTCCTCTCAATTCCGGTGATGTGGTATTATGACCCTGAAAAAGCGGCTGAGTATGATGCGGCAATGGTTGATAAAACGAAATCGATGGTAATTCCGGAAGTGGACCAGAAGTACTGGCTTGATGTTAAAGCAAAAGAAGAAAAAGAGAATAAGTAAACTTATGCGGGCTTCGGGTTAAATACCCGGAGCCTGCTGTTAACCGATAGAATTATATGGCAGCATATTTTATCCGCCGATTTTTATTGATAATTCCTACCTTCCTGGGTATCACTATAATCACATTTTTCATTTTGCAGATCGTGCCGGGCGGCCCGCTTGAAAGAGAACTATTAAGATTAAGAATGGGCGGCTCAGTATCCGGCGGAGAAGTCGGCCCTTCGGGCGGAAACCAGACCGGCGGAATTGAAATTCCTGAATCGGCAATGCAGGAAATGAAGAAGTTTTATGGGTTTGACCTGCCAATTCATGAGAGATATATAAGATGGCTTGGGAACCTGATGACGCTTGACCTGGGCAAGTCATACGTTTACGCTGAACCTGTCTGGGATGTAATTATTTCTAAGTTCCCTATCTCAATTTATTTTGGCATGATAGGTTTCACTCTTACATATTTAATATGCGTTCCGCTCGGGGTAGCCAAAGCGGTTAAGAACGGGAGCAAGTTCGATTTTGTATCCTCGGTAATTGTTTTCATAGGGTATTCCACGCCCGGCTGGGCATTTGGCGCCATTATGCTTGTGCTCTTCGGCGGCGGCAGCTTCTGGGACGTGTTCCCGCTAGGCGGGTTCCGTTCCGAAGATTTCGATACTTTAACGATAGGCGCAAAGATCACCGACCAGATATATCATACTATTCTCCCTGTTATAGCTTATATGGTTGGCAGCTTTGCCACGCTTACAATACTCACAAAGAATTCTGTTATAGAAAACCTGAGCCAGGATTATATCCGCACGGCTTTTGCAAAAGGTATTTCAGAGAAGAAAGTTATCTTTAAACATGCTCTCAGAAATTCTTTGATCCCGATAGTCACAGGACTCGGAAACGCAATATCGCTGGTACTTGCTGGAAGCTTCCTCATTGAAAAAGTTTTTAATATTCAGGGTATGGGTTTGCTTGGCTTTAATTCTATAATACAGCGTGATTACCCTGTAACTTTGGGAATACTTGTTCTATCCTCGTTCCTTTTACTTATAGGGAACATTATTTCAGATATGATTTATGCATTTATAGATCCAAGAATAAGATTTAAGTAGAGATCACTGTGAACGATAAAAATAATAAAAATAATCCGCCTTTCGACTCCGCTCAGGATAATATTTCCCCCAACCAGGGCGATATTCCCACAGCTGTTGATGATAAAAAAGCGAAGTTAAAAGAAGAGAAACAGGTATCCGTTTCCATATTCAGGAAACGCTGGAGAAAATTCCGCACACTTAAACGCGGGTACTACTCATTCCTGACCCTCCTGGTTCTTTACATTCTTTCGTTTATGCTTCCGCTGCTTGTAAACAACGCGGCTTTGATAGTAAAGTATAACGAGCATTATTATTTTCCTGTTTTCAAATCCGGTATTTACGAAGCCGATGTTTTCGGACAGAACCGCGACGGCGAAGCGAATTACCGGGCGTTGAAAAAACAATTCCAGGAAGAAGATAAAGGCAACTGGGTATTAATGCCATTGTATCCATTTGGCCCGAATGAAAACCTGCTTGATGAAACGGTCGGCAACCCGCCGCACCCGCCATCAGCGACTCATATATTCGGAACTGATGACAGGGCAAGAGACGTATTTTCAAGGATTGTGTATGGTTTTAATATTTCAATCTCTTTCGCTTTAGCTGTAACGTTTTTTTCGTACCTGTTTGGCGTAACAATTGGCGCAATACTTGGTTTTTTCAGCGGTAAGATAGATATAATAGGACAAAGATTTATAGAGATCTGGGCGACGCTCCCCTTCTTATATGTTATGATAATCATTAGCTCCATATTGCAGCCAAATTTCCTGTGGCTGGTGGTGATCCTCACGGCGTTTAGCTGGGAAGGCATAACATACTACATCAGGGGCGAATTCTACAGGGAAAAAGCGCGCGATTATGTTTCGGCCGCGGTTTCGCTTGGAGCAAAAAATCATACTGTAATTTTTAAACACATATTGCCCAACTCGCTTACGCCGATTGTTTCATTCGCTCCGTTTGCGATTGTAGCCGATATAAGCTCGCTTGTGGCGCTGGATTACCTTGGCTTTGGTTTACCGCCTCCAACACCCAGTTGGGGACAGCTTATCAGCCAGGGTATGAACTACATTGAAAACTGGTGGCTTGTTGTAGCGCCGCTTTCTGTGATGTTCCTCACGCTTATTGCGATCGTATTCATAGGCGAAGCGATCCGCGAAGCATTTGACCCCAAAGTATACTCGAGGTTAAGATAACATTATGAAAAAGAAACTTGTTGAAATAAAGAATCTAAGGACTTACTTTTTTGTAGAAGCCACCGATAAGCAGATCGAAGTTGGCCCATCAAGCCATGATAGTTTCCTGAATAAATTTTATGAAGCCGATAAGAAGCTCAAGGATAAGGTCCCTGCAAAAGCGGTAGACGATGTAAGCTTTGATATTTATGAAGGCGAAGTGCTGGGCATTGTAGGAGAATCAGGTTCGGGAAAATCGGTAACGGCTTATTCGATTACACGGTTGATACCCGACCCGCCGGGGAAAGTAGTTGCCGGAGAAATAATATTCAAAGGGGTCGATCTTGTAAAGCTTTCATTCGATGAAATGAAAAAATACCGCGGTTATGAAATTGCGATGATTTTCCAGGAGCCAATGACATCTTTAAATCCTGTAATGAAGATCGGCGACCAGATAACCGAGGTAATTTTGCAGCATGAAAAAATTGACAAAGCTGAAGCGGAAAGAAAATCGATTGCAATGCTTGATGCGGTTGGAATTTCAGACGCGGCAAAAAGAATGAAAGACTACCCCCACCAGTTCAGCGGCGGCATGAGGCAAAGAGTTATGATAGCCATGGCGCTGGCATGCAATCCTTCGCTTCTGATAGCAGATGAACCCACAACCGCATTAGATGTAACCATTCAGGCGCAAATTCTTGACCTGATGCTTAAGCTGAAGAAGCAGAGAGAAGAAGCGGCAGTGCTGCTGATAACGCACAACCTTGGCGTAGTTGCTGAAACATGCGACAGGGTTATTGTTATGTACGGCGGTAAGATCCAGGAAATAGGCAATGTATTTGAAATATTTAAAACGCCGAAACATCCGTATACAAAAGGTTTACTGGCGTCGCTCCCCGATCCATATAAAGAAAGTCATTCAGAGCTTAAAGCTATACCGGGAATTATTCCGCATATACTTGAGCTTCCTATAGGATGCAAGTTTTGCACAAGGTGTCCGGACGTTATGGATAAGTGCTGGACCATAGAGCCTGAGCTTAAAGAACTTGAACCCGGAAGACTGGTCAGATGCCATTTGTTTTAATCAACAATGCTGATATTTATTATTTACTATTTATTATTTGTGTGATATGAGTTCAATGAAAGAAGGAAATATTCTTGAAGTTAAGGACCTGAGGGTTCAGTTCCCCGTTCATGGCGGAGTATTCCTCGGGAAGATAGCCGATATAAAAGCGGTGGACGGAGTAAGCTTTGAAATAAAAGACGGCGAGACGCTGGGCCTGGTTGGCGAATCAGGCTGCGGCAAATCAACCGTAGGGAAAGCTATAATAAATATATTGAAGTTCTCATCGCCCGATGTGCAAATAACCGGCGAAGTGCTGATGAAAACCGGCGACGGCGTTATTGACCTGTTAAAGCTGAAACGCAACGAGATAAGGGAATACAGGGGCTTGATACAAATGATATTCCAGGACCCCTACTCTTCATTGAATGCAAGGCTAACAGTTGGACAGATCGTGATGGAACCGCTTATATATCATACTAAAATGAACAAGAAGGAGCGGCTTGAGCGAGTTGCTTGGCTGCTCGAAAAAGTCGGGCTGCAGGCAGAGCAATCAAAACGCTACCCGCATGAATTTTCAGGCGGACAAAGACAGAGAATTGGCATAGCGCGCGCGCTTGCGACCAATCCAAAACTTATAATTGCAGATGAGCCTGTTTCAGCTTTGGACGTATCGATCCAGGCGCAGGTAATTAATCTTATGCAAAGCCTGCAAAATGATTTTGAGCTGAGTATACTGTTTATAGCGCACGACCTATCTGTAGTTGAGCATATAAGTTCAAGAATTGCCGTTATGTACCTGGGCAATATATTCGAATTGGGTAATGGAGCAGACGTATATCATCATCCTATCCATCCGTACAGTAAAGCGCTGCTATCGGCAGTGCCGCTGCCGGACCCTGACAGACGAAATAAGGAGCGCATAATTTTAAAGGGCGATGTGCCAACCCCGCTTAGAAAGCCAAGCGGCTGCGGTTTCAGAACCCGGTGTCCTATTGCTAAGCCTGAGTGCGCAAATGCCGTACCCCCGCTTGAAGAAAAGAGCAAGGGTCACTTTGCAGCCTGCCCGTATGTGAGTTAAGGGAAATTTGCTATGCATGTTCCCAAGCCGGTCGCCATGGCTTGATTGTGACGCATGATTAAAACAATAAGAAAACTTCTGAGCCCCCAGCTCCCGCTTGGGGCTCTTTATTGAATACCTCCCCTCAGATAATTTTATTAACCCTAATCTTTCATAATAAATAATTTATTCATATGTTGTACAATGTTTTTTAAATTATTATTAATAATTAATTAACTGCAAATGGAAGAAAAAAAACATCACACAATAGAAGAATTAAGAAAATACCGTAAACCCATTCGTAATGTAAATATACAGCACAAAGAAAACTTAAGCGGTTTGGAAAGAATCGCGGTTTGGATCACGGATCATGTGGGAACGATGGGATTTTTTCTGATCATTTTCGGATGGACGGCAATATGGTTAAGCTGGAACACGCTGGGTCCCGAAAGCGCTCAGTTTGACCCGTTCCCCGCTTTTGTTTTGTGGCTCTTTATATCTAATATGATACAGATATTTCTGATGCCGCTTATTATGATCGGGCAAAATTTGCAATCGCGCCATGCAGAGGCAAGGGCCGAGGCTGATTTTGAAATCAATACTAAAGCCGAGCTTGAAATTGAAACAATATTAGTTCATTTGGAAAAACAGAGTTCATTGATCTTAGAAATACTTCAAAAGATCGAGAAGCAGACCGGGCAAGCGCAAAGCGCGTAAGCCTGCTATTGCTGTTTATTTGAATTAAGATTGGACCAGGAAATTTTGCGGTTTGATCAGGAGACTTCAGCCTGAACTTGGGGCAATTCAGTAATGTAATTGATCAGCGGAACGTGATGTTTCAAAAGCCTGAACCGCTCGATATCGGTTTTAATGCGGTTTTCAGCGCCCCAATCGCTCCAGTAAACTCCGTTGAGCGGCATCACGCAAAGACTCTCAACGCTGTTTTTAAGTATTGAGTCTGAAAAATTCACTTCAGGCAGTTTACTATATATATTGTTAAGCATGATCTCATCGTCAAAATGCCCGTTATAGTAATTCTGGGTTACAAACTGTTCGTAAACTTCCGGCAGCAGAATTCTAAAACGCTCCAAAAAGGCTGAGGCTTTTCCGACCATAACCATCGTATTCCACATGCATGAACCCGCATACAGTCTTCTTGCCAGCTTAACATCAGGTTTCTCCCAAAATTTATTTACCCTGTAAAAAGGCGCGCCGCCATCCCATTTTACTTCATCGCCATGCTCAATCCATCCATACTCAGTTTCAGGGCTGTTAGCTGAAAAGCCCATTACAACTATTTTTCCCGGATGTTCATCTGTAAATTCAAAAGCGCTTCCCATGTAATCGCGGAACAAATCTTCTTCCAGTATAAACTGGTCAGATGGAAATATTCCAACATTTGCTTCGGGATCCTGGCTGTAGATCTTCAAAAGAGGCAGTAAAATGCCCGGCGCTGTTTCTTTCGAGTGCGGCTGGACCACAATATTTTCGGCAGGCTGACCGTTCATTTCTTCGCGGATATATGCAAGATAATCGCGGATAATTACGGTAAGTATCTTCTTCTGAAGGAAAAACGGTTTTACGCGGTCAATAGTATGCCTTAACATAGAGCGCGTTCCGATTATAGAGCAAAACTGCTTGGGGCGTTCATACCCATAAATTGATTTGATATACTTCTGAAGCCTGGCTCCTTTGCCCGCCGCAAGAATGATTCCCCAATGATGATGCTTCGCCCAATCCATCGTGATGTGGTTTCCTTTTTATATTTCTTTATTAAATATTAATTTAAATCTGCCGGAAGCTCTTAATCAGGAACAGAAAAGTTCATGAAGAGTATTTAAGAGCGGTTAATCTGTAAAGTATTTTTCTTTTAATTGTTAACCGTTACTTAATACTATAAGTTTCCAAAAGACGCCAAAAAAATTGTAACAATTCAGTCGGGCGGTTGTTGTAAATTCAGAACCCTCCTTGATCAGGACCATTACAATTTAGGCAGTCAAAGTTCAGGGCTTGTGTGTTTTGTATTAAGAATATTGCATAGATTTAAATGTGATATACAGGTAATTTTGAGGCAGTATGCGGCTCTAATACATGCGATGTTTCGGGGCTGCACATAATAAACCTGACATTGTTGGACTAATCCAATAGTCAAATTCTTTTTTTGTTTTAAGGAGTCTCATTATGAATCCCACTCATGCACACCTGTTCATGAACCATCTGCCTTTTTTAGGCTCTGCTTTCACTTTCATTTTCTTAATGTACTCATTCCACAAGAAAAATAATGAATTTATAAAATTATTCCTTTGGGTATTTGTATTTTTCGCAGTGTTGACTATTCCCGTTTTTCTTACAGGCGACCCTGCAGGAGACGTCGTGAAAAATATTCCGGGAATAAAAGAAGAGCTTGTTGATAATCATGAAACTGCCGGATATATTTCACTTATATTGATAGAAGTAACCGGCGCTTTGGCGCTTCTGGGTATTTATCTTATGGGGAAGAACGCACAGTTGGCCAAATGGTTCAAGTATACTTTTGTCGCTCTCTCCTTTGCATCCATTCTTTCATTTGGATGGACGGCAAACCTGGGCGGCCAAATAAGACATTCTGAATTAAAGACAAGCAACCAGATAGAACTGAAATAAGCTTTTTTACATCCTCTGAATTTATACGGAACAATATTCCCCGGAAAAATTATTTTCCTGAATAGTTTTACT
>Ga0265314_10005061_pt1 | contig 12011 bp, 15 predicted proteins | sample 4126metaG_FD_203106 | JGI IMG/M metagenome (GOLD analysis project Ga0265314, IMG submission 203106) | Rhizosphere microbial communities from Carex aquatilis grown in University of Washington, Seatle, WA, United States - 4-1-26 metaG | ecosystem: Host-associated > Plants > Roots > Rhizosphere >... | reverse complement strand
CGTGGTGATGACCGTGCACGAGCAAGAGCACCACGCGCGCGGCCTCGCGCTCGGCACGCGCGTGGAAGAGCCAGCGATGCATCGCGTACTCGACCCAGCTCCAGCTGAGCGCGCCGGCGAGCATCACGATCGTCAGAAGCGCCCACGAGAGCTCTCGCAACGCCTGCAGCAGCGACACGATCGCGATCGGCCCCATCACGAGATAGGGCAGCCACGGCGGCGCGAGCGTGAAGATCACGTCGAGCGCGCGCGACCGATAGAGCGTGCCGCGGCCGCGCCGTGCGCCACCGGCTTCGCGATCCCAGCCGGACATCGCCGCATCACGCGCCTCGTCGGTGAGTCTGCCGGAGTGGTCCGCAGAGCGGACCCGACACAATTGTGTCGGCCCGGCTTGCCGGGCACTCCTGCAGAGATCCGCGGCGCGCACGACGCCTATTCGTCGGGATGGTTGCGGGCCCAGTGCGAGATCACCGCGTTGTCGTCGACGATGCGCGAGTGATAGTGGCCCCACACGTCGGTGACCATCACGCACGCGCCTTTGCTCAAGCGCTGCGTGAGATAGATCGCGTAGTAGTCGGCGCCCGATCCGTCATCGACGGGACCGAGCTTGTCGAGTGGCTTGTCGGACACGGGGCAGAAGAGCCCGCAGCGCGTCCCTGGCTGGATGTCGGTGAAGCCCGCCTTGCGGCGATCGCCGTGGATGGGCGAGAGATGCACGAGCCCCTCGCGCCCGGCGGCCTTCACTTTGATCGTGACGGCGGGATATCCGTCGAACACGACGTCCGAGATGCCGACGAGGCTCGCGCCCGTGGGCCCGTAGGCCTGCGTCACGACGACGGTCACACCGCCAGCGACCGGCAGGAGGCTGTCGCGCTGTTCGCCGCCCTCTTTCAGGAGGTCGCCGTGTAGCTTGAGGTTCTCCTCGTCGACGTGCTGCCGGACCATGAGTCACCTCCTGCGTGCAAAGCGAAGTAGCGAAAAAGTGCCCTCGAAGATGAAGCACCCATATCACGCCCTTGGACGACGCGTCACGCGCGCGCTTGCCAGCACGCGATCGCTTCGTTACACCGGCCGCGTGCGTATCGGGGCCTGTTCGCTCTTGCTCGTCTTCGTCGCTGGTTGTGGCGGAGGATCCCACTTGCACGGGCGCATCTACCGCGATGACGAGGCCCACTATCGCATCGGCGAGCTGGGCGACGGCTGGTCGCCCGTGTCGGTGCAGGACGACGACATCGCGTTCCACAACGCGTCGCTCGAGGCGATCATCTCCGTGAACGCGAGCTGTGATCCCGCCGCCGACATCCCGCTCACGGTCCTGACCAATCACTTGCTCGCCGGATTCACCGCGCGACAGACGGTCACCGAGGATCTCGTGCCGCTCGACGGGCGGCAAGCGCTGCGCACGCACGTGATCGCGAGCCTCGACGGCTTGCCGCGCGAGCTCCTCATCTTCGTGATGAAGAAGAACGAGTGCGTGTACGACCTGATCATGATCTCGCCGCCGGGATCCACGTTCATGGGCGCCCTCACGCCGTTCGAGAGCTTCGTCGCTGGCTTCACCACGGAAGTCCCGGCGCGGTGAGCGAAGCGGCGCAGCCCAACTTCGTCGTGCGCTTCTTCGAGGCGCGGGGACGCAGCGCGGTCAGCACGCTCACGAGCGTCGGTCAGGCCACGCAGATGACGGGCCGTGCGTTGCGCGCGCTCTTCACGACGCGCTTCGAGATGAGCGCGTTCCTCAAGCAGCTCGATCAGATGGGTGTCCGCTCGTTCGGCATCGCGGCCGCGACGGCGATCTTCGTCGGCATCGTCATGGCGATCCAGTTCGCCTTCTCGCTCGAGCGCTTCGGCGCGCGCGATTCCGTAGGCCGCATCGTCGGCTTGTCCGAAGCACGCGAGCTCGCGCCGTCGCTCACCGCGCTCGTCGTCGGGAGCCGCATCGGTGCCGGCATCGCGGCCGAGATCGGATCGATGGCCGTCACCGAGCAGCTCGATGCCATCCGTGCGCTCGGCGCCGATCCGGTGCGGAAGCTCGTCGTACCCCGGATGCTCGCCGGTACGCTCATCATGCCCCTGCTCACGGTGTTCGCGCTGGTGCTCGGCATCGCGAGCGCCGCGCTCGTGTGCAACCTGACGTTCGGCATTCCGATCCCTTTCTTCCTCACGACGGCGCTCGACTCCATCTGGTTCGAAGACTTCGTGAGCGGCATCGGCAAGACGCCGTTCTTCGGGTTCCTGATCGCGATCCTCGGCTGCCACTACGGCATGCAGACGCGCGGCGGCACCGAGGGCGTGGGCCGCGCGACGACGACCAGCGTCGTGGTCGTCTCGATCGGCGTGCTCGTGGCGGACGCGGTCCTCACGCAGATCTTCATGCACTTCATGCGGAACGGGTGAGCGTGGCACGGCGGCGACTGCGCTCGTTCGTGGTCGCGCTCGCGCTCGCAGGGCTCGTGCTCGGCGTGATCGCGGTGGATGCGCGGGTGCGCACGTCGGCCGGACACGAGGCGGAAGAGCGAAACGCGGCGATCGTGCGCGCGACCGGACTGCCCGAGCTCGCGCTCTCGACGACCTCGAGCTGGCTTCGTCATCCGGCGCTCGCGGCGCCCTCGGCCGGTGCGAGCGAGGCGCCGCTCGGGCTCGACGTCGATCCGGCAGGCGCCGTGATCCCACGCCGCGCGCGAGAGCGAGAGATCCTGCTTCGTCGAGACGTGCCGTGAGAGGCGCGTTGCTCGCCTACGCGCTCGGCGCGATGCGGCGTCGCGCCGGTCGCAACCTCGCCATCGTCCTCGGGCTCGCCGTCGTCGTGCTCGCGTTCGCGACCGTGCTCTTCACGAGCGAAGGGTTGCGCGCGATGTCGCAGCGATACGCGGCGGACGCACCGTCGTTGACCGTGGAGCGGCTCGTCGGCGGCCGCGCATCGCTCGTCGACGTCGCCGACGTCGCGCGCGTGGAGTCGATCGCCAGCGTGCGAAGCGTGACCCCGCGCGTGTGGGGCTACCTCTATCTCGCGGCGCTCGAGGCCAACGTCACGATCGTCTCGAGCCGAGACACTTCGCCGCTCGGCGTCGATGCGCTCGGAGACGGCGATGCCATCTTCGGGGCCGACGTGGCGCACAGTCTCGGTCTTCGCGCCGGCGATCGCGTCGCGGTGTCGGCGGCCGCGAGCGCGCCCGACGAGGTGCCGATGCCTCGTTTTCTCCGCGTGCGTGCGCTGCTCCCGCGCGAGAGCGCGCTCGTCGGCGGTGATCTCGTGATCGTGAACGAAACGAGCGCGCGCGAGCTGCTCGGTGTGCCCGCCGACCGCGCGACCGATCTCGCCGTCGACGTGTTCCCGCCCGAGGAGAGCAGCGTCGTCGCGGGGGCCATCGTCGATGCGCTCGGCGGCGGCGCACGGGTGATCGATCGCGAGAGCCTCGGTCGGAGCTTCGAGCTGACGTTCGACGCGCGCGCCGGGTTGCTCGCGGCGACGCTCTTGCCTGCGCTGCTCGCGTTCCTCTTGCTCGCATGGGAGCGCCTGACGGGTCTCTCGGACGAGGAGCGCCGCGAGATCGGCGTGCTCAAGGCGATCGGCTGGACGACCTCCGACGTGCTCTGGGCGAGGCTCTGGGAGGCCGGGCTGGTCGCGCTCGCGGGCAGCCTGCTCGGGCTCGCGCTCGCGTACGTGCATGCGTTCGTGCTCGGCGCGCCCCTGCTCGCGCCCGCGCTCTTCGGGTGGAGCAACGTCCGGCCCGCGCTGGTGATCACGCCGTCGAGCGATCCGATCGGTCTGCTGATGCTGCTCGCAGCGATCGTCGTGCCTTTCGCGGGGATCTCGATCGTGCCGGCATGGCGGGCCGCGAACGTCGATCCCGATCGGCTCCTGCGGTAACGCGATCCGCACGCGCGGCGTATCGTTCGGGACGATGCGCTTCTTTCTCGCGGCGTGGGCTCTCTCGATCGCGGTGACCGCGTCGGCGCAGGTGAACGACAACGGCGGCAGCGCCGCGATCGGCGGCTACGACACGGTCGCGTATTTCACCGATCACGCTGCCGTGCGCGGCGCTGCGGAGCACGCATTCGACTGGCACGGCGGGCACTGGCTCTTCGCGAGCGAAGAGCACCGCGCGCTCTTCGCCGCGCACCCCGATCACTACGCGCCCGCTTATGGCGGTTATTGCGCGTTCGCGGCAGCGGACGGCCGGCTCGTGCACGTCGATCCGCAGGCGTGGCACGTCGAGGGCGGACGCCTCTTCCTGAACTACTCGCTCGACATCCGCCGCCAGTGGCTCGCCGATCGCGTCCACTTCATCCAGGAGGCCGATCGCCGCTGGCCCGAGCTCTCGCGCACCGCCGACTGATCTTCCTCGAATCCTTTTCCTCGCGAGCGGGCTTCTCCTCTCGAGGAGAGGCAATGACGAAGAATCTGGCCAGCTGGGATCGAATCGGGCGCGGCATCGCGGCGGCGCTCATGGCAACGTGTGCGGTGATGGCGCCGCTTCCGCTCGTGGTGCGCGTGGCCGCGCTGGCGCTGCCGGCGGCGTACATGGCCTTCACCGCGCTGCGCGGGACGTGCCTCGGCTACCGCATGATGGGGATCTCGACGTGCCCGGTGAGCAAGTCGTGAATGGCATGGCGCTCGCGGCCGCCCGCGGCGACGACGAGGCGCTCGAGCTGCTGGTGCGCGCCTATCACGATCGCGTCCACCGCTTCGGCCTTCGCGCGTGTCGCGATGCGTTCGATGCCGAGGACGCGGTGCAAGACGCCTTCGTGAAGCTCTCGCGACGGCCCGACGTGATGCGAGATCCCGGGATGCTCTCGTGGCTCTTCTCGGTCGTGAAGCGCACGTGCTTGCGGCTCCTTCGGCCCTTCGTGCGCGAGCGCCGCGCGCTCGGCGAGCGCATCGAGGACGACGTCGTCGACGACGCGGCGCTGGCTCCCGACGTGGCGCTCGAGCGCTTCGAGCTGGTTCGCACGGTGCACGAAGCGATCGCGACGCTCGCGCCCGACGAGCGAGACGTCGTCCTGCTGCGCGATCTCGAGGGCCTCACCGGCGAAGAGACGGCGCGCGCGCTCGGTGTGACCGAGGCTGCGATGAAGAGCCGCCTGCATCGCGGGCGCGCCGCGGTGCGTGCGTTCGTCCAGAAGCGCACGAACGGTGGCGCGTGATGTTCGCGTCCAAGACACTCGCAGAGCATCTCGTGCGCGGCGCGATCGGCATCGGTGCCGTCGTCCTCGTGCTCCACGTGTCGTCCACGCTGCCGCCGTGGCTCGACGTCGTGGGCCGCATCGCTCTCGGGCTGACCGCGCTCGCCTTGCTCCGCGGCTGTCCGATGTGCTGGCTGATGGGGCTCTTCGAGACGCTGATGGGCCGCCAGCGCAGCTGCGTCGATGGCACGTGCGAGCGTCGTCAGCGCGCGAGCTGAGCGGCGATCGTCTGCCAGAGATCGGCGCGCATTTCGCCGTCGAGCCAGTGCGTCGCGTCGTGGGGTCGCAGCTCCACGTGCACGCCGTGCGCTTCGAGCGTCTGGATGGCCTCGCGGTCCGAGTCGATCGGGATGATCTCGTCGCGCGTGCCGTGGAACGCGACGATCGGTGGTGTGTGCGCGGGATCGGCGTGATCGTGCGCGTAGAGCTCGGTGATCATGATCCCCGACACGGGGTAGAGCGCCGCGAAGCGAGCGGGATGCCGCAGCGCCATCGCGTACGCGATCATGCCGCCCTGCGAGAAGCCCGTGAGAACCGGACGACCTCGTGATGGATGCGCACCCTCGATCGCATCGACCGTCGCGACCACGCGATCACAGAGGACGTCGACGTCCTCGGCGACGTGCACCCAGGTATCGATGTGTTGGAACGTGAACCACGCGTCGCCGCTCGCTCCCTCGTGGATCGGTGCGCGTAAGAGCACGACGCGCGCGGGCGTCGGCATGTCCCGGAACGCCCGCGTGAACCCATCGGCCGTGTCGCCGCGGCCGTGCAGGGCGACCACGAGCGGCAAGGTCTCGCTCGCGGTCGCGCCGCCCGTGGTGAGCTCGAGATACTCGAGCACGGCGGGAGTCGCAGGCTCCGGCGTCGTGCTCCCACACGCGACGAGACAGAGCGCGAGCAGCGCGCGCGTCATCAGATGCGACCGTCGTACGCGCGCCGCTCGATCGGCGCGTGGATCAGCGTGAACGAGCTCGCTCGCGAGAAGCCTTCGCGCGCGGCCGATTCGAGCGCCTCGATCGTATCCACTCGCACGCCATGCCCGCCCATCGCGCGCGCGATGCCGGCGTAGTCGGTACGCCCGGAGTCGACGCCGACGTTCGGCAGGCGCTCGGCGCGCTGCTTCATCTCGATCAGCGCGAGCGAAGCGTCGTCGATCACGACGACGACGATCGGCACGCCGAGATCACGGGCCGTGAGCAGCTCGCCCATCGTCATGTCGAGACCACCGTCGCCGACGACCGCGAGCACGGGCTTGCCTGGCTCGGCCAGCGCATGGCCGATCGCGAGCGGGAGCGCGCAGCCCATCGTGCAGAGGCCCGAGCTCTGCAAGAGCGTCCGCGGCGCGGAGCACGTCCATGCCTGCGAGAGCACGATGCGATGCGCGCCCGTGTCGACCGTCACGACGGCCTCTTGCGGTACGACGCGCCGGAGCGCGTGGACGATCGCGAGCGGGCCGAACGCGTCCTTCTCGGCTGCGAAGGCCTCAGTCAGCGCGGCGCGCGTCCTCGCGATCCTGCCATCGATCCACGTCGGCTTCTTCGCACGCTCCGTGAGCGCCTCGAAATGGAGCGCGATGTCGCCGCTCGAGCGCGCAGTGGCGGGCGCCATCGCGAAGGGTGCTCGGTCGGTGCCGACGTCGAAGACCTTCGCCGAGGCACCGAACGGCGAGCGCCAGCCCTTGCGCATCTCGATCGGGTCGTAGCCCGCGAGAACGACGACGTCGGCATCCTTCAGCAGCGGCAGGAGGATCGCATCGGCGCGCGGCGAGAGCCCCGCGGCACCGAGCGCGAGCGAGCTGCTCTCGTCGACGACGCCTTTGGCCTTGTACGTGGTCAGCGTCGGCAGCTGCCGCGCCTGCGCGAACCCGCCCACCGCCGCGGCCGCGCCTTGCGTGATCGTCTCGAGACCGACGAGCAGCAGAGGCTGCTGCGCATCGTCGAGGGCGCGCATGATCGGCTCGAGCTCGTCGATCGAGGACACGCCGCGTCGATCGGTCGTGCACGCCGGGGCGCGTCCTTCCTCGGATGCTGCGGCGAGACCGATCGGGACGTCGAGATGCACCGGCCCAGGCACGCCCTCGAGCGCGGTCCTCACGAGCTGGTCGATCGCCGCGCCACACTCGCCGGCGCGTGCGCGCACCGACTGCTTCGTGATCGGCGCGAGCACCGCTCGGTGATCGAAGATCTGGTGCGTGTACCAGCCGGCATCCGCATCGTCGATACAGCCGGTCAGCACGACCAGCGGTACGCGATCTTGCTGCGCGTTCGCGATCACGTTCACCGCGTTCGAAACGCCCGGGCCGATCGTGGCGACGAGGATCCCCGGTGCGCCGGTCGCGTGCCACGTGCCCTCGGCCATGAAGCCAGCGGCCGTCTCGTGACGTGCGGTGACGAAGCGAATCCCCGCGCGCGCGAGCGCATCGACGAGCGTGAGGACCTCGCCGCCGGGGATGCCGAACGCGAAGCGACATCCTGCAGCAGCGAGACGCTGCGCGATGCGATCGGCGCCGGAGGTCATTCGGCGGGAGGCGCGACCGTCTCGTCGCGCAGAGCGGCTTCGCGACGGAGCAGCTCGAACGTCTCGCGCTGGATGCGGCTGCCGCCGAGCATGTGCCACGACGCGCGGTTCGCCTCGAAGAGATGTGTCGCTGGTGCGCCGTCGCGCAGTGCCAGGATCGCGTCCACGAGATCGCACGCCACGCGTCGCGCGAGCGCTGCCTCGTGTGTGTCGCGCGTGGCTGCCGCCGCCCGCATCGAGCGCGCGAAGGCGCGACCGGCTGACGCGTCGTGATCCGAGATCGCGAGCGCGTAATGCACGTCGCCGAAGGCCGATCCGTGATCGCCCTGGCGCCCGAGCGCATGGCTCGCGAGATGCGCCGCGCGATCGCGCACGTCGTGACCACGCTGGCGGAGTCGATGCAGCAGCGTCGCCGCGTTCACGACGTCGCGATAGTCGCCGCCGAGATGCACCACGATTCGCGCATCGTAGAGCGCGATTGCGACATCGTCCTCGCCGAGCGAGAGATGGCAGAGCGCCTCGTGCCACGCGACGTGGCCGCCGAAGTTGTTCACGTCACCCAAGCTCGGTGCGGTCGCCTTCAGCCACGCGATCCCGGCGCGCGTGTCGCCCCGCGTCGCGAGCGCGTGGGCGACCGCGTGCACGCCCCAGACGTCGTCGGGCCGGAGCGCGACCGCGTGCCGTCCGATCCGTTCGCCGCCGTCGACGTCCCCCGCTTCGACGTGGGCGAACGCCTGACACCCGAGCGCATAGGCGCAGAAGTCGCGCGGCTGCGCGGCGATCGCGGCATCGACCGATCGCAAGAGCCCCGCCGTGTCACCGAGCAAGAAGTGCAGTGCGTGACCGAGCTTGAGCGCGAGCACGTCGGTCGGCGCACGCGACAGACGCGCGTCGAGCACCGCGACGGCTTCCAACGGACGCCCGTTCGCATAGGCGCGCGCAGCCGTCGTCAGTGCTTGCTCCGCGTCCGAGCCTCCACGCTCGTGCAGCGCGACCTCGGCGCGGCAGAGGCACGTCGCGATCGCGTCCGCGAGATCCACTCGCATCTGGAGACAGAGCGCGAAGGCGCGTGTCGCATGGCCGATCGCAGCGCCGGGATCGATCGCGACGACGCGCTCGATGCGTTGGGCCGTCTGCGCGTGGTGCGAGAGCACGCCGTGCGTCATCGCGCCCACCGCGAGCGCGAGCTCGACGTCGAGATCCGGCGCCGCGCGCGCGCCCGGAGACGAAGACGAGGTTCGAAGGACGGGTTCGAGCACGTTCCCCAGTTCGCGCGGACCGATTCCGGCGTTACTTCCGCGACGTGGCCCTCGCGCGCGGGCGCTCGACGTAACGCCGAGAGCGCACGTATCGTACACGCGGTCGTGCATCTCGGGGAGACCATCGTCACCGCGCTCACGTGGTACCTGCGGATCGGCGCGGGTGTCGCTCTGCTCTTCGCGATCGTCGTGGCTCGCGTGGTGCCGAGCGCCAGAGGTGGCTCGCTCCTGTTCCGTCTCGCGATCCTGCCGGGCGCCGCGATCCTGTGGCCGCTGATCGTCGTGCGATCGGTCGTCGCGCTCAGGGCTCCTGCGCCGAAGGGGCACGCGTGACGCGCGGTCAACGTCGGGCCCACCTCGTCGTCTTCCGCGGGCTCGCCGTCTTCTTCGTGATCGCGATCGCCTTCGCGTGGATGCGGCGCAGCGTCGTGGCGCGCACCGAGCCCGCCGCGCTCGGTCGCACGCGCGTGCACGACGCGCCGAGGTCGCCGTGAGCGTCAAGTACGTCGGCGTCCAGTGGACGCGCACCAAGATGGTGTACGACGCGATGCTCGTCGTCGGCATCGTCGCGTTCGTCATGATCTTCGAGCGCCTCGCGGCGAGCACGCTCGGCGGCGAGCGCTACGTCGTCGGGCCCGTGATCGAGATGCGCGCGTTCGGTGCGTGCGCGTTCACGATGCTCTCGGCGATCCTCTGCATCGGTCCGCTGGCGCGTCTCGATCGTCGCTTCGCGCCGCTGCTCTACAACCGTCGGCACTTCGGGGTCGCGATGGCGCTCGTCGCGCTCGCGCACGCCTATCACGTGCTCGGTTTCTACTACGCGTACTCGAGCGTCGCGCCGTCGGCGGCGCTCTTCGAGCGGGATCGCGCGTTCACTTCAGGCACTTGGCCGTTTCCGATCTTCGGCGTGATCGCGCTCGTCATCGTCGTGCTGATGGCGGTGACGAGCCACGACTTCTGGCAGAAGTTCCTCGGTGCACGCGCGTGGAAGGCGCTGCACATGCTCGTGTACGTCGCGTACGCGCTCGCCGTGCTCCACGTCGCGTTCGGAGTGATGCAGACCGACGTGCGGCCGGTGCTCGTGGCGGTCTTCTTCGCTTCGGTCGTCAGCGTCGTCGGCCTTCATCTCGTCGCCTCGTCGCGATCGACCGCGATCGATCGCGCGCCCGTCTCTCCCATCGAGAAGGACGGAAAGCGCTGGCTCGATGCAGGGCCGGTCTCGGCGATCCCGAAGAACCGCGCGCTGCCGGTGGTCGGACCGACGGGCGAGCGCATCGCCGTGATCCGACACGACGGCGGCGTCTCGGCGGTGCACGGCGTCTGCGCGCATCAGGGCGGGCCGCTCGACGAGGGCAAGGTCATCGACGGATGTCTCACGTGCCCGTGGCACGGCTGGACCTACCAGCCTGCCGATGGCTGCGCGCCGGCACCCTTCGTCGAGAAGATCCCGACGCACGACGTGCGGATCGAGGACGGTCGCGTGCTGGTCTGCGCGGATGCGAATCCCGCCGGCACGCACGTCACGCCCGCGAAGGTCTCGAGCGATGCGTGACGAGCTCGACGAGTTCTTCGTCGGATATCTGCCGACGCCGCCCCGCACGAGGCGATTCGCGCTCGCGGCGGGCGCCATCCTGCTCGCGCTCGCGCTCGGGGCGGCGGTGCTCGCCGTCGTCGGATCGGGATCGACCGGCGCGGGATTCGGCCCGCAAGCGCCGACGCCGGAGGGCGGCGTGGTCGGTCTGCTCACGACGCATCCCTACGGCGTGCTCTGGGTGCCGGGCGACGGCGGTCCCGTCGGGATCCTGCTCGTGCGTCAGGGCAAGTTCGGCATCGGCCGGCAGCTCGATGCGATGAACGACACCGTCGTGAGCGTCTCCGGCTATCAGCTCGAGCGCGAGGGCCGGCGGATGATCGAGCTGGGAGGCACGCCGACGCCGGCCGAGCTTCCCGCCGAAGAGCTCGCCTCGCTGCGCGCGCGGACGACGTCGAGCGCCATCACGACGCGCATCACCGGCGAGATCGTCGACGAGAAGTGCTGGCTCGGCCGCATGCGGCCCGGTGCGGCGCGAACCCATCGCGCGTGCGCGCAGCTCTGCGTGGCGGGCGGCATTCCTCCGGTGATCGTCGGAACCGATGCGGACGGCACCGCGTACGCTGCGATCATCGTCGGCGCCGATGGTGAGCCGATCACCGAGACGGTCCTTCCGTATCTCGCCGAGCCCGTCGTGGTGAGCGGCGTGCTCGTCCGTGAGGGCGACGTCGACTATCTACGCGTCGCGCCCGGCGGTATCGAACGGCTCTGATGCGAACGATCGTCTTTCCGGACCGCGACGTGGGGCGGATCATGGCGCTCGGCGACGACGGCTTCGTCGGGCGCGAGATCGCGATTGCGCGCGGGGAGGTCGCAGTCGACGAGCGCGTCGTGCTCCAGCTCGCCGCAGAGACCGATCTCGCGTTGCTACGCGATCTCCCGCCGCGCGCGATCGACGGCCTGCAGCTGCGGCATTGCGACGACCCGAGGCAGCTGGAGCACGCCCAGCATCTCGATCTGACCGCATTCATCGCGCCCTACGCCCTGCGTGGAGGTGCCGCGCTCGAGCACGTTCGACCGCACCGGCGGCTCGAGCACCTCGACATCACCGCGGCGTGGGGCATCGACGCGCACGCGGAGATCCTCGGCGGCTTCCCCGCGCTCCGCACGCTCGGCCTCTACGAGACGAGCTTCTCCGACGAGCACGTCGTGCACATCCCGCGCAAGCAGCGGCTCGAGCGCCTCGACGTCGGCTATACGCACGTGACCGACGTCGGTCTCGCGCGGATGCCCGAGTGGCCCAGGCTCCGCTGGCTGATCCTCACCCATCTGCCCATCACGGATGCGTCCGTCGCATCGCTCGCGCGTCGCACGAGCCTCGAGAAGCTGAGCCTCGGCAACACGAAGCTCTCGCCCGAGGGCTTCTTCGTCTTGCGCGCGGCGCTTCCTCGCTGCGACGTCCACGGCCCTTGAGCACACCTGCGATCTCGACTATCTCCGCGCCCGAGACAGAAGAC
>Ga0265314_10005060_pt1 | contig 12012 bp, 13 predicted proteins | sample 4126metaG_FD_203106 | JGI IMG/M metagenome (GOLD analysis project Ga0265314, IMG submission 203106) | Rhizosphere microbial communities from Carex aquatilis grown in University of Washington, Seatle, WA, United States - 4-1-26 metaG | ecosystem: Host-associated > Plants > Roots > Rhizosphere >... | reverse complement strand
CTTATGTCATTTTCGACGTCGAAATCCGCGATCTGGCGCGATATCAGGACTTTATGAACCAGGTGAAACCCGCACTGGAGGCCGCTGGCGCCAGATATCTCGCCCGCGGAGGAGCGCACCGGGTGCATGAAGGCGACTGGTCGCCGCGCCGCATCGTCATCATCGAATTCCCGTCGGTGGCGGCATGGGAAGCCTTCTATCATGGCGCGGTGTACCAGGGGCTGAAAGGCATCAGGGACGAATGCAGTTCCGCGCGATTGGTGAGCGTGGAAGGTCTCGAAGCCTGATGCGGCAGGCGATCCGCGTGGTGATGCTGCTCGCGCTGGTCGCATTGTTGCTGCCGTATCTGCTGGCGCCGTTGTATCGCGCCGGCCATCCGGTCTCGGCGCTGATGGCCTGGCGAAAACTGACCGGCGCGCCGGTGTCGCGGCAATGGATCGATTTTGCCGCGATCTCGCCGTCGCTGCCGCGTTCGGTGGTGGGCTCGGAAGACTCCCGATTTTGCAGCCATCACGGCGTCGACTGGAGCGCGCTGCAGGACGCGATCGACGACGCGGAGGACGGCGAGCCCAGCGGTGGCGGCTCGACCATCACCCAGCAGGTGACCAAAAACCTGTTTTTGTGGCCGGGGCGCAGCGTGATCCGCAAGGGCCTGGAGATTCCCCTGGCGATGTGGGTCGATTTCGTGCTGCCGAAGCAGCGAATCCTGGAAATCTACCTGAATATCGCCGAGCTCGGCCCGTCCGGGCAGTTCGGCGCCGAGGCCGGCGCGGAGTATGCCTTCGGCCATTCGGCCGCCAATCTCTCGCCCCGCGAGGCGGCATTATTGGCTGCGATCCTGCCCAATCCGGTCAAGCGCAGCGCCCGTAATCCCGGCCCCGGGGTGCGCCGGCTGGCCGGGACCTACACGGCCCGGGCGCAGTCGGCCGGATTGCAGCATTGCTGGCGCGAAAATCGGTCATTTTGAGCTAATTTTGGCCTCCGACTGCCCTAGCGTTAATGCCGATCCTCCTCTATAAGCGCGGCCTTATCGGCATTTCGGTTCGCGCCGCCGGCGCTGAGCCGTCCCCTTGCGGGGCGATGCCAAGCCAATACCCTTAAAGCCAACACCCCTAGAGGATTGCGATATGGCCGTTCCCAGAAGAAAAACATCGCCGTCGCGGCGTGGCATGCGCCGTTCGGCCGATGCCCTGAAGAAGCCGACCTATGCCGAGGACAAGGATTCCGGCGAATTGCGCCGTCCCCATCACCTCGACCTGAAGACCGGCATGTACAAGGGCCGTCAGGTCCTGAAGGCCAAGAAAGACGCCTGATCTCCCGGCTGCAAACGGCCAGGATTTTTGGATCTCTCCAATCGCCTGAAAACGACCCCCTTTTCCGTCATGCCCGGCCTTGTGCCGGGCATCCACGTCTTCGTCCTATCGCACAGACGTGGATGGCCGGGACGAGCCCGGCCATGACCAGTATAGGTGAGCCAGGCTCCGAAGGGTTGCAGGGAATATTTCAACGCCTGCCTGAATTCGGCCAACGAGTAAGATAAGACGGTTCCTGCGGGCGCGTCCGGATTGTCCAGGGTTTGGACCATTCCGGAGTTGCTCGCGGACGCCTTGCTCTCCTGCTCGAAAAGAAGGCCCACAGGCCATGGTCGGTTTTCCGCTGCTTCTGATTCCGCTCGCGATCTACAACATCATCGCGTTCCTGATGCCCGGTGTGTCGCTTGGCGACACCATCGTGACGGTGCCGCTGGTGTCAGGCGCGGGATGGCCGGTGACGCTGAGCGATATACTGCTGGCGCTGGCCGCCCTGATGCTGATGTTCGAGGTCATCAAGGGCGCGCGTCCCGGCGCGAAATTTCTCACCGATCATCTGCTGTCGCTGATCGTGACCGGTGCGGCCGCCGCCGAATTCGTGCTGTGGAAGCAGTTCGGCACCTCGACCTTTTTCCTGCTCACGCTGCTGTCGCTGGTGGATTTTCTGACCGGCATCGCGTTGCGCGCAAGGCGCGGCACGGTTGTCGCGGCGGCGCCCGTTGTCTCGCGCAAGAGCGCGAGAACGGCCGCGCCGGTCGTGGCCGAGCCGCAATTCGATCCCGCACCGATGCCCGCGCCGCCACCGGCGATGCCGGCCGCACACTCCATCGCCGAGTCGGTGTTGCTCGACCATCCCGAGCCAAGCCTCGCGCAGCAGCCAAGCCTCGCGCAACCCGCGGTCACGCCCGCCGCATCCTCGCCGGAAGTAGCCTCGCCGGATCTGCAGCCCGGCAACGGCGTCACCTCGCCGGAAACGCCAAAGCACTGAAATTGTGGCCAACGGGACGCGCGAATGCGCGCCCGATGACAGGTTGCGTGAAATCCGGGGCCCGATCCTTCTGTTTGGATATTCGAAAATAGCTGTGGAAAGTAGGTTCGACATTTGCCATTTTCCTGTTCGGGGTGAGGAAAATGAACAATTCAATTTGGCGTGGTTCAAACACGTCCGGCACGACCTTTGACAAGCCGTGGAAGTGGCTACTCCTGCCCGGTGTCGTCATTCAATGGTTTCTCTACATGTTTCCCGGCGGCGGCTTTGGCCGTGTTGTTTCCAATACGCGAACAGCGCGCAGCCCGCTGATGACGTACTACTACAGCGCCGCTTTTTACGGCTTCGTCGTGCTCTTGTTCTGCCTGTTTCTCGGGAAAAAGTGATGGCCCGCAGCCGCGCATCCGAGAGCTCGGGATTTGAGCTGGTTCTTGTCGCAATTGGTGCGGTGGTGCTGGCCGTTGTGTTCATGGTGCCGTACGTTCTCGCGCTTTTGCTCTACCTGTTTCCGCCGTTTGTGTTGTGGTTGCTGATCCCCGCTGAAGTCGGGGCAGAGCCTCAACTCGTCATCGATCCTTCACCGCGCCCGCAAGTGGCAAAACTGCGTGCGGAGAAGAGATATGCCGATGCCCAACGCAGCAATGTCCGCAATTCTTCGGATGTTCGATGGTCCGATAATCTCGGCCGTTTCGAGGAAAGATCGATACGCGGCCAGGATCTGAACCGTCAATTGGAGCATTGGAGGGATGAGTCTCATCGCCTCCGCGCCGAAATCTCCAGGTTGGAAGAGCCGGAGATGGCTGCATTCGAGCAATGGTCGAATGAACTGCGAGCTTGGCAGCGGCGACATGCACGAAACGCGGCCAAATCGGCGGCCTGGAAACAGGTATCGCTGTCTTTCATTGCCGTCTGGATCGCTTTCGAATTTGTTGGCGTGGCCTATCCAGCTTTCACCAAGCTTTTCACGTTTGCCTGGAATCCCGCACCGGATTTCCTTCACCCGGGAATAGCAATCGGAGCGGCAGCGGCTTGGGCGATAGGTATCTACCGGATCTATCATCCGCCAAAAGACTTCGACGAGCGCGCCGACGACCAGATCAGAGAATATTGGAACGCAAAGGGAATTCGCGAAGAGGCCGAGGACAGTCGGACAACTTTTTCTTCGAGCGACGAGCCTTTCGAAGAAGAGGCCGATGATGAAGAGGAACCTGAGAAGCCGGATGCCGCCTGGCATGAAGTGCTGAATGTCGATCCGCAAAGCGCGATTGAAGACATCAAGGCCGCTTACAAAAAGGCGGCGATGGCATGTCATCCAGACAAGGTCGCGCATATGAATGCGCACATTCAGCAGGTTGCGAAGGAAGATATGCAGAAACTCAACAATGCTTTTCAACGGGCGCAGACGGCGCGGGGCTTTTAGGTCTGGCTCGCCCGGACGCGCCGTCTCCTTTACATTGCCGCGCCGAGATCGCCGACCCGGGATAAAAACGTCTTCAAAATCGGCGAAGTATTGGCTTTGTGATAGCCGACCGCGACATCGATCGTTGGTGCCTCGCCCTTGAGCGGTCTGCTGACCACCGACCAGGGCAGGAAGTGGCGTGCCGACGCCGGCAGCAGCGCGACGCCGCGGGTCGATGCGACCAGCGAGACCGCCATCGCGTAATTGTCGATTTCGAATGAGGGCGCGAGCTCGATCTTCCGCCGTGCGAGATAGGCAGCGATGATACCGCGCAGCACGCGCGGCACCTTCGAGATTCCGATATAGGTCTCGCCGGCGAAATCCCTGACATCGACGGCCTTGAGGCGCGCGAGCCTGTGGTCGCTGGGCAGGATTGCCACCAACGGCTCCTGCGCGATCACCCTGATCTCGATGTCGGGGATTTTTTCCGCCCGGACAATGGCGATGTCGAGCTTGCCTTGCACGAGTTCGTTGACCAGCGTCGCCGAATGATCGCTGGAAACCCGGATTTCGATATTGGCGAGTTCACCGCGCAGCAGGCTGGTGGCGCGCGGCAGCCAGTCGACTTCCTGGCCGGTGGTAAAGCCCATCGCAAAGACCTGCTTGGCCGGCTGCGCGGCGCGGCGCGCGGCCTCGATCGCGGCCTCGGATTGCGTCAACGCCAACCGGGCGTGATCGAGAAAGGCCCGGCCCCCGGCCGTGAGCTCCACGCCGTGGACGCTGCGGGTCAATAGCGGCACGCCGACCTCATATTCGAGATCGCGAATCTGCCGGCTCAGCGAAGGCTGCGCGGTATGCAGTCGTTTTTCCGCGGCGACCGTCAGGCTACCTTCCTCGGCGACGGCGACGAAATAGCGGAGATGGCGAAGCTCCATCCATGCCTCCTGGGTATGGAAGGCAACTTACAAAGTCTTTTTCAGAAGCGCCAGATCACGCCAGATTATGCCCAACACGACATGAGCGTTCGGCACCGGCCATGCCCGTTCGGCAGGGAATGACCGCGCTCGCGCCGAAATTCAAGGAGCCTTGCGATGTCCAAACCAGTCGTTCTCGTCACCGGCGCGCTGACCGGCATTGGCCGCGCCACGGGGCTGGCTTTCGCCCGCCAGGGCGACATTGTCGTGGTTTCCGGTCGCCGCGAGGCGGAAGGCAAGGCGCTGGAGGCCGAGCTGCGCGGGCTCGGCACCGAAGCCGCCTTCATCGCCGCCGATGTCCGCCACGAAGACGATATCCGCGACCTGGTCGATCAGACCATGGCGCGCTTCGGCCGGATCGACGCCGCCGTGAACAACGCCGGCACCGAAGGCAAGCCCGGCCCCGTGACCGAACAGACGCCCGAAAGCTATGCGGCGATGTTCGAGACCAATGTGCTGGGCACGTTGCTTAGCCTGAAGCATGAATTGCGGGTGATGCAGCCGCAGGGCTCAGGCAGCATCGTCAACATCTCCTCGACGATGGGCGAACGTGGTGCTGCGAATCTCGCGCTCTATACCGCGAGCAAGCACGCGGTCGAAGGCCTGACCAAATCCGCGGCATTGGAAGCCGCCGCCTTCGGTGTACGCGTCAACGCCGTCGCGCCGGGGCCGACCGAAACCGCGATGCTCGATCGGCTGACCGGCTCGTCGGACAAGAAGGCCGCGTTCTACGCCGCCGTGCCGCTCAAGCGCGGCGCCAGGCCCGAAGAGATCGCCGAAGCCGTCACCTTCGTCGCTTCCGAGCGGGCGTCCTTCATCACCGGCCAGATCATCCGCGTCAACGGCGGCAAGACCGCGAGCTGATCGCCGACCCAATCACGCATGACAAGGAGAACAACATGACCGACCTCAAGGGAAAAACCGCGCTCGTCACCGGTGCCTCGCGCGGCATCGGCCGCGCCTCGGCGCTGGCGCTCGCCAAATCGGGCGCGCAGGTACTCGTTCATTATGCCAGCGGCGCCAGGGAAGCCGATGCCGTCGCCGCCGAAATTCGCAAACTCGGCGGCCGGGCCGATACGGTCGGCGCCGATCTCGCCGCGCCGGACGGCCCGCACCGGCTGGCGCAGCAGGTTCGCGCGATCGTCGGCGACCGGCTCGATATTCTCGTCGCCAACGCCGGCGTCGCCAAATCCGCCAGCATTGAGGACACCACGATCGAGGATTTCGACCGGCTGTTCGCGGTCAATGTCCGCGCGCCGTTCTTCCTGGTGCAGCAATTGCTGCCGATCATGCATGAAGGCAGCAGCATCGTGTTGCTGTCGTCGCTGGCGGCGCACGCCGCGGTCGGCGCGCTGCCGGCCTATGCCGCGACCAAGGGCGCGATCGACACGCTGGTAAAGCACTTTGCGTCCGCGCTCGGCGCGCGCGGTATCCGCGTCAACGCTATCGCGCCCGGTGTGGTTGCGACCGACATGTCGTCCTTTGCCAAGACCGACGAGGGCCGCGACTACACGCTCGGCCTGCAAGCGCTGAAGCGGATCGCGCAGGCCGACGATATCGGCGGCGCGGTGGCCTTCCTCGCCTCGCCGGAGGCGCGCTGGATTACCGGCGATACGCTGCGCGTCGACGGCGGCTCCAAGATCTAACCCGACATCATTCAGCTCTTTCGAACCTCACAAGGAATTTTCACATGTCTAGAGAACTCGATAACAAGGTCGCTTTCGTCACTGGCGGCTCCCGCGGTATTGGCGCCGCGATCGCCAAACGACTTGCAGCGAACGGCGCGCGCGTCGCCATTACCTACGCCCGGGAGGCCGATGCCGCCGCCGGGATCGTCAAGGCGATCGAAGGCGCGGGCGGCAAGGCGATCGCGATCAAGGCGGACGCGACCGACCCCGCGGCGGTGAAGGCCGCGATCGACAAGGCGGTCGCCGCGTTCGGCAAGCTCGACATCCTCGTCAACAATGCCGGCACGGCGATCCCGAAGCCATTCGAGGAAGCCACGCTGGAAGAACTTGATCAGGTGATCGACATCAACCTGCGCGGCGTCTTCATCACCACGCAGGCCGCGCTCAAGCAGCTGAACGACGGCGGGCGGATCATCACCATCGGGTCCTGCGTCGGCGAGCGCATGATGACCCCGGGGCTGGTGGCTTATTCGGCGACCAAGGGCGCGATCCGCATGTTCACGCAAGGCTTGTCGCGGGAAGTCGGGGATCGCGGCATTACCGTCAACAACATCCAGCCTGGTCCGATCGACACCGATCTCAATCCCGCCTCGGGCGATTGGGCGGTGCCGCAGAAGGAAGCCACCGCGCTGAAACGGTATGGCAGCGTCGACGATATCGCGGCGATGGTTGCTTTCGTCGCCGGCCCGCAAGCATCCTATATCACCGGCGCCAATCTCACCGTCGACGGCGGCACCAACGCGTGAGTGTAATGAAGCGTAGCCCGGGTTGAACGGAGTGAAATCCGGGAATCTCGCCTCGCGGATAGTGGAGTGGATCCCAAAAGTGAGACACGGGAAACTAGGGACAGTTCTCTAACGGAAGACGGATGCCCAACAAATCACCCCGTAAATTCAGCCGTGAGTTCAAGCTTGAAGCGGTTCGCCGGATTTTGGCGGGCGAGCAGATAAGGGCTCTTTCAGCACCGTAGGGTGGGCAAAGCGAAGCGTGCCCACCAATTCCAAAGCACAACGATAATGGTGGGCACGGCGCAAACGCGCCTTTGCCCACCCTACAATTCCAGGGCCTAAGCGGTCTGCCGCGCCTTGAGGCCGGCGCCGGCTGGGCGTTGCCGGTTCGCGGTATAGGCCGCCCGGGCGTCGGAGGCGGTGGCGCGGCGCAGGGTGCGGGTCTGCGGCGCCTGCTCGACGGTCGCGATCAGCTGCGTGACGAAATTCGAATTGGGCCGGGGCAGCGGGCGGATCGGGCTCGACCAACGCGCCGTCTCGGTCACGGGTACCAGCGCGACGCAAGGTGGATTGGCCTCGGCGGTGACGCCGTCCTCCTGGATGACCTCTTGGGTCTGTTCGATCTTATCGTCGTCCATCGCCATCGATCCCGGCCGGTCTGTGTCGTTTCGGGACCGGTTGCGGTCCCGTCACAGCCTTCTCGCAAGGGGCGGGCCAACTTCTCGCAAGGGGTGGGCCAAATCCGGCGGGAGCCGGCGCGTGAGGCCGGTTAAGGGCTGCGCCAAAATGATAAAAGGCTTGCCGACGGATTGGAGGCTCGCCAAATCTATGCGCAAGGGCCTGTCGGCGTTCCCGGCCGTCGTGCAGGATGGTTTCCGGATTATTAATGGGTGATCGGCAGAATCGGCCCTATCCTGTGATCTCAAGGGAATCACTCAGCAGCACCTGGGAATCACTTCCGGCGATGTCCCGAAACGAGGCGACCGTGACACTGGCTCCCCCGCAAGCATCCAGCATTCTCGCAACCCTCGGCCAGGCCGCCTTTGTCTGGGATATCGCCACCGACGCGATGGACTGGAGCGAGCACGCGGCCTCGGTGTTCACCGATATCCCGGCGGATGCGCTCAAGAGCGGCGCCGAATTCGCAAAACTGATCGAACCGGTGCGCTCGATCCGGACCGATGCGCTGACGCCATCGCCGCTGGCGCGCGGCGCCGGCGGCGCGCCCTATCGCATCGAATATGGCGTGCGGGCCTCGACGTCGGCGCCGGTGCTGTGGATCGAGGAATCCGGCACCTGGTTCGCGAGCCCCGACGGCAAGCCAGCGCGCGTGCAGGGCATCGTCCGCCTCAACAACGAGCGCCACGCCCGCGACGAGCAACTGGTAAAACTGTCGCGGCACGATCCCTTGACCGGCGAACTCAACCGCACCCATCTGGTCGCCCAGCTCGCCGAAACCATCGAGGAAGTGACGCGCTTCCGCGCCACGAGCGCCTTCATGCTGATCGGCATCGACCATCTGGCGCGCATCAACGACGCGTTCGGCTTCGATGTTGCGGATGCCGTGATCGCGGAAGTCGGCAAGCGAATCCGCGCGCGCCTGCGCGCCGGCGACGTGCTCGGCCGCTTCTCCGGCAACAAGTTCGGGCTGATCCTGAAGAACTGCACCGTCGACGACATGAACGTCGCGGCCGAGCGGTTTCTGGCCGGCGTTCGCGACGAGGTGGTGCCGACCAAGTCGGGGCCGGTGTCGGTCACCGCGTCGATCGGCGCGGTCGGCATCCCCCGTCACGCCCGCAATGCCGAGGAGGCGATCAACCGCGCCCAGGAAACCCTCGACGGCGCCAAGCGCCGGCGTGCCGGGTCGTTTTCGCTGTGGCGACCCAATGTCGAGCGCGACGCCCAGCGCCGCGTTAATATCCGCGTCACCGACGAGATCGTCACCGCGCTTAACGAGCGGCGCATCGTGATGGCCTATGAGCCGGTGGTGGAGGCTGCCTCGCGCACGCCCGCGTTCTACGAATGCCTGGTCCGGATGGATCAGGGCGACGGCCAGATGCTGCTGGCGCCGGATATCGTCCCGGTCGCCGAACGGCTCGGCCTGATCCGGCTGGTTGATCACCGCGTGCTCGAACTGGTGGTCGCCGAGCTGGCGGCCTCGCCCGACGTGCAACTCAGCCTCAACATCTCGCCGGATACCACGATGGATCCGGACTGGTCGGCCACGATCGAATCGCTGATGCGCGCGCATCCCGGCGTCGCCGGGCGGCTGATCGTGGAAATCACCGAGACCGTGGCGATCCAGGATATCGACGACATCAGGGGTTTTATCACCCGCCTGAAGAATTTCGGCAGCCGGATCGCGATCGACGATTTCGGCGCCGGCTACACCTCGTTCCGCAATCTGCGCAAGCTCGGCGTCGACATTGTGAAGATCGACGGCGCCTTCGTGCAGAACATCGCCCGTTCCGCCGACGATCGCGCCTTCGTGCAGACCCTGATCGATCTCGCCCGGCGGCTCGGAATCAAGACCGTGGCCGAATGGGTGCAGGACGACGAGTCGGCGGCGATGCTGCGCGACTGGGGCTGCGACTACATCCAGGGCCGCCTGATTGGGCTCGCCTCCGCCCAGCGCCCCTGGGACAGCGGCGCCGACGCGGTGCTGCCGGCGGCGGGCTAGCGTATTGCGGAACGGCTGGCCGGGCCAGCCGGATACCGAATCATCGCGGCGCAGCCTGAGCGTTTGCGCGCGACATTTTGCGCGATCTTCACAAACCGTCTATAGCCTCTTGGCGCCGCTCGATTGCCGCGGCGGGCCTTTGCATATTATCTTCGCATTTCACGGGGGATCTAAAATGGCGAGAGTACGATCCGGGCTGGTTATCATCGCAGCGCTGCTGCTGTCGGCTTCCGTCGCCGCTGCGCAGCAGGCAGGCCCCCCCTGCGCCGGCGATATCAAGAAGCTGTGCGCCGGCATTCAGCCTGGCGAAGGCCGTCTCAAGGCCTGTATCAAATCGTATTTGACCGAGCTGTCGCAAACCTGCGAGGACCGCGTGCTGACGGTGGCGGTGACCGGAAAGCTGTGCAAGTCGGATCTTGCGAAACTGTGTGCCGGTATTCCGTCAGGCAACGGCGGTGTCCGGGCTTGCGTCAAATCGCACATGGCCGAGGTCAGCGACCCCTGCAAGGACGCGATGTCGGAGACCGCGGCGGGCAAGAAACTGCTGGGCCGCGGCGCTCTCTAGGATTGTCCGCGAGCGCGGACCGTCGTCGCGGCGAGCGCGCCAAGAGGCTCATCTCTGCAATGCAGAGCCGCGAAGTCCGGCAGCGATATTCGACAAAATTAGCGGCGCCGAAGTCGCCGGCTTCATTATTCGAATATTCTAGAAATACCGTTGACGGGTTTCGGCTTCCGACGCAGTATGTATGAATGAAGATCGACGACGCAGCGGCACGGCTGGAAGCTCTTGGCAACTCGACCCGGCTGAAGATTTACCGGACCCTTGTTCGCGCCGGTCGCGCGGGCTTGCCGGTCGGGCGGTTGCAGGAGCGGCTGAAGATACCGGCATCGACCCTGTCGCATCACGTCAAGGGTCTCGTCGCGGTCGGGCTCATCACGCAGGTCCGCGAAGGCACCACGCTGGTTTGCCACGCCGAGTACACCACGATGCAGGGACTGGTCGATTTTCTCGTTGCGGAATGTTGCGCCGACGAGACCGAATGCAGCGCCGCCGCCCGCCCGGCGGCCTGACAATTTTTGTAAAGTATTTCGATGATTCTAGAAAAACAGGATAAGTGACATGGCCGATAAGAATGTGGCGATCATCGGTGGCGGCCCCGTCGGTCTGGCTGCGGCGGCGCACGTCATGGAGCGCGGCATGACCCCAATCGTGCTGGAGGCGGGGCCGCAAGCCGGCCACTCGGTGCGACAGTGGCGGCACGTGCAGTTGTTCTCCCCGTGGCAATACAATGTCGACAAGGCAGCCGCGCGGTTACTGGCGCCGACCGGCTGGAATTCTCCCGATCCCGCCGTCTACCCGACCGGCGCCGAACTGCTGGAGCGCTACATCGAACCGCTGGCGCGGCGCACCGCGTTGTGCGACGTGATCCGGACGAACAGCCGCGTGACCGCCGTCGGGCGCGCCGGCTTCGACAAGGCCAGGACCAAGGGCCGCGAGGCGGCGCCCTTCGAGATTCGCTATCAGAACGGCAAGGGTCCGGAAACCCTGCACGCCGACGCCGTCATCGACGCTTCCGGAACCTGGGCTACGCCGAATCCGGCTGGCGCCGGTGGACTGCCGGCGGTCGGTGAGCGCGACGCCGGCAAGCGGATCGCTTACGGCATGCCGGATGTGCTCGGTCGGGACCGTGCCCGCTATGCCGGGAAAATCGTTGCGGTTCTCGGCGCTGGACATTCGGCGATCGGCACGCTGACGGACCTGGCGACGTTGGCGCGGCAGGAGCCGGGCACGCGGGCAATCTGGTTGCTGCGCGGCGCGGACCCCGCGAAAGCCTTCGGCGGCGGCGCGAACGACAAACTTGCGGCCCGTGGCGAACTCGGCGCCCATTTCGCCTCGCTCGTGGCGTCAGACCAGGTCCAGGTCGAAGCCGCTTTTTCGGTTGGCGCCATTTCCGAATCCGACGCGCGGCTCCGGATCGCGTCTCCGGGATGTTGCGGCCGCAGCGTCATGGTGGACGAACTGGTGGTCGCGACCGGCTTCCGCCCGGACCTCTCGTTTCTGGGCGAGATTCGCCTGCGGCTCGATCCGGCGATCGAAGCGCCCGTCGCGTTGGCGCCGCTGATCGACCCGAACGAACATTCCTGCGGGACGGTCCGCCCGCACGGCGCCCGCGAACTGGCGCAGGACGATCCCGGCTTCTATCTCGCCGGCATCAAGTCGTACGGCCGCGCCCCGACCTTCCTG
>Ga0265314_10005057_pt1 | contig 12015 bp, 9 predicted proteins | sample 4126metaG_FD_203106 | JGI IMG/M metagenome (GOLD analysis project Ga0265314, IMG submission 203106) | Rhizosphere microbial communities from Carex aquatilis grown in University of Washington, Seatle, WA, United States - 4-1-26 metaG | ecosystem: Host-associated > Plants > Roots > Rhizosphere >... | reverse complement strand
ACCGAGCGCAACCCCGCGTTCTGGCGCCGCATCAACCAGATGAATGTTGCCGCACTTGTCATCGAGACGGCGTTCTCCAACCGCGAGAAAGACCTCGCCAAGCGCGCGCTTCACCTCGCCCCGAGTTCGCTTGCCGAAGAGTTAGACTGCATCGACAAGACCAAGCGCTTCCCGATCTTCATCACGCACACAAAGCCGGCCGAAACCGAGCTGATCATGGCGGAGATCCAGAAGTTCGACCAGACCCAGCCCTTCGGCCCGAATGTCGTGCACGACATCCGGTGGCTGCATGCTGGCCAGGAATTCGACCTTTAATCAAGAAGTGGAGAGGGTGTTGCCATGAGTGCCGTCCTCAAGCCCGTGGAACGCGACTCGCAAGCGTTCTTCGATTCGCAGCAGTTGCCGCCGGACCAGCGCGGCGTGTCGTTCGAGGCATTGTTCTTTCGCCAGCTGCAGCTGGTGACGACGAAGGTCCACGCCACCGAAAACATCGACCAGATCATCCTGGAAGCAAGCCCGGACATCTGCAAGCTGTTCAACGCCGACCGGCTCACGCTCTACGCCGTGAACGAGGACCGCACCGCGATCATCTCGAAGATCAAGACGGGTCTCAACACCAGCAAGGACCTCAAGCTGCCCATCAGCCCGCAAAGCCTCGCGGGCTACGTCGCGTTCGCCAAGCAGATGATCAACATCGCCGACGTCTACGACGACGACGCGCTGAAGAAGATCCACCCGAACCTCACGTTCCTCAAGGAAGTCGACAAGCGCTCGGGCTATCGCACGAAACAGATGATGGTCTTCCCGATCATGGGCGGCGACAGCCTGTTCGGCGTGCTGCAGGTGATCAACAACAAGAGCGACCAGCCGTTCGGCGACCTCGAGATCGAAGGCGCCAACCAGCTGTGCACGACGCTGGCCACCGCGATCCGCCAGCGCATGCAGAAGGCCGAAGACGGCGCGCGCCGCCGCGCGACGCGCTACGACGGTCTCGTCTCCGCCGGCGTGATCACTTCCGAGGAGCTCAAGTCCGCCGTGCAGAAAGCGCGCGAGGACGCCACGCCGGTCGAACACGTGCTGATGGCCGACTACCAGATCCGTCCGGCGCAAATCGGCCCGTCGCTCGCCAAGTATTTCGGCGTGCCTTACGAACCGTTCAATCCCGGGCGCCTCAAGCAGGAGTCGCTGCATGGCCCACTGAAGAAGGAATTCATCATCGAGCAGGGCTGGCTGCCGTGTGAGGAATCGCCCGAAGGCCTGATCATCATGTGTACGGACCCGGAAGCCGTCCGGGGCTCGCGCACGGTGCCGCAGGTGCTGCCGCGCTATTCGAAGTTTTCATATCGCGTCACGACACAAACCGAGTTCGAAGAGACGCTGGCTCAGATCTACGGAGCGGAGGACGCAGGCCCGTCCGTCGACGACCTGCTCGCCGACATGTCCGCGGCACCGGACGAGGACGGCGGCGATGAGGACTCGGCTTCCGCCGCGGCCGACAACGAACTGGTGAAGTTCGTGAACAAGGTGATCATCGACGCCTACAACATGAAGGTGTCGGACATCCATATCGAGCCCTTGCCCGGCAAAGCCAAGACCGGCATCCGCTTTCGTATCGACGGCTCGCTGCAGGCGTACACCGAAGTGCCAGCGCATTTCCGCCAGGCGCTGGTCACGCGCCTGAAGATCATGTGCGACCTCGACATTTCCGAGAAGCGCAAACCCCAGGACGGCAAGATCAAGTTCAAGAGATGGGGGCCGCTCGACATTGAGCTGCGCGTGGCGACGATTCCCTCGGCCGGCGGCGTCGAAGACGTGGTGATGCGTATTCTCGCGGCCGGCGAACCGATCCCGCTCGACAAGCTCGGGCTCACGCCGGTCAACAAGGAGCGGGTCGAGAAGACCGTGAGCAAGCCTTACGGCCTGTTCTACGTATGCGGGCCGACGGGCTCGGGCAAGACAACGACGCTGCACTCGATCCTGAAGTTCCTCAACACACCCGACACCAAGATCTGGACTGCCGAGGACCCGGTCGAAATCACGCAGAAGGGCCTGCGCCAGGTGCAGATCAACAAGAAGGCCGGGATCGACTTCGCGCTCGTGATGCGCGCCTTCCTGCGCGCGGATCCGGACATCATCATGGTCGGCGAATCGCGCGACAAGGAAACCGTGTCGATGGGCGTCGAAGCCTCGCTGACGGGCCACCTTGTGTTCTCTACGCTGCACACGAACTCCGCGCCCGAATCGATCATCCGCCTGCTGGACATGGGGATGGACCCGTTCAACTTCGCGGACGCGCTGCTCGGCATCCTTGCGCAGCGCCTGGCCAAGAAGCTGTGCGAGTGCAAGGAAAGCTACTTCCCCGAGCAGGAGGAGATCAAGACCTTCATCGCCGAATACGCCGACGACCTGCGCCACACCGATGCCTGGAAAAAGGACTATGCCGGCGAGGCCAAGAAGCTGTACGAAACCTGGCTCAAGGATTACGGCGACAACGGCCGGCTGAAGTTGTACAAAGCCGTGGGCTGCGACAAGTGCAACAAGGGCGGCTACAAGGGACGCATCGGCCTGCACGAACTGCTCGTCGCCGACGACCCGATCAAGAAGCTCATTCAGGAGCGCGCGCGTGTCGCGGAGATCTTCGTCGAAGCCGTGGCGAGCGGCATGCGCACGCTCAAGATGGATGGCATGGAAAAGATCATGATGGGCCTGACGGATTTGAAGCAGGTTCGCTCCGTCTGCATCAAGTAACAAAAAAGGGCGACGCCAATGTCGCGCCTATGCATGCTTCTGACGTTTGTGTGCGTCTATTACGTTCCGCACCGCCGAGTTTGAGGGTTTTTGCACGCGCAAGGCGCTGGCACGGCGTTTGCGCAGATGAGGACTCCACATTTTCGGAGCTCTCATGAAACGTCAACTGCAACAAGGCTTCACGCTGATCGAACTGATGATCGTGGTTGCGATCATCGGCATCCTGGCGGCCGTGGCCCTGCCCGCCTACCAAGATTACACCAAGCGCGCGAAGATGTCCGAAGTGGTTCTCGCCGCGTCGGCATGCCGCACGTCGGTCACCGAGGTCTACCAATCCGGCAGCGCGTCGAACGCACCCGGCGCGAACGGCTGGGGCTGCGAGGCCGGTGCTGGCACGTCCAACGCCAGCGTCACGTCGAAGTACGTCGCTGCGGTCACGACGACGGCCGACGGCAGCATCACGGTCACGGCGCAAGGCTTCAACGACAGCCAGATCGACAGCAAGCACGTCTCGCTCACGCCGCTGGCCTCCGCCAACACGGCTGCGGTGTTCACGACGAACGTCGGGCAAGCGCTGTACGGCTGGCGCTGTGGCTCGTCGACCGACGGCACCGACATGCCCAACAAGTACCTGCCCGGTTCCTGCCGCGGCTGATCGTCTCCACGCATCCGCGAAAGTCCCGCTTCGGTGGGACTTTTTTTGGCGACAAAATTGTCCTTCGGGATTGCCGAGTGGCCGAAAATCGGCACACTGCTGCGCAGCAAATAGCGACAATTGCACGGTTGGAACCCCGTCCGCGGCTGGCATGCCGATTGCAAATCGAACCGGCTTCTTTCAACAACCCGGAGGTCTCATGAAGCGTCAACTGCAACAGGGCTTCACCCTGATCGAACTGATGATCGTGGTTGCGATCATCGGCATCCTGGCGGCCGTGGCCCTGCCCGCCTACCAGGACTACACCAAGCGCGCGAAGATGTCCGAAGTGGTTCTCGCCGCGTCGGCATGCCGCACGTCAGTGACCGAAATTTACCAATCCGGCAACGCGTCGAACGCGCCCGGCGCGAACGGCTGGGGCTGCGAAGCCGGTGCCGGCACGTCCAACGCCAGCGTCACGTCGAAGTACGTCGCTGCGGTCACGACGACGGCCGACGGCGGCATCTCGGTCACGGCACAAGGCTTCAACGACAGCCAGATCGACAGCAAGCACGTCACGCTGGTGCCGCTGGCATCCGCCAACACGGTTGCCACGTTCGCGGGCAATGCAGGCTCGGCCCTCTACGGCTGGCGCTGCGGCTCCACGACCGACGGCACCGACATGCCGAGCAAGTACCTTCCCGGTTCCTGCCGCGGCTGATGAACGAAGTTTCGCCTTCAGGCGAGAAAACGCCCCGCACGGGGCGTTTTTTATTGGCGCTCGCGCTTTCCGTGCTGGCGTCGTTCGCACTTGCGGGCGCGTATCTCGCGCCAAACCACTACCCTCCGTGGACCAGCTTCCACGGCGAGGCGGCAGCGTTCGCGGCGCTCATCTTTTTTTCGGCCGCGCGCCTCGCGTGGCCGTCCGCCTTGGTGGCGGCGCGCGCAACGTGGCTCGCGCTCGCCGCGGTTGGGGTGATCGCGATCCAGTGGCGGGTCGGGCAAATCGCCTACGCGGGCGATGCGTTTGTCTGCGCGATGTACGTATGCGGTTGGGCCCTCGCGTGGTGGCTCGGCGCGAACAGCCACGACCTTGCTGCCCGCAGCGAACCGTTCGTTTGGTTCGCGTGGATCGTCGTGCTGTCGGCGGCGGCGGCGGTCGTCGTCGCGCATTTGCAATGGCTGCGCATGGAAAGCATCGTCGGCGTGTTCGCTGCCGAACGCGGCCCCGAGATGCGCGCGTATTCGAATCTGGGCCAGCCCAATCATCTTGCGAGCCTCATGATGATGGCCACCGCGCTCGCCGTGCTGCTGCATGCGAGCAGGCGCATAGGGACGCTGACTTGCGTCGTGCTCGTTGCGTGGTTCGCTTGGGGCCTGACGCTGTCGGAATCGCGCTCGGGCCTGCTTTCGGCGTTCTGCATGGGCGCGCTTGTGGTCGCGAAAGGCCGCGGACACCCGGCTTTGCCGCGCGCGAAGTGGGTTGCCTTGTGGTTTGCCGCGCTTGCAGCGCTTGCCGTTGCATGGCCGTCGATCAACGACGCGATGTATCTGCAAGCGCCGCGCGGCGCATTGGCGGCGCACGATTCGGCGCGCCAGGTGATCTGGAAGCAATGCATCGCGGGCATCGAGCGCTCGCCGTGGGTGGGCTACGGTGTGCGCCAGGGCATGGTCGGACAGAAGGCAGGCGCGGAGTCGGTGGACGGCTGGCAAGCCAGCGACTACGCGCACAACGCCGTGCTGGACCTGCTGCTTTGGTTCGGCGTGCCGCTCGGCTTGCTGCTCTCGGGCGCGGCAATAGGGTGGTTCGCACGCATGCTGCTTCGAACACGCGGCGCCGACGAAGTGCTGCTGTTTGGATCAATACTCCCGGTCCTGGTCCACAGCATGTTCGAGTATCCGTTTGCCTATTCGTATTTTCTTTTCCCCGCGACCTGGGTCGTCGCCCTGCTCGCGCGGATGCAGCGTGAGCGCATATCGCACACGCCGTTGCCACAGGCACAAGGCAGTGCGCGATTGCGGGTGGCGATCGCGGTTGTGTTGTTTGGCGTCGCCGCAGCGGCGGCCGCGCGCGAATACATCCTGGCCGAAGAAGACTACCGCGTGATGCGATTCGAAATGCGCCACGTCGGCCGCACCCCCGATGGCTACGAAGCGCCGCAGCTCGTGCTGCTCACGCAGTTGCGCGAGATGCTCGAGCTCGGTCGCATCGCCCCGCGCGAACACATGCCGCCCGGTGAGATCGACCGACTGCGCGAAGGCAGCCTGCGCTTCGGCTGGGCCAACCTGCAACTGATCTATGCGATGTCGCTCGCGCTGAACGGCGACCCGCAGCAGGCCGGGCGCGAGATGCGCTTGCTGCGCGCAAGCTACGGCGACGACGCGTACTCCAGCGCGCGCGCGGTCTGGAAGGACATGCAGGCAAGACATCCGGAACTGAGTACGGTGCGATTGCCGTGAGCGAACCCCGCATCGGACCGGCGCGGCTTGCGCAGGCGGCGTGGGTTGCCTGCATGGTGTATCCGTGGATCAACCCGTTCGCGGGCGGGCCGTCGTCATCCGTACAACCGTGGCTCGTGAGCGCGCTGTGCGCCGCGTTGCTGCTAGCGCTGCGCTCGTGGCGGCTGCCATCGTTCCCGATGGCGTTGTGGATCGCGTTTGCCGCGGTCGCAACAGCGCTGCGCGCTTTGCCCGCGCTCGAGGCGATGACCGTGATCGGCGCGCTGTTCGTGATTGTGTCGTGCGCGGGAACGGTCGCGACGCAATCGCGCGACGACTTTGTCGCAGCGATCGCAACGGCGTGGTTGGCCGCGGCATGCCTCAATGCAGTGTTCGCGCTGCTCCAGTACTTCGGCGCGAACGACGCGCTCGTGCCGTGGGTGAGCGGCTCGACGATCGGCGAAGCCTACGGCAACCTGCGCCAGCGCAACCAGCTTGCGTCGCTCATGGCGATCGGCCTTGCATCGCTTGCGTGGTTCGTCGGGCGCGGGATGTCCGTGCGCGTTGCGCTCGTGCCGGTTGCATTGCTCGCGGCGGGCAGCGCCGCATCGGCCTCGCGAACAGGCGCAGTGCAGTGGGTTGTGCTGCTGGCCCTGATGTTCGCGTGGCACGCGCCGCGCCGCCGCGAGATCGTGACGGTGGGCGTGGTCGGGCTTGCGGTGTACGCCGCGATGTCGGCGTTGTTGCCGATGATCCTGTCACACGTAGCAGGTGTATCGGGCGCCAGCGTGTTTGCGCGCTTCGTCGGCGAAAGCGGCTGCTTCAGCCGCCGCGTGCTGTGGTCCAACGTGATCCACCTCATCGCGCAGCATCCGTGGCTCGGCTGGGGCTGGGGCGAGCTCGATTGGGCGCACTTCATGACGCTGTATCCGGGCGAGCGCTTCTGCGACATCCTCGACAACGCGCACAGCCTGCCGCTTCATCTCGCGGTGGAGCTCGGCGTGCCGGTTGCAATCGTTGCGTGCGGCGGGCTTGTGTGGGCGCTTGCGCGAACCGCGCCGTGGCGTGAAGCCGATGCGTCGCGCCAGCTTGCGCTCGCAGTGGTCGCGGTGATCCTCATTCACAGCCTGCTCGAATATCCGCTGTGGTACGGCCCCTTCCAGATCGCGCTGGGCCTGTCGCTCGGAATGTTGTGGCCGGCGAAGGACGAAGGGCCTGCGTCGCCTTTTCTTGCAAACGCGTGCGGCGGCGTCGCCGCGCTCGCGATGGCCGCGCTTGCATACGCCGGGTGGGACTACCACCGCATCAGCCAGATCTACATGTCACCGGAAGCGCGCGACGAACGCTTTCAGGGCGACCCCATGCCCGAGTTGCGCAAGTCGTGGCTGTTCAGCGCGCAGGTGCAGTTCGCGGAGCTCTCGATCACGCCGCTGTCGCGCGCCAACGCGCAATGGACCTACGACCGCGCCACCGAGATGCTTCACTACTCGCCCGAGCCGAAGGTGATCGAGAAGGTCATCGAAAGCGCGACGATGCTCGGCAAGGACGATGTCGCCATCGAGCAGCTGGCGCGGTTTCGTGCGGCTTTTCCGAAGGAACATTCGGAGTGGGTGCGGCAACAGGCGTCGCCTCGGGCGTCTGTCGACTGATCTTTACGGTTCGAGCACGATCGGCGCGCGGCTGCCCTCAAGGTGCGATTGCCAGATGCGCGCGTACAGCCGCTCGAGGTCGTGCGTGAACCGTGCGGTATCGAAGAGCGGCGCGGATCCGCGGTTTGCCGCAAGCTGCGCACGCAACCGCGCGAGCCGGTCGCTGTCGCTTGCCAACGCCTTTGCCAATTCGAAGTAACCACGCCAGTCATTCGTGACGAGCTCCGGCAGCCCGACTGCCTGCAGCAGGCTTGAGGCAACGCGGCTTGCGAACGCGTCGCCCGTGCGCGTGACGAGCGGCACGCCGGCCCAGAGCACATCGCTGCCGGTCGTGTGCGAGTTGTAGGGGAACGTGTCGAGTGCCAGGTCGGCAAGCGACGTGCGCGCCAGATGCTGATCCAAAGGCAGGTTCGGTGCGAACACGAGCCGCGACGCCTCCACGCCTCGCGCGGCCGCTTCGCGCTGCAAGTTGCCGGCCATGCCCGGCGAGCCGGGCAGCAGCCACAACACGCTGCCCGGCACTTCGCGCAGCAGGCGGCACCAGACATCGAACGTCGCCGGGCCGATCTTGTAGCCCTGGTTGAAACTGCAGAACACGAATGCGCCCGCGGGCAGCCCGGAATCTTCGCGCGTGGGCAACTGCGCGATGGACCGCGTGTTGTCGTTCGGCTGATAGCAATGCGGCATCAGCGCGAGGGCCTCGCTGAATTCGCGCGCATGTTCCAGCGGCGTCACTGTGGGGTCGCCGATGATCCAGTCCGCCAGGCGCGCTTCGCCGAGCGTGCCCGGATAACCAAGCCAGCTCGCGATCACGGGCGCGGGCCGCAATGCGGTGATTCCCAGGCGCGCTTGCCGCGTGAAGCCCTTGAGGTCCACGAGCAGTTCGATGCCGTCTTCGGCAATGCGTGCAGCGGCGTCCGCGTCCGAGAGCTGCGCGACATCGCGGAATTCGTCGCAGCTCTCTCGCGCCGCTTGCGTCATCGCGTCTTGCGTGCGGCCATATGAATACGCGGTGACGTGCAGCTGAGCGTGATCGTGCGACGCGAGCACGCCGCGCAGCAAGTGCATGGTCGCGTGCTCATGGAAATCCGCCGACAGATAGCCAACACGCAGGCGCGTTCCGCGTTCGCGCTTCGTCACGAGCGGCGGCGCCGCAAGCAGGGATGCCATCGTCGACCGCGCGTAGGTCTGCGCGGCCCGATGCTGCAGTTCGCGTACGGGTAGGGCCGTGGGCTGAAGCGATAGCAGGTAGAACGGCGGCAGACCCGGCGCGTCCTGCGCGACGAATTGTTCCAGCTGCCGTTCGTCGCCGGCGCGCTGCGACCAATCGCACATCTGGTTCGCGCAATGAAATGCTTGTGCCAGCGCGGCACCCGACTGGGCATCCAGCTGCGAAGCGCTTCGGAACGAGCGCAAAGCTTCGACCCAATCGTCGCGGTCGAGCATGATCTTGCCCAGCTGCGCATGGGCTTGCGCGAGATTGCGATCGAGCAGCAGTGCGCGGCGGCACGAGGCCTCCGCTTCGCCGGTCATGCCGAGTTGCCGCTGAACGCCCGCCAAGTTCACCAGCACGGGCGCATAGTCAGGGCGCAAGTCGAGCGCCTTCGCATAGCTTGCCAATGCATCGGGCCATTCGCCGAGGTCGTCTTCGGCATTGCCGAGCGCCACCCATGCATCGGCGAACTCGGGATCGCATTCGACCGCCACGCGATAACAGCGCATTGCCTCGGCCTGCCGTCCCAGTCGCGCGTGCGCGTTGCCCATGTTGAAGTGCGCAGGCGCATAGCGATCCTTCAGCTGTGCGGCCTGCGTGTACGCGTCGAGCGCGCCCTGCGCATCGTCCAGCGCGAGCAGCCCATTGCCGACGTTCAGGTGCGCGCGTGCGTGGAGCGGCGCGGCATCCACCGCTTCGCGATAGCGCGCCAGCGCACCGGCGATGTCGCCTGCATCCTCGAGCGCGTGGCCTTGCGCAATGAGTGCGTCGGCGCGGTCGATATCTCCCTGCGCTGCGGCGGGCGCCGGCTTGGCGCGCCTGAAAGTGTCGAAGAGGCCCATGGTTTGCAAATCTTACTTCCGCGGAGTTCGCTCACTCGGCTAAGCTTGCCGCTCTTTCCCGGGGAACGAATATGTTCGGATGGCTGGACGCGAAGGCCGCGAAACAATTCGGCGGCGAACTGGCGCAATTCTTCATCGAGAAGATGCCGCCCGGCGCGCAGCTGAACGAAAGCAAGCATGCGAGCAAGACGCAGTATGTGCTCGACAAAATGGCCGTGAAGATCACGGCGTTCCAGCGCGACGAGCAGCTCAATGCGCTGCGCAGAGCGAAGCTCGCGAACGAATTCAAATGGCGCCTGAACGACGCGGGCTACGACAAGGAGTATGTCGAGACGCTCGTCGCGTGGCTGGTCAACAAGCTCTGAGCAAAGGTGCGATCAGGGCCGGTTCACGAAGCTGCCCGATTTCCCGCCGTGCTTTTCGACCACGCGCACGTCGGTGATCGTCATGCCGCGATCCACCGCTTTGCACATGTCGTAGATGGTGAGCAGCGCCACCTGCACGGCCGTCAACGCTTCCATCTCCACGCCGGTGGGGCCCACGGTTTCAACTGTCGCCGTGCATTCAACGGCATTCGCGTCGCGGTATAGCTCGAACTCCAGCGCCACGCGCGTGAGCGCGAGCGGATGGCACAGCGGGATGAGGTCGGGCGTTTTCTTCGCGGCCTGGATGCCCGCGATGCGCGCAACGCCGAGCACGTCGCCCTTCTTCGCGGTGCCCGACTCGATGAGCGCGAGAGTCTCGGGCTTCATCACGACGCGGCCGCTGGCGACGGCGATACGATGTGTCGTGGCCTTGCCCGCCACATCGACCATGTGGGCCTGGCCTTGCGCGTCGAAGTGTGTGAGGGGCGTCATGGATTTACGGCGGGTTCACCCGCGTGGGGCATCATACGGCCATGGTCATCGCGAAGGAACGAATCCGCGCTTCGGGAATCCATCTGGGCATCAGCCTCGGCATCGCCGCACTGGCTGCCACGCTCGTGTTCGCCCTTTGGTATCCCTATCCTTATCGCGAAGTCTCCGGAGGCCGGGAGTTGTTCCTGCTCGTGACGGTGGTGGACGTGATCCTCGGCCCGCTCATCACGCTGGGCATTTTCAACAGCCGCAAGTCGCGGCGCGAACTTACGCTCGACCTTTCGTTCGTCGGCCTCGTGCAGTTGGCGGCGCTGGGCTACGGCTTGTGGACGGTCGCCGCCGCGCGGCCGGTGCACCTCGTGTTCGAATTCGATCGCATGCGTGTCGTGCACTCGGTGGACATCCCGGAAGACCTGCTGATCCTGACGCCGCCGGGCATCGAAGCCGAGCCGTGGACGGGGCCCACATTGCTGGCCGTGCGGCCGTTCAAGGACCCGAACGAGAAACTCGAGGTCACGATGCAGGCGTTGCGCGGCGTGCAGGCGGCGGCGCGGCCGGACTTGTGGCAGCCGTATGACGCGGCCCGCGCACGCATCGCCGCGGCAGCACAACCCGTCGACGCGCTCAAGCGCAAGATGCCCGCGCAAGCCGCGCAGATCGACGCCGCGTTGCAGCGCATGGGCCGCGACGCCGCGCACACATCGTGCCTTCCGATGATCTCGCGCAAGATTGCGTGGACCGTCTTCTTCGATTCGCAGACGGCGGACATCGTCGGCTTCGCGCCGCTGGATTCATTTTGATCTCGCAGCCCACCGCCTTCACCCGCATCGCGTGCGCATTGCTCGCCGCGATGTTGTCGTGTGCGCCCGTGCATGCGCAGTTGCCCTCGCTCGGCGGCAATGGCGAGCTCAGCGTCTCGGCGGAAAAGCGGCTGGGCCAGCAGGTCGCGCGCGAACTCTTTCGCGATCCCGACTACATCGAAGACCCGGTGATCGACGAATACGTGCTGAAGATCTGGACGCGCCTGCTCGCGGCCGCGCGCGCGCGCGGCGACCTCGGGTCCGATATCGATGATCGCTTTGCATGGGAAGTGCTCATCGGCAAGGACCGCGAGATCAACGCCTTCGCGTTGCCGGGCGGCTACATGGGACTGAACCTCGGGCTCATCAGCGCGACGTCGAGCGCCGATGAAGTGGCCGGCGTGCTCGGCCATGAACTGACGCACGTCACGCAGCGCCACATCTCGCGCATGATGACCCAGCAGGCGCAGCAGATGCCGCTGATGATCGCGGCGATGCTGCTGGGCGTCCTTGCAGCCGGCAGGAGCCCCGACGCGGCGCAGGCGGCGATCGCGGGTTCGCAGGCGATCGCGGCGCAGGGCCAGATCAACTTCACGCGCGACATGGAGCGCGAAGCCGACCGCATCGGCATGCAGGTTGCAATGGAAGCGGGCTACACGCCCGAGGGCTTCAAGTCGATGTTCGAAAAGTTGCAGCAGGCCTCGCGCCTGAACGACAGCGGCAACTTCCCCTACCTGCGCACGCACCCGATGACGACCGAGCGGATCGCGGAGATCCAGCAACGCACGCAGCTCGCGCCGCCCTCGCCGCCGGCGCCGCCCGACATGGTTCAC
>Ga0265314_10005055_pt1 | contig 12020 bp, 11 predicted proteins | sample 4126metaG_FD_203106 | JGI IMG/M metagenome (GOLD analysis project Ga0265314, IMG submission 203106) | Rhizosphere microbial communities from Carex aquatilis grown in University of Washington, Seatle, WA, United States - 4-1-26 metaG | ecosystem: Host-associated > Plants > Roots > Rhizosphere >... | reverse complement strand
GAAACGGGCGTGCCCGTGGCGGAAGGCCAATTGGGTGAACTTGTGTTCACGAGCCTGACGAAGGAGGCGTTGCCGATCATTCGCTACCGCACGCGCGACCTCACGCGCTTGTTGCCGGGCACGGCGCGCACGATGCGGCGAATGGAAAAGATCACGGGCCGCAGCGACGACATGATGATCGTGCGCGGCGTGAACGTGTTCCCGACGCAGATCGAGGAACTGATCTTGAAGCGCATCGAGCTTGCGCCGCACTACGTGTGCGTGTTGACGCGCGAAGGGCCGCTCGATGCGTTGACTGTCGCCGTGGAAGTGCGGCCCGAAGTTGAACATGCGGGCGAAGCGGCGCAGCTTGCTGCCCGGCAGCTGGCGCACGACATCAAGGCCTACATCGGGACCAGCGCGAAGATCGAATTGCGCGCCCCCGGCGGGGTGGACCGCAGCGTGGGCAAGGCCCGGCGGGTCATCGACCAGCGCAAGTTATAGTTTCCAGTTCGAGCCACAAGCTATCAGCCAGAACATGAGACAAGCCCTCACCTGCATCGCATTCGCCGCCCTCGCCGCCTTTGCCCTCGCCGTATCGGCGCAAGGAGTGACCAAGGACGGCAAACGCATCGGCACGCGCGACGAATATCGCGTCTGCCTCGACATCGCCGACTCCGTCGCCCCGCGCCAGGAAGAATTGCGCGTGCGCGCCGAGAAGGTCAATTCGGAAATGAAAGCGCTGAGTGAAGAGGCGCCCGAGTTGAACGCCGCCGTCAGAAGCGCAGACAACGACGGCGTCACCGGCTCGCGCCGCACCCGCCTCGAGCGCCGCGTGAAAGAGCACGACGTCCGCCTGAAGGCCGCACAGGAACTGCAGGAAAAGCTCAACGCGGACGTCGAAGTGTTCAACAAGTACGTCGCCGATTACCGGTTCAACTGCACAGGCGTCGCGTTCGACAACGACGACATCGCGGCCGTCAAGAAAGAACGCGAGGCCGCAGGCAAGAAATAGCCTGCGGCCCCGGCGTCAGAGGCGGTCAACACCGCTGATCACGCCGACCAGCCGGCCGTTGATGTAGAGCGCACCTTCGGGTGCACCGGCATCGCGGAACAGCGGGTGGAACTCCACCGTGGTCACGCTTGCGTGCAACAGCTCTTCGGCTGCGGCCTGCGCTTCGGCCGTTGCTGCTTCGGCCAGGCGCGCGGCGCGGCGCTCCAGCAACTCGCTCGCGGCGCGCAACATGGCGGCCAGCAAGCTCAAGGCCGTCGCGCTGAAAGGGGTCGATCCGCTCGCACCCCAAGGCATGGTTCTCGTCATTTCTTCTCTCCGTTTGGGCCAAACAAAACGGCCCGGGGTTGTGAACCACCGGGCCGCGCTTTTCGCGTGCTGATCGTGGTCAGCGAGGCGGAGGCGCGGCCATGGAAACGATGCCCGCCGATAGCAGCGTGGCCGTTCGCATGGAGGCGACGGCGGTCTGCAAGGTGGCGGATGCTGCGTTGTTCATCGGTGGCGTGGCGGGTTGATCGGAGGGCCTCACCGGCAGTCGAAACCGCAGGCTTGCGCAAATGATAAACAATCGATTATCTTGCGCAAGCTGTTTTTATCGACAAGATTGCGCGGCGTCGCGCGACCGCCACAGACTTCGGCAACGGGGCGCGCCGCGAGCGCTATTTCTTGCGCTTGAGCGGCGCGACACCCTGCTGCGTGCGCGCCCACAGGTCATTGCTGTCGTCCGCGGGCGCGGCCTTTTTCGGCGACTGAGCAGGCGTGGCGGCAGGGGCAGGCACGAGCACTTCGCCCAGCAAATCCAGGAGCCTCGTGCGCGCCCGCTCGGGATGCCGCCGGTAATAGGTGAGGACCAGCCCGACGATGAAGCGTTCGTCGTCGCCTTGCGGCAGAGGGACATCTTCTCCCTGCGCCACGGGCGCGGCGGGGGGTGCGGGCACATGCGCTTGTGCGGCACTGCCGTCATGGGGCACATCCATCCAGCCGTTCGGCTTGTGCGAGAGCTGTTCGAACTGGCGCGCGAGGCGTTCGCCGATCTGGCGCGAGCGGCTTTTGATCTGGCTCCAGTAGCTGGGCTGGATCTGCAGTCGCTCGGCAAAGCGGCGTTCGAGCCCGCGGAGCGTGGCCGCGTCGGGATGCTTTACTGTGTTGCGGACGAACTCTTCGAACAACGCCAGGGCGTTGTCCAGGCGGATCGACGCGACGTCGCGCAGCTTCGGATGCATGAGCGCCAATGATAAAGCTTCGTTGACCGCTAGGGCAACGGCCGGGCTAACGCTGTTCGACCTGGTCGACCACGACGTCGACATAGGTCTGCGGACCCTGTGTGAGCTTGATGCGCGCCGGCAGGTATTGCAGCGAGGGAGCGATCCAGATTTCGGAATAGATGTTGCCGCGCGCGTCCTTGATCGGCCGGGGCATCAGGTGATACGCGTCAATCGTGCCGAAGTGCCGAGTTTCGAGATGGTCGATACCGATGACATCGTACGTCCACAGGTCCACGCCGCCGGGCCGCGCAAGCCAGAAGCTCGTCACCCCGCCCACCACGAGCTTTTCGCGCCCCGTCGAGAAGCGATGACTCAACTCGACGAGCTGGCTCGCCGTATCTTGCGTGCCGGGCGGCTTGACGACCGTGCGCCCGTCGTTGAGCGTGACAGTGTCGTCGCCGAGCCGCACGCCGCGTGCGCGGCCGAGCCACGCCTCTTGATACGCCGAGGGCGCGAGGTTTTCGCCGGCGACATTGCCTTGGCTGATGAACTGCAGCGTGAAGAGGCCGAGATCGAGGTCGATGCGGGCCTCGTAGCGATCGCCCTTGCGCAGCCACAGCACACGCGCACTGCCGGTGAGGTCGCCGTTCCAGAATCCGCCGAGCCGGTATGTGAGGCGCGTATCGGCAGGCCACGTGTCCGGCGCGATGACAAGCGCGGTCGACGCCGGCGCCGCCGGAGCCGGGGCTGCTGCCACCGGCGAAAGAGAAGGAGCAGGCGCGCTGGCTGCAAGTTGTGTCTCGGGCGGGGGCGAAGCTGCTTCCGCCTGCGACGATGCGGGTGCGGATGCGGAGGAAGCGGAAGCAGATGCGGATGCGGATGCAGGTTGCGCGGCCGGCGTCGCCGACGCGATTGCTGCCGATGCCGCAGATGCAGCAGCCGATGCGGCGGAGGATGCCGCCTTCGCGGCTTCGGCCGTCCGCGCCTTCACGGCCGTCATCGCACCGGGCCTTGTCTTGGCCGGCGGCGGATGCGCGTCGTCCTTCGCGACGATCACGGGCGCTTGCGGTGTGAGCAGCCGCGTGAACATCGGCGTGGCCATCGGCTTGATGAGCGGCGGCCCTTCGAGCTCGTTCGACAGCCAGCGCAGCGACACGACATGCACTGCGATGACGATGGCGACCAGCGCAGCGAAGCGCAACGGCCGCCGGACCAGCGTCAGTCGGAAGCTGCCAACCACGATTGCGCCCGTGCGGCATCTCGCAGCACGAGCCGCCAAGTTGTCGCCCATGTCGTCGCGGTTGCAGGCAGCGGCAGCTCCAGCTTCAACAAGCGGCGATCGCGCGCGACGATCGCGGTCACCTTGCGATGATGTCCTGCGTAGAGCGGCAAGTCGTCGATCTTCGCGATGCGCCACGCTCCGCCGCCGGCTTCGACGCCGAGCCACTCGTCGTTCGCGGCCATCCCTGCTTGTTCGGCCGGGCCGCCGCGCAGCACGTTCTTCAGGACGATCGTGCCGTTCGCTTCGCTCGCGCGAATGCCCAGCTTCTGCTGCCACTGCGCGGCGTCTTGCACTGCCTGGATGCCCTGCGTCTGCAACAAGTCGGCGAGCGGAAGCTCTTTGGTGCCGTGCACCCAGTTCGCGATTTCGCGCGTGAACGCGCGGCCGCCGAGTTCCTTGAGCACAGCTGCAAAGTCTGCTTCCGTCATCGGCCCCGCCGCGCAGCGTACCCAGAGCGCGCGCATCGCTTCGTCGAGACTTGTGTGTCCTTCGGCGCGAAGCGTGAGGTCGAAGCACAGCGCGACGAGCGCGCCTTTCGTGTAGTAGCTGATCGTGGCGTTGGGTGTGTTCTCGTCCTGGCGGTAGTACTTCACCCATGCATCGAAGCTGGCCTGCGCAACCGATTGCACTTCGCGGCCCGGCGCCTGCATCACCTGGTTGATCGTCTTGTTCAGGAGCTTCACATACGCCGCGTCGTCGATCACGCCCGAGCGGCGCAGCAGCAGGTCGTCGTAGTAGCTCGTGAAGCCTTCGAAGAACCACAGGAGCTGCGTGTAGTTTTCGCGCGTGTAGTCGTAGTGCGCGAACTCCGCGGGCCGAAGGCGCTTGACGTTCCACGTGTGGAAGTACTCGTGCGAGACGAGCCCGAGCAGCGTGATGTAGCCGTCAGTCTGGCGCGCCTCGCCGATGCGTGGAAGGTCGCGCCGCGATGCAATCAGCGCGGTGGAGTTGCGATGCTCCAGGCCGCCATAGCCTTCGTCCACGGCGTTGAGCATGAACAGGTAGCTCTTGAACGGCGGCTTGCGGCGGTCGTGCCAGAAACGGATCTCGGTCTCGCAGATGCGTTGCATATCGCGCACGAGCCGCTCGCCATCGAACGACGTGGCCGCGCCCGCGATGACGATGCGATGCGGCGCGCCGCCGGCCTTGAAGTGCGCATCCCAGAAATCGCCCATCTCGACCGGGCAATCGGCAAGTTCGTCGTAGCCGCTCGCGGTGTACACGCCGAAGCCGCGCTTGTTGATTCGCTGCGGCGAAAGGCCTGTGGCGGCCTTCCACTGGGGCTTGCCTTTAATCGGCGCGATCTCGAGCGAATGCGGAAGTTGATCGAGCCCGTGCACGCGCAGGCAAAGGCTGGTCGCGTTGAAAAAACCGCGTTGCAAATCGAGCCACGCCGCGCGAACGGAATTGTCGAAAGCGTAGATCTCGTACGTGAGCACGAGCGGGCTCGACGCGCCGCAGTCGGCTTGCCATGTGCACTTGTCGATCTGCTCAAGCGCGACTGCGCGGCCATCCTGCTTCGCGGACAACTTCTGCAGGTTCTTGGAAAACTCGCGCACGAGGTAGCTGCCAGGAATCCATACTGGCAGCGACACTTGCTGGTGCGCAGCCGGCTGCGCGACGTGCAGCGTGACGCGGTACAGGTGCGCGTGAAGGTCGGCCGCCTCCACGCGGTAGTGCACGCCGGCTGCCCGGGACGCTGCCGTCATTGCTTGGTGACCAGGAGTTTTTCGAGTTCCGCGCCGGGCATCGCGCCGGCGACGCGCGTGCCGTCGGCGAAGAAGATCGTCGGCGTGCCCGATATTTTCTGCTTGCGCCCGAATTCCACATTGCGCGCGACAGCCGAGATGTTGCAGATGGGATTGCGCGCCGGCTTTTCGCGCAGCATCCAGTCGAGCCAGGCCTCGCCGCGGTCTTTCGAGCACCACAGGTTGTACGACTTGGCCGTCGAGTCCGGCCCGAGCATCGGGTAGAGGAACATGTAGACGGTGACGTCGTTGACGCCTTGCAGCTCCCGCTCGAATTCCCTGCAGTACGGGCAGTTCGGGTCTTCGAAGATGGCGATCTTGCGCTTGCCGTTGCCGCGAACGATCGTGAACGCGTCCTTCAGCGGCAACTGGTCGAACGGGATCATGAGCAGCTTGTCCTGCCGCTCCTCGGTGAGATTCTTGCGCCCCTTCACGTCGATGAGCGTGCCGTTCTGGATCAGGAACTCGCCCTTGTCGTCGCTGTAGAAGAGGTCGTTGCCCACGCGCACTTCATAAAGCCCCGCCATCGGCGTCTTCGAGATTTCGTCGACCTTGCCCAGCTGCGGCAGCTTTTCCTTCAGGTTTTTCCGGATGGCGGCGGAGTCCTGCGCGGCCGAATCGAACGCGACGAGCGCGACGAGCGACGCCAGCGCGAAAGCGGCGCCGCGCACCCATCGCATGTTTGTTTTCATTCGGTGCTGCATTGAAGGGTCCTGCGTTGAATTCATGCGCGGCCCATCGCTTGCCGCGCGAGCCAGTCTTTCACCGGCCCGCTGCGGTCCACGCCGGTCATGCCCCAGTTGCGCAGAGCGGGCCACGGGCGCGCGCCTTGCGCGAAAAGTTGTTGCAATCCGTCGGTCACCGCGCCCATCGCGGCGACGCCTGCCTTGCGGGAACGTTCGTAGCGGCGCAGCAGGCGCATGTCGCCCAGGCCGCGCCAGTATTCGCGGTCGTGCAGCACGCTTGAAAGTTCGTCGGCGTCGGCAAGGCCCAGGTTCAATCCTTGTCCCGCGAGGGGATGCACTGTGTGCGCGGCATCGCCGGCGAGCACCCATCCCGGCCCGCACCAGCGGTCGGCATGCGCGAGTTGCAAAGGCCACGCAGCCTTTTCGCTTGCGAGCTTCATGCGCCCGAGCGCGTTGTGGCATGCGTGTTCGATTTGCTGCGCAAATGATTCACCATCGAGCGCGAGAAGCGCGGGCGCACGCGATTCCATCACCGACCACACGAGCGCGACTTCGTGTCCTCCCAGCGGCAGCAGCGCGAGGATTTCGCCGGCGGAAAACCATTGGCGCGCCACGTTGTCGTGCGGCATCTCGCACATCAGGCGCGCCGCGATCGCCTGCTGCGGATACGGCGTGACGTCGAAGGTCACGCCGTATTCCGCGCGAGTCGCGCTCGCACGGCCTTCGGTGACGATGGAAAGTTGAGCGGGCTGCGCTTCATCGAGCCACTCGACCTGCGGCGCGAAACCCAGCGCATCTTCGAGCCGCGCAAGCAACGCGCCCACATCGACGATCCACGCAAGCGCGGGCACGCCCTGGTCTGCCGCGCGGAAGGACAGTTCGCCGCCGGCGTCGCCGTGCACTTCCATGCGGCACACCGGCGTTGCATGCGCTTCGTCGGGCCATGCGCGCACGCGCTCGAGCAATTCTTTCGACGCGGCGTTCAATGCATACGCGCGCACATCGCTGTTGGAGCCCGCTTGTACACCGGTGGATGTGCCTGGCCCGCGGACAAGTCCGACGCGCATTCGTTCCCGTGCGAGCAGGAGCGCGAGCGTGCGGCCGACGATGCCGGCGCCGCGGATGCATACATCGATGGACATGGAAGCAATCAGGGAGCGGTCCGGCCATTGTAGGAGCGGGGCACAATTCGCACTCATGAGCAGCACCGAACCTGACATTCGCACGCGGATCGCCCGTCTTTTCGTCTATCCGGTGAAGTCGTGCGCCGGCGTGGAATTGACCGAGGCCGTGCTCACCGAGACCGGTATCGATCTCGATCGCGCGTGGATGGTTGTCGACGAAGAGGGCGAGTTCGTCAGCCAGCGGGAGCTGCCGCGCATGGCGCTCGTGAAGCCGCAGCTGAAGCACACCGAGGTCGTCCTGCGTGCGCCGGGCATGCTTGCGTTGCACCTCGCCGTCGACCAGGTGGAAAAACCCATGAAGGTTCGCGTCTGGGACGATGGAGTCGATGCGTGGGACATGGGCGACATCGCCGCACAATGGTTCAGCGATTTTCTCGGGCGCAAGTTGCGCATCGTGCGTTTCGATCCGGAATTCAGGCGCCTGTCCAGCATGCAGTGGACGAAGGAAGTCGAAGCGCCCAACCAATTCACTGACGGCTTTCCGCTGCTGGTCGCGAGCGAAGGATCGCTGGCTGAGCTCAATCGGCGTCTTGTCGAGGGTGGCAATGCAGCGGTGGGCATCGAGCGCTTCCGGCCGAACATTCTGCTTGCGGGGCTCGAAGCGCATGACGAGGACCGCTTCGACGAACTGCGCATCGCCGCCGATCCCGAAGTGCGCCTGAAGCCCGTGAAGCCGTGCGCGCGCTGCACGATTCCCGACGTCGATCCCGCGACAGCCGCGACATCGACTGTCGTCGCCGACACGATGCGCTCCTATCGCGCGAACGACATCGTCGGCGGCGCAGTCACGTTCGCGATGAATTGCATCGTGCTCGAAGGCCTCGACGCCACGCTGCGCGTGGGGCAGGAAGTCACTGCGAACTGGGCTTTCGCGTGATCGGCACGACCTCGGCGCCGCCCGGCCCGCCGCCGGTGTCACCGGGAAAGGCGCTGTCGGACCCGAACAGGTGCGAGTCCTGCGCGAGCGGCTGAGGCTCGGTGTTCACTGCTTCGAGGAAGCGGATCGGCCTGCGAGTGCGCGATGACATGCTCCCGAGCAATTCATCGAGCGCCGACGTGAGCTCGTGCGGCTCGGCCGAGCGTTCTTCGAGCAGCGCCGCGGCGATGTGGAATTGAAGCGTGACCTCGGGCTTGAGTCCCTTGAGCGGCATGAGGCCGGCCGCGATCAGGCGCGCGGCGCGATCGGTGACCGCGATGCGCGACGCCACGCCTTCGATGATCAGGCCGAAGCGCGCTTCGCCCACGCGGCTGACGGTGTCGATGTCGCGCAGGAGGCGGCGCAGCTTGATCACGCTGCGCAGCAGGCTTTGTTCCGCCACCGCCGAGCCGAATTGCGACTTGATCTGCGGATAGTTCACGAGGTCGATGAAGACGATCGCCGCGTTGTCGCCGTCGCGCTTGTAACGTGCGACGACTTGCCGGAGGCGGTCGTGGAACAAGTGCTCGGCCAGCAGGCCCGTTAGTGCATCTTGCGTGGACAGCGCGAGTTCGCGAATCTGCGCGCCATGGCGTTCGCGCGAGCGGATGTTCAGCGCGACGAGCAGCAGCGGTACCTCGATGGCCATCGCAACCACAACCGCGTACTGCGTACCAAATGAGACTCCCAGCCAGCCGTACATGCGCACGACCGACATCGCGACAGCAATCGTGAGCGGGGTGTAGGCCACCAGCACCCAGCCGCCGACGGCGTCGCCACGCCGCCAGGCATCGAAGGCGACCCACAGGTTGGTCGCTGTAGCGCCCGCGACGTAAGCGCCCGTGATCGCAAGCCCGAGCGGCTTGTGCATCATCGGGAACACGAACGCGAGCAAGATGCCCGAGACACCCATTGCGAGAACAAGACGGTCCAATGTCTGGTGGCGTCCCGCAAGCCCGATCAAGTTGCGCACGAAAAGCATTGCGGCCGCGGCAGCCAGCAGCGCGAGCATGGCCTCGGGTGCATCGCCCAGCGCGCCGAAGTGCGGCCACAGCATGTGCGCCGCGACGCCTGTATAAGCGGCAACGCCCAGAGTCGTGAGCAGCGCATAGCCTGCATACCAGCCGTACACGGCATCCCGATACACGAGGGCCTGCGTGATGCACGCGATGATCAGGAGCAGCAGCGCGCCGAACGTCAGGCCCAGCCCGAAGTACTCGAGCTGGATGTGTTCGTCATACAAGGACTCGGACACGATTTGCACGGGGAAATTCGCGGGCGTGAGGTGCTTGATGCGCGCGTAAATTTCGCGCGGCTGGCCGGGTGGCAGGTTCAGGCGGAAATGCGGATAGCGCCCGGGGTCGGGCCAGGTGGCGACGGCAAGCGTGTCGCCGGCGGACTGCGCAACCCATTGGCCGCGCTCGTTCTGCTGATAAAGAGTGACCTGGTCGAGCAGCGGCATGGGGAACACCATGATCCAGCCGCTGTCTAGGTTGCGCGCGCGCACGAGCTTCCATCGCAGCCACAGCTGGCCGTCTTCGCCGAGCGACCAGATCTGGTCGGGGTCGGCGGGGCGGAAGGCGCCCGCGGATCCTTGTACGACCTGGTCGATCGTGGTCGCGCCGCGCGGGTCGAACCATTCGCCTGCAAGTTCAACCGCATCGAGGCGCGGCACGGTTTCGGCCAGCGTGATCGCGGGACGCGAGGTTGCATTCGCGGCCCAACCCGGCAGCGCGCACACGAGCGTCAGCACCGCCACAGCGGCGAGGCGGGCGCATCGCATAAACTTTCCTGTTTTCTCCAGTGGATCAGTCATGAGCTTGAAGTGCGGGATCGTCGGGTTGCCGAATGTCGGGAAGTCAACGTTGTTCAATGCGTTGACGAAGGCTGGCATCGCCGCCGAAAACTATCCCTTCTGCACGATCGAGCCCAATGTCGGGATCGTGGAGCTCCCTGACCCTCGGCTGGCGCAACTCTCGGGGATCGCCAAGCCTGAACGAATCGTGCCAGCCATCGTGGAGTTTGTCGACATTGCGGGCCTCGTGGCGGGCGCGAGCAAGGGCGAGGGCCTGGGCAACCAGTTCCTCGCGCACATCCGCGAGACCGACGCGATCGTGAACGTCGTGCGCTGCTTCGACGATGCGAACATCATTCACGTCGCCGGAAAGGTCGACCCGGTGGCCGACATCGAGGTGATCCAGACCGAGTTGTGCCTTGCCGACCTTGGCACGGTCGACAAGAGCCTGGCGCGCTATTCGAAGGCTGCGAAATCGGGCAACGACAAGGAAGCGGCCAAGCTCGTGAGCGTGCTGACCCGGGCGCAAGCGCACCTGAACGAAGGCATGCCCGTGCGCACGCTTGCGCTCACCGATGAAGAGAAGGCGCTGGTGCGCCAGTTGTTCCTGATCACGGCGAAGCCTGCAATGTTCGTGGGCAACGTCGACGAGAGCGGCTTCGAGAACAATCCCTATCTCGATCGCCTGCGCGAATATGCACAAAAGCAGAACGCGCCGGTCGTCGTAATCTGCGCGAAGCTCGAATCCGAAATGGCCGATATGAGCGATGAGGACAAGCGGCTGTTCCTCGCCGAGATGGGCCAGGTCGAGCCCGGCCTCAACCGCCTGATTCGCGCTGCATTCAAGCTGCTCGGCCTGCAGACGTATTTCACTGCCGGTCCGAAGGAAGTGCGGGCATGGACGATCCACATCGGTGACACGGCACCGCAGGCCGCGGGCGTGATCCACACGGATTTCGAACGCGGCTTCATCCGCGCGCAGACCATCGCGTTCGACGACTACGTCGCCTGTAAGGGCGAACAGGGTGCGAAGGACGCCGGGAAGATGCGCAGCGAGGGCAAGGAATACGTCGTCCGCGACGGCGACGTCCTGAATTTCTTGTTCAACGTCTAGCCCTGCCTTGGCACGCTCCCCTCGCGGAGCGCGTGAAGAAAGCACGAAATCCCGACTGATTGAGAGGAAGCGCCACTCAGCTGTTGAGATTTGCCGGGCAACAGCTACAATGTTACCAATTGTATGTTTTGCATCAAATCATGATGACCTTCCTTCCCCGACTGATCGTCCGCAATCTGTTGGCCCTGCGTGGAGCGGCCTGTATTGGAGGACTGGTTTGGTTGCACTCGACGATTGCAATCGCCCAAGTGACTCCGCCGGGCATGCCGACGGGCCTGCCGGAAGACTGGAGCCACAGGCATGCCGTGTACTCCCGCATCGAAACCTATTCTGAAGCCTCGGCGAAGGGCACGGTGGCCCTCCAGAAATGGATGCAGAAGGCGCGTGACCCGCGGTATCTGCGTCTTGCAGCAATGAAAACCCTCAAGAGCCAGCCCGGCGGCTCTAACCCGTTCAGCGCCGACCAGCTCGCGTGGGCCGACCGGATCGGTTCTTCGAAGCCCCCGCCCGGAAAGAAGTCCCCTCCGATCCATCGCGACTGGAGCGCGTCGCTCGGGACGATCGGCACCGGCCTTGCGGGAATGTTCCCGGCGAAGTTCAGTTTCGACTTGAACACGACGCCGAGTTGCACCAATGATTTCGTGGTGTATCCGACGGGTTCGGGTAATGGGACCGCCACAGGCTTCGTCATGAATGCGAATCCGGGTGGGAATACAACCCTGAAGCGCGGAGCGGGTGCCACGGTAACGAACACGTTCTCGAACAGTTCCATCGCGCAGAACGCCGTCGACCTTGCCACGACGATCAACAGCAACACCGCGACGCTCGGCCTGACGGCCACGGTGCTCTATGGGATGGTGACGATCCAGGACACGGGCGCCGTGGGCGGGGCGCTCACGCTCGGCGGGACCGTGAGTGCGAGCAATTTTGCCTGGTCAGGCACCGGCCTTGCCGCATCGACGCAGCCCACGCTGGTGGCCTTCAAGAATCTCTATACAACGACCTGCACGGGCACCGTCCCGACGGTGAACTGGGCCTATTCGACGGGCGGCAGCGGGACGCTGATCCGCACTTCGCCGACCCTTTCGTGGGATGGCAC
>Ga0265314_10005054_pt1 | contig 12021 bp, 9 predicted proteins | sample 4126metaG_FD_203106 | JGI IMG/M metagenome (GOLD analysis project Ga0265314, IMG submission 203106) | Rhizosphere microbial communities from Carex aquatilis grown in University of Washington, Seatle, WA, United States - 4-1-26 metaG | ecosystem: Host-associated > Plants > Roots > Rhizosphere >... | reverse complement strand
TCGAGGATTGGCAGAAGACCGCTCAGCGCTACCGCTCCGAGCCCGAGACCAAGGAAGGCACCGAGCAACTGGCCGAACGCGCCAAGGTCGCCGAAGAAGAGCGCGACCTCGCGGAAGCGAAGTACCATCATTATGAACTGGCCTCGGCGGCGTTCCAGATCGGCATCGTGCTGGCGTCGGCAACCATCATCACCGGCATCATGGCGCTGGCCGGAATATCGGGCCTGCTGACGCTGGTCGGCATCGGCTTCACCGCGCTCGGCCTCTTCATGCCGCATCTGCTGCATTTGCCCTGATAACGGCAGCGCCAATGGCTCCCCTCTTCCCCTGTGGAAGAGGGTGCCGAAGCGAAGCGGAGGCGGGAGAGGGGTCGTCCCACAAAGAGACTCAGAGCTCCCTCTCCCGTCTCGCATCAAGAGATGCGAGCCACCCTCTCCCACGAGGGGAGAGGGGAAGAAAAAGCATCACCGGATATTTTTGAGAGCGTAACGCCGCGCGCTACCTTGCTTCGTGCACGCTTTTGCGGAAGCGCTGGATCAGGCGCAGCACGCGCGACGACCAGCCTTCGCCATTGCCGCGCAGCATGTCGAGGATGCGAAGCTTGACCGGCTCGACCAGCGCCAGCGCCTTGGCGCGCAGCGCGAGCACGAATTCATAGAGTTTTTCGAACCACGCCATCTCCAGCAGCTTCGGCCGCGTCACGTCGAACACGAACGCGGCGACGCCGACGCCGAGGAATTTGGCGAAGATGATGGTGAGGAGCGCGCTCATCCAATACTCGTGAGCGAGCAGCCAGAACCCGGCGAGCTTGAGCGGAAACAGCGGAATCACCGGCACGATGAACACGATCAAGGTCATCGCCGGCGACAGCGTATCGACACGCTCGGCGAGCCACGTCTTGAAGGCGCGCAGCGGCAGTGCCGCGACGACGGCCGCCACGACCGGTTCGAGGTGATCCCACAGCCACGCCTCGATCAAAAAGATGATCGCGAGCAATATCCAGAGCGGCTGAAGCAGGCGGCGCATGATGTCATCCCAGCCCGGCGCGAGCCGGACTTAGGGATCACATATGGATCGCGCGCTTGCCAACTGCAAGCGCGGCTTCCTTTACCGCTTCGGAACGGGTCGGATGGGCGTGGCAGGTGCGCGCCAGATCCTCGGCCGAACCGCCGAATTCCATCAGCACCGCGGCTTCGTGAATCATTTCACCGGCTTCGCGGCCGACGATGTGCACGCCGAGCACCCGATCGGTCTTCGCATCTGCGAGAACCTTTACAAAACCTTCCGTGGTCTGGTTGACCTTGGAGCGGCCATTGGCGGTAAACGGAAATTTGCCGACGGTATAAGCGATTCCGGCCTGCTTCAGTTCTTCCTCGGTCTTGCCGACGGTGGAAACTTCCGGCGTGGTATACACAACACCTGGGATAACGTCGTAATTCACGTGGCCGGCCTGCCCGGCGAGAATCTCCGCCACCGCGACGCCTTCGTCCTCCGCCTTGTGCGCCAGCATCGGTCCAGCGACGACGTCGCCGATGGCGTAGACGCCCTTCACGCTGGTCGCAAAATGCGAATCAATCTGCACCCGGCCGCGATTGTCGAGCGCGACGCCGGCTTCCTTCAGGCCGAGGCCCTCGGTGTAGGCCACGCGGCCGATGCAGACCAGCACCACGTCGGCTTCCAGCGTTTCCGATGGCCCGCCCGTGGCAGGCTCGATGGTCGCCTTGAGCGTGCTGCCCGAGGTGTCGACGCTCGAAACTTTCGCGCCGAGCCTGAAGGCAAAACCCTGCTTCTCGAGGATGCGCTGAAACTGCTTGGCGACTTCGCCGTCCATGCCGGGCAGGATGCGATCGAGGAATTCCACCACGGTGACTTTGGCGCCGAGCCGGTGCCAGACCGAGCCGAGCTCCAGCCCGATCACGCCGGCGCCGACGATCAGCAGGTTCGCGGGCACCTTGTCGAGCGACAGCGCGCCGGTCGACGACACGATGCGCTTCTCGTCGATCTCGATGCCCTTCAGCCGCGCGATGTCGGAGCCCGTGGCGATCACGATGTTCCTGGTCTCGACGACTTGCGTCTTGCCGTCGCCGCCCGACACTTCGACCTTGCCGGCGCCGAGGATCCTGCCCTTGCCGGAAATGACGTCGATCTTGTTCTTCTTCATCAGGAACTCGACGCCCTTGACGTTGCCGTCGATGCCCTGCTGCTTGAAATTCATCATCGAGGGCAGATCGAGTTTCGGCGCGGAAACGCTGACGCCCATCTTGGCAAAGGAATGCGCCGCCTCCTCGAACATTTCCGAGGCGTACAACAGCGCCTTCGACGGCATGCAGCCGACGTTGAGGCAGGTGCCGCCGAGCGTGGCGTTCTTCTCCACCACGGCGACCTTCATGCCGAGCTGCGCCGCGCGGATCGCGCAGACATAGCCGCCCGGGCCGGTGCCGATGACAACGAGATCGTAGCTAGCCATGATGGAAATCCCGTAGCTGAAGTATGTGACAGGGTATTAGCGGTTTAGCGCCCGCCCGAGACGTCAATTGTCGTGCTGGTCACGTAAGACGCCTCGTCCGACATCAGCCAGACGATCGCGTTTGCAATTTCGTCCGCCTGTCCGACGCGTTTCATCGGCACCATGTGCGCCAGCCGGTGGGCGCGGTCGGGCTCGCCGCCCGAAGCGTGAATGTCGGTGTCGATCAGGCCGGGCCGGATACCCGCGACGCGGATGCCTTCGCCGGCGACTTCCTGGCCAAGTCCCACGGTGAAGGAATCGATCGCGCCTTTCGAGGCCGCGTAATCGACATAGGTGTTGGCCGAACCGAGCTTGGCGGCGACCGACGAGATATTGATGATGACGCCGCCCTTGCCGCCATGTTTGGTGGACATCCGCTTCACCGCCTCGCGCGCGCATAAAATGCTGCCGGTGACGTTGACCGCCATCACGCGCTGGATGCGCTCGGCCGACATCTCATCGACGCGGACGCCGCTCTTGCCGACAATGCCGCCATTGTTGACCAGCGCGCCGAGCGTGCCGAACTTGTCGGCGGCCGCGAACATCGCAAGGATATCGCTTTCGCTGCCGACGTCGCATTTGACCGCGATCGCCTTGCCGTTCTTGGCTTCGATCGCGGCGACGACCTCGTCGGCCGCTTGCTTGTTGCTGGCATAGCCGACAACCACGCGAAAACCACGCGCCGCAACTGCAAGTGCTGCGGCGCGGCCGATGCCGCGGCTGCCGCCGGTGATGATGACTACTTTGTCGGTCAAAGCCCCGCTCCCCGAAATTGACTAACGATCATGCAGGAAATTGCATGCAGGAAATTTGCCCGTCAGAGATCCAGCACCAGCCGCGCCGGATCCTCCAGGCTTTCCTTGACCCGCACCAGGAAGGTGACCGCTTCCTTGCCGTCGATCACGCGATGGTCGTAGGACAGCGCCAGGTACATCATCGGGCGAATCTCCACCTTGCCGCCGATCGCGACCGGACGATCCTGGATCTTGTGCATGCCGAGGATGGCGGACTGCGGCGCGTTCAGGATCGGCGTCGACATCAGCGAGCCGTAGATGCCGCCATTGGTGATCGTAAAAGTGCCGCCCTGCATCTCGTCGATCTTGAGCTGGCCGTCGCGCGCGCGGCGACCGAAATCGGCGATGCTCTTTTCGATGTCGGCGATCGACTTGAGGTCGCAGTCGCGCACCACCGGAACCACCAGGCCCTTGTCGGTGCCGACCGCGACGCCGACGTGATAGTAGTTCTTGTAGATCAAATCGGTGCCGTCGATCTCGGCATTGGCCGCCGGAATGTCCTTCAGCGCCTGCACGCAGGCCTTGGTGAAGAAGCCCATGAATCCGAGCTTGCTGCCGTGCTTCTTCTCGAACACGTCCTTGTACTGGGCCCGCATCGCCATGATGTGGCTCATGTCGACCTCGTTGAAGGTCGTCAGCATCGCGGCGGTGTTCTGCACGTCCTTCAGCCGGCGCGCGATGGTCTGGCGCAGCCGCGTCATCTTCACGCGCTCCTCGCGCGCGGCATCGTCGGCCGGCGACGGCGCGCGGACCTGCATCGCGGCGGCGGGCTGATTGACCGGGGTCGGCGCCGACGCGGCCTTCTCGATCGCCGCCAGCATGTCGCCCTTGGTGACGCGGCCGTCCTTGCCGGAGCCGGGCACGGTGGCGGCGTCGATGCCGCTTTCGGCCGATATCTTGCGCACCGACGGCGCCAGCGGCGCATCGGCCGACGGCGTCTTGGGCGGGGCGGCGGCGGGCGCAGGCGCGGCGGCGGCCGGAGGCGGCGCAGCAGCGGCCTTGGCAGGCGCCGCAGCGGGTTTTGCCACGGCGACGCCGCCTTCATTGATCTGTCCGAGCAGCGCGCCGACCGCGACGGTCTCGCCATCCTTGGCGGTGATTTCGCCGAGCGTGCCGGCGGAAGGCGCCGGGACCTCGATCGTGACCTTGTCGGTCTCGAGCTCGACCAGGGGCTCATCGACGGCAACCGCGTCGCCGGCCTTCTTGAACCAGCGGCCGATGGTGGCCTCGGTCACGGACTCGCCGAGCGTCGGAACGCGAATTTCAGTCATGGTCTGTTTCCTCTTTGCGCGACGGCCAATACCAGCCAACCGCGCCTTCAATCCGTTTCACAAAGTAAGAATTGGAATGCCCGGGATTGCCCCGGGCATCAGCAGCTTGAATGTCAGTTCAGCGCGTCATCCAGCAGAGCCTTGAGCTGCGCCAAATGCTTCGACATCAACCCGGTTGCGGTCGCGGCAGCCGCCGCGCGGCCGGCATAGCGCGGACGCTTGTTCGACGCGCCGATCTGGTTCAGCACCCATTCGAGATAGGGTTCGATGAAATGCCACGCGCCCATGTTGCGCGGCTCTTCCTGGCACCACACCACTTCGGCGCCCTTGAACCGGCCAAGCTCCGCCACCAGGGCCTTCAGCGGCACCGGATAAAGCTGCTCGACCCGCATCAGATAGACGTCGTCGATGCCGCGCTTCTCGCGCTCCTCGTAGAGATCGTAATAGACCTTGCCCGAGCACAGCACGATGCGGCGGATCTTGTCGTCCGGCACCAGCTTGATCTTCTCGTCCGGCAGCATCTGCGCGTCGTCGTAGAGGATGCGGTGGAAGGTGGTGTTCTCGCCCATCTCGTAGAGCCGCGACACCGCCCGCTTGTGCCGCAGCAGCGACTTCGGCGTCATCAGGATCAGCGGCTTGCGGATTTCGCGGTGCAATTGACGCCGCAGCACGTGGAAGAAATTCGCCGGCGTGGTGGGATACACCACCTGCATGTTGTCTTCGGCGCACATCTGCAGAAAACGCTCGAGCCGGGCGGAGGAATGCTCCGGCCCCTGCCCTTCATAGCCGTGCGGCAGCATGCAGACGAGGCCGGACATGCGCAGCCATTTGCGTTCGCCCGACGAGATGAACTGGTCGAACAGCACCTGGGCGCCGTTGGCGAAATCGCCGAACTGCGCTTCCCAGATCGCCAGCGCGTTGGGTTCGGCGAGCGAATAGCCGTATTCGAAGCCGAGCACGGCTTCTTCCGACAATAGCGAGTTGATGACCTCGTAATGGCCCTGGTCGCCGCCGAGATGATTGAACGGCGTGTAACGGCTCTCGTCTTCCTGGTCGATCAGCACCGAATGGCGCTGCGAGAAGGTGCCGCGCTCGCTGTCCTGGCCGGACAACCGGACGTGATGGCCTTCCTGCAGCAGCGTGCAGAACGCCAGCCCCTCGCCGGTCGCCCAGTCGATCCCGATACCGCTGTCGATCGCCTTGGCGCGATTCTCCAGAAAACGCTGCACGGTGCGATGGGCCCGAAAACCGTCGGGCACCTTGGTGATCTTGCGGCCGATATCCTTGAGCACCGCGATGTCGACGCCGGTGACGCCGCGGCGCGGGTCTTCCTCGGCATCGGCGGATTTGAAGCCGGCCCATTTGCCGTCGAGCCAGTCGGCCTTGTTCGGCTTGTAGCCGGAGCCGGCCTCGAGTTCGGCATCGAGCCGCGCGCGCCAGTCGGCCTTGGCCTTTTCGACCTCGCCTTCGGTCATCACGCCGTCGGCGATCAGCCGCTTGGAGTAAATCTCGACCGTGCCGGGATGCGTGGCGATCTTCTTGTACATCACCGGCTGGGTGAACATCGGCTCGTCGCCTTCGTTATGGCCATGCCTGCGGTAGCAGAACATGTCGATCACGACGGGCTTGTGGAATTTCTGCCGGAACTCGATCGCGACCTTGGCCGCGAACACCACGGCTTCCGGATCGTCGCCGTTGACGTGGAAGATCGGCGCATCGATCATCTTCGCCACATCGGACGGATACGGAGACGACCGCGAATAGCGCGGATAGGTCGTAAAGCCGATCTGGTTGTTGACGATGAAGTGCAGCGAACCGCCGGTGCGATAGCCCTTGAGATCCGACAGCCCGAAACATTCCGCCACCACGCCCTGGCCCGCGAACGCCGCGTCGCCATGCATCAACAGCGGCAGCACCGAAATGCGCTGGTCCGGCGGATCGCCGTGCTGGTCCTGCTTGGCGCGCACCTTGCCGAGCACCACGGGATCAACGATCTCCAGATGCGACGGGTTGGCGGTCAGCGACAGATGAATCCGGTTGTTGTCGAACTCGCGGTCCGACGAGGCGCCGAGATGGTATTTGACGTCGCCGGAACCTTCGACCGCGTCGGGGTTGGCGGAGCCGCCCTTGAACTCATGAAACAGCGCGCGGTGCGGCTTGGCCATTACCTGGGTCAGCACGTTGAGGCGGCCGCGATGCGGCATGCCGATCACGATTTCCTTGACGCCCAGATTGCCGCCGCGCTTGATGATCTGCTCCAGCGCCGGAATCAGCGACTCCGCGCCGTCGAGGCCGAAACGCTTGGTGCCGGTGAATTTGAGATCGCAGAATTTCTCGAAACCTTCGGCTTCGATCAGCTTGTTGAGGATCGCGCGCCGGCCCTCGCGGGTAAAGCTGATCTCCTTGTCCGGGCCCTCGATGCGTTCCTGGATCCAGCTCTTCTGCGCGGCGTTGGTGATGTGCATGAACTCGACGCCGAGCGTCTGGCAGTAGGTGCGCTCGCAGATCGCAACGATCTCGCGCAAGGTCGCGTATTCGAGGCCGAGCACATGGTCGAGGAAGATCTTGCGTTCGAAATCGCCATCGACAAAACCGTAGGAGCGCGGATCGAGCTCCTCGCGGTCGCGCGCCGGCTCGATGCCGAGCGGATCGAGCTTGGCGTGGAAATGACCGCGCATGCGGTAGGCCCGGATCAGCATCAGCGCACGCACCGAATCGCGCGTCGCCTGATGGACGTCGGCGGCCGATATCTCGGCGCCTTTGGTTTGCGCCTTGGCGGCAAGCTTGGTGCCGACCGCCTTCTCGATCTGCACCCAGTTGCCGTCGAGCGCGGAGGTCAGGTCATCCTTTGGCGCCAACGGCCAGTTGTCGCGGCCCCAGGAGGCGCCTTCAGCGTTTTTGCGGACATCGGCGGGGGCGTCTTTCAGGCTCTTGAAGAATTCCTGCCACTCGGTATCGACCGAACCGGGGTCCTGCTCAAAGCGGGCGTAGAGATCGTCGATGTAGGCGGCATTGGTGCCCTGCAAAAAAGAAGAGAGGGCAAATGCTGCATTTGCGTCCTGGCGAGACATGCTTGCATCCTGGTGATTTCAATTCGCGCATGGAAAACGGCGCTCAGGGCCGGATCCGCGAGGCGGATCGGCGTGATAGGCGCTTTTAACCTATATGGCGCGAATGTTCTTGCCGAAAAGAACCAAGGACTGAATTAGCCCTTCAATTTTTCGACAAGGGTCTTTCCGAGCCGCGCAGGCGACGGCGAGACGGCAATTCCGGCCGATTCCATCGCCGCGGTCTTCGATCCGGCGTCGCCCTTGCCGCCGGAGATGATCGCCCCGGCGTGACCCATGCGGCGGCCCGGAGGGGCGGTGACGCCCGCGATAAAGCCGACCATCGGCTTCTTGCGGCCGCGCTTGGCCTCGTCTTTCAGGAACTGAGCGGCGTCTTCCTCGGCTGAACCGCCGATTTCGCCGATCATCACGATCGAGGTGGTCTTGGGATCGGCCAAAAACATCTCCAGCATGTCGATGAATTCGGTGCCCTTGACCGGGTCGCCGCCGATGCCGACCGCGGTGGTCTGGCCGAGGCCTTCCTGGGTGGTCTGGAACACCGCCTCATAGGTCAGCGTTCCCGAGCGCGAAACGATGCCGACATTGCCGGGCTTGAAGATGTTGGCCGGCATGATGCCGATCTTGCATTCGCCGGCGGTCATCACCCCCGGGCAGTTTGGCCCGATCAGCCGCGACTTCGATCCCGACAGCGCGCGCTTGACCTTGACCATGTCGAGCACCGGAATGCCTTCGGTGATGCAGACGATCAGCGGGATTTCCGCATCGATCGCCTCGCAGATCGCATCGGCCGCGCCCGGCGGCGGCACGTAGATCACGGACGCATCGGCGCCGGTTTTTTCGCGCGCCTCGGAGACGGTGTCGAACACCGGCAGATTGAGATGTTTCGAGCCGCCTTTGCCGGGCGAGGTGCCGCCGACCATCTTGGTGCCATAGGCGATCGCCGCCTCGGAATGAAACGTGCCGTTCTTTCCGGTGAAACCCTGGCAGATGACTTTGGTATTCTTGTCGATCAGGATGGGCATGGGACTGCTTTCAGGAGACGGCCAAAACGGGGGTTAATGGATACGCCGATACACGCCGGTGAGCACGTCGGCCCATCCTTCCGCGTCGGGCGAGAACTGGATTTTCATGCTGTAGCTGTCGGCGTCGAGGACTTCATAGACATGGCGCGCGTTGCCGCGCAGCGAGCCGCGCACCAGGATCAGCGCCTGGCCGCTCCAGCCGCCGGAGGCCGGCGACGGCGGGTAGTAACCGAGCGAATCGTGCCAGAACAATTTGTAGAGCCGGTCTTCGCGGTCGTAAGTGAAGACGCCGTGGGTCGCGAAGCTTTCCTCGCCGTCGCGACTCTGCACCGTATCCTGGATCAGATAGAAGCCGTTGAGATCGAGGCGGGCCGAGACCTTCGATGCCGCGGGACCGCCTGCGGTCCAGCGCGACGGATAGACCATCTCCTCACCGCTCCACTCGCCGGCGAACACCGCGAGCTTGCGATGTTCCTCCAGCGGCACGGGCGCAGCGAGGTGGTCGGCGGCCATCGGCTCAGCCTCCCTTGACGGCCTTGACGATTTTTTGCGCGGCGTCGTCGAGATCGTCGGCCGACAGCACGTTGAGGCCGGACTCGCGGATGATCTTCTTGCCGGCATCGACATTGGTGCCCTCGAGCCGCACCACCAGCGGCACTTTCAGGCCGGCTTCCTTCACCGCGGCGACCACGCCCTCGGCGATGACGTCGCATTTCATGATGCCGCCGAAGATGTTGACCAGGATGCCCTTCACATTGGGATCGGCGGTGATGATCTTGAACGCGGCGGTGACCCGCTCCTTGGTGGCGCTGCCGCCGACATCGAGGAAGTTGGCCGGCGCCATGCCGTAGAGCTTGATGATGTCCATGGTCGCCATCGCGAGGCCGGCGCCGTTGACCATGCAGCCGATATTGCCGTCGAGCGCGACGTAGTTCAGTTCGTATTTCGAGGCTTCGATCTCCTTGGCGTCTTCCTCGGTCTCGTCGCGCAGCGCCAGCACTTCGGGATGGCGGAACAGCGCGTTGTCGTCGAACGACACCTTGGCGTCGAGCACGCGGACCTGGCCCTGTTTGGTCACCACCAGCGGATTGATCTCGAGCATCGCCATGTCCTTGGCGATGAACGCCGCATAGAGTTGCGCGACCAGCTTTTCCGTCTGCTTGGCGAGATCGCCTGATAGTCCCAGCGCCTTTGCGACCTTGCGGCCATGATGGCCCATGATGCCGGTGGCGGGATCGATCGAGAAGCTGACGATCTTTTCCGGGCTGTTATGCGCGACGTCCTCGATGTTGACGCCGCCTTCGGTCGAGACCACGAACGACACTTCGCTGGTTTCGCGGTTGACCAGCATCGACAGATAAAACTCCTTGTCGATGTCGGAGCCGTCCTCGATGTAGAGCCGGTTGACCTGCTTGCCGTGCGGCCCGGTCTGCACCGTGACCAGGGTGGCGCCCAGCATCTGCTTGGCGAATTCGTTGACCTCGGCGACCGATTTGGCGATCCGCACGCCGCCCTTGTCGCCGGCGGAGGCTTCCTTGAACTTGCCCTTGCCGCGGCCGCCGGCGTGGATCTGGCTCTTCACCACCCAGATCGGGCCGGGCAGCGTCTTGGCGGCGACATCGGAATCCGATGCCCGCAGCACCGGCACGCCCTTGGAGATCGGGACGCCAAATTCGTGCAGCAGCGCCTTGGCCTGGTATTCATGGATATTCATCTGGACGCTGCCCTCTTGCGCGGTGAATTCTACCGGTTCACTTCGGATTCGTCTGGTATACTGTATACCATCACAAGTGCAACCTCAAACCGTCAAATCGCGTTGCAATTCATCGGCTTCGGGCTGATCACCCTCGGCCGATCACTTGCCCAGCAAATCGGGCGCGATCTTCTTGCAGGCATCGACCAGGCCCTGCACCGCGCCGACCGACTTGTCGAACGCTTCGCGGTCCTTGCCGGCCAGTTCGATCTCGACAATGCGCTCGACGCCCTTGGCGCCGATCACGGTCGGCACGCCGACATACATGTCCTTTACGCCGTATTCGCCGTTGAGATAGGCCGCGCAGGGCAGCACGCGCTTCTTGTCGCGCAGATAGCTCTCGGCCATCGCGATCGCAGAGGCCGCCGGCGCATAGAACGCCGATCCGGTCTTCAGCAGGTTGACGATTTCGGCGCCGCCATTGCGGGTGCGGTCGACGATCTCGTCGATCCGGGCCTGCGAGGTCCAGCCCATCTTGACCAGATCGGGCAGTGGAATGCCGGCCACCGTCGAATAGCGCACCAGCGGCACCATGGTGTCGCCATGGCCGCCGAGCACGAAGGCGGTGACGTCCTCGACCGAAACGTTGAATTCGTCGGCGAGGAAATAGCGGAAGCGCGAGGAATCCAGCACGCCGGCCATGCCGACTACCTTTTTGTGCGGCATGCCGGAAGCCTTCTGCAGCGCCCACACCATCGCGTCCAGCGGATTGGTGATGCAGATGACGAAGGCGTCGGGGGCGTATTTCTTGATGCCGGCGCCGACCTGTTCCATCACCTTGAGATTGATGCTCAGGAGATCGTCGCGGCTCATGCCGGGCTTGCGCGGCACGCCGGCGGTGACGATGCAGACCTTGGCGCCGTCGAGCGCATCATAGGAATTGGCGCCGGTAAAATTGGCGTCAAAACCGTCGACCGGGGAGGACTGCGCGATATCGAGCGATTTGCCCTGCGGCACGCCCTCCGCAATGTCGAACATCACGACATCGCCGAGCTCTTTCAGGCCGATGAGGTGAGCCAGCGTTCCGCCGATCTGACCGGAGCCAATCAAAGCAATCTTGTCGCGCGCCATGGGAAATCTGTCCTTTGAACAGTCAAGCAGGAGGGTGAAAGGAAGCTCGTTCGCTGTTATCCCTTTCGACTGCTACGTTCAAGTCGGGGCCATGCTCAATTGTCGGTCCTGCCTTGATTTCGATCAGGGTCAGGTCTCCACCAGCCCGGTCGAGGAGCCGGAGGCGGCGGAGTCCTTGTGGCCGTGCGGCAGCGCCAGGTAGGATTCCGAACTCATCTCGATCAGCCGCGACGAGGTACGCTTGAACTCGTTGGCTTCATGGCCCTCGGTCGCGACATAGAGCGAGACCGGGTCGGCCGCGGCCGAGGCCATCAGCTTCACGGCATTGTCATACAGCGTATCGATCAGCGCGATGAAGCGCTTCGCGGCGTTGCGCTCGGGATAGTCCATCACCGGAATGCGGTCGATCAGCAGCGTGTGATAATCATGCGCCAGCCGCAGATAATCCGACGCCGCCAATGGCTTTTCGCAGATATCGGCGAACGAAAACCGCGCGACGCCGTGCGCCGAACAGGGCACCCGCAGCACCCGGCCCT
>Ga0265314_10005053_pt1 | contig 12021 bp, 5 predicted proteins | sample 4126metaG_FD_203106 | JGI IMG/M metagenome (GOLD analysis project Ga0265314, IMG submission 203106) | Rhizosphere microbial communities from Carex aquatilis grown in University of Washington, Seatle, WA, United States - 4-1-26 metaG | ecosystem: Host-associated > Plants > Roots > Rhizosphere >... | reverse complement strand
TTGCTCGGATTGGGCCTCGTGCATGTCGGCACCGACGGCGCCGGCAGCTTGCGCATTCCGGCGGCGTTCACGGGCGTGGTCGGCATCAAGCCGAGCTGCGGCCGCGTGCCCGTCTATCCGGCGGTGCTGCTCGGGGCGCTGTCGCACCATGGACCCATCGCGCGCAGCGTCCCTGACTTGGCGCGCGCGCTGTCGGTCATCGCACAGCCGGACGCGCGCGACATGGCGGCCTGGACCGGCGCGCCGCCGGATTATTCCGCAGCGCTCGACCGCGGCGTGCGCGGTCTGCGTATCGCGTTTTCGGCGCGGCTCGGACAATCGCATGCGCTCGATCCGGAGATCGAAGCGGCGGCACGCCAGGCGGCGCGCGCATTGGAAGAGCAGGGCGCTTTGGTGGAGGAGGCCGATCCGCCGCTCGCGCGCGCGGACGAGATCATCCGCGCGCTGTGGTGGCCGGTGGCGGCGGCGATTGTGGACATGGTGCCGCCGGAGCGGCGACCCGAGATGGATCCGGGTTTCCTCGCCATCGCTGAACGCGGTCGGCAGCTCGGGCTCGGCGCCTATCTCGCGGCCAACACCGCGCGCAACGAATTGCACAACGGCATGCGCCGCTTCCACGAGCGCTACGACCTGCTGCTGACCCCGACCATGCCGTTGACGGCGCTCAAGGTTGGCCGTGAAGGCCCGGAGCATGACAACTTCGGCGACGACTGGGTGAACTGGTCGCCCTACACTTATGCGTTCAACCTGACCGGCCAGCCGGCCGCCTCGGTCCCGTGCGGGCTCGCTTCCGACGGGCTGCCCATGGGCGTGCAGATCGCCGGAGCGCTGGGAGCGGACGCCAGCGTGCTGTGCGCGGCGCGGGCGGTCGAAAAGGTGATACCGCTACGACAACTCGAAAAATAACATAAAACGAGTATGTTAGCCGCAGTAGTTGCTGTTCATGCTTTGCATGAGAAGATTGTCCGAATCCTCTGATGCACGGTAGTGGCGGCTGTTGGTCTTGCCGGACGGTATTTTCGGACCGTCGCGGAACCCCGTCACGACCTCGACACCATTGCGTCGTGAACTCAGTATGCGATGCGCTCGACTGATTTGCAGCGCTGCCGCTCCAGCCGGAGGTCGTCTCCCATGTTCACTGCCATTCGCGTCGGCTTGGTTGCCGCGCTGCTCGCCCTTGCCTTCATCCCGGCGCAGGCCGCCGACAAGGCCTATCAGCGCAAGGAGCTGGATGACGCGGCGATCAAGCTCGAGGCGCAAATCAAGAGCGACGCCGGCGCGGTGAGCAAGCCCGCGGCGCAGCTGCGCCGCGACGCCGACGCGGCCTTCCAGAAGAACGACCTGCGCGCCGGCATGACCGTGCTCGGGCAGCTCGTCAGCGTCGCGCCGGACGACGCCGCGGCCTGGCTCAAGCTTGCGCGGACCGTGCAGCAGATCCGTCCGCGCGACGAGCGCGAGAAGGCATTGCTCGTCGATCGCGCCGCCACCGCCGCCTACATCGCCTATCGCCGCGCCGGCGACCGCAATCTCGAAGCCGACAGTCTCTCGACGCTCGGCCGCACCTTCGCCGACCGCAAGGAGTGGCGTGGCGCGCTCGACACGTTGCGCCTCGCGCTCGATCTGCGCGAGACGGCCGACCTGCGCGGTCAGTACGAACGTCTTCGTCTTGATCACGGCTTCCGCATGCTCGATTATTCCGTCGACTCCGACGCGGTCAGTCCGCGCGCCTGCTTCCAGTTCTCCGAGGAACTGGCCGGCAAGCGCACCGACTTCTCGCCTTTCGTGGCGGTGGCCGGGCAGGACAGACCGGCGATCTCGGCCAACGACAAGCAGCTCTGCGTCGAGGGCCTCAAGCACGGCGAGCGCTATCAGATCACGTTGCGCGCCGGCCTGCCGTCCACCGTGCGCGAGACGTTGGCGAAGTCGGCGGACTTCACCATCTTCGTGCGCGACCGCAAGCCGTCGGTGCGTTTCTCGGGCAAGGCCTATGTGTTGCCGAAGACCGGGCAGAACGGCATCCCGCTGCTCAGCGTCAATACCGATGCCGCCGATATCACGGTCTACCGCGTCGGCGACCGCAATCTGATCGATACCGTGCTCGGCTACGACTTCCAGCGCGGCATGAGCAAGAACGAGGGCGAGCGGCTGGCCGCCGAGCGCGGCGCCAAGGTGTGGAGCGGACAGCTTACGGTCGAGCAGAAGCTCAACGCCGAGATCACCACGGCTTTCCCGGTGAGCGAGGCGCTTAAAGACCTAGGCGCCGGCGTCTACATGATGACGGCCTCGCCGAAAGGCGCGCTCAGTGAGGACTACGAGCAACTCGCCACGCAGTGGTTCATCGTCTCGGACTTAGGGCTGACCGCCTATGGCACGCATGACGGCGTCGATGTGTTCATCCACTCGCTCGCCACCGCGCAGCCGTCGGGTGCGGTCGAGGTGCGGCTGATCGCGCGCAACAACGAAGTGCTGGCGACGCGGCAGACCGACAAGAACGGTTTCATCCATTTCGACGCCGGGCTGGCGCGCGGCGAGGGCGGGCAGAGCCCGGCGGCGATTATCGCCAGCGCCAGCGGCGACTACGCCTTCCTCAGCCTGAAGTCGCCTGCCTTCGACCTGTCCGACCGCGGCGTCGCGGGACGGCAAGTGCCTGACGGCCTCGATGCCTTCGTCTACACGGAACGCGGCGTCTATCGCACCGGCGAGACTGTGCACCTGACCGCCTTGGTGCGCGATGCGCGTGGCAGTGCGGCGCAGCCGGCGCCGGTGACGCTCGTCATCGAGCGGCCCGACGGTGTCGAATATCGCCGTACCGTGATCAACGACCAGGGACTAGGTGGCCGCAGTTGGGATGTGCCGATCGTCGCGACCGCGCAGACCGGGACATACCGTGCGCGCGCCTATACCGATCCCAAGCGCCCGCCGATCGGTGAGGCGACCTTCATGGTCGAGGACTACGTGCCCGACCGCGTTGAGTTCGACCTTGCCTCGCCGGCGAAATCGATCGCGCCGAACACGCCGGCGCAAGTGAGCGTCGACGGCCATTTCCTCTACGGCGCGCCGGCTTCCAATCTCGAATTGCAGGGTGACGTGACGATCAACGCGGCCAAGGAGCGTGCCGGTTTTGCCGGCTACGCCTTCGGCCAGGTCGACGACGAGGTCACGGCCGTGCGCCAGGACCTCGACGATCTGCCCAGCACCGACGGCGCCGGTAAGGCGACGTTCGCCGTCAAGCTCGACAAGGTGCCGTCGACCTCGCGTCCCTTGGAGGCGCAGATCACCGTGAGCATGGCGGAGTCGGGCGGCCGCGCGGTGGAGCGCCATCTCACGCTGCCGGTGACGCCGGATGCGGCGATGATCGGCGTGAAGCCCGCCTTTTCCGGCCGCTCGCTCGCCGACGGCGCCAATGCCGATTTCGACGTCGTCATGGTGTCGCCCGACGGCAAGCTGACGGCCAAGAGCGGTCTCAAATACGAGCTGCTGAAAGTCGAGACCAGTTACCAGTGGTACCGGCAGAACGGCTCCTGGGAGTTCGAGCCGATCAAACGGACGCAGCGCATCGCCGACGGCACGGTCGATGCGACCGCCGACAAACCGGCGCGCCTGTCGCTGCCGGTGAAGTGGGGCCGCTATCGCCTGGAAGTGTCCGAGCCGAACGGCGCGCTCACCTCGCTGTCGTTCGACGCCGGCTTCTATGCCGAGTCGAGCGCCGATACGCCCGACCTCCTGGAGATCGCGCTCGACAAGCCGGACTATACCTCCGGCGACACCATGAACGTCGCGGTGACGGCGACCTCCGCCGGCCGCCTGACGCTCAACGTGTTCACCGACCGCCTGGTCGCCACGCAGTCGCAGGACGTGAAGGCCGGCACCAACCCGATCAAGCTCGCGGTCGGCAAAGACTGGGGCACCGGCGCTTATCTGGTCGCCACGCTGCGCCGGCCGCTCGACGCGCCGGCCAAGCGCATGCCCGGCCGCGCCATCGGCGTGCAGTGGTTCTCCATCGACCGCGGCGCGCACACGCTGGCGCTCGACATGAAACTGCCGCAGACGCTGCGGCCGAACTCGGCGCTCAACGTGCCGATCAAGCTTGTGGGTCTCGCCGCTGGCGAAGAGGCGCGGGTCGTCGTTGCCGCCGTCGATGTCGGCATTCTCAACCTCACCAATTACAAGCCGCCGGCGCCGGACGACTACTACCTCGGCCAGCGCCGCCTGACCGCCGACGTGCGCGACCTCTACGGCCAGCTCATCGACGGCATGCAGGGCGTGCGCGGCGCCATCCGCTCCGGCGGCGACATCGCCGGCGCCGAGCTTTCCGGCTCGCCGCCGACGCAGGCGCCGCTGGCGCTCTATTCCGGCATCATACGCGTCGGACCCGACGGCACGGCGCAAGTGAGCTTCGACATTCCGGCCTTCGCCGGCAGCGTGCGCGTCATGGCGGTGGCCTGGAGCAAGGATAAAGTCGGCAAGGCCTCCGGCGATGTCATCGTGCGCGATCCGGTCGTGCTCGCCGCCACGCTTCCCCGTTTCTTGCGCACCGGCGACCGTGGCTCGGTGCAGCTTGAGCTCGACAACGTCGAAGGCGCGGCCGGCGATTACGCCATCAGCGCCGTCGTCGATGGTACAACCGTCAAGCTCGACGGCGACAAGCCGCAGACGCTCAAGCTCGCCGCCAAGCAGCGCGACCGCGTGTCGCTGCCGGTTTCGGCGCAAGGGGCGGGCGCCAGTACCTTCACCGTCAAAGTGAGCGGGCCGAACAGCTTCGCGCTCGAGCGCAGCTATCCGCTCGATGTGCGGCCGGCAACGCAGATCCTCGCGCGCCGCACCGTGCGATCGCTCGCCAAAGGCGAGACGCTGACGCTGTCGAAGGACCTGTTCGCCGATTTCGTGCCGGGCACCGGCCGCGTCGCTTTGTCGGTCGCGGTCTCCGCCTCGCTCGATGCGGCGACACTTTTGAACGCGCTCGACCGCTATCCGTTCGGCTGCTCGGAGCAGATCACCAGCCGCGCGGTGGCGATGCTTTATATCAACGAGCTGGCGACGCAGGCGCGGCTTGCGCCCGACGGCGATATCGATCAGCGCCTCAAGGATGCCATCGCGCGCCTGTTGGCGCGGCAGGGCGCCAACGGCTCGTTCGGTCTCTGGTCGGTCGGCGGCGACGATGCCTGGCTCGACGCCTACGTCACCGACTTCCTCACGCGCGCCAAGGAGCGCGGCTTCGAGGTGCCGCAGGTGGCCTTCACGCTCGCCATCGACCGCTTGCGCAACTATGTCGGCACGTCGCCCGATCCGGGCAAGGACGGCGGCCGCGAGCTCGCCTATGCGCTTTACGTGCTGGCGCGCAACCAGGCCGCGCCCATCGGCGACCTGCGTTACTTCGCCGACGTGAAGCTCAATGAGTTCGCCACGCCCATCGCCAAGGCGCAGATCGCGGCGGCGCTCGGCATGCTCGGCGATAAGGGCCGCGCCGACCAGGTCTATCTCGCGGCGCTCGACGCCGTCAGTCCGCAGCCCAAGCTCGAACTGGGCCGCACCGACTACGGCTCGGCGCTGCGCGATTCCGCGGCGCTGGTGACGCTCGCCTCGGAAGGGCGCGCGACGCAGAAGACCATCGACGACGCCGTGCTGCGCATCGACGCGGCGCGCGCGCTGTCGACGCGCACCTCGACGCAGGAAGACGCCTGGCTCGTTCTGGCGGCGCGTGCGCTCGCCAAGCAGACCAACGCCATCTCGCTTGGCGTCGGCACCGAGACGAAGCAGGGCGCGCTCTATCGCACGCTGCGCGCCGGCGATCTCGACGCGCCGCTGCCGGTGAGCAACCGCGGCGAAGGCAGCGTGCAGACGGTGGTCACGGTGAGCGGCTCGCCGCTGACGCCGGAGCCGGCCGCCGAGAGCGGCTTCAAGATCGAGCGCAGTTTCTACACGCTCGCCGGCGATGCCGCCGATGCGTCCAAGGCCAAGCAGAACCAGCGCTTCGTCGTCGTGCTGAAGGTGACCGAGCCGCAGCCGCAGTTCGGCCGCGTCATTGTTGCGGATTATCTGCCGGCCGGCTTTGAGATCGACAATCCGGCGCTGGTGTCGTCGGGCGAGACCAGTGCGCTGCCCTGGATCGAGGACGGCGCCGAGCCGGTGAGCAGCGAATTCCGCGACGACCGGTTCGTCGCGGCCTTCGAGCGCAACAAGGAGTCCTCGCCGGTATTCACGGTGGCTTATGTGGTGCGCGCGGTGTCGCCCGGCCGCTACGTGCTGCCGCAAGCGATCGTCGAGGATATGTACCGGCCGGACCGCTTCGGCCGCACGGGCACGGGTGCCATCGCGATCACGGCGGCGAAATGACGCGCGCGCGGCGCATAGGCTTAAGCTTCGGCGGCGCGGTCGCGGCGACCGCGCTTGCCGTCGCCGCTTGCGTGTGGAGCCTCGGGCCGCCGCCGCTCGGCAAGAATATCGAAGTCTCCAACATCGTCGTCGACCGCGACGGCAGACTGTTGCGTGCCTACGCCACGCCGGACGGGCGCTGGCGCTTACCGGCGACCGAGCAGGACGTCGATCCGCGCTTTCTCGATCTGCTCTTTGCCTATGAGGACAAGCGCTTCCGCAAGCATCACGGCATCGATCCGCTGGCGATGGGGCGCGCCGGCCTGCAGTTCGCGCGCAACGGCCGCGTCGTCTCGGGCGGCTCGACCATCACCATGCAGGTCGCGCGCCTGTTGGAGCCGCGCGAGCATCGCACCATGGCGGCCAAGCTCCGCCAAGTGACGCGCGCGGCGGAACTGGAATATCTGCTGAGCAAGAGCGACATCCTCGCGCTCTATCTCACGCTCGCGCCCTATGGCGGCAATCTCGAAGGTATCCGCGCCGCCTCGCTCTCGTATTTCGGCAAGGAGCCGAAGCGGCTGACGCTCGGCGAAGCCGCGCTGCTGGTGGCGTTGCCGCAGTCGCCGGAATGGCGAAGGCCCGACCGCCATCCGGATGCCGCGCGTGCCGCGCGTGACCGCGTGCTCGACCGTGCGGAGGCCGCCGGCGCGGTGCCGCATGACGAAGTCGCGCGCGCCAAGTTCGAACCGGTGCCGATGGCGCGCAAGCAGTTGCCGATGCTGGCGCCGCATTCCGCCGATCATGTGGTCGTCACCGAGCCCGACCGCCGCGTGCACCGCCTCACCATCGACGCGTCGTTGCAGAAGACGTTGCAGGATCTGGCACGCGAACGCGCGCGGGCCTTAGGCCCGGATATTTCCGTGGCGATCCTCGCGGTCGACAATGCGTCGGGTGAGGTGAGGGCGCGCGTCGCCTCGGCGGATTACTTCGACGCGCGCCGCGCCGGCCAGGTCGACATGACTTTAGCCGTGCGTTCGCCCGGCTCGACCTTGAAGCCGTTCATCTACGGCATGGGCTTCGAGGATGGCCTGCTGCATCCGGAGACGCTGATCGACGACCGCCCGGCGCGGTACGGCAACTACACGCCGGAGAATTTCGACCAGACCTTCCAGGGTACGGTGACGGTGCGGCGCGCATTGCAACTGTCGCTCAACGTGCCGGCCATCGCGGTGCTCGGCCGCGTCGGCGTCAGCCGCCTGAGCGCACGGCTGACGCAAAGCGGCGCCGCGCTGGTGCTGCCGAAAGGCGAGGCGCCCGGCCTCGCCATGGGGCTCGGCGGCGTCGGCGTGCGGCTCAACGATCTGGTGATGCTCTACAGCGGTTTGGCGCGGCAAGGCGTTGCCTCGCCGCTGATCGAACGCGTGGGTGTCGAAACGTCCGCCGGACAGCGGCTGCTCGATCCGGTTGCCGCCTGGTACGTCGGCAACATCCTGATCGGCGCGCCGCCGCCGGAAAACGCGCCGCACGGGCGCCTCGCGTTCAAGACCGGCACGTCCTACGGCTTCCGCGACGCCTGGGCGGTCGGCTTCGACGGCCGCATGACGGTCGGCGTCTGGGTCGGCCGGCCGGATGGCGCGCCGGTGCCGGGGCTGGTCGGGCGATCCGCCGCCGCGCCGATTTTGTTCGATGCATTCGCGCGCTCCGGGTTGACGCCGATGCCGCTGCCGCGCGCGCCCAAGGGCGCGCTGCTCGCGGCCTCCGCCAAGCTGCCGCCGCCGCTGCAGCACTTCGGGCCGGACGCCGCGCCCGGCGCTCCGGCGCAGCCGCCGCGCATCATGTACCCGCCGGACGGCGCGCGCATCGAGCTGGCCGGGCAGGGCGCCGAGCCGGTCGCGCTCAAGATCGCCGGCGGCAGCGCGCCTTTGACGATCATGGTGAACGGCGTGCCCCTTGCGTCGGATGGCGGCCGCCGCACGCTTTTCTTCCAGCCGGACGGGCCCGGTTTCGTCCGCCTCACCGTGATGGACGCGCGCGGCGCCGCCGACAGCGTCATGGTGCGCGTGCAATAGACCGGCGCAGGTGGTAGACGGGGCCGATTATCACGCGCTGGGAACTGGGCTAGTGCGCCGAACCCGAAGTTCGCGCGCACAATGCGGCAAACTCGGTCGCGAACTTCGGGTTCAAAAGGCGCACTAGCATCATATACTTGCTAGTGTCCTTTTGATTCCGAAGTTCGCTTCAGAATGCGCTGCAAGGTATAGCGAACTTCGGAATCGGGACACTAGCCGTTAACCTTTTGCCGATGAGCACGACGACCGACGACGCGACGCCCGCGATCGCCCCGAGGCGAGGCCTTGCGGCTGCGCTCGATTACGGCGCGGCTTCGCACCGGCGCGCGCTCGTGGTGCTGGTCGCCTTCGCGCTGCTGGCGTTCCTGCCCGGCTTCTTCCAGATCCCACCGGTCGACCGCGACGAGGCGCGCTTCGCGCAGGCGACCAAGCAGATGCTCGAGCGCGGCGAATACATCGACATCCGCTTCCAGGACGAGGTCCGCTACAAGAAGCCGGTCGGCATCTACTGGCTGCAGGCGGCGGCGGTGAAAGCGGGCGAGGCGCTCGGCGTGCCGGAGGCGCGCACCACCATCTGGCTCTACCGGCTGCCCTCGCTGATCGGCGCGACCGGCGGCGTGCTGCTCACCTACTGGGCCGCGCTCGCCTTCGTGACGCGCCGCACGGCGCTGGTCGCCGCGCTGATGATGGCGAGCTCGGTGCTGCTCGGCGTCGAGGCGCGTCTGGCCAAGACCGACGCCATGCTGCTGCTCACCTCGGTCGCGGCCATGGGCGCGCTGGCGCGCATCTACCTCGCGGCGCGGCGCACGCCTGAGGTCAAGCAAGGTTGGATGCAGCCGGCGATTTTGTGGACAGCAATTGCCGGCGGCGTGCTGCTCAAGGGTCCGCTCATCCTGATGTTTGTCGGCTTCACCGCGGTGACGCTGTCGATCGTCGACCGTTCGGCACGCTGGCTGAAGCAGCTGCGGCCGCTGCCGGGCATCCTCTGGATGCTGGTGCTGGTGTTGCCCTGGTTCCTCGCCATCGTGCTCAAGTCGGGTGACAGCTTTTTCGTGAAGGCCATCGGCGAGGACATGCTGGCGAAAGTCGGTAGCGGGCAGGAGGCACATGGCGCGCCGCCCGGCTTCTACTTCGCGCTGTTCTGGCTCACCTTCTGGCCCGGCTCGATCCTCGCCGGTCTTGCCGCGCCGATGATCTGGCGCGCGCGCCGCGAGCCAGGTGCGCAATTCCTGCTCGCCTGGCTGATCCCGTCCTGGATCGTGTTCGAGGCGGTGATGACCAAGCTGCCGCATTACGTGCTGCCGCTCTATCCGGCCATCGCCATCCTGATCGCCGGCATCCTGGAGAAGGGTGGCCTTTACCAGGGGCGCTGGCTGACGCGCGGCACCATCGGCTGGTTCCTGTTTCCCGCCGGCATCGCGATCGCCGTGGTGGTCATCTTCATTCTGGTCGGGCATGAGCCCGGCATTGTCGCCTGGCCGTTCGCCGCCGCCGCCGCGATCTTCGGCCTGTTCGCCTGGTGGCTCTATGACGCCGACGGGCCTGAGCGTTCATTGTTGCGCGGCATGGTCGCGCAGGTCTTCGTCGGGCTCGCGGTCTATGCGGTGACCTTTCCGTCGCTGCCGCAGCTCTTCCCCAGCGCGCTGGTGGCCGAGGAGGTGCGTGCGAGCGGCTGCCGCGACGCGCACGTCGCCTCGACCTTCGCCTACCAGGAACCGAGTCTCGTCTTCCAGGTCGGCACCGACACGCGCTTCACCGACGGCGTCGGCGCCGCCGAATTCCTCCGCTCGGGCGATTGCCATTTCGCGCTGATCGATCCACGCAACGAGCGCAGCTTCGCGCAGCGCGCCGATGCGCTCGGCTTGCGCTACACCCGCGTGCAGCGCGTCGACGGCTACAACATCAGCATCGGCAAGCCGGTGAGCCTGACGATCTACCGCGCGGTCGGCGCGCCATGACGACGATGAACGGCATGCTCCCGCAGCAGACGACGGCCGCGCCGCTGCGCCGCGCCGCCCGCAATCTCTATGGCTCGCTGAAAATTCTGCTGCGTCCGACGCGGCGTCACGCCAAAGCCTGGCCGCTGCCGTGGCAACGGCTCGCCATCGCCGCCGCGGTTTCCCTCGCGATTTTTATCTTCGGCATGCTGTTCGTCGACGCCGCGGCCATCCGCGGCGTATCGCATGTGCCGCGCTGGCTCATCGACTTCTTCGATGCCATCACCGACTACGGCAAGTCCGGCTGGTTCCTCTGGCCGCTCGGCATCCTGTTTCTTGCGCTCGCCGCGTTGCCGAATGGGCTGACGCGCATCTCGCAGCGCATGCTGGCGGCGGCGATGGTGCGCATCGGCTTCCTGTTCTGGGCCATCGCGCTGCCCGGCATCTTCACCAACATCGTGAAGCATATCTTCGGGCGCGCGCGCCCCGGCGTCGGCGGCAGCATCGACCCGACGCTGTTTGCGCCGTTCAGTTGGCCGGCCGTCTACGCCAGCCTGCCGTCGGGCCATGCCACCACGGCGCTCTCGGTGCTGGTCGCCTTCGGCACGTTGTTCCCGCGCGCCCGTACCGCGCTGCTGATCTATGCCGGGCTCATCTTGCTGAGCCGCGTCGCCGTGACCGCGCATTATCCGACCGACGTGCTGACCGGCGCGCTGGTCGGCGCCGTCGGTGCCATGATGGTGCGGCGGTATTTCGCGCTGCGCGGCCTGGTCTTTTCCATTCGCGCCGACGGTACGATCCGGCAATTCCCCGGTCCCTCGCGCAAGCGGCTCAAGGCGGTTGCCCGCGAGCTGTTGGCTGAATAAGAAGCCGGCGAAAGGGCCACGAACCTGATGAGCACAATGAACGAACCTGCCGTCTCGGTCGTCGTGCCGGTGCGCAACGAAGCCGGCAATATCGCTCCGCTCGCCGCCGAGATCGCCAAGGCGCTCGGCGGGCAGTGGCCGTTCGAGGTCGTCTACGTCAACGACGGCTCGACCGACGGCACCGCGGCCGAGCTCAAGCGGCTGATGGCGGTGCACCCCTGGCTGCGCCAGGTGCATCACAAGCAATCCTGCGGCCAGTCGTCGGCGGTGCGCAGCGGCGTCGCCGCGGCGCGCGGGCAGCTGGTCGTCACCATCGACGGCGACGGGCAGAACGATCCGGCCTTCATCCCGGCCATGCTGCGCGCGCTCGAAGCCGGACGGCCGCGCGTCGGCCTCATCGCCGGCCAGCGCAAGGGCCGCAAGGCGAGCGGCTTCAAGAAACTGCAGTCGCGCATCGCCAACGGCGTGCGCGGCTTCGTACTGCGCGACGGCACGCGCGACACCGGCTGCGGCCTCAAGGCGTTGCCGCGCGATGTGTTCCTGCGGCTGCCCTATTTCGACGGGCTGCACCGCTTCCTGCCGGCGCTGGTGCGGCGCGAGGGCTACGAGATCGGCTATGTCGACGTGGTCGACCGGCCGCGCGGCGCCGGCGTCTCCAACTACGGCATGTGGGACCGGCTCTGGGTCGGCATCCTCGACCTTGCCGGAGTTTGGTGGCTGATCCGCCGCAAGAAACGCGTTCCGGAAATCGTAGAGGATTAGCGCGTGATCCCGAAAAGTGGGAACCGGTTTTCGGACAAGATCACGCGCCAATAAGGAAGGTCTTATGCTTATCGA
>Ga0265314_10005052_pt1 | contig 12022 bp, 16 predicted proteins | sample 4126metaG_FD_203106 | JGI IMG/M metagenome (GOLD analysis project Ga0265314, IMG submission 203106) | Rhizosphere microbial communities from Carex aquatilis grown in University of Washington, Seatle, WA, United States - 4-1-26 metaG | ecosystem: Host-associated > Plants > Roots > Rhizosphere >... | reverse complement strand
GCCGAACCGCTTCACGCTTGAACTCTTCTGCGTGCTTCTTTCGCTTCCGTTTGCCGTTCGCTTCCATGAACTATCCCCGAGGATACCCTCCTCGCCGGGTGTCCTGAAAATCCGGGGAAGCTCAAAGCTATCGTTTACTCGTCGACGTACGACAGGGTGCTCTGGTCGCACTTTCGGAAGATTTGAACAACAGGCACGCTCGATGACGCGCGCACTCGACACCGGGTTGTCCGTCCACTTTTGGACCACCCCGCGTTCAAGACACAAATGCGCGCTTTCCCGCGCGCGCTCCACGCGCCGGGTCTTTACCCCGTCGTGATCGATACGCTCCTACGCTGCTATAGCGTGGTCGCGCACAGTGACTAATGCGCGCTTCAAAAGTAACAATCCAACGCGCCCTGTTAAAAGAGCGCGAAGGGGACGCGCGGAAGCACCAGTTCTCCACAGGCCGGAGAAGGACAAGAAACTATCATGGCCAGATTCCGGGGACAGAGGCTCATCTTTGATCGGATCTTTCGCGGGCCATCGCCGCCCGTGAACCCGCCTCTTTGAGGAGTAGGGCCTCGAATCCGCGCTTGCGGTGAGCCATGTTGCTTGACAGGCCGAGCGCTAGATCGGTACGTTCGCGGGTGCGCTCAGGCCGGCGCGCTAGGGAGCGGGCCGCGCACTGCTGCGCTAGAAGGGACACCTATGTCATCCATTTCGGGGACGAACGCCCGCCGACTCGGAGGCTTTGGGCTTGCGGGGCTTTTCGCGTTTTTGCTGAGCGCACCGGCGGGAGCAACGGTCACGACGCGGCTGCGAGTGATCCAGGACGGTACGCTCTGGGACGTCAACCCGGATACCGGCAGCTACAACCGCTTGAGTAGCGTCGGGGCGTGGACAGGAGCTACGTCCATGGCCTGGGCGGAGCCGCCCGACGGCGCGTGCTCGGATCCGTACGCTTACATCATTCAAGACAGCGCGCTCTACCACGTCTGCCTCGCGAGCGGTTCGTACACCCACGTGGCCGGCAGGTCCTGGGGTGGCCCAACGGCGATGACCAAGGGATGGGACTCCGGGGGCGTATACATCGTTCAGGGTTCGTACCTCTGGAACGGAGCACCACCCTGCTGCGCCATCAGCGGGCCGGACTGGCCGGGAACGACCGCAATCGCGAACGATGCGTTTACGAACTTGTTCCTCATCGGGGGTAATCACCTCTGGCGGCTGACCACGAACGCCCCGGAGGGGTACACGGATCTCGGCGGAGGCTGGAACGGCTCGCTGACCCCGATGACCATTCACTCCGGGAGCTTAAGCCAAGATGATACTCGCGTTTACATCGTCCAAAATAGCCGCCTCTGGCGCGTGACGCGCACTGGCGTCGCCACGCCACTGGGCGGCGCCGTCTGGGCCGGGGCCACCTCCATTGCGATTCGGGACCAAGCCAGCTCCCTATACATCATTCAAGACAGCCGGCTCTTCACCGTAGACCTTTCGAACGACAGCGGCACCTACCACCAGCTCGGCAGCGCCGTTTGGACCGGCGCGACCCTGATGGTCGTCACTGAAACGGTCAGCTGAAAGAGGCCACGGGGGCACCCTGACGAGGTGTGCCCCACTGCGCCTCGACAGTCGAGGTCGCGGCGCTTTCTACAGCTTGATCGAGAGTGCAAAGCTCGCTGGCGTGGGCCCGCACACGTAGCTGCGCGTCGCTACGCTACGCGGCGTTGACGTCGTGCTTCGCGTCATCCAAAGCGCCATGCGCCCACCAATTTTCTTGGAGGCAACCCCACGCTCGTACCAAGGTCTCGACGTCGGCCATAACCTGCTTGCGGTCCGCCTAACCTACCAGGTTTCAGCTGCGTTGACCGAGAGGCAGCGAGGGCAGTGTCTGCTGCAAACCGGAGTCGGGCGGCGGCCGTTTCGGCTTATCTGGAAGCGTCGGGCACTGGTGCGGCGGGAGCGGGCGCGAGGTCGTCGACAGTCATCAGAACCTCCGCGTGGTGATGTCCGCTGAATGCAGCGAACAGCCCTCCCGTTGCCCGAACGCTCTTACCGACCAGATCGCGATAGATGCGGTAGCCGTCGCTACCCTCGAAGACAAGCTGGATCCGACGGACGCCCGAACGGGCGCTGTGATCGATATCACCGGAGAGATTGACACTCGCTTCGAGGCAAATGGGCTGCCCCAGTCTTAGAAGCCAGCAGGTCTCCTCGGCGTCACCCTTCGCGACACTTTCGTAGTTGGGTGGTCCGGGGAAAGTCGCACGCTCGATGATCCCAGAAAGCACGACGGTTGCGGGCTCCCGCGCGAGGCACGCGCCGGGCCCTCGAGCTCGGGCCTCGGGCCCCGGAGCTCCTGGAGCGCGCGCCTCGGTGGAGGCAGCGTCACTGGCGGTTGGGGTCGCTGGGCCTGTGGACGACGGAACCGGGCTTGGCGGGCGACCAAGCGCGCCGGTGACAGTTACCGAGGGCGAGGTGGGTCTGTCTGATTCGGCGGGCGAGGCTCGTCCGGCGCTCCGGCACCCCACACACATCCCGATGACCAAGAGAAAGGCCCTGCTAGCCACATTCGTTCGTCCACCCAACGTACCAGGTTTCAGCTGCGCCGGCCGAGCGGACGCGAGTCCGGCGTCTGCTGCAAACCGGAGTTAGGCGGCGCCTGCTACGGCCCTTACTGATGAACTGCGGCCCGATGAGTGTTGATGAGGGCTTAGTCGTCACGAGCAGCCCACGGTCGCCAGGCGGTGCGACTCGGCCGGAAGGCAGGAGGCGGACAGCCTCAACGACCGGCTATGCGAAGGGTTCGCGCCACGAGATCTTCAAGCTCGAGGAAGAGGCGCTCATAAAGCCGGCTTGAGTGCTGCTGCATTGCCTTTCGCGAATACCTTCCTATCGGAACGGAACCCTCAACTCGGATTCCGGTTGGTTCGTGGACGAGAAACATAGTCAAGTTTCGGACGTCGAGGGCGCGAGACTGGCGAACCTTCGAGCGGCGACTCGAAGTCGCGCCGGTCGTGCCATGGCGAACCTCTGACTTGTCGAGATGCCAGCCAATCGATCTCGCCATTTGACCGGGACTGGTTGCTTCATGCAACCAGTCGTCCAGTCACCGTATCACGTTTTAGCGCGTGGTGTGTGCGCGAACGACTGTGCTGCTGCCAGTTGAGGCATGGTCTTGGGGTTCAAGAGGAGTCACTCGGCACGGGGTAGCCGAGCTCACCAAGTCGTCGCAAAAGAGTATCGGGGGCGAATGTCCAAAATAAGAGAAACCCCGGCGCGGTGGCGCTGTTGTGCTCGAACCGAACGCCTGTACTCCATAGACCGCGCTGCTTATGGATGAGTCGTACCTCGCCGCGCTTCAGCACGAAGCGCCGCCAAGCGAGCGGAAACAGAACTCGGATTTCGACCTGTGTTGGGAATGCACTCAGGCGCGCGAACGGCCAGCTGGCGTTGATTGTCCCGATCTCACCTTTACCCCACCAGAGACCGCCCCATTCGCGATACAGCCGTGGCATCCGCGTCCGTTTAACGTACCAGGTTTCAGCTGCGCCGGCCGAGCGAATGCGAGACCGGCGTCTGCTGCAAACCGGAGTTGGGAGGCGTTGGGCGGTTCGCAGCCGAGCCCGTAGGCGAGCATCAGCTACTTGCGATCGTACACGTCACGAAAAAGCAGCATGTCCAGGAGGTGGCGTTCATTGTTCCTGGGGAACCCGCACGCTGACGAAAAAGTCGCCGCATCCCGGTAGGTCCCGAATAGACGGTCCCAAAGCGGCAAGTCGGAGAAGTTGTACCGGTGCACGTCAACCTGATGGTGGACCGAGTGAAGTTCAGGCGTCTGGATGAAGAGCTTGAGCCACCGAGGGCTCCTGAAATTCGCGTGATAGAAATATTCCCCGGTGGCTGCGAAGCAGTTGTTCCAGAAGGCCCCCGTCAGCGAAGCACCCAGTAGCGGGTATAGAACCAACGCCGACAACAGGGAGTCCGAAATGACCTCCACCGGGTGCTTGTAGAAGGAAGTGGCGACCTCGATACGCGCTGGCGAATGATGAACCTGGTGAAAGACTCGCCAAAATCCCCGTGCGTGCCGGACACGGTGCCACCAGTAGAAGAAGAAGGTTCCCACCAGCCAACCGCTGAAGCCTTCGAGCGCCGGGGAGTCCCACGCCGCAAGGTGCAGCAGAGAGGCTCCATTGAATACGGAACGCCAAACCCGATTCAGCGCAAGTGTGAGGAGCAGCTGAACGAGATTTAGCGCCAGCGCACGGCGATACCAGCCCTCCACCCGTGGGAGTCTGCGCCCAGGTGCGATTCGTTCGACGCCGAGGAAGAAGGCCGTCGACGCAATCGTCAGGACCGTGGGGAGGGAGAGTCTGATCAACACGGCGCGTTCGTCGACCTCTCCGTCCGCCCAACGTACCAGGTTTCAGCTGCGCCGGCCGAGCGAACGCGAGGGCGGCGTCCGCCGCAAACCGGAGTTGGGCGGCGCCACGTCGCACCTCGGCGTCCCCGAACGAAGAAGCCAGCCGTCGTCCCGCTTACTCATGGGGCTGGCGATGTGCACCGAGACTTCGCCGCTAGGTCATCCGAACGACGACCGTGCCCGCAATGAAGTCGTGAAGGGCGCGCCTCTTTCGATTGAAGAGCAATACGAACAGCTCTCCCCAAAACCAGACAGCCACCACCGTGGTCGCTGCATGGCCCCAGGTGGGGTTCGCGGCCCTGACCAGCTGGGCTTGTTGCGTCCAGTTGCGGCTCCACTTCGACTCGGGAACGTGGAGCAAGGCAACAACGTGCGCTGCGGTTGAGATGACGCCAAGCGCAATGCTCACGGAGTCGCGGAGCAACGCCTCACGCCAGCTGATCGGGGCACCGGAGACACGCACGATCCTGATGCGCGCGGCCATTTTGCCAAGAGTTTGGCCCCAGCATGCATTCATCACGACCGTATAACTGGCGCCTACGATGAAGGCAGGAATCGCGGCCCAAATCGATGCGCTTCTCGGCAGGAAGCCTGGCCATCCGAGCACAATGAGCGGGAAGTTAACGATCGTATCAACAAGGTTGGCACGCAACCGCAGCCAGAAGCCCGCGTACCGCATCATCGTTCCTTCACCCATCACCAAGCGTTACCCCTGCACGATCTCCGTCCGCCTAACGTATCAGGTTTTCAGCTGCGCCGGCCGAACATCAGCGAGGACGGCGTCTGCTGCAAACCGGAGTTGGGCGGCGATCACGTTGGAGGACGAAGAGCGGGCCAAAATTCGGCCTGGTGTTCATCATGCATCGTCAGCATGTAGGCGTCTTGCCTTGAGTAGAACCCACGTAGACCACACAGACTGGCCAGCGCCTGACATGTGAGACAGAGCCCGCGCAGCATCTTACGCAATGCGCCGAGCACATCGCCCTGCTGCGCCGATTCAACTGGAGTCAGTGAGACGCTCAGCTCGAAAGGGCCACTGTTAGATGAAGAGGTGGTAGCAATGAGGCGGCAGTTCTTATGAACGAGTTGATCTCGCAGTCCTCGATCGCCGCTGTCGCGGGCACGAAGGATCGAAAACCAATCCCAACTCGATGCGAGAATGCTTGAGAGGTCGTGCTTATCGACGAGTAGTGCAGCGGGCTTAGCGTCCGAGACCCGCTGGATCAACGTCGGAAGGGTCTCCGGGCGATTATGTTTCCATTCGCGAAATAGAACGGGCACCAGGTGAAAGGCGAGTAGGTCGAGAAAGACGCGAAGTTCAAGTACCGCAGCTTTGACGCAAAAGAGCGCTAGTTCCTCCCAATGGTTCATCGCATAGACGTCGGCGGGGTCAGCTTCCGGGGCCAATCGTCTAATTTCCGAGGCGCTACGGGCGGTCTGTCCGAGGGCCATCAGAATGTTGACCAAACTCGACCGAAGCGGCTCAGCTGAAGGCGGCCCCGTGACGAGGCGAACATCAGCATCGACACCCCAGGGCTCGCGGTCGCCAGGGTGTACGTACACGCGGCTCTCGGTCAGGGGGCTGTTGGGCTTCCCCAAAGGGAGGTCGTCCGGAAGGCCCTTGCTCCCTCGGTAAGCCCAAGGATTCGCCACGAGTGGGAGGAGCGGAAGCCAAAGCACGCGGCGCCCCTGCGTGTTGGCCGCCCAACCGTGCGCGGGGTAGCCATTGCTGTCGTCTGAATCGGCGAAATCACGCGCAACCAACAAGTTGAGTAGCGGGACCATGAGAAGCAGTCTTTCGTCCGCCCAACGTACCAGGTTTCAGCTGCGCCAGCCGAGCGAACGCGAGGGCGGCGTCTGCTGCAAACCGGAGTTGGGCGGCGACGCAGCAGATCGCAACTTGGGACGCGAGTGGCGCTGAGTTTCCGAAGCGCCCTTAGCGTCGTGCTACGGGCGGCATCGATGGCGACCGCACAGGGCTGCCGCATTGCTCGCAAAACTTGGCGAGGGGACCGACCGGATGTCCTTGCATGCATTTGCGCCCCCCGTCCACGTACGGAATGCGGGTGCTCGAGTAGAGGGCGGACATGGCCGCCGAATAGAAGGCCATCCAATGCCCAGAAAAGCCACGAAGAGTTGCGGCATCCACGGGTCCCGAATGCTTCGCGCCCGCACCTCCGGTTGTGATGAGGAAGTACGCGAAGTTCATCATGGCATAAGCAAAGAAGCCATAGGTGAGGGCCCTCATCCAAGCAGGACACCCGCGCAGGGCCGCTTTCCAGAGGTCCTTCCGCTTGAAGTCTCCCGTGTGTCGCTGGACAACGATAGCCGTTGGAAGCCACACCACGAAGATTCCTGCGTGCAAGGCAAACGCGTAACCCCCGAGCAGTGGAATGCCGGCAAGGGATGCCACATGCACGGCTAGCGACGATACCAGGCCGATGCCTGCGACGGCTGACAGTGCCAGTAAAGCCGCGTTCAAGCCGATCCCTTCGTCCGCCCAACGTACCAGGTTTCAGCTGCGTGGGCGGAGCGAAGCGACGGCCCACGGCTGCTGCAAACCGGAGTTAGCCAGCCCCGCCGAAACGGCGCAGAACACTCTCGAAAGCCCGACGCCCGTGCGTCATCGCCCACTCCCGCGCTTGTGACACCTCCAGTTCCAACGCAGCCAACGACTCCGGCGCCCACAGGGCGCGCTGCGGCCCCACCGGAAGGGCGTCCGTCTCCGAATCGATCGCGATGAAGCAATCGAAGTCTGGGTCGTCCTTCGGAACGTCAAGCAAACGCCGGAGCGCGTTGAGTTCGCGAGACGCAAGAATCGGATCGTCGCCCTCGGTGAGAACGTGGCGAGCGATCGCGACGGCTTTCCGACGGGCTTCCGAGGTCGCCGAGGTACGCGGGGCGGGAGCAGAGCCGCCCGCCAGTAGGTGGACGATCTCCTCGAGCCATGCTCGGAGGGTCAAACCTTCGGGTCGAGGGTCATAGTCCCAAAGAAGCTCAGGTCCGAACAAGAAGCGCTCCAGCTCGGCCTCGGTGGAGCGCTCGAGCAGAGCCGTCATTTCGCTTTGCGTTCTTCTAACGACGTCGAACGGCTCCGAACTTCGGTAACGACGCACGATAGACTCCCAGTCCGGATCGTCGAGTAGGGAGTCCTGGTGGAAGTACGCCGCGAAGAGATGAGAAACGTGGCCAGTGTCAGCGCTCATGACTCGGCCTGGCTAACGTACCAGGTTTCAGCTGCGCCGGCCGAGCGGAAGCGAGGACGGCGTCTGCTGCAAACCGGAGTTAGACCCGAACGCGCGGCGTGTCGCTTTTGCCCTGCGCTCCGCGCCTGTTGACGTAACGTACATCTAGATGTACATTTAATCGCGTGGCAAAAACCTACAGCATTGCCAGCGCTCGCGCCAAGCTCTCCGACATCGTTGATGAGGTCGAAGCCGGCTCGGAGGTCGAGCTCACACGACGCGGCAAGAAGGTTGCCATCGTGATGTCGGCTGCAAGGTACGCTCGCCTCCGCGGAGAACGCGTGGCGTTCATGACCGCCTATGAGACCTTTCGTGCCGGGAATGACCTTGCCGAAGCGGGATTGGATCCTTCCTTTGCACGCGGTCTACGTCAGCGAGACGTCGCTCGACCGGTGAAGCTTTGACCCGGTTCCTGCTCGACACGAGCATCGTCTCGGCGGCAATGTGGAAAACGCCCGACGCAGGGGTCCTCGAGAAGCTCGAAGAGCACGGCGGCGAGTGTGCGATCAGCGCCAACGTCTGGCACGAGCTTCGCTACGGCATCGCAAGGCTTCCTCGGGGCAAGCGACGCGAAGTCCTGGAGACTTTCCTGCGCGACGTGGTCCACCCGACTCTGCCGATTCTTCCCTACGACGAGCGCGCGGCCGAGTGGCTCGCTATTGAGCGAGTGCGCCTGGAAAAGTCTGGCAAGCACACAGCTGTTGTGGACGGCCAAATCGCGGCCGTAGCCGCCACCAACGGCATCCCAGTAGTCACGGCCAACGTCGCCGACTTCGCCTTCTTCAAGGGCCTGTCAGTTCACAACTGGATGTCGGAAGCTCATTGAGTCAGCCTAACGTACCAGGTTTCAGCTGCGCCGGCCGAGCGAACGCGAGGGCGGCGTCTGCTGCAAACCGTTGTTGGGCGGCGTGATGCGTCAGGTTTCGCGCCCGCCTTCCAAGTAGGTGAGGTCGGACGCTCTGGGGTCAACCGCGACGCAGGCGGCTACGAGGCTTGGCCGAACGCGGCTCTGATCGGATTACCGGGCGGCGCCAGCTCGTTCAGCGCAACGGCGAGGGGCCGGCTGCTGAGATAGTCGAGCGGAATCGACAGGTCGACGCGCCGACGTCCCCGCGAGACACGGAGATAACTGGAGCCAAAAAGGATTCGCGATCGAGCTGACGTGACCTCCTCCCAGCGAAACTTCCAGACCTGATGCAGCGTGAGGCCCACCTCCGTTACGACGATCGTGGCGCAGCGGATGATGATCCAGGCAACCACCAAAGGCAGGCATCCCAGGGGCAAGACGAGCACGCTCCGAACACCCAAGGAAATGCCAAGGGGTTCGACAGGCAAGGCCCAGAGCTCAGCTGGCATCTTGAAGAGAAGCCAGATCTGGCTTGCAAGGTGAAGGAACGTGGACACCCCGCCGATCGCCCACATGGCACGACGCCAGCGAACAGGGGGCCTGAAGATCTCTCGATGACTACGATCCGGCATGCAGGAACACGCGACCAAGGCGAACGTTGAGAATTCCCCTCCGTCCGCGCAAGGTACCAGGTTTCAGCTGCGCCAGCCGAGCGAACGCGAGACCGGCGTCTGCTGCAAACCGGAGTTGGGCGGCGGGCGCTAGCGACGGGCCCAGTATTTTGGACGGCGACGGTAGTGAGCGACGGCTATGATCTCGAGCTCATCGTCTGAGACCTCGCGGTACACGATCGCATATGGAAACCGACCCAATAGGACGCGCCGCGAGCCTTTGACGAGCCGCCAGCGCTCGGGCGCGCCGAGGAGTTCGGCAATGGCGAACTACACTCAGGAACTCGAGGCCCAGTCCGTCGCGACGTTCTTCATACCACCGGGCAGCCTCATCGAGCTCGACCTCAGCAGCGGGATGAAATCGGAAACGGCTAGCGCGCACGCAGTCGCTGCTCGACTCGGGAAAGGACTTCCTCGCCCGGGACCGGCTTCACCCGTCCGGAGTCGACATCATCAACACGCCTCCGGATCTCGTCTTCCCACTCTTCCCCGAGGTCGAATCCGTCGAGGCTTGCGGCGATAGCTTCGACAAGCTCAGCGCGCTCACGCGGGGCAAGCTCAAGGGCAGCCTGGAGGACTTGGCTCGGCTCGCGCATCACGTTGGAGCTTAGCAGAAAGGACGAGCCCCGTGCTGCCCTCGGACCGAGTCCGCGAGAATTTCGCTGCTGCGAATCAGCGTCGGCTGCGCGAACGACGTCCTTGTCGTCGGCCCTTCGCCGCGAGCGCGCAGCAACCTTGATCTCATGGGTGTACGCCCAGTGGGTCATGTTGGAGTGACCACGTCGCCCGCCGCTACCACCTTCGCTACGGATCTTCTTCAGGCCCATGGCGCTCTCTCCGTCCGCCCAACGTACCAGGTTTCAGCTGCGCCGGCCGAGCGGAAGCGAGGACGGCGTCTGCTGCAAACCGGAGTTAGCCAGCGTCTGGGAGCAAGATCTTGGCAAGGTCCGTAACGACCACCGCGGCGTAGTCCTCGTCCTTGATTGAGAACTCGCCGACACCGTCCTGCACGTCGATGTTCAAGAAGACTTCGCCTTCGCCATCGGCGAGGAACAGCTTCATCGCAGTCCAGTGTCCGGACGGAACGGACGAGAAGATTCCGCCGATCTCGCCCGCAGACACCCGAGACTGATTGGTCCCAAGGATTGCGAGCGAGGCAGAAAGTTGCTCCGAGGCCCTAGGCTTCGGCAGCTCGCCGACGAAACCGAGCCGCCCAGCCACGACCCTAAGAAATTCAGTGCAATCAGCAGTCGGCCTCCGGAGAAGGAGTGCGTGGGCCATGGCGAAGGGCGCCCCGCTTGAGGGTTTGCCGACAGCGATCTGCAATTCGAACCGGCATGCGCGACGACTCGCGTAAGCACTAGCGAGATAACGTGCAGCCCCATCCTCTCGCGGGCCGAGATCGCTCAACAGGAACATACCCGGCTCGAGTGGAATCGTGCGCTGAACACCTTCACGTCCAGACGCCGCCGTGGCGATGGATGGCGCCAGTGGACTGGCATCGGAGGTGCCCCCCGCCGTGGGCGCCACGGGAGGCGCGTCAGCAGCCGCCCGCGAGCAGGCGCAACCAAGGATCCCCACGATGCCCAAGCTCAATCGCCCCGCCATCGGCGTCCGTCTGGCTAACGTACCAGGTTTCAGCTGCGCCGGCCGAGCGAACGCGAGGGCGGCGTCTGCTGCAAACCGGAGTTGGGCGGCGGCGCCCGATGCGATGACTATCGCACGCTTCTTTCTGCGTTGCCGCGCCCGTCAAGCCACCGGCGGACGATCGCATGCGGGTCGGGCGACGCGACGTTCTCGACAGCCTGGCAGGCCACGTCATCGTATCCGAAGTCGACAAGGTGTTCTGCGAGCGACACGAGGGCGATCTCGCGGTGGTCCTTCAAGAGCGCGGCGGCGTCTTGCAGTTTGCCCTCGCGGGCAAGCTCTCGCATCCGGAATCCAGGAAGGCTCGATGCGAGCTGCTCCAGTTGCTGCGCGGTAAGTGGCTGCAGCTCGGAAACGGGAGCGCCCTGCCGGGCTAGACAGAAGGTCACCAAGGATGGCAAATCCTCCAGGCGTCGCCCTTCGCCTCCGGTGCTGAAGCGCGAACCGAGCGACGTCAGCGAAACCCAATGCTGCCTGGCAGCGCTCACGAATCGGAGCTGTTGGTCCGCCCGGCGCACGAGTTCATAGCGCTGGGAGTCAAGGATGCCGGCAAAGGCCCATGTCAACGTGAGGGCCTCATCCGCGCTCCGCAAATACACGGACCAGTTGGAGTCTCCCAGTTCCGCGGAGCCGGACAACACGGTCCACAAGAGGTCCGCATGGAATTGCGGGCTCGACGGACTGATCAGAGACCACCGCCGATCCAGCACGACGAGCCCCGGCGCGCCCGCAGCATCGACCCAATCGTTTCCCGCCACGTCCACGAGTCGTTCGCCGCGCCGCAGCCGGCGAGCCGCTGCCACGCACGCTCTTCGAACATCAGCGTACGTACCGTACTGCCAGGCAGGAACCCTCACTGCGCTCGACCGGGCCTGGAGCCCGCCTCCAATCTCAAACCGTCCGCCTAACGTACCAGGTTTCAGCTGCGCCGGCCGAGCGCACGCGAGGGCGGCGTCTGCTGCAAACCGGAGTTAGCCGGCGTCGTCCTCGGCGTCGCCTCTGAAGTAGACGTCGTACATACACTCAAGTCCGAGCATGGCGAGCCGATGCATTTGATGAACGGAAAGCATGGGGCCACTGAGCTTCCCCGGATTTTCAGGACACCCGGCGAGGAGGGTATCCTCGGGGATAGTTCATGGAAGCGAACGGCAAACGGAAGCGAAAGAAGCACGCAGAAGAGTTCAAGCGTGAAGCGGTTCGGCTG
>Ga0265314_10005048_pt1 | contig 12031 bp, 11 predicted proteins | sample 4126metaG_FD_203106 | JGI IMG/M metagenome (GOLD analysis project Ga0265314, IMG submission 203106) | Rhizosphere microbial communities from Carex aquatilis grown in University of Washington, Seatle, WA, United States - 4-1-26 metaG | ecosystem: Host-associated > Plants > Roots > Rhizosphere >... | reverse complement strand
GTTGTTGAGACGGAGATAAACGGAAAGCTGGCCGCGGTGGTGGATTACATGGTTCATCACGAAGGTGCGGACTACGGCGATCTTGGGCATGGTCATCAAAGTTTGGTCGCCATTTTTGAGCGACCAACTCTTCATGAACGTTTCGTCGCTGGCGCCGGCGATTGCGGCGCGGGCTCCGGCTACGCTTTTGTCGAAGGCGGCTAGCAGTTCGGCGTTTGAAGCCGCTTCGAAGGGTTTATAGCCGCCGGCTAGATCGAGCGAATCCATCGTGATGCCGCTGGTGGCCCAGTTGGGCATCTCGGCGATGTGCGAGGCCAGGCGGCCCATGCTCATCGATTTCTCGTGCGGCTTGTAGCCGAACTTGTCGTTGGGAACGCGCTCAATCACCTTGCGGGCTGTCGCCATTTCGTGATCGAATTCGGGTAATAATGCGTCTTTGATCGCCATTACATGCCGCCCCTGTCGTCGGCGGATGGTCCATAGATCGAGGGCACGGGCGTGTTCGTCAGGCGCAGATACACGGACAGTTGGCCGCGATGATGGATCAGGTGGTTCATCATGAAGCTGCGCAGGACGGCGGCTTTGGGCATGCTCAGGAGAGTCTTGCCATCGTTTTGCAGGGACCAGGGCTTCATGAACTCCTCATTGCTGAGGCCGGCAATGGCGGTGCGGGCTTCACTGGTGACTTTGTCGAAGGCGTCGAGGAGCTGTTGGCGGTTGGCCGCCTCGATCGCTTTGTAATCGCCTTTAGCGAAATCCATGGTGTCGGATTTGGCAATGGAGGTGGCGAACATGGGCATCTCCGCCACGTGGCAGGCGAGGCGGCCCATCTTCATGGATTTTTCGTGAGGGGTCCAGTCCCATTGGTTTTCGGGGACGCGCTCGAGCACTTTGCGCGTGGTGCTGACTTCGTGATCAAACTCGGGGAGAAGTGTATCGCTGATTTTCATACCGGACCATTGTACCTTGCGGGGCTGCGGTAAAATAGTCACAACAACCGTGGAGAATATCGGGCGCTATCGGATTATCGGCGAGTTGGGCCGCGGCGCCATGGGCGTGGTGTATAAAGCCCAAGATCCGGCGATCGGGCGCATGATCGCCGTGAAGACCATCCGCCTGGGCGACCTCACTGACGAAAACGAGCGTGAACGAATGCGCGAGCGCCTGTTCCGCGAGGCACAATCGGCCGGTATCTTGTCGCATCCGGGCATCGTGACCATTTACGACATCGCCGAAGAGGGCGGGCTGGCGTACATCTTCATGGAGCTGGTGAATGGGCCGCCGCTCGACAAAATGCTGCGGGCGCAGCAGACGCCGGATAAAGAAACGCTGCTCAGCATTCTGCGGCAGGTGGCGGCGGCGCTAGATTACGCGCATAAGAAGGGGATCGTTCATCGCGACATCAAGCCCGCCAACATCATGGTGCACGAGGACGGCACCGCGAAGGTCACGGACTTCGGCGTGGCGAAAATCGTTTCGCAGCAGATGACGCAAGCGGGGACCATCATGGGCACGCCCAGCTATATGTCGCCGGAGCAGGTGCAGGGCGGAAATATTTCGGGGCGCGCGGATCAGTTTTCGCTGGCGGTGATCGCGTATGAAGTGCTGACGGGCGAGAAGCCGTTCGTCGCGGATTACCTACCGACATTGTTGTTCAAGATTGTGCGCGAGGAGCCGGCGCCGCCGCAGCGGGTCAATGGGACCTTATCGGCGGATGTCGAGACGGTGATGAAGAGAGCGCTCTCGAAAAATGCGGCGGACCGTTACGATACCTGCGTGGATTTCGTGAACGCGCTGGCGGTGGCGTGCAATGCCTGCGGGAATTGGGTTCCGCTGCCGCGCGGAGTCAGCCACAATATGCCGACGGCGGGTTCGGGTGATGGCATGAGCGGCACACTGGCTGCGACTGTCGCGGAGAATTTGGCGGAGACGATTGCGGCTCCTCGTACGTTGACGCCAGTGCCGCCTATGGCGGAAAAGCGTCCGCTGCCGCCGACGGAAGACATGCGTTTGCCGAAGTTTGAGCCGGCGCCGGTTCGTCAGGCTGCGGCCGAGACTCTGCCTGCCATTCCTCCGGCTGCCGTACCGGTGAAGGAGGAGGCGCCGCCGCCCGCCAAGGCTGGGAACGGAACGCGCAATATCATCATTGGAGTGTTGGCGGCGGGGTTGATTGGCGTGGCGATTTTTCTGTTGTGGCCGAAAGCGCAACCGGCCGCTCCGGTAACGCCGCTGGTGGTGGATTCCGCGGGTCCCGCTGCGGCCGCGCCAGATCCGGCTCCTGCACAGCCGGTTGTGCAACAGCCTGTAGGGGCTCCCGTGGCGGCGAAGCCTGCTGCACCCAAAGCGCCCCCGGGGCCGACGGAGGCTTCCTTCGAACTGACGACTACACCGGCGGGCGCGGAGGCGGTGTTCGACGGGAACGCGGGGTTGAAATGTACGACTCCTTGCAACTTAAACCTGGCGATGGGGCGGCATACGCTGCTGCTGAAGAATGCCGGGTATCGCGAGGCGCAGCGGGTGTTCACGCTGCCAAGCGATCCCGGGCTTATCGTGAACCTGGAAGCGACTGTTGGCACGTTGAGCCTGGTGACGAATCCACCGGGACTCACGGTGATCATCGACGGCCAGGAGCAGAGCCGCAAGACGCCGGCGAATTTCCCGCTGGCGGTGGGCGAGCATCGCGTGCAGGTGCTGCGCGGATCTGAGAAGCAGGAGTTTACGGCGCAGATTCGCGACAACGTGGTTAGCCAGAAGAACATCGACTGGGGCCAGTAGGCCGCGGACCCATGGTAGTATGCGCGCTTATTTAGGGTGGGCCGCCCGTCTGCGCAAGGATCGGGTTAACCTAGAAAGAGAGCCATGGACCTGACGGTGCATATTCCGGATGAGGTTGTACCTGCGTTGAAGGCTAAGGCCAGCGGTCTGCCGCTCGAGACTTTCGCTGAACAGGTGTTGCTGGAGTGGATTCAAAGCGCCGCTGCGGATGGGCCGCGCCTGGAGCCCAGGCCGTTCGAGAATCTTTCCGACCTCCTCTTGAATTCTCCGTTTGCCGGCGCCAACCTCGACCTGACGCGGTCCAAAGACCAGCCGCGCTCGGTTGATCTTGGATGATGAGTGGTTTCTTGATCGATACCAATGTTCTTTCGGAATACAACCGGACGGGAGGCCCTGACCCCGGTGTCAGACTCTGGCTGGAGACCACGGACCGCCGAACGCAGCATGTGAGCATCATCACGCTTGCGGAGATTCAGAAGGGCATCGAGCTGCTTGACCAGGGTAAGCGGCGCGCGCAACTCGAACAATGGCTCACGCAAGACCTGGAAGCCTGGTTCTCCGGCCGCGTACTTCCAGTGGATCGTCAAGTGGCCATGCGCTGGGCGTCGCTTGTCGCCCAGGGATCAAGAACGGGGCGTCCTTTACCCACCGTTGACTCATTGATCGCTGCGACCGCGTTGGTCCATGGTCTGACCATTGTTACTCGGAACACGAAAGACTTTGCGGGGATCGGAGCGTCCACCATTAATCCCTGGGATGCCACCTCGTAAATCCCTCTTGCAACACCCGATCCCCTTTGACGCTTTGGGAAAGTGGTTTCACAGAGGTTCCTTTGAGACACGTGACAAAATGGCGAGGTTTGTCCTTACAGCAACTGAGCCAGACTTTGGGATAATCGGAGCGAATGATGGGTATGGCCGAGAACCGAGCGGGCCAGGACGGAAGGGCGGCAAAATCAGATTGGTATTTCCACGGCTCCGCAGGCTCATCCAAGAGCGACATCTGGCGATGGTGGCGAGAGCGGCGTTTCCGGTATAATCGCGATCTGTTTTTTGTGGGCGTCGGAACGTGGTTGCTCGTTTTGCTTGCAGGCTCAGCTGCCGTCAAGCCCGGCGTTGACTTTGAAGAACCAATAATGATGATTATTGGGCCGCTGTTCTACGCGATATTTGCCAATCTAGCCTTCACCGCTGGGCCGATCCTCGACACGATTGTCTACCGGGGCGCTCCGCGCAAGCGCCTGCTGAAAGTTGGCTATTTCTTCTCGATTGTGCTGACGGCGTTGCCGGGCGCCTGGGCTCTTGTTGCATGGCTTTGGACGGTGGCGACTGGCACGAAGCTCGACTGACCCTACTCGTGGACTGAGGTATCGAGGAATGCCCGCAGGCGGTGGCTACGCGAGGGGTGGCGCAGCTTGCGCAGCGCCTTGGCTTCGATCTGGCGGATGCGTTCGCGGGTTACGGCGAAATGCTGGCCCACTTCTTCGAGTGTGTGCTCGCTGCCATCCTGCAAGCCGAAGCGCATTTTCACGATTTTCTCTTCGCGCGGGCTGAGGGTCTTGAGAACTTCCGCGGTCTGCTCGCGCAGGTTCAGGTTGATGACGGCTTCGGACGGTGAGACGACGCGGCGGTCAATGATGAAGTCACCCAGGTGCGACTCTTCTTCTTCGCCCACGGGAGTTTCGAGTGAAATTGGTTCCTGAGCGATACGCAATACTTTGCGTACTTTGCCGACTGGCAGGTCCATCTTAAGGGCCAGTTCTTCGGTGGTGGGCTCGCGTCCGAGATCCTGCTGCAACTGGCGCTGCATGCGCACTAGTTTGTTGATGGTTTCGATCATGTGCACCGGGATGCGAATGGTGCGGGCCTGATCGGCGATGGCGCGGGTGATGGCTTGGCGCACCCACCAGGTGGCGTATGTGGAAAACTTGTAGCCGCGCAGATAATCGAATTTGTCGACGGCCTTCATCAGTCCGATGTTGCCTTCTTGAATGAGGTCGAGGAACTGGAGGCCGCGGTTGGTATAGCGTTTGGCGATCGAGACTACTAAGCGCAGGTTGGCTTCGATCAATTGCTTTTTGGCGATCTCGGCTTCCTGCTCACCGCGCTCGACGATTTGCAGGGTGCGGCGCAGCTCGGTGGCGGTGGCGCCGGATTCTTCTTCGAGCTGCTGAATGCGCTGGCTGAGCTGTTTGAGTTCCTTGCGGAGAACGGTGGAGGCACCGTTGGCGCCATTCGCGGGCGTTTCGAGTTTGCGCTGCAGGCGCGCGATTTCGCGCTCGATGGGGCGCAGCTGTTCGACGACGTTGCGCAGGTTGCCGCCCAGGGCGCGCCGCGTACCAGAGGTAAATTGAATGCCGCGAATCAGACGCGAGATCACCACCATGGTGCGCGCCAGGCTCATGCGCAGCGTGCGGTGCATCTTGGGCTTCATGCTGCGCGAGATGGCTTGCAGCTTCTGGCGGAATTGCTGGGCCTTGCGGTAGTTTTTGTCGATTTCAGCGATGACGGCGAGCAGTTCTTCGGCGCGTTCGGGAAGGACTTCGTCGGCGACCACCAGATCCGGCATGATCAGCACGTCGCGGATCACGGTGGGGTCTTCGCGCAGCATTTCCGGCATAGCCAGAATTTCGCGGATCACCAGAGCGGAACGGGAGATGGCTTTGCGTACGGCGGCCTGGCCGCGCTCAATGCGCTTGGCGAGTTCAATTTCGCCTTCGCGCGTGAGCAGCGGCACCGATCCCATTTCGCGCAGGTACATGCGCACCGGATCGTTGGTCTTGTCGTTGAGTTCTTGTACGAGATCGAGTTCGCCGGGCTCTTCGGCTTCTTCAACTTTCTTGTCGAACTCGGCTTTGGGTTCTTCGAGGATCTCGACGCCGGCGGTGTCGAGCTCAGTGAGCAGGTCGTCGAGTTCGCGGCCACCGGGGTAGTCCTCAGCGAGCAGATCGTTGACTTCGTCATACAGCACGTAGCCCTTCTGCTTGCCCGCGCTCATGAGCTGCTTCATCCGTCCGAATTTTTCGCTGCCTGCCACGCTTACTTAAACCCCATCACTCGCGAATCCGACTGCATGAACTCACGTCACGCGGTAGCCACCAGTGTACAACACCGTCCCACCGCATCCTTTGTACTCTTCGCTCACCCATCACGCTTGACTTCTTCTTCCAAGCGTTGTAACTCGGCGGTCCAGTGAAGCGCTTCCTCAGACCGTCCTTCACGTCCCGCGGTCTTCACGCGAGTGCGTAATTCGTCTAACTGGCTGCGCTGGAAATTGGCTTCTAACCGCCGCAGACAGGCGTCAGCTTGAGCCAAACACTCGTTGTCATCTCCTATCTCATCGGCTGCGGCAATGTCGTGCAGTAGGGTGCGTCCGGCGTCACTCAGGCGGGCATCGAGGGCGGCAAAATTGACTGGGCCGGCCTCGGCCATTTGCCTTAGCGTGTCGAGGACTTCGCGAGTGACAAAGCCGGTGGTCATGGCTACCGGGAGGCGCGGCAGAATCTGCTGGCGGGTCTCTTCGCTCGATAGCAGCGTATTCAATAAGATCCGTTCGAGCGCTGGGATCTGGACTACGGCTCGCTTGGGCTGGGGGGCGGCGACTTGGCCGGGGGCGTGGCGTTCGGTCGCGGCCTTCTTGAATTGTTCCAGAACCAAGCCGGGTTCGACACCTAGGTAGCCGGCGAGATCGCTGGCTACGGCGGCGCGTTCAAGCTTATCGGAAATCTTTTGCACGGCGGGCAGTAGAAATTTGAAGGCATCCATGCGGCCATCGGCGCCGCGCATGTCGAATTTGCCGCGGGCGCGGTCAGCGAGCCAGTGGAAGTAGCTGCTGGCACCGTTGAGTTGTCCGAGATAGGCGTCGGCGCCAAACTGTTTCACATATTCATAAGGATCGAGCTTGGCATGCGTGGCGTCGCCCGCGCCGCCACCAAAGGCGAGCACCTTCACGTGCAGACCTTCGTCGAGCAGAAGCTGAATGGCGCGCTCGGCGGCGTTGGCTCCGGCATCGTCGGGATCGAAATTGACGACTACAGTATCGGCGTGACGGTGCACGGCGCGGACTTGCGTATTGGTTAAAGCGGTACCGCAACTGGCCACTACTTCTTTTACTCCCGCCGCATAGACCCCTATGACGTCCATGTAGCCTTCGACCAGCACGGCGCGGTTGGATTTCCGCATGGCATCGCGCGCGTGATGGAGGTTATACAAGGTGGATGTCTTGCGATAGATGGGCGTTTCGGGAGAATTCAAATATTTCGGCTGATCGTCGGGGCGCATGGCGCGGGCGCCGAATGCGATTACTTTGCCGGATTCGTTGTGGATGGGGAACATCAGGCGGCCGCGAAAGGCATCGAAGTGGCCCGTGCCTTCATTGCGGCGACGTACTAGCCCCGAGGCTTCCATTTGTTCCGGGGAAAACCGCTCCTCTTGTAGTCTCCGCGTTAACGCTTGGCCTTGCGGATCAGAATAGCCTAGCTCAAAGGTTTCAATGAGCTCGGCGCTGACGCCGCGCTGGTCGAGATAAGCGCGGGCTTCGCCGCCTTGCGGTCCGTGGAGTGCCGCTCGATACATTTTGAGCGCGATGGCGTGCATTTCGTGGAGAGCGCCGCGCAGCTTTGAATCAGCATCGGAATACTCGGGACGCTGCGGCATGGGGATGCCGTGACGCTCGGAGAGCAGCTTCAGAGTTTCAGGAAAAGTGAGGCCGTCGACTTCCATGACGAACTTGAGGACGTCGCCCCCGGCGCCGCAGCCGAAGCATTTGTAAAACTGACGGGATTGGTTGACGTTGAAGGATGGAGTTTTTTCCTGATGGAACGGACACAGGCCCAAGTAGCGGCCGGTGGCGCCAACGCGGCGCAGGCGCACATACTCGCCGACCACCTTGACGATGTCGATGGAAGATTTTAATTGTTCGACAAAGTCCATTACAGATTTCCAGGGTAGCGCTTTCGGATGTGGCTAAGAAAAAACATATTCATGCTAAAATGTTCCTGTGATTGCGGCCGCCACGCAGCGTAGTTCGCTCGATCAAGTGGAAGAATTCCGCGAACGCACGGCTCGCAAGTTGCGCGATTTGCGCTGTCCGGTGCACGGGCAGACTCCGCGGCTGCGCTTCCAAGGTTCGACACTGCGCGATATCACTATTCGCATGAGCGGCTGCTGCGATACGCTGCTGGGCCTGGCCAATCAAAAAATCGCCGATCGCGCCTGAACTACGCGGTGTACTCGACCACCAGCGCGGTGATGTCGTCGCGAACGATGCCGCCTTCGGTAAATTGATTCACGGCTTCAAGCAGCGCGGCGTGCAATCCAATGGCATCGAGCGTGGCGTTTTCGCGCAGGCATTTGCGAAGGCGCTCGGTATCGAAGAACGCGCCGTCGGCGCCTTCGGCTTCGGTGAGGCCGTCGCTGTAGATTACTAATTTGTCGCCGGAAGTCATTTGGCGCTGCAGCATTTGGAAGGGTGCTTCCTCCAGCATGCCTACGGGCATCGAAGTGGTGTTGAGAGTTTGCAGGCGGCCGTCGCGGCTCACTAGGAACGGAGCGCAATGGCCGGCGTTGCTGTAGCTCAGCAGGCCCGACGCTTCGAGAATGCAGTAGAACACGGTCGCGTATTTTTCGCCGCGCGTGCGCTGCAACAGGAATTCGTTGAGGCGGGCCATGCGCGGGGCGATGTGCTCGGGGTCGCCCGAGGCCATCAGGAAGGTGCCTTGCAGCAGGCTGGCGAGCAGCGCGGAACCTACTCCTTTGCCGGAAACATCGGCGACCACTGCTGTCCAAGATGTCGCCGAATTCTGGCGCACGTCGAAATAATCGCCGCCCACTTGCGTCGAAGGCGAGCTGGAGCCGGCGGCGCGGAACCATCCGGTTTGCGGCATGGATGACGGCTGCAGGCCTTGTTGAATTTCCCGGGCGAGGCGCAGTTCGTCTTCCATGCGGATCTTGCCGCGCTCTTCTTCGATGAGGCGGGCGTTCTCGAGAATGGTGGAGGCTTCGATCGCCAGTGTTTGCAGCAGCTCGCGGTTGCCGGAGGAGAGATCGGCTGGGGTCACGCGCGAGTCCATGTAGATCAGGCCAACGGTGTCTTCCATGGCGCTGACGGCGCGGGTGTCGTCGGGGGCGCCGCTGCGCAGACGGATAAGCGGCAGGCACACGACGCTGCGCAGCTCGAGTTGCGCCACCGTCATCTCCGGGCGCACGCCCTGCTCTTCGAAAGGATCGAAGGTCATCGAGAGTAAATCGCGGCGCGAAGCCAGGGCGCGGCGAATCAGATGGCGGGGGACGCGCAATTCTTCGGCTTCGAGTTCACGGCCGGTGTTGTCGCGGGCGACGGTGACATCGAGGTCGGCATTCTTGTCGCCTTCGGGGCGCAGCAGCAGGAAGCCACGCTCACAACTGGTGACGGCGAGAGCCGCGTCGACCACGGCTGTCAGCACTTCTTTGGTGGAAAGCGAATTCTGCAGGGCGCGCGCTACTTCGACCAGCGAACGCAGCTTGACCAGATTGTCGGTGCTGCGATCTTCGGCGACGGCGCGTGACGTGGATCCAAACTGTTCGAGCAGGCGCTGGATATCGTGCTTTTCAACGGAGAACGTGAGCTGGTAGGAATCCTTCACGCCGAATTCGATGCGATCGGAATCGCGCAGCACATGGCGCGCGACTTGCTTGCCGTTGACCCAGGTTCCGTGACGGCTGCTCAGGTCCTCGACGACGTAGTTGCCGTTTTCGAAAACAATGCGGCTGTGATTTCGCGAGGTGCGGTTATCGCGCAGCACCAGGCTGTTGCCGGACTGGCGGCCGATGGTGAAGGGCATGGCATCCAGCGGTACGCGGCTGCGCTGGCCGGAGGGCGCGAGGACTAGCAAAACTGCGGCGGGACGGTCAGCCATTACCCAGCTTGCTCGGCGCGCGTCTTTTCGGCCGAATCCTGCGCGAGCTGCGACTGGCAATCGGGACAATAGCCGCCCATTTCGGTGCGCGCGGTCACGATTTTAAAGCCCAGGCTGTTTTCCATTTGCCGGCGCATTTTTTGCAGCGGCTCGCCGAAAAATTCTTCGATCTTGCCGCAGCGCAGGCAAATCAGATGCGCATGCTCCTGCTTGAGGCGGCTCTCATAATAATGTTGGTCGCCTTCGAAGTGCAGCAGATCCAGCTCATCGATCAGGCCGCCGAGTTTCAAAAGCTTAAGCGTGCGATAGACGGTGACGCGATTCAGCTTGGGGTCTTTCTCTTTCGCCAACTGGTACAGCGCTTCGGCGTTGAGGTGTTTTCCGGAGCGGTCCAGCAGGTCAAGCAGGATGCGGCGCTGGCGCGTGAGCCGCACTCCGCGTTCTCGAAGCGAGTTCTGTATACCAGCCGCGGGCATCACTACTTTGAGGGTAGCAAATCGCGAGTCACAGGAGACTGCAAAGTTGTATGTAGCGAGCGCCATGGAGGTTGCGAATTTCGCGGGGGTGGATTTGTTGCAGACGGCGATTACAATCGGGCGGTATGACGAAACGCTTTCGACTGTATTGGCTGAAAGAATCCGGATGCGAGTTGGGGACTCCGGTGGACGCGGATGAGCTGGACGCAGTTATCCGCGGGTGTGTGCTCGAATTGGCTGGGGACGATGGTGGGCCCCTGACCCTGCATCTTCCGTTTCTGGATAGCAGGGAATCGCGGAGGCGGGCGGAGTCCCTACGCAGCGTGGTGTTGGAGCGCGAGGGCGACACGATTCGCAGCGTTCCGCCGAATCCGGCGGCTGCTCTACGCGACCGCGCGGCGATGTTGGTGGCTACGCATCCGGCATGGATGAACGCGCCGGACGAGCTGCAGCCGCACTATTTTCAAACCTGGCAAGTGGTGTCGCAGGCGCTACAGAAGGCGCTGCGCACATGGATTCCGGAGACGTATTTTCACGATGCGGAACGTTATGAAGACCGCGACGCGGCGTTTCCGCTGCTGGTGTATGCGGCCAGCCGTCCCTGCCGGGGGCGTCCGCGCACGGAGTTCACTTACGACGTGGTGGATGAGGAGACGCTGCCCACGGCGTTCCATCTGATTGGATCGTCGCTGCAGGGGGTGCTGGGGAAAGTGGAGCAGCGGCTGCATGAGTGTGGGCGTCCGGAACTGGCCCGGCGATATGCGCCGCGGTGGCATCAGGACGTGCTGCGAGCGGTGCAGAAAAAGCCTCGACAGTTTTTGGGGCTCCTGGGAGATGAAGCGGCGATGGTGAACTCCGTGATCGACCTGGGAACCGCGCACCGGATGCAAGCGGTGAAGCCATTTGCGAAGTGGGCGATGGTGGCGCTGCGCAGTATGTACGGCATGGATTTGCGCTCTCTGGCGTTCGCAGCGTTGGAGGAGGCGACGCGAGCGTTGGATGTAAGCTGATAGGGTGCTGGCCAAATCTCTGCTTTTGATCTGGTGTGTGGGTTTCGCTGCGGCGGCCTCGAACGCGGTGGTGTTTGAAGGCGCCCGCTTGATCGTGGACGCGCGGAAGCCGCCGATTGACGATGCGGCATTTCTGGTGGAGAACGGGCGCATCGTCAAGGTGGGCAAGAAGGGCGCTCTGAAGATTCCGGCGGGGGCGGTGCGCATCGACCTCAGCGGGAAGACGGTGATGCCGGCGCTGCTCGATCCGCATGTGCACTTGGGATATCAGAAGGGCATCACTTATTCGGCGGCGAATTTCACGCGCGCGAATATGATCGATCAGCTAGATCGCTATGCCTATGCGGGCGTGGCGGCGGTGCTGTCGATGGGTACGGACTTGGGCGATCTGCCGTTTGAGTTGCGGGCGGAAAGGGGGCCGGGGCGCGCGCTGCTTTTCACAGCGGGCAAAGGGATGGCTTCGCCGGATGCGGGTCCGGGCAATGCGGAATTGAAGCCTTCGGCTTACGCGCTGACTTCCGAGGCGGAGGCACGGCGGGCTGTCCGGGAGCAAGTCGCGAAGAAGGTGGACTTCATTAAGGTCTGGGTGGACGATCGCAACGGGACGGTGAAGAAGACTCCGCCGGAGATTTATCGAGCGATCATTGACGAAGCGCACAAGCTGCACACACGGGTGGTGGCGCACGTTTATTATTTGGACGACGCCAAGGGACTGTCGCGCGCGGGGATTGACGCGTTCGCTCATCTGGTGCGCGATCAGGAGATGGACGAGGAATCGATCGCCTTGGTCAAGGAACACCACGTTTTCATGATGCCCAATTTGGGGCTGGCCGAATCGCGTACCCACGCCGAACCCGCAGCTTGGCTCGATGACC
>Ga0265314_10005046_pt1 | contig 12033 bp, 12 predicted proteins | sample 4126metaG_FD_203106 | JGI IMG/M metagenome (GOLD analysis project Ga0265314, IMG submission 203106) | Rhizosphere microbial communities from Carex aquatilis grown in University of Washington, Seatle, WA, United States - 4-1-26 metaG | ecosystem: Host-associated > Plants > Roots > Rhizosphere >... | reverse complement strand
AGCCGCGTGCCGGAACATGCGGAGCTGGCGTGGATATTCAACTGCGTGGCGCGGCTCGGCTGGCTCGACCGCATGACCCAATTCAAGGAGAAGAGTGGCAAGCACAAGGAACGCTCGTCGGTCGGCCTCTACACCTATCCGGTGCTGATGGCGGCGGACATCCTTGTCTACAAGGCGACGCATGTTCCGGTCGGCGAAGACCAGAAACAGCACTTGGAACTGGCGCGCGACATCGCCCAGAAGTTCAACAACGATTATCAGGTGCCCGATTATTTCCCGCTGCCCGAACCGGTGATCACCGGACCGGGCACGCGTGTCATGTCCTTGCGCGACGGCAGCAAGAAGATGTCGAAGACGGACGAGTCCGACAATTCGCGCATCAACCTCACGGACGATGCCGACACCATCGCGAACAAGATCCGCAAGGCGAAGACCGATCCTAATCCCCTGCCCGAAGACGAAAAGGGTCTGGCTGGCCGGCCGGAAGCAGAGAACCTGCTCAACATCTATGCCGGCCTCGCGGAGAAGCCGGTGAGGGACGTGATCGTGCAGTTTGCCGGGCAGCCATTCTCCGGTTTCAAGAACGAGCTGGCGGAGCTTGCCGTGACGAAGCTGAAGCCGATCGCGGACGAAATGCGCCGGCTGATGGCGGACCCCGCGGAGATCGACCGAATTCTCGCGTCGGGCGCGGAAAAGGCCCGCGCGGTGGCGGAACCGATCATGCACGACATCAAGAAAACCGTGGGCTTCGTCGTCTGAACCCCGTGCTATAAGGCGCGCATGGCGGACAGGATAAAAACCGTTCTGATCACCGGCGCGGCGAAGCGGCTGGGCCGCGCCATGGCGCTCGATCTGGCGCGGCATGGCTGGAACATTGCGCTGCATTACAACTCCTCCGAGAAAGAAGCGCGCGCAACCTGCGAGGACGCGCGCACCGCCGGTGTGAAAGTCGCGCTGCTCAAGGCCGAGCTGATGCGCGAAACCGAGACGGCCGATCTTGTTTCGCGCGCGGCGAAGGAAATCGGCCCGGTCACGGCGCTCATCAACAGCGCTTCCTTGTTCGAGAATGACGAATGGGTCAGCGCCACGCGCGAAAGCTGGGACAAGCATATGGAGGTGAACCTGCGCGCGCCCTTCGTGCTCGCACAGACTTTCGCCAAGCAGCTGCCGCGCGACCAGAAGGGCGCGATCGTCAATCTCATCGACCAACGCGTGCTGAAGCCCACGCCGCAATTTCTCTCCTACAGTCTGAGCAAGGCAGGGCTCTACTGGTTGAACACCACGCTGGCGCAGGCGCTGGCGCCGCGCATCCGGGTGAATGCCGTTGGGCCCGGTCCCACCATGCGCAATGCGCGCCAGAGCGAGGCGGATTTTTCCCGCCAGCGCGAAGCCACTATGCTGAAAAGCGGGGCCGAACCGCAGGATATCTGCGACGCGGTGCGCTATCTTCTGGAGGCCCCCGCCGTGACCGGGCAGATGATCGCGGTGGATGGCGGCCAGCATCTGGCGTGGAAGACGCCCGACGTGAACGTGGTGGAGTGACATGACACAGGCAGCCAATGTACAGCCGCTTCGCATCGCCGACGCCGCGCGCGGCATCCGCCATGTTTTCATCCGCAATCTCGAAGTGCTGGCGCATATCGGCGTCTACGGCCACGAACAGGGCAAGCTTCAGCCGGTGCGCATCAATGTCGATCTGGCGGTCGAGGACGTGATCGCCGTGGAGGACAAGCTCGAAAAGGTCGTGGACTACGCCAGCATCGAGCAGCGCATCCGCGCCATCATCGGCAAAGGCCATATCAACCTTGCGGAAACACTGGCCGAGCGCATCGCCGAGACCAGCTTCGACGACGCGCGCGTGAAATCGGCCCGCGTGCGGGTGGAGAAGCTCCATGCCCTGCCGGGCGCGGAGTCCGCCGGGGTCGAGATCGAGCGGAACCGGCCGTAAATAGCGGTTTTCGGCGGCAATGCGGCCTTCTTGGTCGTGATCTGGCTTTCACCCCGCTTTAACGCAGCACAACTTAGAGTCGCGAGTCGAGACCCGTTTGGAACTTGCCCAGCTTGGCTCATGCCGAATGAAACAGATTTTTCCTGACACGCAGGTGCGCGCCGAGAAGATCTTGGTCGAGAAGCTGCGCGTTCTTTATCAAGGCATCTTCTCTGTTCCGGCAAACCTGGTCGTCAGCTGCGTCGTGGCATTCCTGCTGCGCCACTCGTTTCCGGCGCCGGTGTTGATCGGCTGGCTTGCCGCCACCGTGGCAGTGGCGGCCGCGCGGCTCGTGCTGCATCGGATATTTCTGAGCGCCATCGCGCGCGGCAGCGCCAGCGCGAAATGGGCGGCTTTCTTCTGTGCCGGTTCATTTCTGGCGGGCGCCGTCTGGGGTGCGCTCTGCCTCGGCCTGACAGCCTGGGGAACATCCGGCGATTTTGTCCTGCTGACGCTGGTGGGCGCGGGAATGACGGCGGGGGCGCTGACCACGGTCGTCACCTACATGCCGGCCTTTCTGGCCTACGCGATCGCATTCATCCTGCCGCTGGCCACGATTTCCATCCTGAACGCCAATAGCCAGATTGCGGCGAACGGCTGGCTGATGCTGCTTTACCTCGTGGTGATCGCATCGGCGGCGAAGAAGCTCAACGTCAATGTGGCAAGAACCATCGAACTGCAGGTCGACAACGAAGCGCTCCAGGTCTCTCTGCAACAGACGCGCATCGAGCGCGACGAGGCCAGAACCCAGAAATGGTCGACCCTCGGACAGTTGAGCCATGAACTGCGCACGCCCCTGAACGCGATCCTGGGATTTTCGGAGACGATGCAGGCGCAGATCTATGGCGCGCTGGGGTCACCGCGTTATCTGGAATATGCGTCTCACATCCACAGCAGCGGCAAGCATCTGCTTGCCCTTACCGACGGAATCCTGCAACTGGCGCGCGGCGAAGCGGGCCGGATCGAACTGGACGAGAGCCGGCTGGATCTCTCCCGCATCCTTCGCGACTGCGTCGACATGATGTTGCCGGCCGCAGAAAAATCCGGCGTCACCATAACCCTCACGGTTGCGCCCGGGCTGCCCGCGCTGCAGGCCGACGAGACCAAACTGAAACAGCTCGCGTTCAATCTCATCGGCAATGCGGTGAAATTCACCCCGGCGCGGGGCGAGGTCCATGTCGCGGCGGATTGCACGGCCGATGGCGGCATCGTCATCACCGTTCGCGACACCGGCATCGGCATGCAGCCCGGAGACATTCCGCTCGCCCTCGAACCCTTCGGCCGGCTCGGCAACCCCTTCAGGCACCAGTCGGAAGGCATGGGGCTGGGTCTTCCCATCTGCAAACGGCTGGTCGAACTGCATGGCGGAGCGTTCGCGATCGAAAGCGAGCCGGGAAAAGGAACGCTCTGTTCGGTGACCTTTCCGCCATCGCGGGTATTGCCGCGGCAGGCCGGTCTTTCCACGGATGCCGCTGCCGCATAACGGCAGGTCCGATCTGCCAGGCTGAATCAGGGCAGAAAAATCGGCGGCAATCTTCTATATCTGCCCCATGGATTCCGGGATCGATCAAAGGCCCCTCAAGGGCCCCGCGCGCATCGAGGCGTATCTGAAGACGCTGCCCGACGCGCCGGGCGTCTATCGCATGCTCAACGACAAGGGCGAGGTGCTCTATGTCGGCAAGGCCAAGAGCCTGAAGAAGCGCGTCTCGTCCTATGCGCGCGGCGCGGTGCACAGCGACCGGCTGATGCGCATGATCGCGGACACGGCGGAGATGATCTTCGTCACCACGGCGAGCGAAATCGAGGCGCTGCTGCTGGAATCCAACCTCATCAAGCGGCTGAAGCCGCGCTACAACGTCTCCTATCGCGACGACAAGAGTTTCCCGAACATCCTGCTGCGCGAGGATCACCCCTTTCCCCAGCTTCTGAAACATCGCGGCGCCAAATCCACCAAGGGCGTCTATTTCGGCCCCTTCGCCAGCGCCGGCGCCGTGACGCGCACGCTCAACACGCTTCAACGCGCTTTCCTGCTGCGCTCCTGCTCAGACTCCGTGTTCGAGTCGCGCACGCGGCCCTGCCTGCTTTTTCAGATCAAGCGTTGCAGCGCGCCTTGCGTCGGCCGCGTCGACGAAGCCGGCTATGCGGAACTGGTGCGCGAAGCTGAGGAGTTTCTCAACGGCAAAAGCCGCGCGGTGCAGGACGAACTGGCGCGCCAGATGAACACCGCATCGGACCAGATGGATTTTGAAGCCGCCGCGCGCTTCCGCGACCGCATCAAGGCGATGAGCCACATCCAGTCGCAACAGGGCATCAATCCCACAACCTTCGCGGAAGCGGATGTCATCGCCGCGTACAGCCAAGGCGGCGAGACCTGCATCCAGGTGTTCTTCTTCCGCGCCGGGCAGAATTGGGGCAACCGTCCCTATTTTCCGCGCCATCCGCGCGAACTTTCCACCGCCGAGGTTCTCGAAGCCTTTGTCGCCCAGTTCTATGACGAGCGGCCCGCGCCGCGCGCGATCTTCCTCTCCGAAGACATCGCCAACCGCGAACTCATCGAGGAAGCGTTCCGGCTGAAGGCCGATCATGCCGTCGAAATCGCGGTGCCGCAGCGCGGCGAGAAGCGCGAGATTGTCGAGATGGCGCTCACCAATGCCCGCGAACAACTCGCCCGCCGCACGGCCGAGAACTCCGCGCAGCGCGAACTGCTGGAGGGCGTTTGCGAAGTCTTCGGCATGGAGACGCCGCCCAAGCGCATCGAGGTTTACGACAACTCCCACATCCAGGGCACCAACGCCCTGGGCGGCATGATCGTGGCCGGACCTGACGGTTTCGAAAAAGGCGAGTACCGCAAATACAACATCAAATCGACCGAGCTCACGCCCGGCGACGATTACGGCATGATGCGCGAGGTGCTGACGCGCCGTTTCTCCCGCCTCGTCAAGGAATCGGGCGAAGACGAAGCCAAGGCGAAATGGCCGGACCTGGCGCTGATCGATGGCGGCCCCGGCCAGCTCTCCGTCGCCCGCGCCGTGCTGGAAGACCTCGGCGTCGAGGACGTTCTGCTGGTCGGCATCTCCAAAGGGCCGGACCGCGACGCGGGCCGCGAGCATTTCTACATGGCGGGGCGCGAGCCCTTCCGCCTCGATCCCAAGAGTCCGGTGCTCTACTACCTGCAGCGCCTGCGCGACGAAGCGCATCGCTTTGCTATCGGCAGCCACCGCAAGAAGCGCAGCAAGGCCATCGGCGCCAACCCGCTGGACGAGATCGCCGGCGTGGGCGCCAGCCGCAAACGCGCGCTGTTGCAGCACTTTGGTTCCGCGAAAGCCGTATCGGCGGCCAGCCTCGCCGATCTCGAATCAGTGGGCGGCGTCAGCAAAACACTGGCGAAAAAGGTCTACGACTTCTTCCACCCCACCGGCTGAGTGTTAAGGTAGCCGCATGTATCGCCTCCCCAACGCCATTACCATTGCGCGCATCGTGCTTGTCCCCATCTTCGCGATTGCCTTCGCGCTGCCGGGAAACACCTGGCGGCTTGTGGCCTTCGCGGTGTTCTGCATCGCAGGGCTCAGCGATGCGCTGGACGGCCTCGCCGCGCGCAAGCTGAATGCCGGTTCCGATTTCGGCCGCATGCTCGATCCCATCGCCGACAAGGTGCTGGTGGCCGTGGCGCTGATGATGCTGGTGGCGGAAGGCAACATCGAGCAATTCAACCTGGAACCGGGACTTCACAGCCTTTTGAAGCTGGTGCCGGCGCTCATCATTCTTTCCCGCGAAATTCTGGTGTCGGGCCTGCGCGAGTTTCTTGCCGAGACGCGGGTGAAGATCCGCGTCACCGCCGTCGCCAAGCTCAAGACCACGATCCAGATGATCGCCATCGGCGCCATGATCCTGGGGCCGGTCGCGGACCAGTACATTCCCGGCTCCGCATACTTCGCCTATGCCGCGCTGTGGGTGGCGGCGGGCCTGACCGTTTACACGGGCGTTGTCTATTTCAACGAAGGCTCCAAGCATATCCGCCCGCAAAGCGCGCCCGGAGACGCCTAAGTGACCCTGCTCTACTTCGCCTGGGTGCGGCAGAAGACCGGCCGCGGCGAAGAGCAGCTCGCGCTGCCCGACAACGTGAAGACCGTTGCCGATCTGGCCTCGTTCCTGAAAGCGCGCGGCGGCGGATACGAAGAAGCTTTCGCCGACCTGCGCCGCATGCGGGTCGCGGTCAATCAGGACCATTCCGGCTTCGACACGCCGCTGCGCGATTCCGATGAAGTTGCCTTCTTTCCGCCGGTGACGGGCGGATGATGGCGCGCCCCGATACGCTTCGCATCGCGTCTCGAATTTTTCGACCCTCCCTCAAGGGGAGGGTCGAATGAGTGTTCGTATCTCCATTCAGCACAGCGATTTCGATATTGCGGTCGAAATTGCAAACCTCGACGCTCAGGACACCGGCGCGGTCGCCACCTTCACCGGCATGGTGCGCAAGGAAGGCGACCTGACGGCGCTCACCCTTGAGCATTATCCCGGCATGACGGAGCGCGAGATCGCGCGCATCGCCGATGACGCACAAACACGCTGGCCGTTGCTGGGCGTCACCATCATTCATCGCATCGGCCGGCTGATGCCGGGCGAGAAGATCGTTCTCGTCGCCGTGGCCGCGCAGCACCGTTCGGCCGCATTTCAGGCCTGCGAATTCCTCATGGACTATCTCAAGACCAGAGCGCCCTTCTGGAAACAGGAAGAGCGCAACGGCAAGGCCCAATGGGTCGAAGCGCGGCATTCCGACGACAAGGCGGCGGAGCGCTGGCGCGATAAATGACGCCGGCCTGGCTTTGGATCGTCTTCACGATTTTCGCCGCCGCCGGACAGACCGGCCGCAATGCCATGCAGCGCGAGCTGACCGCAAACCTCGGCGCGGTCGGCGCCACGCATATCCGCTTCCTCTTCGGTTTTCCCTTCGCGATTTTGTTTCTGGCGGCGGCGCTCGTCACCACGCATCAGGCGCTGCCGAATCCGCCGTCCATCTTCTGGCTGTGGGATATCGGCGGCGCGATTTCGCAGATTCTGGGCACCGCTTTGCTGCTGCTGGCGATGGAGGAGCGCTCCTTCGTCGTCGCCGTCGCCTACACCAAGACCGAGCCGGTGTTCGTTGCGATCATGGGATTTCTCTTCCTCGCCGATCCGCTGACGGCGCCGATGGGCGCGGCCATCCTGATCGCCGTGGCGGGTGTGGCGTTGATCTCCTTCCACAAGCGCGAAGGATTGGGCAATGCGCGCGTCGCGATGCTGGGCCTCGGCTCCGGCTTCATGTTCGCGATATCGGCCATCGGTTATCGCGGCGCGATCCTGTCGCTGGGATTGCCGGGCTATCTGCTGCCTGCAACCTTCACGCTGACGGTGGGCCTTGTCACGCAGGCCGTGCTGCTCTCCGCCTGGCTCGCTTTGCGATCGCCGCAGACCTTGCGCGAAATTGCGCGCCTGTGGCGGCCCTCTTTGTTCGCCGGTTTCATGGGGGCGGCCGCATCGGAGATGTGGTTCCTCGCCTTCGCACTCACCTCGGCCGCGAATGTGCGCACGCTCGGATTGATCGACGTGGTTTTCGCGCAAGGCGTTTCGCGCTTCGTGTTCAAGCACCACACCGCGCCGCGCGAATATGCCGGCATCGCGATCCTTCTTGCCGGCGCCATTCTGCTGGTGCTGGTGCATCGCTGAACGTCGGCCGTTGAATTTCCTCGCGAATTTCCGGCGCTGGATCGTTTGGCTTTGATTCCAAACGAAAATCCCCTTTCGGTTGTTTTGCGATTTTGGCCCGCGAAAATGCACATTTCACAAGATGTTGTGGTTGTGCGCGTGCAGCCGCATTTGAATTGCGAGTCATGGGGGAGGGGGTGGTATCCCCCCGCATCGATGTTCTCCTCAAGAAAGATGATTCATGCAGAGCCGCAGAGAAGAAGAGATTCACGCGGAGGCGCGGAGTTCTTTTCCGAGGTTCGGCATCGGTGCTATGTTCAATGGCACGCATAGCGCGCCAACCAGCTTCACCGTCGAGCCCAAATTGTTGCCACAGGCGCGATATCTCTGCGGCTCTGTGTCTCTGCGTGAGTCTCTTTTCTTCTCCGCGGCTCCGCGTGCCAAATTTTATGGCCCAAAACACAGAAAACCCGCAGCTTTCGCGGCGGGTCTGGATTTCGGACGCAATTCGAGAATTGAAAGTTTTGTACACCCCAACCGTTACGGTGTCAAATAAATTGTCCTACGTTCAAGAATTTATGCTAAGCGCCTGAATCCGCTTTTCTTTCGCCGGATTTTCGCGCGCGACGCCACGAAAATCCGGCGAAAATATTTTCAGGCCGCGTTCAGACTGATCGCGGAGACCTCGCGGTTCACATCCGCGTGGTAATCGTTGAGCAGCGTCTCGGTGATCTGGCCCGGTTTGAATTTCCACTTGCCGATCTCCGACACGGGTGTCACTTCCGCCGCCGTGCCGGTCAGGAAGCACTCGGTGAAACCATCCAGCTCTTCCGGCTTGATGTGGCGTTCGATCACCGGGATCTGCCGCGCCTTCGCCAGCGCCATCACCGACTGGCGCGTGATGCCGTTGAGGAAGCAATCCGGCGTGGGCGTGAAGAGCTTGCCGTCCTGCACGAAGAAGATGTTGGCGCCGGTCGCCTCGGCCACATAGCCGCGATAGTCGTACATCATCGCGTCGTGATAGCCGGCGGCTTCGGCCGCGTGCTTGGAGATGGTGCAGATCATATAGAGACCCGCGGCTTTGGCGGCCGTGGGCGCGGTGTCCGGCGCCGGGCGCTTCCAGTCGGAGACAGCCAGGCGGATGCCCTTCATCTTCTCGGCCGGATTGAAATAGCTGCCCCATTGCCAGGCTGCGATGGCGACGTGGATCTTGTTCTTGTCGCCGGCGACGCTCATCTGCTCGCTGCCGCGCCACACGACGGGGCGCACATAGGCATCCTTGAAGCCCTGCACTTCGCAGGCCTTGGTCGAGGCGTCGTTGATCTCCTTCTGGGAGAACGGAATCTTCATGTCGAGAATTTGCGCCGACTTGAACAGGCGCGCGGTGTGTTCCTCAAGCTTGTAGATGCGGCCCGAATACATGCGCTCGCCTTCGAACACGCTGGAGGCGTAATGCAGGCCATGGGTGAGGACATGAATCTTCGCATCGGCCCAGGGCATGAACTTGCCGTCGAACCAGAGCGAGCCTTCGCGTTTGTCGAAGGGAAGAACATCCGTAACCATGACAACCTCTTACCTGTTTACGCTGCGCAGCGGCGGGCCTTGCAGGGAACCGGGCCACGGCCTAATTAGTCAGCATGGCTGACCTAAAAACCGAGCCACGGCCGTCTGGTTCCCCTCTATACCTTCGGGACGAGGATTTGAAGCAGGGCGTGGACCTGTTGTTCTTCGCGTTCAGCGACCTATTCGCGCAAGGCGAAAGCCATCTGCGCGCCGCCAATCTGGGCCGCGCACACCGGCGCATATTGTATTTTGTCTCGCGCAATCCGGGGCTTTCGGTGGCGGAACTGCTGTCGATCCTGAAGATCAAAAAGCAGAGTCTGAACCGTGCGCTGAACGAATTGCTCGAAGCCGGCTATGTGGAACGCAAGGCCGGTATGCAGGATCGTCGCACTCGGCAACTTAAGTTGACCGCCAAGGGCGTTGCGCTGGAAACCGCGATCTGGGACGCACAGCGCCCGCGTCTGGTGCGCGCGTTCCGCGATGCGGGGCCGGATGCGGTGGAAGGGTTTCGCCGCGTTCTGTCCGGCCTCGCCGGCGCCGAGCGCATGCGCAAAACGAGCGGAGGCGCGCGATGAATTCGGCACTCGCCGGCATGGAGCAGCCGCATCTGCTGGTGGTGGATGACGACGAGCGCATCCGGTCGCTGCTGCAGCGCTATCTCACCACCAACGGATTTCGCGTCAGCGCCGCTGCCAATGCGGGCGAAGCGCGCGCGCTGATGAAGAGCATGGCGTTCGATCTTCTGATCGTGGACGTGATGATGCCGGGCGAGACGGGATTGGAGTTCACCAAATCCATCCGCGCGCATGACCAGACGCCGGTGCTGATGCTGACCGCGATGGGCGAAGCCGAGCACCGCATCGCGGGGCTGGAAACCGGCGCGGACGATTATCTGCCCAAGCCGTTCGAGCCGCGCGAGCTGCTGCTGCGCTGCGGCGCGCTGCTGCGCCGGACCGTGCCGGTGCAGCGCTCCGCCCATGCGGCGGTGAAGATGGGCGAAGCGGTGTTCGATCCGGAGCGCGGCGAGCTGCGCAAGAACGGCAAGCCCGTGAAGCTGACCAGCGCGGAAAATGCGCTGCTGAAGCTGTTCGCCGCCAATGCGGGCCGCTCGTTCAGCCGCGCCGAACTATGCACGCGCCTTGGCGTGACGCTGGAGCGCTCCATCGACGTGCAGGTGACGCGCCTGCGCCGCAAGATCGAGGACGATCCCAAGCTGCCGCTCTACATCCAGACGGTGCGCGGTGTGGGCTATGTTCTCGTGCCCGATCGCGTGAGCTGATGGACCGCCCGCGCCCCTTCCGCCTCCTGAAGCGCTGGCTGCCGCGCGGCCTGTTCTGGCGTTCGCTCATCATCATCGTGACGCCGGTGGTGCTGCTGCAATGCTTCGTGTCCTACGCGTTCTTCGTGCGCCATTACGACATCATGACGGCGCGCATGGCGCGCGGCGTGGCGGCGGACGTCGCCTTCCTTGTCAACCTGGAAGAGAGCCATCCGGCGGGCCCGGAGCGAAACCAGCTCCTCGACATGGCGGCGCGCAATCTCGGCTACCAGATCGCGCTGATGCGCAACGAAAGCCTCACCAAGCCCTATCGGCGCACCGCGCCTTATGTGAACCGGCCGCTGAACGCGACCTTCCGCTCCACGCTCGGCGAAACGCGGCCCTTCACCACCTTCGTCGAAGACGAGCACGCCGTGATCCGCGTGGAAGTGCGCGACGGCGTGCTGCGCGTGCAGGTGCCCATCAAGCGGCTGGAAGTCTCCAACGCCGATGTGTTCGTGCTGTGGATGGTGATTTCGTCGCTGGTGCTGCTGACGGTGGCGATCCTTTTCCTGCGCGGACAGGTGCGGCCGATCGAGCGGCTGGCCAAGGCGGCGGACAGTTTCGGCAAGGGGCGGCCGGTCGGCGACTTCAAGCCTTACGGCGCGGCCGAGGTGCGCCGCGCGGCGCAGGCTTTCATCACCATGCGCGAACGCATCGAGCGCTATGTGCAGCAGCGCACCGAGATGCTGGCGGGCGTCAGCCACGACCTGAAGACGCCGCTGACGCGCATGAAGCTGGAACTGGCGATGATGCCGGAAGCCGATGCCAAGGCGATGAAGTCCGACATCGCCGAGATGGAACACATGCTCGACGAATATCTGGACTTCGCGCGCGGTGAGACCGGCGAGGACGCGCAACCTTCGGATATCTCCGACATCGTGCACGACGCCGCGCTTCTGGCGGCGAAAGCGCGCGGCGCGGGGCCGGAGCGGCTGAACGTGCAGACGGTGGCGGGCATCGTGCTGACCATCCGGCGCCAGGCGATCAAGCGCTGCATCACCAATCTGATCGACAACGGGCTGAAGCACGGCAAGCATGTCGATGTGACGCTGGCGCGGATCGGGCGGACAGTGGAAATCGTCATCGACGATGACGGGCCGGGGATTCCGGAAAGCCGGCGCGAAGAAGCGTTCCGTCCGTTCCACCGGCTCGATGAGGGCCGCAATCTGCAGACCGGCGGCAGCGGCCTCGGCCTCGCCATCGCGCGCGACATCGCCCGCTCGCATGGCGGCGATCTGGTGCTGGACGAAAGCCCCAAGCGCGGCCTGCGCGCGACGATCAGGCTGCCGGTTTAGGCCCGCGCTTTTTCAGGAAACTATCGGCGCGAGACAGATCGCCGTCGAGCCGCGCCATCGTGGCGGCGAGTTCGGAATCGTCTTCCAGCCATACCGGAATCGCGCGCGCGATAATCGCCGCCAGCGCGAGCGCGCGGGCCTGAACGGCGGGACCGCTGTCGGCTTGCGCGATTGTCATCAGCCAT
>Ga0265314_10005044_pt1 | contig 12034 bp, 9 predicted proteins | sample 4126metaG_FD_203106 | JGI IMG/M metagenome (GOLD analysis project Ga0265314, IMG submission 203106) | Rhizosphere microbial communities from Carex aquatilis grown in University of Washington, Seatle, WA, United States - 4-1-26 metaG | ecosystem: Host-associated > Plants > Roots > Rhizosphere >... | reverse complement strand
CGCGCGCCGAACTCAGGCGGCCAGTCAAGACGCTGGGCGACATCGAAGACCCGGCCGTACGCCGTGTCGGTATCGGCGGCATCGACCAGCCGGGCCCGCGCGGCGGGGGTGGTCTCCGCCTCCGCGCAGGCCAGGAATGCCGTGCCGCACCACCCGCCGACCGCACCGGCCGCCAGCACCGCGGCCAGCCCGCGTGAGTCGGCCACGCCACCGGCTGCCGCCACCGGCGTCTCGACCGCGTCCAGCACCGCTTGCAGCAGCGGCAAGGTCGCGACCTCGTTGCGGCCGTGCCCGCCGGCTTCGCCGCCCCGGGCCACGATCAGGTCGACCCCGGCCTGCTCGGCCGCCTTGGCCTCGTCGAGCGTGCCGGCCTGCACCGCAACCGTCACACCCGCGGCCTGCAGTGGGGCGACGTACCGCTGATACGCACCGAAGCTGACCGACACCAACGGCGGTGCGGCGGCCAGGGTCGCCTCGAACGGGGCAGGATCGTGGTCCAGCGCCCACGCCATCAGCCCCACGCCGTACGGGCGGCGCGCTGCCGCGAGCCGGTCGCAGTCAACGGCGAGCGACTCGGCCGTGGTCGCGCGGCCGGCACCGATCATGCCGAGACCGCCGGCCGCAGAGACCGCTTCAGCGAGGCGCGCGCCCCCGGCGCCGAACATCGGCGCGCACACGACGGGGGTGGCCAGCCCGAAGCGCTGGGTCAACCAGGTCCGCACCGGCCGACCGTACTAGCCGGCAACGACGAGAATCAGTCGGAGCTGTTCGCGAGCTCGGCCCGCCGCATGCCGCTGCTCCACTTCTCCTCGATCCGGCCGAACCGCCAGATCAGGAGCGCGATCATCCAGGTCGCCGCAAACATTCCGACGATGATGAAGCCCAGGGTGTTGATGTCGGCGTTCTGCATGTCGGTCCAAAACCGGCCGGTGATCCCGAGCTGCTGGGAAAGCAGGCCGAGCAGCTCGACCGTGCCGATCACCAGCGCGACCATCACCGACAACGACGTGATGGTCAGGTTGTAGTAGACCTTGCGGATCGGCTTGGAGAACGCCCAGCCGTAGGCGAAGTTCATGAACGTGCCGTCGATCGTGTCGAACAGGCACATGCCCGCGGCGAACAGCACCGGCAGGCAAAGGATGGCGTACCAGGGCAGGCCGCTGGCCGCGCCGGCGGACGCCAGAACGAGCAGCGCCACCTCGCTCGCGGTGTCGAACCCGAGCCCGAAGAGCACCCCGACCGGGTACATCTGGGCCGGCCGGCGGATCGTCTGCATCACCGGCCGGAGGATCCGGTTCATCAGGCCGCGGTTGTTGAGCTGCTCCTCGAGCGCTTCCTCGTCGTACACCCCGCGGCGGATGTCCCGGAAGACCTTCACGATCCCGACCAGGATCACCAGGTTGATCGCGGCGATCGCGTAGAGGAAGGTGCCGGACACGCTGGTGCCGATGACCCCGGTGTAGTGGTGTAGCGAGGACTGGTCGTTGCGCACCGGCCCGACCAGCGCCTTCACCCCGAGGGAGAGCAGGCCGGCCAGCCCGAACACGATCGTCGAGTGCCCCAGGGAGAACCAGAAGCCCACCGACAGCGGCCGCTTGCCGTCAGCCATCAGCTTCCGGGTGGTGTTGTCGATCGCCGCGATGTGGTCGGCGTCGAACGCGTGCCGCATCCCGAGGGTGTAGGCCGTCACCCCTATCCCGATCCCGAAGGTCTTGGTGCCGAGGCTGTAGTGATGGGGCGAGACGACCGCGATCAGGGTGAACCAGCCGATCACGTGCAGCGCGATGATCACCGCGATCATCGCGCCGAGCCGGGTCCACTCGGCCGGCGTCAATCCGGCGCGAAGCTGTGCCAGTTTGGCCCGCGGCGACATGTTTTCATCCTGCCCTAACTGCGACAATGTCGCAACCAGTGGCCAACGAATTTCGGCCCCAAAACCCGTTTCTGTGGACGACTCGGTGGATGAAGCGGTGGATGAGGTGAGCTTTCCGGGGGATAACGGCCGGTTCGTTGTGGACATCATGTGGACGCAAAAAGATCTTGAAAAAAGTTCGAGAAACCTCTTGTGCCCGGCCTCGACACCCACTAGACATTGCTTTGTCACTGGGAGGCCGGAGATCGAGTCGGGGGAAACTCCGACACGCAAGGTAAGTCGGGCAACCGGCTCATCGGGCGGGTCTCAAGGAACCGGTACCGGCAAGGCAACGCACGGTGATCCGAGCAATCGGAGCCACCGGTGCAGCGGAGCCGAGTAAGGCCCCTCCAACTCATACTTGGAGGGGCCTTACGCCATTCTGCCCACATTTTTCCGGCCCGGCGGGCAACGACACTCTGAAGACCGGGCGAATTCTGTTCCGACGAAACCCGCTCACGAACCGGCGATGCCGAACTCCGCCGGGCGCTGCCGGCTGGCGATCTCGAACAGCACGATCGTGGCCGCGTTCGCAACGTTGAGTGAGTCGACTCCCCCGGACATCGGGATCGACACCGACGCATCGGCGTACGGCTCCCACTCCGGGTTGATCCCGTAACGCTCGGCACCCAGCACCAGCGCGACCCGATCCGCATAGCGCAGCGACTTGTACGTCGACTCGGCCCGCGAGTTGGTCAGCACCACCTGGAAGCCCTCCGCATGCAGCCAGGCGGCCGCCGACCCGACCTCGCAGTCGACCATCGGCATGGTCAGCGACGCGGCCATGCTGGCGTGGATCAGCCGCGGGTGGGTCAAGCGGACCCGGCGGTTGGTCAGCAGGACCGCGGCCGCACCGCTGGCCTGCGCGGAGCGCACCGCGGTGCCGACGTTGCCCATGACCTCGAGCCCGTCGAGGACGAGCACCAGCGCGGGCGCGGGCGGCCGGGCGATCACCGAGATGAGGTCGGGCAGGCTCCACTGCCGCGACATCGCGATCGCGGCCAGACCGTCGGAGGCGTCGCGGTCCGACAGCCGGGCCGCCAGCCGCGCACTGACCGCGTAGACCGGCGTACCGGCCTGTTGGGCCCGGCTCAGCAGGTCGGAAGCCCGGTTGCCCCGGAACAGCTCGGGCGACACGATCGCGGCAACCAGCTCGAGCCCGGCGTCGAGGGCGGACTCGATCTCCCACAGTCCGGCCAGCACGATCAGCCGCTGCGGATTGGGCTTGCTGTTGTTCTGGATCGCGACGTACTGCGCGATCAGCGGGTGCTTGGCCCCGATGACCGTGAGCTGCGCCCGCCGGCCCGCGGCGCCATCCTCAGCCATCGTCGGGACACTAGCCGCAACCGGCCGGTTCAGACGATGCCGTCCACCCCGGCCTTCGCCATCCGGCCGGCGATGATCGCGCGCTGGATCTCACTCGTCCCTTCCCAGATCCGCTCGACCCGCAGCTCGCGGAAGAACCGCTCCGCGACGTTCTCGCGCATGTAGCCGCGGCCGCCGAAGACCTGCACGGCCCGGTCGGCCACCCGGTTGGCCATCTCGGAGGCATACAGCTTTGCCATCGAGCACTGCGCGTGCTGCACCTTGAGGTCGCGCCCCTGGTCGGCGCCGCGGGCGGCCTCATACGTGATCAGGCGGGCCGCGAACAGCTCGGTCAGGCTGTCGGCCAGCATGGCCTGGATCGCACCGAAGGCCACGATCGGCGAGCCGCCGATGACCCGCTCGGTGGCGAAGGCGGTCATCTCCTCGACCAGCCGCTGGGCCGCACCGACGCATCGGGCCGCGACCATCATCCGCTCGAACCGGAACCACTCGTAGGCGAAGCGCATGCCGTCACCCTCGGCGCCGACCATGTTGGCGGCCGGCACCCGGACGCCCTCGAAGGCGACGATCGGGTGGTGGTGGCTGATGGTGTGGGTATAGGCCGGGGTCCGTACGACGCGGACACCGTCGCTCGGGATGTCGACGAGGAACATCGCATGCGCGCCCTCGTTCGGCCCGCCGACCAGCTTGGCCTGGAAGAAGGCGTAGTCCGCCGAGTTGTACGACGTCACGTGCCACTTCTCGCCGTCGAGGATGTAGTCGTCGCCGTCCCGGCGAGCGGTGGCCACGATGTCGTCGACGTCGGAGCCGGCGCCCGCCTCGGTGATCGCGTAGCACTCCTCGCGATCGCCGGACACGGTCGGGCGCAGCCAGCGCTCGATCTGGTGCTCGGTCGCCACCTCGGGGAACCATGACGGCGGCGTGGAGGCGACCCAGCCGAGGGCGTTGGTCACCCGGCCCATCTGCTCCTGCACCAGCACCTGCTGCAGCGACGTGCAGCCGAGCCCGCCGAGCTGCACCGGCATGTTGGTCGCGCACAGACCCAGCTCGTGGGCGCGGGTGCGGTGCGCGGCGACCACCGATGCGGGCAGCTCGCCGCCGGCCATTTCGGCTTCGACCTCGAAGGGGATCAGCTCGTCGGCGAAGCTCCTGGCCCGGGCCTGCAGGTCGAGGTCGGCCGCTGTCAACTCATACATGCGAAGGTCCCCTCATGGCCTTGACTGACTGTTCAGTCTATGCGAGCGTTCCCGCCGTGCCAATGGCGTCGACCCTGCCCGAATCCGCCGACGCCGTCGTCGTCGGCGGCGGAACCATCGGTGCCTGGTGTGCCTATTTCCTCAAGCGCAGCGGGCTCGACCGGGTGGTCCTGGTGGAGAAGGACCAGCTCGGCCAGGGCGCGAGCAGCCGGGCGGCCGGCATCGTCCGCAGCCAGGGTGGCACCCGCTGGGCGGTCGAGCTCGCCGAATGGTCGCGCACGTTCTACCGCTCGCAGCACGATGAGATCGGGATCGACTCCGGCTTCACTCAGCAGGGCTACTTCCTGCCCTGCTTCACCCCCGACGACCTCGTCGCCGCCGAAGCGCGGATGCAGATGCAGCGCGCGGCCGGTCTCGACGTCAGGTGGCTGGATCCGGACGAGGCCGACCGGGTCAACCCCACGATGGCGCCCGGGATGACCCTCGGCGGCACCTACTTCGACGGAGACGGCTACATCACCCCGCCGCGCAACGTGCTCGCCTACGCCGTCGCGATGGCGCAGGCCGGGGTCGACGTCCACGAGCACACCGCCTTCACCGGGCTGGCGACCGACGCCGGCACGGTCACCGGAGTCGAGACCTCGGCCGGTCCGATCGCCACCGACCGGGTGGTCCTGACCGGCGGCCCGAAGCTACGCGCGGTCGGTGCGCTCGCCGGCATCCGGATCCCGGTCGGCGGGGTCCGCCATCAGGTCGCGGTCACCGAGCCCCACCCGGACTTCGAGCCGAGCCGGCTGCCGATGGTCTTCGACCTGGTCGCCGGGCTCTACTGGCGCGCGGAGGAACGCGGCCTGCTGTTCGGGATGAGCAATCCGGACGAGCCCGAGGGCAAGGCCACCGAGATCGACCTTCCCTATCTCGACCGGATGCGCGGGCGGCTCGCCGAGCTGGTCCCGGTGACCGAGAAGCTCGCGCTGCGCCGTGCCTGGGCGGCAACCATCGACTTCACCCCCGACCACCTGCCGATCCTCGGCCCCGGCATCACCGCGGACGGCCCGATCGGGGGCGTGACCGTCGCCGCGCCTGGTGGCCACGGCATGATGTGGGGGCCGGGCGTGGCCCGGGCCGCCGCCGATCTGGCCCTGACCGGCACCACGTCCGTCACCGACTGCACCGACCTCGGCCTCGACCGGTTCGACGCCGAGGGCCGCAGCAAGCTTCCTGCCGACCCGATCGCACTGCCGTTCCCGGAAAGGACCGCCTCCACATGACCCACGTCGACACCGGCACTCCCCACCTGCACGCCATCGCGGCCGGCAGCGAGCTCGAGGACTGGGGCCCGCTCGAGGAGGCCAGCGACCCGGACAACACCCCGATGACCACCGCGGGCCTGACGCTGTGGAAGGACGGCGACGCCGAGGTCGGGATCTGGGAGTGCACGCCCGGCCCGTCGTACTGGACGCTCGAAACGCACGAGGAGATCTACATCATCTCCGGCCGGATGACGGTCACCCGCGAGGGCAACGAGCCGGTTGAGGTCGGCGCCGGCGATGCGGTCGTGTTCCCGCGCGGCTGGGCCGGCACCTGGCAGATCCACGAGACGCTGCGCAAGCTGTACGTCATCTTCTAGCGGCTAGCCTTGCGCCGTGCTCGCGGCGGCGGGGTACGACCCTCGGCAGTGGACGGACTTCTTCGTCCTGGTAGGCACTGGCTCTGCGACGTTGGCCGGACTGGTTTTTGTGGCCATGACGATCAACTCACGGGTCGTCACGGCGGACGCGACGCACAAGTACCGCGCCATCAACATGCTCACCGGCTTCACCGCTGCGTTCATTCTTAGCGCCTTTGCACTGATGGGGCACCAGACCCATCGGTCGTTGGGGATCGAGTGGCTGCTCGTGGCGGCCATCGCCGGGGCGATCAACACCAACGGGTATGTCCAGGCCTTCCGGCTGCACAGCAGCCGCTATGCCCTCAGTCCGAGCCGCATCGTCGGTGGGAGCGTTTGCTACCTGGGGCAGGTCGTCGGCGCGCTGTTGTTGTACTACGGCACGCACGCGGGGATCTACGTCGCCGCGATCGCCCTCATCGTCAACTTCTCCTTCTTCGTGTCCGGCGCCTGGCTGCTGATCGTGGGCACCTTGCAAGACCTGGACGAGACCCCTGGCTAGGACGCCTTCGTCTGCTCGAGGTGGACGTCGACCGCGACCGCGCCGGCCGCGCTGCACACCAGCGGGTTGATCTCGATCGCGTCGAGTGAATCACCGAGCTCGGTCGCCAGCTGTGACAGCGCCGCGATCGCGGCGGCGACGGCGTCGATGTCGGCGGCCGCACCGTGCCGGGGCTCGAGCAGCAGGCGCTCGACCATGGTCCGGCCGAGCAGGGTCCGCGCATGCTCCGCGCCGGCCGGCGGCAGGGCCGCAGCCCGGTCGGCGACGTACTCGACCAGCACCCCACCCGGGCCGACCACGAGCAGCAGGCCGAGACTCGGGTCGCGCACCGCCCCGACCAGCACCTCGACGCCCGGCGCGACCTGCCGGCACACAATCACCCGCGGACCAAGCCGGCTGGCCAGCTCCCGGTAGGTCTCCACCAGCTCCTGATCGTCTCCGATCCCGACGACTACCCCGCCGACGTCCGTCTTGTGCGCGATGTCCTCGTCGGTCTTGAGAACGACTGGGTAACCGAGCTCCGACGCGGCGGCGAGCAGGGCGCCTTCGTGGTCGGCCGGACGGATCTCGGCCACCTCGAGCCCGTAGTCGGCCAACAACCGGAAGCCCTCCGCCGCGGGCAACGGACCGTCGGCCAGACGCGCGCGCCAGCGATCCCGGCGCGCGGTGTCGACCGCAGGGCCTGGCACCGGCGGTAGCCGGTCGGCGTGCCGGAGGAGATGTCCGAGCGCTCCCAGGCCGCTTCGGGTGCCCTCGAGCACCGGTACGCCTGCCCCGCGAAGCGCCGAGGCCGCGCCGAGGTCGAGCGCCGACGGCAGGTGACTGAGAACGACGACCGGGAGATCGGTCGCCGTCGCGCAGCGGCGGACCGCATTGCGGTAGGAGTCGTCACCGTCGAGCTCCTCGACCAGGTCGACCGCGAGGGCGACCGCCTGGACCGCCGGATCGCGGGCCAGGTCGATCAGCACATCGCCGAACAGGCCCTCGGTGTCGGCGCCGTTGCCCCAGACGTCGAGCGGGTTGGTCGCGACCAGGCCGGGATCGAGCCGCTGCGCGATGCGCGACGTTGTCTCAGCCGAGATCTCGGCGAACGGCACCTCGGTCGCCGCCGCCACGTCGACGATCAGCGCCCGCTCCGCACCGGAGTCGAGCACCGCGGCCAGTCCGCCGCCGCTACGACCTCTCGGTCGCGCCCGCCGGCCGGCCGCGAACAGCTCGACCGTGTCGAGCAGCTCACCGAGGTCGGACACCAGGTGCAGGCCGTGGGCATCGGCCAGTGCCTCCCAGGCGGCGGTGCCGCCGGCGACCGCGCCAGAGTGCGCGGCCACCATCGAGGCCCCCCGCTCGCTCGTGCCAACCGGCAACACCACGACCGGGATGTCGCGCGCCGCCGCCGCAGACAGCGACTCGCGCAGCGCCGCGGTGTCCCGCATCGCCTCCAGGACGAGCGCGATCACCTCGGTCTGGGGCAGCCCGAGGGCGTAGTCGAGGTAGGCCGCGGTGGTCGTCACCAGCTCCTGGCCGGACGACACCGCGAGGGTGAAGCCCAAGCCGCGACGGGCCCGCAGGACGGCCGAGAAGACCGATCCCGAGTGCGTCACCATCGCCACCGGCCCGGCCGGGATCGGGTCGGGCTCGAGATAGCCAATCGCGCGGATCCCCTTGGCGACGTTGACGTAGCCCATGCAGCCGCCGCCGCACAGCTGCATCGATGCCTCGCGGGCGATGGTCGCGAGCCGGGTCCGCAGCGGGATGACCCCCGCAGCCGGTGGCTCGTAGGCATTGCCGAAGATCACCGCCGCGCGGTCGCCGCGCTTCGCCGCGAGCGAAAGCTCGGCCTCGAGGGCCGGATCACCGACGCCGAGCAGGACCAGGTCGATCGCGTCGCCGATCTCGGCGAGCGAGGGATAGCAACGGCGACCGGCGAGGTCGGCGTACCGCGGGTTGACCAGGTGGACACTGACCTCCGCAGAGCTGCGCAGGACCTCGGTCACCATCCGCTCGCCGAAACTGCCCGGCCGCGGGCTGGCGCCGACGACGGCGATGCTGCGGGGCTCGAGCAAGCAGGTCAGGAGGCCGGACTCGCGCGCGGGCGCGCTCACCCCCGCTTGGACGGCAGCAGACCGGACAGCCGCTGCCGGCCGGCCGCCACCTTGGCGTCACGGATCGCGGCCTTGGCCGCCTGCCAGCCGGGAATGCCGCACACGCCGCCGCCGGCGTGGGTCGCCGAGCTGGCGTTGTACAGACCCTTGACCGGCGTGCGGTAGTCGGCATAGCCCGGCGCCGGGCGCATGTGGAACAGCTGCTCGATCGAGAGCTCGCCGTGGAAGATGTTGCCGCCGACCAGCCCGTACTCCTGCTCCATCTCGTACGGGCTGACCACGTCGCGATGCAGGATCGAGCTCTTGAAGTTCGGGGCGAGCTCGTTGTAGCAGTCGATCATCCGGTCGGCGTACGCCTCGATCTCCTCGGCGTGCGGCTCCTCGCTCCACGTCTCAGGCACCCACTGGGTGAACAGCGACATGATGTGCGTGCCCTCCGGGCACAGCGAGCGGTCGAAGGTCGACGGGATCACGCCGTCGCTGAACGGCCGGACCGCAGCCTTGCCGTTGCGGGCGTCCTGGAAGGCCTGCTCCATGTATTCGACCGAGGGCGCCATCTCCACCGAGCCGGTGTGGTGCTCCTGCAGGTTGGTGCCCGGGTCGGCGATGAAGTCGGGCAGCTCGGCGAGCGCCAAGTTGATCTTCACGACCCCGCTGCGGGTCTTCCAGGTCTCGATGTCGCGGACGAAGTCCGACGGCAGGTTGGCCCGGCCGACATGGTCGAGGAAGGCAGTGCGCGGGTGCAGACTCGAGACCACCACGGGGGCGCGCAGCTCGTCGCCGTTGGCCAGCACGGCACCCTGGACCCGGCCGTTCTCGACCAGCAGGCGCGAGACCGGCGCGTTGAGCCGGATCTCCGCGCCGAAGCTGCGGGCCGAGTTCTCGATCGCGGTCGCGACCCCGCCCATCCCGCCCTCCGGGAAGCCCCAGTTGCCGAGATGGCCGTCGCCGATGTCACCGATCGAGTGGTGCGCCATGACGTACGCCGTACCCGGCTCGCACGGTCCGGCCCAGGTGCCGATGACGCCGTTGACCGCCATCGCCCCCTTGACCTGCGGCGACTCGAACCAGTCGTCGAGCAGGTCGGCGATGCTCATCCCCATCAGCCGGGTGACGTCACCGATCGTGCGGACGTCGACGCCGCGATGCCGCCAGGCCAGCCGCAGGGTGTCGACCAGGTCGGCCGGGCGCTTGGAGCCCAGCTTCGGCGGGACGGTGAGCAGCAGCGGGCCGAGGACGTCGGCGAGCCCGCCCATCCAGGCGTCCCACTTGACCATCGCGTCGGCGTCCTTCTTGGACCACTTGGAGATCTCTTCGTGGTTGCGCTTCGCGTCGTCGGCGAGGATCTTGATCGATCCGCCGTCGGCGAAGGCCTGGTAGTAGGGGCCCATCGGGTGGACCTTGTAGCCGTGGCGCTCCAGCTGCAGCTCGCGCATGATCGTCGGTGGCAGCAGGCTCATGACATAGGACAGCCGGGTCACCTTGAACTCCGGCGCGTCCGGCCACGGCGACTCAGTGGTCGCCGCGCCACCGGTCTTGTGCCGGGACTCCAGCACCACCGTGTTGGCGCCGTTGCGGGCCAGGTATGCCGCGGCCACCAGGCCGTTGTGTCCGCCACCGACGACGATCGCGTCGTAACTACTGCTGGTCATTGGGATCTCCGCTGAGTTCGGCCGGTTCCGCCTGCTGACAGGATCTGTCTGCCTGCTGACAGGATCTCATTGTTTGACTGAATGTTCAGTCTAGGAACTGATAAGGTCCGCGACAAGGGATCTGGTGCAGGAGATCGGACGGTGTTGAGGATTCGAACACTGCATTCCAGCGAGGATTTCATCCTAAGGTCGTGCAGATGAGCGCGCTTGCCCCGGAAGCCGGCGACCCGAGTGCCGCGAGCCCGCCCGACGGCCGCCGCGACCAGCTGCTCGAGGCCGCCCTGACCGTCATCGGCGAACGCGGCTTCCCGGAGACCCGGATCGCCGACGTCGCGGCGCGGGCCGGCACCAGCCCGGCCCTGGTCATCTACTACTTCAAGACCCGCGACCAGCTGCTGACCGAGGCGATCCGCCTCTCCGAAGACCGCTGGTACGCCGAGGGCATCGCCAGGATCGCGAGCATCCCCACCGCCGCGGGCCGGCTCGAAGAGCTGGTCGCGATGACCTGCATGCCGGAAGAAGAGGGCGACCCGGTGTCGTGGACGCTCTGGCTCGACCTGTGGGCGCAGGCAGCACGGCATCCCGAGGTGGCCGCGGTCCGCCGCGAGTTCGACGAGCGCTGGCGCCAGACCATTGTCGACCTCGTCACCGAGGGGCAGGCATCGGGCGAGTTCGCCGCGATCGACGCGGACTCGTTCTCGATTCTGCTGTCCGCACTCCTTGACGGATTCGCCATCCAGATTGCACTGTGTGACCCGGTCGTCGACAACGAGAGGACCTTCCGACTCAGCATGGAGTTCGCCGCCGGCCAACTCGGGTTCAGCTGGTCGCCCAAGCCCCGCGGGCGCCGGCAGCGAGTGGGTCAGGCGCCGCGGTCCCCGCGCCCGTCATAGCAAGGAGCTATATCGAGTGCCTGGCGGCCAGATCGACCTGATCGGTCTCACCAAGCGGTTCACCGAGACCGCGGTCGACGCGATCGACCTGAACATCGCCAGCGGCGAGTTCTTCTCGCTGCTCGGACCCTCTGGCTGTGGCAAGACCACCACGCTGCGGATGATTGCCGGCTTCGAGCAACCCACCAGCGGGCAGATCCTGCTCGACGGCTCCGACGTCTCGCGGGTGCCGCCGGACAAGCGCAACGTCAACACGGTCTTCCAGAACTACGCGTTGTTCCCGTTCCTCAGCGTCTACGACAACGTCGCGTTCGGGCTGCGCTACCGCAAGGTCTCCAAGGCCGACATGGTCCGCCAGGTCGGCGCCGCGCTCGATCTGGTCGAGATGGGGCAGTACGCCAAGCGCCGCCCGAGCGAGATCTCCGGCGGCCAGCAGCAGCGGGTAGCGCTGGCCCGCGCGTTGGTGCTGAACCCGGCGGTGTTACTGCTCGACGAGCCGCTCGGCGCGCTCGACGCGAAGCTGCGTCGCGCGTTGAAGGTCGAGCTCAAGGCCCTCCAGGAGCGGGTCGGCATCACCTTCCTCTACGTCACCCACGACCAGGAGGAAGCCCTCACGATGTCCGACCGGCTGGCCGTGATGTGCGACGGCAAGCTGGCCCAGGTCGGCTCGCCGCGCGAGGTGTACGAAGCGCCGGCATCGACCTACGTCGCGGACTTCCTCGGGGTGTCCAACCTGATGAGCGTCGAGGTCATCGAGGCCGGCCAGAAATGCCAGGTGAAGC
>Ga0265314_10005043_pt1 | contig 12035 bp, 8 predicted proteins | sample 4126metaG_FD_203106 | JGI IMG/M metagenome (GOLD analysis project Ga0265314, IMG submission 203106) | Rhizosphere microbial communities from Carex aquatilis grown in University of Washington, Seatle, WA, United States - 4-1-26 metaG | ecosystem: Host-associated > Plants > Roots > Rhizosphere >... | reverse complement strand
AAGTGGCCGTCCATCACGTCGAGGTGGACGCGATCGGCGCCCGCCCGCTCGACCCGCCGGACGGCATTGGCCAGGTTGCCCAGGTCGGCATCGAGGATGCTTGCCGCGATCCGGACTGGGCCGCCCTGGGCCTCGGCCACGATCAGTCCACCCCCGCTGCGAACGTGCCACCGGCCAGGGCGGTGGCTAGGCCGGCGGCCAGGCCCTCATCCGCCGGCCCGCTCATCCGCTCACCGCGCAGCGCGGCCGCACTGCGCACGACGAGCAGCTCGCGCCGCCGGGCGACCGCCGGGGCCGCCGGTTCGCCGGCCCGTTCGGCCGCCAGCTGGCCGCAGGCCGCACCGACCTCCTGGCCCCGGTTGCGCCGGATCGTGACCGCGATCCCGTCACGCCGCAGGCGGGCCGCGATCCGCTCGATCCGGTCCATCGGGCTGGCCACCCACGGCGTGTGGGCGACGGGGTTCATGGGGATCAGGTTGACGTGGCACAGGTCGCCCCGCAGCAGGTTCGCCAGGGCGTCGGCATCGGCGTCGGTGTCGTTCACGCCGTCGATCAGGGTCACCTCGTACGAGACCCGCCGGCCTGTACGCGTGGCGTGGTCCCGGGCCGCGGCCACGACCTCGGCGACCGGCCAGCGCCGGTTGAGGGGCACCAGCACGTCGCGCAGGGGATCCCGGGCAGCATGCAGGCTGACGGCCAGGGTGAATTGCGGGCCGAGGGCCGTCAGCCGCCGGATGCCGGGCACGACGCCCGAGGTCGACACCGTGATGTGCCGGGCCCCGAGCCCGAAGCGGCCCGGGTCGGCCAGCGCGGAGACCGCCTCGAGCACCCGGTCGAGGTTGAGCAGCGGCTCGCCCATGCCCATGAACACGACGTTGGTCAAGCGCCGGCCGCGCAGGGCCAGGCGCCTGGAAGCGGCGCGGACCTGGTCGACGATCTCGGCGGTCGACAGGTCGCGGGTGAAGCCCAGCTCGCCGGTCGCACAGAATGGGCAGCCGACGGCGCAGCCGGCCTGGCTCGAGATGCACACCGTGTTGCGCTCGCGCTGGCTGCCATCGGCCGAGCGGCGAGCCGGGTAGTGCATCAGGACCGACTCGATGAGGGCGCCGTCGGCAAGCCGGTGGAGGGCCTTCTCGGTCAATCCCCCGTCGGCGACCCGGATCTCGGTGTCGGCGAGGGTGTCGAGGTTGAACGCCGCGTCGAGATCGGCCCGTAGCCCGGCCGGCAGGGTCTGGATGGCTCCCGCGCTGACCGCCCCGCCCGCCCACAGCCCGGCGCTGAGCTGGCGCACCCGGAATGCCGGCTGGCCGCGATCGGCCATCCAGGCCGCCAGTGCGGCGGGTGCAACGCCGGACAGGCCGGGCCGGAGATCGGGAGACATCCGGCCGATTATCGCTCGGCGGGCAGCCCAACGGTCGCACCGGCCAAGCCCGGCCGGCCGCGCAGGAGCTCCGCACCGGTCATCACCCGTCCGCCGGCGGGTTGGACGCCCTCGAGACGAAGACCACCGCTGGCCGTGGCCAGCACCAGTCCGCCGCCGTCCGCGACAAGGGTCCCGGGCTGACCGTGAACCTTGGGCGCCAGCGATGCCGCCAGCACAACGATGCGGCCGGCCCCGGTCTCGATGAAGCTGCCCGGCCAGCCCCGGTAGGCCCGGACCTGGCGCTCCAGCTCCACCGCCGGCCGGTCCTGGTCGAGCCGGCCGTCGGCGCGGCGGAGGGGGCGAGTCAAGGTCACGCCGTGCCTCGGCTGTGGATGGGGCTGCAGCTCGCCTGCCAGCCAGCCGCCAAGCGAACCCTTGAGCAGCTCGGCGGCAGCGTCCGCCAGCCGGATCTCCAGGTCCGGCGTGGCTTCGGTGCCGGAAAGCGGGACCTGCCGGGCAGCAACGATCGGGCCGCTGTCGACCCCCGCATCCATCCGGATCAGGCTGACGCCGGTCTCCGGGTCGCCGGCCAGGATCGCCGCCGGGATCGGCGTCGCGCCGCGGTGGCGGGGCAGGAGCGACGGGTGGAGGTTGAGCATCCCGAGCGGGATCGCGTCGAGCAGGGCGGCCGGCACGATCTGGCCGTAATCGGCCAGGACGCCGAGGCCGGGCTCGAGTTCGAGGACCTCGGCAACCGCCTCCGGCGACCGCAAGCGCGCCGGCTGGAGGAGCGCCAGCTCGTGGGCGCGGGCGAAGGCAGCGACCGGGACCGCCCGGACCTCGCCGCCGCGGCCGGCCGGCCGATCGGGGGCACTGAGCACGCCAACCAGGTCGACCCGCGGATCCTCGAGCAGGGTTTCGAGGATCGGGACGGCGAACCCGCCACTGCCCAGGAACACGACCCGGGTGCGCTCCTCAGGCGAGGGCGTGCTGTGCCTCGCGAATGGCGCCTTCGGTCGGGCTGCCGTCGTCGCCGGCCTCGTCGTCGTCCTCGTCCGGCCCGCCGACCGCGATCAGGTCGTCCATCGAGTCGAGATAGTCGATGTACAGCTTGCCGTCGAGGTGGTCGAGCTCGTGCTGGAGCGCCCGGCCGAGGAGACCGCTGCCGGCGACCTTGTAGGCCCGGCCGCGGCGGTCCTGGGCGACGACCCAGACCTTCTCGCGACGGGTGACGTAGGCGACGTAGCCCGGGATCGACAAGCACCCTTCGAGGTCCGTATCGTCGCCCGTCGAGCGCACGATCTTCGGGTTGACCAGCTCGTGGAGGTGGCCCTGGACCTCGACGACGCAGGCGCGCAAGGGCTCGCCCAGCTGCGGCGCGGCGAGTCCGACACCGGGGGCGTGGCGCATCGTATCGGCCAGGTCGTCGAGCAGGCCGGCGAGGTACTTGCCGAAGCTGTCGACCGGCTCGCCGCGCAGGCGGAGACGGGGGTCGCCCAGCATCGAGATCGGTTTCACGCTCATCGTCGGCCGAGTATATCGGAGGTCACAGGAGCGATTCGGGATCGACGTCGACCGACCATGGGGCGTCGGGGCCGCCGTCGAGCAAGCCGGCCGGGTCGCTGCCCCGGAGGACCACGTTCCAGCGCCACTTGCCGGCCCGCCGGCGCAGGAAGGCGGGCGCTGGACCGACGACGACGGTGTCGCTGCCCCGCTCCGCCGCCCGCTCGCGGAGCGCCTCGGCCATCCCCAGCGCCCCCCGTTCCGCGGCCTGGGCATCCTCGAGGCCGATGGTCAGCTTCACCAGCCGCCCGAATGGCGGCGAGCCGAAGCGTCGGCGGAGCTCGAGCTCGGCGTCGTAGAACGCGGCCGGATCGGCCCGGGCCACGGCCTGGATCGCGGGGTGCTCGGGCTGATAGCTCTGGATGATCGCCAGGCCGGGACGCTCGCCCCGGCCCGCCCGGCCGACGGCCTGGGCCAGCAGCTGGTACGTCCGCTCGGCGGCCCGTTCGTCCGGCAGGTTGAGGGCGATATCGGCGCTGACCACGCCGACCAGGGTCACCTCGGGGATGTCCAGGCCCTTGGTCACCAGGCTGGTGCCGACGAGCACGTCGAGGCGGCCCTCGGTGAAGGCGTCGATCAGGCGCTCCGCGGCGCCCTTGCGCTCGACGACGTCGCGGTCGAGCCGGCCGACGCGCAAGTGGGGGAACTGGGCCCGGACCTCGCGCTCGAGGCGCTCGGTGCCGCCGCCCAGGTAGCGAATCCGGGGCGAGCCGCAATGCGGGCAGCGGGTGGCCAGGGGTGAAGCAGTGCCGCAGTGATGGCAGCGCAGGCTCATCCCGGCCTGGTGGAAGACAAGCGGCCGGTCGCATTCTGGACAGGACTGGACCGTGCCGCAATCGCGGCACATCACGACCGAGGCACTGCCCCGTCGATTGATCACCAGGATCGCCCGTTCGCCGGCCGCCGCGTCCAGCCTGGCCAGCTCATCGGCCAGGCGGACGGAGATCAGCCCGCGATTGCCGCCGGCCAGCTCGAGGCGCAGGTCGACCACGTCGATGACCGGCGGGGCGCCGCTCGGCCGGCTGGGCAGGACCACTCGCCGCCAGGTCCCGTCACGGACCCGGCCGACGGTGTCCACGGCCGGCGTGGCGCTGCCCAGGACGACGGCCGCGCCGGCCAGGCGGGCCAGCCGGAGAGCCGTGTCACGCGCTTGGAGGCGGGGCGTCCGGTCGCTCTTGTAGGTCCCTTCGTGCTCCTCGTCGACGATCACCAGGCCGAGCTCGGCGAACGGAGCGACGACCGCCAGGCGCGTCCCGACCACCACGTCGATCGACCGGGCCCGGACCCGGCGCCACTCGTCGGCCCGCTCGCCGAGGCCCAGGCCCGAGTGGAACAGGGCGATTCGGGCGTCGAGGTCCGCCCGCAGCCGATCGACGAGAGGCAGCGCCAGGGCGATCTCGGGAACCAGGACCAGGACCGGCCGGCCGAGCTCGAGGCTGGCCGCGATCGCCTCGACGTAGACCGCGGTCTTGCCGCCGCCCGTGACCCCGTCGAGCAGGAGCGGCGTCGGGTCGCGGGCCTCGAGCGCCTGGCGGACCAGGGCGACGGCCTCCGCCTGCGGCGCGGTCAGCGCCGAGGCAGCGGGCCGGGCGCCGCGCCGGCCGGCGGCCCGCCGGGCGAGCGGCCGGCGGGGCCGTTCGCGGACCTCGACCTCGACCAGGCCCCGGCGCACGAGGCCGGCCAGGGCCGAGGTCCCATGGCGGCCACTGAGCTCGGCCCCGGCGACGCCCGCCGGTGATGCGGCCAGCTCGGCCAGCAACCCGACCTGGCGCGGGCCGAGCGGACGGCCGGCCCGTTTCGGGTCCGCGCCGGACGTGCTCAACCGCGCCCACCGCTCGTAGCGTGGTCCGGCGGCTGCCCCGACCAGCGTCCAGTCGAGGTCGATCGCACCCCGGCCGGCCAGGCTGCGCAGGCGCCGGACGAGTCCGGCCCGGCCCTCCGGCGCGGCGAAGTCACGGACCGCCCGGGGACCGTCGGCGAGCTGGCCGAGGAGATCACGATCGGCGGCCTCCGCCGTGGGGTCGGGCAGCTCGGCCGCCGGCCGCAGCTCGGCGACGAGCTCGAGGCGCTCGAGCATCCCGGGCGGCAGCATCGCCCGCAGGACGAAGGCCGTCGGCGCGAGGTAGTGGGCCGAGATCCAGCGGGCGAGCTCGAGCGACAGGGCCGGCAGCATCGGGCCGCCGGCCCGGACCCGGTCGACGACCGGCTTGACCTTCACGCCGCCGGCGGGCCGGCCGGCTTCGCCCAGGATCAGGCCCAGCGCCTGACGCTTGCCATATTCGACGAGGACCGCCTCACCCGCCTCGAGGTCGGTCAGCCGGTCGGGCACGGCGTACGTGTAGGTCCGCGCTCCGGCGCTCCCGGCGGCGTCGATCGCGACCTCCACGAGGCGCTCCGCGGCTGGGACGACGCGCTCCGCAGCGGGTTCGATGAGCATCAGATCCGGACCCGGCGCTCCGCGTGGCGCGCCCCTTCGAGGGCGATGATCTCGCCGATCCGCTCGGCCGTCCGGGCGATCTGGCCGGTCTCGTTGACGACGACGTAGTCGTAGTCGCGCTGGCGGGCCATCTCGGCCGCACCATTGCGCTGTCGGAGGCGGAGCTCGTCGGCGGTCTCGGTCGCCCGCGACGTGAGCCGCTCGAGGAGGGCGTCGATCGAGGGCGGGGCGACGAAGATCAGGAGCGCGTCCGGCACTCGCGCCCGGACCACGTCCGCGCCCTGGACATCGATCTTGAGGATGGCATGGCGACCCGCTGCGAGGGCCTCGGCGACCTGCGCCCTGGGGGTGCCGTACCAGTTGCCGTGGACCTCGTTGGCCTCGATCAGGCCGCCCGACTCACGCAACGCCTGGAACGCCTCCGGTGTGAGGAAATGGTAGCTCAGGCCATCGACCTCACCGGGTCGCCGGGAACGGGTGGTACAGGTCACGACATAGTGGTGGCCGGCATGCTCGGGCAGCTCCCGGAGGACGTCGAGGATCGCGTCCTTGCCCACCCCGGACGGGCCGGAGATGACGACGAGCATCGCCCCTGGCGCGCCCTCGCCGGGGGTCATCGAGTGCCGACCGCCCCGTGGCCGGCTGCCGCGCGCAGCCGCTCGAGGGGCGCCTCGAGCTCAGCCGGCAGCTCGGCCGTGACCCGGACCAGGTCGCCCCGGCTGGGCGAGGTGAACTCCAGGCGCCAGGCGTGCAGGAAGAGCCGCTCGAGGCCATCCGGGCCGCGCCGCGACGTGCCGGTGCCGTAGACCGGGTCGCCGGCGATCGGGTGGCCGATCGCCTCGAGATGGACCCGGATCTGGTGGGTCCGGCCGGTGATCAGGTCGACCTCCAGCAGGGTCCAGCCCGCAAACCGCTCGCGAACCCGGTAGCCGGTGGTCGACGCTCGTCCGTCGTTCACGACGGCCATCCGGGTGCGCAGCTTGGGGTCCCTCCCGATCGGTGCCTCGATCCGCCCGACGGCCGCGGCGACCGAGCCCTGGACGAGGGCCAGGTAGGTCTTCTTCACCCGGCGTGCCTTGAGCTGGGCCATCAGGCTGGCCTGGGCCATGTCGGTCTTGGCAACGATCAGCAGGCCGCTGGTATCCCGGTCGAGGCGGTGGACGATTCCCGGCCGGCGGACGCCGGCGATCCCGCCGTACTCGGCGCCCTCGGCCCGCCCCAGCAGGGCGTTGACCAGGGTCCCCGAGTCGTGGCCCGGCGAGGGATGGACGACCAGGCCATGGGGCTTGTTGACGACCAGCAGGTCAGCATCTTCATAGGCGATCACCAGCGGGATCGCCTCGCCGGCCACGTCCAGGCGGACCGCCGGCGGAACGTCGAGGTCGAGGACGTCGCCGGCGCCCACGAGCGAGTTCGCCTTGAGCGCGACCCCGTCATGGGTCAGCCGGCCGGCGCTGATCAGGCGCTGGACGTAGCTCCGGGAGAGGCCCGCGACGGCGGCCACGAAGCGATCGACCCGCTGCTGGCCGGCGCCTTCGGGCACGACAAAGGTATGCGCCCCCGGGGCGACCTCGTCGACCGCCGGCGCGTCCCCGGCGACGACGTCAGGCATCGGCCTTGATCGGCTTGGGCGCGGGACGCAAGGCCAGGAAGAGGAGCAGCAGGATCGCCAGGCTGATCGCCGAATCGCCGATGTTGAAGGTGAAGAAGCGCAGCGTGCCGATGCCCGCGTCGACGAAGTCGACGACGTAGCCCAGCCGCAGCCGGTCGACCAGGTTGCCCAGGGCGCCGCCCAGGAGGAGGCCCAGGGCAACCGACAGGAGCAGGCTGCGCGGCGCCCGGGCGTGATACCAGATGATCAGGCCGAGGACGACCAGGCTGCCGATCCCGAAGAGCATCGCCGAGCTGCCGAACAGGCCGAAGAGGGCCCCGTCGTTGCGCGAGAAGATCAGCCGGACGAGGGTGCCGATCACATCGACCTCCTGGCCCGGAGCGACGTTGGCGACGATCCAGGCCTTGGCCAGCTGGTCGACGACCAGCACGACCGCCGCGAGCCCGCCGAAGGCCAGCCAGGCCGGCCGGGGGCGAGCACGCTCGGCGTTCAGCGCGGGCGTCGGCACGGGCGGCTGGACAGGCGTCTGGGCGTCGGTGGCGACAGGCGGCTCCTCCTCGTTCAACAGGCTAGCGGCCTCCATCCGCGGGACGCAAGGCGATCTCGACTGCTCCGCTGGCCAGCTCGACCTGGGCGTGGGCCAAGCCGGCAGGCGCCGGGCCGGCGTCGAGCCGGTCGGCAAGGGTGTCGGCACGCACGGCGTCGAGGTGGCCGGCAAGGTCCGCCGGCAGGGGCTGGACCCACACGTCGATCCGGGCGTCGAGCGCGAGCTCGGCCTCCCGGCGCAGGTCCTGGATCGCGCGCAGCAGCTCGCGGGCGTCGCCCTCGGCCACGAGCTCCGGCGTCAGCTGCGTGTCGATCACCACGACCAGGCCCTCGTCATGGGCGACGGCCGTCCCCGGCCGGGGCGAGGCCAGGATCTCGACCTCGTCGGGCGCCAGGTGCAGGCCGGCCAGGTCGACGCCACCGTCGGCGCCGATCTCGAACTCGCCCGACCGCGCGGCGGCCATGATCGCCGGGACCCGATCGCCGTACTTCTTGCCGATCCGGGGCAGGAGCGGCTTGACCCGGCGCTCGACCAGCGCTGATTCGTCGCCGATCAGCTCGACCGCCTTGACGTTCACCTCGTCGGCGAGGAGCTCGAGGAGCGCGGCCCGCTCGGCCAGCGATCCGCCGGGCAGGGCCAGCCACATCCGGGCGAGTGGCTGGCGGACCTTCAGGCCGGCCGCCGAGCGCAGCGTCCGGACCAGCTCCACGGCCCGCCGGATGGTGGCCATCGCGGATTCGAGCCGTTCGTCGCGCAGGCCGGCCAGCTCGGCCGTCGGCCAGCGGGTCAGGTGGACGCTGTCCGGCGCGGCCGGATCGCCGGCGGCCACGAGGTTGTCGTAGATCCCATCGGTCAGGAAGGGCAGGATCGGGGCCATGACCCGGACCAGGGCCACGATCACGGCATGGAGGGTCTCGAACGCGGCGTCCCGGTCGGCGCTGGCGCCGGCCCGCGAGAAGCGTCGCCGCGAGCGGCGCAGGTACCACGTCGACAGGTCGTCGATCGCCTCCTCGATCCGGCGTGTGGCGCCATGCGCGTCGTAGTCGCCCAGGCGCTCCTCGACCCGGCCGGCCAAGCCCGCCACCCGGGACAGGATCCAGCGGTCGATGACCGAGCGATCCGCCGCCGGCGCCGCGGCGCCCGCTGCCGGCGACCAGCCGGCGAGGCGGGCGTAGGTCACGAAGAAGGCATACACGTTCCACAGGATCAGTAGCCGCCGGCGGGCCTCGTCGGCCGCCTGCCAGCCGAAGAGGATGTTGTCGTCGGGCCGGGCGCTGGCATACATCCAGCGCATCACGTCGACGCCCATCCGCTCGGCCGCCTCGTCGAACTCGATCGCATTGCCCGCACTCTTGTGCATCGGCGCGCCGTCGGCGGCGAGCAGGGTGGCGTAGCCGAAGATCGTCTTGTAGGGAGCTTCGCGGCGGAGGACCGTCGACATCGCCAGCATCGCGTAGAACCAGTTGCGAAACTGGCCCGGAAAGCTCTCGGTCACGAAGTCGACCGGGAACCAGTCGGCCCAGTAAGCCGGGTCCTCGCGGAAATGGAGCGTCGAGAAGGGCACGATCCCGGCGTCCAGCCAGACATTGCCGACGTCGGGCACCCGGCTGACCGGCGCACCGCAGCCCGGGCAGGCGATCCGGACGGCGTCGATATGCGGCCGGTGGGGGGTATGGCCCTCGAACGCCGGCCAGCCTTCGACAGCCTTTTCGCGGAGCTCCTCGCGGCCGCCGATCACCTCGACCCGGCCGCAGGCGGCGCAGTCGTAGATCGGCAGGGCCAGGCCCCAGTAGCGCTTCTTGGAGATCATCCAGTCGTGCATGTTCAGGAGCCAGTCGAGCTCCCGCTCATAGCCGAAGGCCGGGATCCAGCGAATGTCCTTGATCACGGCCATGATCTGATAACGCAGGCTGGCCTCGATCTCGGCGCTCGTCAGCTCCTCGAGCGGCCGGTCGTAGACCGCGCCCATCGAGATGTACCACTCGTCGACCAGCCGGAAGACGAGCGCCGTGCCGCACCGCCAGCAGTGGGGATAGCGGTGGGTGATCGTCTCCAGCCGATAGAAGCGGTGGCGGGCCCGGAGATGGTCGACGATCGGCTCGGTCACGTCGCGCACGTCGCGACCGGTGTACGAGCCGAAGCCCTCGAGGTACAGGCCGGCCTCGTCGAGCGGCGCGATGACCGGCAGGCCCAGGCTCTTGCCCAGGGCGAAGTCCTCGGCACCGCAGCCGGGGGCGATATGGACGATGCCCGTCCCCTCGGCTTCGCCGACGTCGCTCCAGGGCACGACCCGGTGCTCGTAGGCGGGACCCTCGCCGGCGGCAAACGCCTTGTGCACGGCGGGCAGCTCATCGAACGGGCCCTCGTAGCGCCAGCCGACGAGCTCCGCGCCGGACAGCTCGCCCAGGACCTGGAACGGACCGTGGGCGGCCACGTCGAGCGCCGTCCTGAGCGTCCCCCGGGCCAGCCAGTAGATCGCGTCGCCCTGGCGGACCTGGACGTAGCGCAGGTTCGGGCCGACGGCCGCGGCCACGTTGGAGGTCAGCGTCCAGGGCGTCGTGGTCCACACCAGGAGCGACTCGCCGGGGCGGTCGACGAGGGGCAGCTTGATCGTCAGCCCGGGGTCGTCCCGGTCGCGGTAGCCCTCGGTCATCTCGTGCTGGCTCATGCCCGTCCCGCAGCGGGTGCACCAGGGCATCGTGTCGTGGCCCTTGTACAGCCAGCCGCGCCGATGGCACTCGGCCAGGAAGCCCCAGATCAGGTCGTTGTTCTCGTTGCTGAAGGTGAAGTACGAGCCGCCCAGGTCAGGCATCCCCAGCCGGCCGACGAGCATCTCGACCGAATCGGTGACCGGCCCCGCCGGGCCGTCGACGGTCACCGGCGTGGATGGGTCGGTGGCCAGCAGGTCGCGCAGCCGGCGCAGCTCGTCGGGGTCGTTCCAGTCCATCCACATCCCGAGCCGGATCGACTGCTCCGTCTGCCGGGCGGCGAAGGTCAGCACCCGCTGCTTGCACAGGCTGACGAACTCGGCGATGCCGTAGGCTTCGATGTCCCGCTTGTTGGCCAGGCCCAGGTCGCGCTCCACGTTGACCTCAACCCACAGGCCCTGGCAGTCGAAGCCGTTCTGGTAGCGCTCGTCCTTGCCCAGCATTGCCTGGAAGCGCTGGAAGAGGTCCTTGTAAGTCCGGCCCCAGGCGTGATGGACGCCCATCGGGTTGTTGGCCGTGATCGGGCCGTCGAGGAAGCTCCAGCGAGGACCACCCGCGTTCTGGGCCCGCAACCGGGCGAACGTCCGCCGATCACGCCAGCGGGCGAGCATCTCGTGCTCGGCCGCAATCAGGTCGGGCTTGGCGTTGACGGGTCGAAACATCGGACCTCGGTGAAGCGTCTGGAACCTCGCCCTCGCCAAACGCCGGCGGGCATGACCCGTGACGGCGGACAAGTGGAGGTCCGAGTATCCTACCCGCGATGCAGCCCCCGGAGGAAGCGCGACCGCGCCCGCGCCAGCAGTCGGCCTTCGCAGCGGCCTTCCTCTCGCTGATCTTCCCCGGCCTCGGCCACGCCTACGCGCGAGCCTGGACACGGGCGATCGGCTTCGCGGCGCCACCCCTCCTGCTGATCGCCCTGCTCCTGGGGGTCGTGCTGAAGGTTGGGATTGAGGTCGCCTCCGTCACCCTCGCCGCAAACCTCAGCCTGATCCTCGTCGGGAATGTCATCGTCCTCCTCTACCGCGCCGTGGCGGCGATCGATGCCTACCGGGTCGTCGTCTTCCTGAACGCCCAGGCGGAGGGCGACGGCCGCCTCGGCCGGCGGGCGATCCGGCTGAACCCGCTGTCGATCGCCGGCCTGGCGGCCGTGTGCCTGGTCATGGCCGGCGCCCACGTCGTCGTGGCCGAGTACGGCGGCGGGGCCCAGGCGTACATCAGCTGCATCTACGACCCGAACTGCGACACGCCCGGCAGCCAGACGCCCAACCCGAGCCAGGGTCCGATCAGCACCGACTCCCCCACCCCGACCCTGTCCCTGCCGCCGGTCGGCACGGCCTTGCCGTCGGTCTCGCCAGTGCCAACCTGGAACGGCACCGACCGGCTCAATATCCTGCTCCTGGGCGTCGACCAGCGCTCGGGCGACTCGACCTTCAACACCGACACGATGATCGTCGTGTCGATCGACCCGGTGACCAAGAACGTGGCCCTCTTCAGCCTGCCCCGGGACACCACCGACGTGCCCCTGCCCGCCTCGGCCCAGGGCGTCTTCGGCTCGGTCTACGCGGGCAAGATCAACAGCCTCTGGACCAACGCCCGGAACCGGCCGGACGCCTTCCCGGGGACGGGCAACGCCCGCGGCTACAACGCCCTCAAGGAGACCCTCGGGACCCTCTACCACCTGAACATCCAGTACTACGTGATGGTCAACTTCCAGGGCTTCAAGAAGGTCGTCGACACCCTCGGCGGAGTGACCATCGACGTCCAGAATCCGGTCGTCGACGACCGCTATCCGGCCGATGACGGGA
>Ga0265314_10005042_pt1 | contig 12035 bp, 12 predicted proteins | sample 4126metaG_FD_203106 | JGI IMG/M metagenome (GOLD analysis project Ga0265314, IMG submission 203106) | Rhizosphere microbial communities from Carex aquatilis grown in University of Washington, Seatle, WA, United States - 4-1-26 metaG | ecosystem: Host-associated > Plants > Roots > Rhizosphere >... | reverse complement strand
GGTGCGGCGACGACGTCAGCCGCCTACAGCCACTTCTTCCACTTGAAGAACACCAGCGGCAGCACGGCGACCACGACCATCAGGCCGAGCGCCCAGAGGTAGCCGTATTCCCACTCCAGCTCGACCATGCCGTTCTTGAAATTCATGCCGTAGATCGAGGCCACCAAAGTCGGCGGCATGAACACCACCGCCATGATCGAGAAGATCTTGATGATGGCGTTCTGCTGGATGTTGACGACGCCGAGCATGGCGTCGAGCAAGAAGGTGATCTTGTTCGACAGGTAACTGGCGTGGTCGGTGAGCGACACCACGTCGCGCTGCATCGACTGCAACTGCGCGCGCATGTCCTTGGTCCACTTCATGACCTCGGCCTCGTGCGCGAGGAAGGACAGCAGCCTGCCGACCGAGACCTGGCTCTCGCGCACCTTGGAGGTGAGATCGCCCTTGCGGCCGAGCGCCTTGAGCACGTCGTTATAAGACGGCGGCGCCGCCTCGTCGTCCGGCTCGAAAATGGAATGCGACACGGCGTCGACCTCGGCGCCGATGCGCTCGAGAATGTCGGCGGAACGGTCGACGACGGCGTCGAGTAAATCCATCAGCACCGTCTCGCCCGACACCTTGGGCGAGCAGGCCCGCGCCAGCTTGTGTTCGACGATGGCGAAAGGCCGCGGGTCGTCGTAGCGCACGGTGCACAGGCGATGGCTCGACAGAATGAAGGTCACGGCGGTGGTCTTGGGCGTCGCCGTGTCCGACTGGCACATCAGCGTCGCCGTCATGTAGCGCGCGCCGTTCTCGACATAGAGGCGGCTGGAGACCTCGATCTCCTGCATCTCCTCGCGGGTCGGCACAGCGATGCCGAGGAATTGTTCGGTGATCTTGTCTTCCTGGACCGTCGGCGACACCAGATCGATCCAGACGCCGGCGTCCGGCGGCGCCTCGCCGGGTTCGACCCCGGTTCGCTCCAGCGACGTGCCGCGCGGAACATAGATCGAAAGCATGGGCGCCCCCGCCGTGTGTCTTGGTTCGCTTCCAAAGACCCGATCACGCGGCGCGGCGCAAGCGCAATTAGCGCGGCGCGCGGCTGAAAACAGCCGCGTGCGTCGTCATTTCGAGCATGATGTCGGGGGAGCCGATCCGCGCAAAAACAGGGCGCGTTCAGCGAGTCAAACCGTCCGGCCGCTTAGTCGCGGTCGTAGGGAATCCGGTATTCGGAAACGGTCTGGCGTTCGCCGTTACAGCGAACGGCCGCGGCCACTGCCGAGATGCCGATCTTGCCGTAGCGGGTGTCGAGCTTGGTCTGCTGGCGCTGGGAGTCTTGCTGCTTGGTCTCTTGCTGCTCCGCCGCCGGTGTCGCTTGCCTTGTCACGTCACTTACTCCGATCTTTGTTTGCGGTTGGTCGTCGAGGCTTCCTTGGTATCCTCACCCTCGAATCTGGCCCTCAAGTGGGGCCAAATTGCGCGGGCATTGGTGTCCTATCGTGGCGATTCGTGAAAGCCGACGGCTTTTAAGTTAATTCCCCCCAATTACCACCCACTATGGTGAACCATCCCTTAACGCCTCGGCGGTAATCTCAAGTTTGTCGCGGTTTCAGGGGCTTTCGGGCACTTGGGCCCGGCTAAAGTCGATGCGGTATTCCTGCAACAGTGTCACAGGAAGCGCATCGGAGAGGGCCTTAAAACGTAGCTATTGCTGGAGCCTTTCGGTTAATTGCGCTCTCAATATTCTGCGTTGCGAGGGCGCCGATTCGAGCGACCTGGGAAAAGGATTTGAAATGGCGATCAAGGGTTTGTGGGTAGTATTGGTGGGCGCCGGGCTGGTTTTGGGCGGCTGCATGCAGTCCACCATGGAGCCGGCCTCGGAAGCGAACTTCACGCCGCGCGACAAGAAATTGCTGGCCGCCGCGCCCTATGAAAAGGCAGCGATTCCAGAGCCTTACAAGCGCCATATCGTCGAATATCACCGCAAGGAATTGCCCGGCACGATCGTGGTCGATTCCGACGCGCGCTATCTGTATTTCGTGGAAGCCGACGGCAAGGCGATCCGCTACGGCATCACGGTCGGCGAGGAAGCGATGGCCTGGTCGGGCGTGGCCAAGGTCGGCCGCATGACCGAGTGGCCGAGCTGGACGCCGACCGCGGGCGAACGGCAGCGCATGGACGTGCCGGCTTTCGTCGGCCCCGGCCCGCAGAACCCGATGGGCGCGCGCGCCATGTATCTGTTCGACGGCAACAAGGACACGCTGTACCGCATCCACGGCACCAACCAGCCGGAATATATCGGCGAGGCGATTTCGTCGGGCTGCATCCGCATGACCAACGAGGACGTCATCGACCTGTACAAGCGGGTCAAGACCGGCACCGTCGTCGTCGTGCTGGCGCCCAAGCAAGGCGACTCGCCGTACAGCCCGCGCGTGGCTTCGAGCGGCTTCAGCCTGGCGCGCTAAGCAAGCGATCTATCGGAATAGAAAGCGGCGCCTTCGGGCGCCGTTTTTTTATGCGCGGCCTTGAGCGGAGAAGCCGCTATGCGCCCAGCGTGACGCGCACGATTTCAGGCGTAACCCCAAGGCGCATCGGCACCTTGGAGGTGCCCAGGCCGCCCGACACGATCATGTGGCGGTCCCGCTCGACGATGTGGCCATAGGCAAAGCGCGCGCCATAGGCCGACGGCGCCCAGACCGGCGGCACGAAGGGAATGACGATCTGGCCGCCATGGGTGTGCCCGGCCAAAGTCAGCGCGACGCGCGGCGGCACTTGCGTGAAAATGTCCGGCTCGTGCACGAGCAGGATCACCGGATCGGCGGTTTTGATTTTGGCCAGCGTGCCGGGCAAGTCGTCCTCGCCGCGGAATTTTTTGTGGCCGAGCGGATGCGCGAGCTGGTCGTCGATGCCGGCCAGCCAGAATTTGGCGCCGCGGTCGCCGAGCAAAACCGCGTCGTTCGACATCAAGGGGATGCGGACATGGCGCAGCGCCGCGCGCACGCCATCGACGTCGTACCACCAGTCGTGATTGCCGAGGATGGCGTAGACGCCGTGCCTGGCCTTGAGCCGCGCCAGTTCGGCCGCCCAGGCGGCGTGCGGTACGCGCTCGGTGACAAAACGGTGCGTGGCGAAATAGTCGCCGAGGATGACGATCAGGTCCGAGTTCAGCGACTGCGCGGCGTCGACCACCTCGCGCACGCGCGCGAGCCCCATGTTCGGGCCGCCGGCGTGGATGTCGGCGATGACGGTGATGGTGAGGCGCTGGCGGGCGGGCCAGGCCGGCGGCACCGGCGCGTAATCCGTGACCACCAATCCGGTGGCGGCTTCGGTGGCCGCATAGGCGCCGGTGCTGGTGCCGATCAGGCCGACGGCGCCGGTCAGCGCCAGCCCGCGCGTCAGCAGGCCGCGCCGAGTCACCTGGCGCGGGGGCTGGACCAGAATCCGGGGGTCGACGATGGTCATACCGGGCTAGCTATCCCTTAAACTATGAAGAGATCGTGGATAGCAGGTCCGGCAAACGCGGCTATCTGAAACCGTGTTTACAGTTTATGGCGCGCCGCGCCTGAGCCGCCCGCTTTTGGGGTTAACGGCGACGGCACCGGCTTGTCGGCCAGTTCGGCGGCGATGAGCGCCTCTTCTTCCTTCGGCGGCGGTGGCGGCGGCGGTTCGCGCACGTCCCACTGGCACATGCGGAAGCCGTTGCGGCGCTCGGCCAGATCGAGGTGGATGTGCTCCTCGTGATAGCCATCCGAGCCCGGCCCCAGCACCGTGGTGAAGCGCGCGCAGACGCTCTCGCGAATGCCGGCGCGGAAGTCCTTCGGCACATGAACGTCGGTCATAAGCACGACGCGGTTGTCGGCGAAGGTGAAGGAGCGCACGTCGACGGCATTGCCCTTACCGTGCTCGCTCATCTGCGCGCCCTTGATGCGGTTGCGGCCGCGGCAATTATAGTCGTCGTAGGTGTCGACCTGGCGCAGCACCGCGCCGGTCTTGGCGACGCGCGGCGCGGCCTCGTCGCGCACCCAGGTCGCCACCTGCTCCGCCATGGAGCAACGCAGCAGCGGCGCCGGCTTGACCGCGACCTGGGCATTGCCCGGCAGCAGTACCGCGCTCAGCTCGACCATGTCGCCGCCGCCGCAGGCGCCCGGGCCCATCAGGCGCGGCATGGCATTAACGACGGCGAACTTTTCCAGCCGCTGGCGGCAGGCCGACGGTTCGCTGGTGACGGCGCCGGCATTGAAGTCGGGCCCGGCGGCGTCGCGAAACGATAGAGGCTCGGCCCAGACCGGCGCCATCGGCGGCTTCGGCCGCGGCAAGGGAACCGCGCTGGTCGGCGGAATGGGCGCGACGGCCGACGCCGGCTCGTCCTCGGCGGCGCGGGCCTCAGGCGCCCACATGCCGCAACAGGCGCCGGCCAGCACTAGAATTGCGATGCTCAGCCTCAAAGACAGGTCCATCTCAGGTCGTTGGCGGCGTCGCCCCGGCGCGCGGTATAGGCGCGTTCAGGCGGGATGCCAAATCGTCCGTCACGAAACCATTGCACCCACCGGCGCTGCCGCTAACCTGAGGCGGGCCAGCGAGGGGCTGGCCGAGAACAACAAGAAACGCGACCGCAGATCGCGCCGATAAACGAGAGAGGGAAACGTCATGCTGGGCCTGATGCAGGACTGGCCGATGCTGCTTCACCGCATCATCGACCACGCCGCCACTTTCCATGGCGGCCGCAAAGTCATCACGCGGTCGATCGAGGGGCCGATCGTCGAAACCAATTACCGCGACATTCGCGTCCGCTCGCTCAAGGTTGCGCAACGGCTGGAGAAGGACGGCATCAAGCTCGGCGACCGCGTCGCGACCTTGGCCTGGAACACCTGGCGCCACATGGAGGCCTGGTACGGCATCACCGGCATCGGCGCGATCTACCACACCGTCAATCCGCGGCTGTTCCCCGACCAGATCGTCTGGATCGTCAATCACGCCGAAGACCGCATGATGTTCGTCGATCTGACTTTCGTGCCGTTGCTGGAAAAAATCGCCGACAAACTGCCGACCATCGAGCGCTACGTCATTCTCACCGACGCCGCGCACATGCCGAAGACGACGCTCAAAAACGCGGTCGCCTACGAGGACTGGATCGGAGAAGTCGACGGCGATTTCGAATGGCGGGAGTTCGACGAGAACACCGCGGCCGGCATGTGCTACACCTCCGGCACCACGGGCCACCCCAAGGGCGTGCTGTATTCGCACCGCTCCAACACGCTGCACTCGATGATGGCGGCGACGCCCGACGCCATGGCGGCGTCGAGCCGCGACACCATCATGCCGGTGGTGCCGATGTTCCACGCCAATTGCTGGGGCCTGGCGCTGACCGGGCCGATGGTCGGCGCCACCATGGTGATGCCGGGCGGCAAGATGGACGGCGCCTCGATCTACGAACTGCTCGACACCTTCAAGGTGACCTTCACCGCCGCGGTGCCCACGGTGTGGCTGATGCTGTTGCAGGACCTGGAAAAGACCGGCGCCAAGCTGCCGCACTTGAAGCGCGTGGTGATCGGCGGCTCGGCCTGCCCGCGCGCCATGACCAAGACGTTCCAGGACGTCTACGGCGTCGAAGTCATCCATGCCTGGGGCATGACCGAGATGTCGCCGCTCGGCTCGCTCTGCACCATCAAGCCGGAATACGCCGGCTTGACGGGGGACGCGCTGCTCGACGTACAGATGAAGCAAGGCCACCCGCCCTTCGGCGTCGAGATGCGGATTGCCGACGACGAGGGCCGCGACGTGCCCTGGGACGGCAAGAGTTTCGGCCGCCTCAAGGTTCGCGGGCCGGCGGTCGCACGCGCCTATTACAAGGGCGAAGGCGCCGAGGCCTTCGAGGCCGGCGGCTGGTTCGATACCGGCGACGTCGCCACCATGGACCCGCACGGCTACATGCAGATCACCGACCGCGCCAAGGACGTCATCAAGTCCGGCGGCGAATGGATCTCGACGATCGATCTGGAAAACCTCGCGGTCGGTCATCCGAAAGTGGCGGAAGCCGCGGCCATCGGCGTCACGCATCCGAAATGGGACGAGCGGCCGCTGCTGGTGATCGTGCTGAAGAAAGGCGAAACCGCGACGCGCGAGGACATCCTCGGCTTCATGCAGGGCAAGGTGGCGAAGTGGTGGATGCCGGACGACGTGGTGTTCGTCGACGAGATCCCGCACACCGCGACGGGCAAAATTCAGAAGATGACGTTGCGCAAGCAGTTCGAGGATTATCGGTTGCCGGGGGTGCAGGCGGCGGAGTGATCGCACCGCGTTACTATGGCTTCTCCACCACGATATAAATAAGCGCCTCGCCCGCCCCTGCCCGGTTGTCGAAAAAGTGCGGGATGTCCGCATGGCAAGAACAGCTATCGCCGGCTGACAGCATCTCAGATTCGCCGCCAAAGACCGCGCGCACGCTGCCTTTGGCCACATGCATGTGCTCAATCGTGCCCTTGGCGTGCGCGGCGAAAGGTCCAACCATCTTGCGCGCGGGCAAGGTATAGCGAACCAGTTCCATCTTGCTGCCAGCCAGCGCCGCACCGATATCTTGCCGTCTCGCTCCGCTTTTACGGTCGACGACAATCGCACGCTCCGATCCTCGCGCAACCCTAATGCGGCCGCCCGACGACGCGGGGCCATCGAGAAGCTTTGCCATCGGCATATCGATGGCCTGCGTGATCGCGGCGAGCGTCGCAATCGTCGGCGACTTTGTCCCGCGCTCGAGGTCGGAGATCATCGAAGCCGACACTCCGCATTTGCCGGCTAGCGCGCGCAGGCTGAGACCCAATTGTTCGCGGCGGCTTTTCACCGCGCGCCCGATGCTAGCTGAAAGCGTGTCTGCGTGAGTGGACATGTCATCCTCCAAAGTGTACATTTGTACATTATCGCGTACAGCTGCGGCAAGCGGCAGGGCACCGGAAAGGGAGTTCGATGATCGTCGTTGTGTTCCGCGCGCGTCGAACCCCTGAGGGGCTCGGTGACGAATACAAATACTGGTTCAAACGCATGAGCGACATCGCCGTCACCATGCCCGGCTATATCTCGCACAAAGGCTACCTGGCCGAAGACGGCGAGCGGCTATCGCTGTTCGAATGGGAATCGGCCGAGGCGCTACGGGCTTGGGCGAGCCATCCCGAGCACGTGCCGACCAAACAGCTCGGCCGGCAGAAGTTCTATTCGGCCTATCACCTGCAGGTTTGCGAGGTGGTGCGGGAATCGAAGTTCGACGCCGTGGCGAAGTAGCAAGGCGCTGACGCCCTACGTCCCGTCGCCCTGGTTGCTCGCGACCTGCGACGGCTCATCGGCGCTGCGCAGCACGATGATCTGGTTGAACTTGCCGTCCTCGTAAGCCTGCACGAACTTGTCGTAATCGCGCACCGAGATGCAGCCGTTCGAGCCGCCTTCCGCGCCGAGCAGGAAGGAATGCGCCAGGATGCCGTCGCGGCCGTACATGTTGCCGCCGCCGACCGGCTTCATGCGCAGCGCGCGCACGCCGTGAAACGGCTTCTCGCGGAAGCTGACGGCATAGACGTTGGGCGGCGTCACGCCGACATCCTTGCGGTCGACCGAGTCAGGATCGTCCATGAACTGGCCGTAACCCGAATGCGCCTCGAGCTTGGCGCCGTCCGGCAGATAGACCACGCGCTTGTTGATGTCATAGAGCGCCGTGTTCGGATTGGCGGCGAGCACGGCCTTGGCGGCGCGATCGGGATCGCCAAACAATTTGTCCAACAGCCCGGGTTCGGCGGGCCTGGTCTGCGGCGGCAGCGCGGCGACCTGCGGTTCGATCGCCGCCGGCGCGCTGTGCGCGCTATCTTGATGCCCAAAATCTTGGTGCGCGTAATCCTGGCGCGCGATGCTGTCGGGCCGCGGCGGCGGCAACGGCGTTGCGAGTTCGACGCTGGGCAGGCGCACATGCGCGGCCGACGGGAAGCGTGTCGCCGTCAAAGTCGACAGGCCGCCACGCGGCATCCACGCATTGTCTTGCCCTGCGCGCAGACCCAGACTGGCGAGTTGCGCATGCTCGTCGCGCACGGCGCGGCCGACATCCATATCGGCGGGGATTGGCAGGTCGGGCGCCAGCGACGACCGTAACTCAAGCGCGAAGGGGGAACGGCCCTGGGGCAGCGGCAGGTAAATCGCCGCCGCGGCCACCGCGCTGACGCCGGCAACGCCGAGGCCAACCCACGCGGCGGCAAAAGACGTCCGCGCCAGGACGACAGGCCACCGCGACGCAACGCGCGCCGGACGTCCCAATCTCTCTGCCATCCACGCGTCGGACATCTGCACCATGGCGGCCATCTTAGCCCAAAGGCCGGCCCGTTGGAAATTCGGAACTTCGGGGTAGTATGATGCTGCAAACAACGCAAAATTGTGGTCGCATCGGGCTAAACCGGCGTCACGTTCGGACCAACACGAACGGCCGCCGTCCTTGGGAGGGGAACCGATGCTCAAGACGACCCGCGCGTTTCGCGCCGCGGCTTTCGCCGCCATACTTTTTGCCGCTTATTCCACGGCCTCGGCCGAGGATTTCCCCGGCTCGCGGCAGATCATGATGATGATGCCCTATGCCGCCGGCGGGCCCGGCGATGTCATCACGCGCATCACCGCGGCCGGCATGAGCAAGGTGCTCGGCGCGCAAATCATGGTCGAGAACGTCGGCGGCGCCGGCGGCACCATCGGCACCGCCAAGGTCGCGGCCGCGGCGCCCGACGGGCACTCGCTGCTCGTCATGCATTTCGGCCACGCCGCCAACACCGCGCTCTATCCGAATTTGCGCTACGACGCGATCAAGGATTTCGAGCCGATCGGCATCGTCGCCGAGTCGCCGATGGCCTTCGTGGCGAAAAAGGATTTTCCGGCCGCGAACCTCAAGGAATTCGTCGCTTACGTCAAAGCGCACCACGACAAGCTCAGCTACGGCTTTGCCGGTATCGGCTCGGCCTCGCACCTGTGCGGCCTGTTGTTCTTCGACGCCATCGGCACCACCGTTACCAGCGTGCCCTATAAAGGCACCGGACCGGCGCTGACCGACCTGATCGGCGGCCAGTTCGATTTCATGTGCGATCAGACCTTGAACGTCGGACAAAGCGTCAAGGCCGGCAGCATCAAGGCCTACGCCGTCACCACCAAAGAGCGGCTCGCCGGATTTCCCGATCTGCCGACGGCGAACGAGGCCGGCCTGCCCGGCTTCGAGATCACGGTGTGGTTTGCGATGTATGCGCCGAAGGGCACGCCGAAGCCGGTCATCGATCAACTGTCGAAGGCGCTGCAACGCGCCTTGCTGGATCCCGACGTCAAGGACCGCCTCGCCGGCTCCGGCGCGCAGACGGTGTCGCAGGACCGCGCCACGCCGCAAGCGCTGCGCGCGTTTCTGAAATCGGAAATCGACAAGTGGGTGCCGATCATCAGGAAGGCGGGCGTGACGGCGCAGTGACGTCGTGGCAATCGCCCGCCGTTTGGCAAACCCACCCGTCGATTCCGCCGCCTACTTGATCGTCGCCAGCAGCGTGTCGAGCGTTCCGCGGAAGCCCCATTCCGGCGCACAGACCGTCTTGTGGCTGTCGTGCGCTTCCTTCTCGACGGCATCGACGATGGCCTTGACCTCCGCCGCGGAAAGGTCCGCCTTGCCGCGGAAATAATACTGCACGCGGTCGAGGTTGAGGCTGTCCTTGCTGTTGATCTCGATCTTGCACTCGTCGGCGATCGCTTCGATCATGTGCGCGGCGATCGCCATGTTCTTGGCGGCCTCCTTCGGATCCTTGGCCGGCGCTTTGGCCGGCGCGGCGGCGCGGGCCGGCAAGGCCTTGAGCGTGACGCCGCTGCCTTCGGCTTCCTTCTCGGCACCCTTCGACATGCCGACGGCCATAGCGGCAAACTCGCTGGCGCCGCCGGCGCAGGGCGAAGGTTTGCGCTTGGCGAAACTGTCGACCAGGCTGTTCATCGCTTGATCGAGCTCGGCGTCGGAAAGCTTGGCCGTCTTCTGCAGCGCGTTGATGTTGCCGACGATGGCCTCGGTGGTTGGCTTGTCGAGATCGAATTTACACAGCTTGCCGATGGCGAGGATGGCCAGGTAGCCGCCGATGCCGCCTTGCGCCTTGTCGGCCGCGCTTTCGGCCTGCGCCGACGTGGACGCGAGTAAAAACACGCCGCTCAACAACGGCGCGAGTAGTTTCGTAAACATGTTGGAAGCCCCCTTGTGACGATGCCTGGAACCCAAGCCATCCGGCGCCGCAACTACCATGGAACCCGACGCCACACCAAAGTTTTTGGAACTTTCGGCAATTTGCTTTTTCTCTCAACATCTTGCTTAAGTCAGGGCAGATCAGGGAGATCGGCATGCGGGCTTTTTCACGCGCGGCACTTCTCGCCGCCTCATTCATTGCCGGCTTGTGCGGCCTCGCCGCCACCGGTTCGTTCACTCCAGCAGCGGCGCAGACGAAAACCATGACCACAGCATCGGGACTGAAGATTACCGACACCACCGTCGGCACCGGCGCCTCGCCGAAGGCCGGGCAGACTTGCGTGATGCACTACACCGGCTGGCTTTACGTCAACGGCATGAAGGGCAAGAAATTCGACTCCTCGGTCGACCGCGGCGAGCCCTTCGAGTTTCCGATCGGCACCGGCCGGGTCATCAAGGGCTGGGACGAAGGCGTCGCCTCGATGAAGGTCGGCGGCAAGCGCACGCTGATCATTCCGCCCGCGCTGGGCTACGGCGAACGCGGCGCCGGCGGCGTCATCCCGCCGAACGCGACCTTGATGTTCGACGTCGAACTGCTGGACGTAAAATGATGCGCCGGCGGGCGCACCGCTAATTTTCGCATTTGAATATGAAAATTTAGCCGCGCGGCCGCCGTTGTCGGCCGCCCGGGATGTGCTAGCGTCCTCGCCAACAACAGCCAACCGCGGCGATGAACTCGAAATCATGAGCGCTACAGAGCCAGCCGCATCCGGCCCATCGTCGGACGTCAGCCTGAATTTTCTCAGCGGCGGCGGCGAAATGGGCGCCCTGATACGCAGCTTCTCCTGGAACAGGACGCCGCTCGGCCCGCCGGAAACCTGGCCGCAAACTTTGCGCACCGCCGTGCGCATCCTGCTCAACTCGCACCAGCCGATGTTCATCTGGTGGGGGCCCGAGCTGATCCAGTTCTATAACGACGCCTACCGCAAGACGATGGGACCCGAGCGCCACCCCAGCGCGCTCGGCCAGCCCGGCCGCGACTGCTGGGCGGAAATCTGGGACATCATCGGGCCGCAGATCGAGTTCGTGATGGCCGGTAAGGGCGGGATCTGGCACGACGACGCGCTCGTGCCGGTGACACGGCACGGCCGCCGCGAGGACGTCTGGTGGACCTACGGCTACAGCCCGATCGACGACGGCACGCGGCCGGGCGGCGTCGGCGGCATTCTCGTGATCTGCAATGACATCACGGAACAGCACCGGGCGAAGACCGAACTCAAGCAGGCGGAAGTCCGCCGCGACAACGCCCAGGCCGAGTTGTCGCGCACCACGGCGCTGTTCGAAACCGTCATTAAGATGACGCCCGATCTGATTTACGTGAAAGATCTCGATAGCAAAGCGTTGCTGCGCAATCCGGCGGCTTTGTTCGGCAGGACGTGGCAAGAGGTCCAGGGCCTCAAGGAAGCCGAATGGCACAACGACCCGGACGAAGCCGCCCAGGTCGTCGCCAATGACCGCAGGGTGATCGAGACCGGCGAGTCGATGCAGTTCGAGGAGCGCTTCACCACGCCTTTGGGCGTTCGCACGCTGCTGTCGACCAAATCGCCGCTACGCGATGCCGACGGCAAAATCGTCGGCACCATCGGCGTCTCGACCGATATCACCGAGCGTGAAAGCCGCGCCCGCCATGTCGAATTCATCATGCGCGAATTGTCGCACCGCTCGAAAAACCTGCTCGCGATCATCCAGTCGGTGGCGCGTCAAAGCATCTTGCAAAGCGCGAGCCTGGAGGATTTCGAGCGGCATTTCACCGGCCGGCTTGCCTCGCTGGCGAGCCTGCACGACC
>Ga0265314_10005040_pt1 | contig 12036 bp, 10 predicted proteins | sample 4126metaG_FD_203106 | JGI IMG/M metagenome (GOLD analysis project Ga0265314, IMG submission 203106) | Rhizosphere microbial communities from Carex aquatilis grown in University of Washington, Seatle, WA, United States - 4-1-26 metaG | ecosystem: Host-associated > Plants > Roots > Rhizosphere >... | reverse complement strand
CGAAATCCCGCGGCATGGGCCTGATCGGCATGCTCGACACCGACCATGACGGCACCGTCGATCTGGCGGAAGCCAAGGCGGCGGCGTCAGCGCTGTTCGACAAACTCGAGCGCGACAAGGACGGCACGCTGGACAAGCATGAACTGGCCCGCAGATTATCGGCCAAGGAGCTCGCTGCGGCCGATCCCGACCATGACGGCACGCTGACAAAAGACGAATATCTCGCCGTCGTCGCGCAACGCTTCAGCGCCGCCGATCCCGATCATGACGGAACCCTCGACGCCAGGGAATTGCAAAGCCCCGCGGGCCGCGCCCTGCTGCGACTGCTGAAGTAGCCGCGGCAGAACAGCCTCTATAGCGTTTTCGAGCGAAGTGGATACCGGTTCGCGTGAAGAAAACGCGTCAAAACAAGAATCTAGAGCTTCGGTTCTGATTCTATCAGAACCGAAAAGGCTCTAGCTTGTTCCACGGCATCAGCAACGCCCCCGGAACTCGGCTGCGTCGGGAATTAATCCCGAATGCTTCGGGAATTATTCCCGAATGATCCACGGACGTTTTGTAGCTAGCGGCCCGACCGGCACGTTACTAGTCTCCCCCTCGTCTACCGGCACAAAAAACAGCCGGAGATTTGGGAGAAGACGGTGCGTACTCGGTCTCTGGTTGTCGCGTCGCTTTCGATAGGCCTGTTGCCGGCAAGCGAATGCGCGCTGGCTCAGGACGCGCCCGGTCAAGTGCAGAATTTGCCGCCGATCACGGTCACCGAAAGCAAACCCAGCGCCAAGCCCGGGCGCGACCAGAATGCAAAGCGCAGGGTGCGCGCGATACCGACCGTTATGGTTTACCCGACGTCGCCGCTGTCCGGCGGCGACATCGAAGCCGACAAGACCCCCGCCGCCGTCACGGTCATCGACGCCAACCAGATCAAGCAGACGGGATCGCTCAACATCAGCGATGCGCTGGTGAAATACGTGCCGGGAATCAGCATCAATGAGGTGTCGGGCAATCCGTTTCAGCCCGACGTGCAATTCCGCGGCTTCACAGCCTCGCCGGTTTCCGGCACGCCGCAGGGCCTCGCCGTGTACCAGAACGGCGTGCGCATCAACGAGGCGTTCGGCGACACCGTCAACTGGGATCTGATTCCGACCGCGGCGATCAAGTCGGTCAACCTCGTCACCAATAATCCCGCGTTTGGCCTCAATGCACTCGGCGGCGCGATCGATATCCAGATGAAGGACGGTTTCAACTATCACGGCGCCGAAATCGACGTGATGGGCGGCTCGTTCGGCCGCGTCCAAAGCTCATTGCAGTGGGGCAAGCAGATCGACAATTTCGCCGTCTACGGCGCACTCGAAGGCGTACACGACGACGGATTCCGCAATTTCTCAGCCTCCAACATCCGCCGCTTCTATGGCGATGTCGGCGTCAAGAACGACCAGTCCGAATTTCACGTCAACATGGGCGTCGCCAGCAACGATTTCGGCGCCGCCACGACCGTGCCGGTCGAACTGCTGCAGCAATATTGGGGCGCCACCTACACCACGCCACAGACGTCGACCAACAAGGCCGGCTATGTCAATTTGAGCGGAAAGGTCGAGGTATCTCCGACCTGGACCGTCGACGGAACAGCGCATGTGCGGATTTTCAACCAGAACACCCTGGACGGCAATCCGACCGACACGCAGGTCTGCGATCCTCCCAATGACGCGAACCTTTGCTTCGGCAATGGCAGCACGCCGGCCAAGGGCCTCGACGGGAATCAACTCGTCAATCCCTTCGACCCCAGCGCCATTCTCGGCGAAAACGACCGGACAACGACGCGATCGACTTCGACGGGCTTTTCGCTGCAGGCGACCAATACCGATCAGTTGTTCGGCCACAACAACCATTTCGTGGTCGGCACCAGCTTCGATTACGGCGTCACCCATTTCAACGCCAGCGCCGAACTCGGCACCATCGGTCCCAATTACGTCGTCGGCGGTTCCGGGGTTTTCCTCGGCCAGTCCGGCGATCCGGTTTCGGATGGCCCGGTGTCGCTGCGCACCACCAATCAATATACCGGGCTCTACGCGCTCGATACGTTCGACGTCACCAACGCATTTTCGATCACCGGCGGCGGCCGTTTCAACCTCGCCAATATCAACCTGCAGGACCAGATCGGCACGGCGCTGAACGGCAGCGACACCTATACCCGCTTCAATCCGATCATCGGCGGCACCTACAAGATCAATTCCGGTTTGACGGCCTATGCCGGCTATTCCGAAGCCAATCGCGCGCCGACCCCGCTCGAACTCGGATGCGCTGATCCGGCCAACCCCTGCATCATCGCCACGTTCCTGGTTTCCGATCCTCCGCTCAAGCAGGTGGTGTCGCACACGGTCGAAGCAGGTCTGCGCGGTACCAGCGATCTCAGCGTCGGCACGCTGAGCTGGAAGCTCGGCGCGTTCCGCGCCGACAACACCGACGACATTCTCACCATTCCAAGCCAGATCCAGGGCTTCGGCTATTTCCAGAATGTCGGCTCGACCCGCCGCCAGGGCGTCGAAGCCGAGGCCAGCGTCAAATCCGACAAGTGGCAGATCAACGCCAGCTATACCTTCATCGACGCCCGATTCCAAAATGCGATCACGCTGGGCTCGCCGAACAGCCCGTTTGCCGACGCCAACGGCAACATCCAGGTGATGCCCGGCAACCAGATTCCGGCGGTGCCGCGCAACCGGCTAAAGGCCGGCATCGACTATGCCGTCACCGACGCCTTCAAGGTCGGAGGCGATGCGCTGTTCGTGACCAGCCAGTATTTCGCCGGCGATGACTCCAACCAGTTCATGAAGCTGCCGTCCTACGCCGTCTTCAACCTGCATGCCTCGTATCAAGTGACAAAACAGATCCAGCTTTACGCCCGGGCCAACAACATCTTCGATAACCGCTATGCGAGCTACGGAACGTTCTTCGACACCACCGCGGTGCCCAATTTCGCCAATGGCGGCGCGCCCTTCACCGACCCGCGCTCGCTCAGCCCGGCGCAGCCCCGCGCGATCTATGCCGGCATGAAGGTTACGTTCTGAAGCGCGATGATTGTAGCCCGCATGAGCGAAGCGACATGCGGGAGGCGCTCGTCCCGGATATCGCTTCGCTCATCCGGGCTACGAAGACAGGAATCGGAAGATCGATTGCACACTCACGCCGGCGGTCCGCCGCCGCGGCGCGCCAGAAAGCCGCGGGCCGGGTCGTAGGCCAGGATCGCACCGAACAGAAATACAATCGTGCATCCGAACACGACGCCGAGCGAAACCCACGCCACCTGGGCGTACAACGCGAAGCGGATCAGCTCGGTCGCGTGGGTGAACGGATTGAGCTCGCAGAAATAATACAACAGCGGGCTGGATTCCTTGACTCGCCACAGCGGGTAGAGCGCCGACGACGCGAAAAACATCGGGAAAATGACAAAATTCATCACGCCGGCAAAGTTCTCCAGTTGCTTGATCAGCGACGAGATCAGCATGCCCAAGGCGCCGAGCATGAAACCGCTGAGCAGCAGCGCCGGCAGCAGCGTCAGATAGCCGATCGGCGGCGGCTCGATCTCCCAGAACCAGGCGATCACCAGGAAGGCATAGACCTGCAGCACGGACACCAGCGTGCCGGCCAGCAGCTTCGAGGTCAGCAGCCACCAGCGCGGAAACGGACTGACCAGCAGCGTGCGCATGCCGCCGGTCTCGCGGTCATAGACCATGGTCAGCGACGACTGCATGCCGTTGAAAAGCTGGATCATCGCGATCAGGCCGGGCGCGATATAGACCTCGTACAGCACATAGGTCTCGTAGGGTGGGATGATCGAGACGCCCAGCACCTGGCGAAATCCGGCGGCGAAAATGAACAGCCACACCAGCGGCCGGACCAGCGCCGAGACGAAACGTTCGCGCTGATGAATGAAGCGCAAGGCTTCGCGCCAGACGATGCCCTTCATGCAAATGAAATACTGTGCAAGCGTAAAGCGGTGCTTGCCGGCCGATCCGGCGATATCAGTCATCGGGCGGCTTCCAGTTCGCCCTGATCGGCGGTGCCGGTCAGCCGGTTGAATGCCCCGCCCAAATCGGCAACGCCGGCGCGGCCGATCACGTCGGCCACCGTACCCTGCGCCAGCACGCTGCCCTTGTGCAGCACCACGACGTCGTCGCCGCTACCGGCCTCGTCGATCAGATGGGTGGCCCAGAGCACGCCAATGCCCTGCTCCACCGACAGCCGCCGGACGTGATCGAGAATGTCCGCGCGCGCCTTGATGTCGAGGCCGACGGTCGGCTCATCCAGCAGCAACAGCCGTGGCTGGTGCAGCAGCGAACGCGCGATCTCGATGCGCCGCATCTGTCCGATCGAGAGATTGCCGACGCGATCGAGGCTGCGGTCGGCCATCGCGACGCGGTCGAGCACCTGGGCGATCAGCTGGTCGGCGCGTTTGCTGGCGATGCCATGCAGGGCGGCGTGATACATCAGGTTCTGCCGCACCGAGATATCGACGTCGAGCGCGCGCGACTGGAACACGACGCCGAGCTGGCTCAACGCCGCACCGGGCTCGCGCCCGACATCGTGACCGAAGATGCGGATCTGGCCCGATCGGATCGCATAGAGCCGCGTGATCAGCGAGAACAAGGTCGACTTGCCGGCGCCGTTCAATCCCAGCAGCACCGTAAAAGACGACTGCCGGACCGTGAGGCTGACGTCGTTCAACGCGACCCGCGGGCCGTAACGATGGCTGACGTGATCGACGGCGAGTGCCGCGACGGGATCGACGGCGAGTGCCGCGACGGGATCGACGGCGAGTGCCGGAGTCTGGGCAGGATCGAGTGGCGTCATGCCGGTCATTCCAGACCCAGGGCCTCGTGAGGTTCGATATGGGGCGTTTAGCCCACTGGGTTCGCTGCGGCAAGCTGGCCAAAATGCCCAGAGCGTCCAGTGCTACGACCAAAAGCTAACATTGGGTTTCCCGCGTCACGGGACCCAAGCTTGACCTCGATAGTTGATCCTGACAAAATTCTTGCACTGGCGCAGCAGATCTTCGCCATTCCATGGGCAGGAAACAGAACCTCAACAGCAAGACGGATGGGCCAGTGACACAGCTTCGGATTTACGCTTTTGCCGCCATCGTATTGGCAGGCTCGGTAGGTGCCGCAAGTGCCGGGGACGCCGCACTCGGCGAGAAGGTGTTCCTCAAGTGCAAGGCCTGTCACCAGATCGGCGAAGGTGCGAAAAACGCGGTCGGACCGGTGCTGAACGGTGTCGTGGGCCGCAAGGCCGGCACCGCTCCCGATTACTCCTATAGCGACGCCAACAAGAATTCGGGCATCACCTGGGATGAAGCGACCTTGAAGGAATATCTGAAAAATCCGCGCGCCAAGGTTCCCGGCACCAAGATGATCTTCCCGGGTCTGACCAAGGATGACGACATTGACAATGTCATCGCCTATCTCAAGCAATTCGGAGCCGACGGCAAGAAGTCGTGACCGTTCCCCGGCCGGCAGGCGCCACGTTTTGCCGCGTCCGAGGGCCGAGCGACGAAGGGCGCTGATGAGCCAGATGCATGCCGTGCTCCGATCCGGCGCACTGATGGCCATCCTGACCATCGCTGCAACGGCGCATGCGAGGGCTGAAGACCTCAACGACTACCCGACGTCGGCGCGCGCGGATTATGTCTTCGGCTGCATGAAGGCCAATGGCGAGACGCAGGAGCTCTTGCAGAAGTGCTCCTGCTCGATCGACGTGATCGCCTCGATCATCCCGTACGATCGCTACGTAACCGCCGAGACCATCCTTTCGATGTCCCAGGTCACGGGCCCGGTTGGTTCCGAATTCCGGTCGACCGAACCGGCCCGGCTTGCGCTGCAGGATTTCAGGCGCGCGCAGGCGGAGGCAGAAATCCGCTGCTTCTAGAGCGTTTTCGAGCGAAGTGGCTACCGGTTCGCGTGAAGAAAACGCGTCAAAACAACAAGCTAGAGCTTCGGTTCTGATTCAATCAGAACCGATAATGCTCTAGAGCATCGATTTCTCGACGCTCCATTCATCCCTGAAGACGTGCTTGCTGGTATCCGTTGCCTCGACACGGAAATTGCCGGCGCCGTTGGGCGCATAGTTGAAACGGATATTGGGATCCTCAGAAATAGCGATCCCGCCGTCCATCTCCACCACCAACTCGTCCCCCTGCCAGATCTTCAGGTCTTCGATAAAGAACGGTGGAACATAAAGCCGCGTCAGCTGATCCATCTGCAGCCCGGAATTCTGCGGATGGCGCAGCATGATCTGGGCCTCCGGCGTGGCGCTGGCTTCCTGTCGGAAGGTGCGGAATTTCATCTGCCCAAGCATCGATTTGGTCGCATCGGCATTCGGCGCCGCCGGTGCCGAGCAGCCGCCGGATGCCTTCACGAATGTCTTGACGCCATAGAGCTTGCCATCACTGAGTTCGGCGACCAGCCGCACATAGGAATAGGAATCGACCCGGACCCGTGTCGAGATCGACGTCACACCGGAATGAGGCCCGACCGTGAAAATGCCGGCGACGGGCGCCGGGTTTTCGTCAATCACCAGGGTCAGCGACTTCAGCGTGCGTTTGTCGTCGCCGCCAAAATTCACCCGCATGCCGATCGGCACGATCGCGGCGTCTTCGGCGCGGCGCGGCGCGTCGAGCATCACAAGACCCGTGCCGTCGAGAATCGGACGATCCCTGAAGATATCGCCCTTGATGTTGTTCCAGGTTGCTTCAGAAGGCTGGTCCGGCGCTGCGCCCTGGGCACCCGCGCTTATAGGCGCCGCGAGGCACAGCGCCGCCAACAGGACCGGAACGATTGCGCGGAGAAAAATCGGCATGGTCGAATTCCATTTCCACCATGAAAGAATGACAAAGCTATCCGAATCCGCGGCAAGCGGCAAGTTGCACTGCGGTCGTCTCATTCCCATTCGAGCTCGCCAAATGCGGCAATCACGTTACGTGAACCATATTCGTCGAACAGCTTCCATTGCGACTGCTCGCTGCGCCCGGCCGTCTTTGCCGCTTCGGTAAGCGGTACCCCTTGCTTGATAAGGCCACGCACCTCGCCGGCAAGATTCTCGAAATAGCGCTGCTCGTCCGCGACAGCACGGTGCCAATCGGCCACGACCGGACCGTGACCGGGAACGACGCGGATGGCCGGAATGCGCGATAGCTCTGCGATATCAGCGAGAAAGCCACGAATGCTGCCGTCGATCACCGGCACATGCTCAATGAACAGCAGATCGCCCGCGAACAGGGTAGAACTCGCCTCGTCGAACACGGTCAGGTCATTGTCGGTATGCCCCGGCGGCCATGCCTTCAGCGTTAAAATCCGCTTGCCGAGATCGAGCTTGATTTCACCGTCGACCAGCAGCGTTGGCGGCACGATCTTCACTTGGTCAATCAGCGCATCGCCCAGCACGCTGCGAAAGGCCCCGAGATAATAATCGCCACGCGCCGCCAGCGCGCGAGGCAGGTTCTTGTGCCCGACAAAAATAGTTCGCTCTGGCGCAAGCGAATTTCCCTCTGGTGCAAACGGCGCATTGCCGAAGATGTGATCGGGATGAACATGGGTATTGATCACATAGCGAACAGGTTTCGGAGTTACATCGTGAATGGCGGCGAGCAGGCGTTCGCCTTCAAGTGCGCTGCCGCCGGTGTCGATGACGGCCACCGCATCGTCACCGACGATAAAGCCGACATTGGCGGCGTCGCCCTGGTTGGCGGCGGTCATCATGGCGATATTGCCGATGTGGACGTAGACGCCCGGCGCGATCGCCGAGACCGGCAGCGGCGCCGCGGGATCTCGTTGTTGTGCGGAGCAATCACGGCAACCCAGGACAAAAACCGAGATCATCGCAAGCGCGAGGCCTACATGGCGCAGCGTCTTCGCACGCGATCTTGCGCGGCGATCGAGTTTTGTTAGTGTGGTTGTCGGTTGCCCGGTCATCGATCCCGCGTTCCCTCCGGCATGGCGGCCGAGAAATCGTCGACCGTCCCGATCATAGCTCGCCTGTGGCCAGAGTGTTATCAGCGAAGGATTCGCCGTGTTTCGCTCTGGCGCAAACCGGCTTCTCTCCCGGACAAGCGTTCCATTGCCGAACTCGATAATAGTCGCACAGGTATCACATGACTCCACAGCGTATCGAAAATCCGGCCCGGCGTTCGCGCGATCCAGCAATACTGCGGATGATTCGGATTGCGTCGCTGCTCAGCCTGCTGATCTGCGGGCTGGCTGTTTTGCGCCCGGTCGAAGCCGCAGCGCAAACGCCCGCGCAAGGCCAAGCCCCCGCGCAAGGCAACGAATCCGGGTCGCTCGAACTGGTCGATCCCAACATATTTCGCGCCTGCGGCGACCCACGCAACCTGCCATTCTCCAACGACAAGAGCGAAGGGTTTGAAAACAAGCTGGCCGAATTGTTTGCGGCAAAACTCGGCAAGAAGCTCAGCTACACGTTCTTCCCGCAAGCGACCGGCTTTGTGCGGATGACGCTGGCCGCCTATCGCTGCGACGTGATCATGGGATTCCCGCAAGGTGACGACCAGGCGCAATCGACCGTTCCCTATTATCGCACGACCTACGCGCTGATCACCAAGCGCGGCAGCGGCCTTGAAGATGTCACAGCCATCAACGATCCGAGGCTGAAGGATAAACGCATCGGCATCGTCGCCAAGACGCCGCCCAGCACCGGCATGGCCGTCAACGGCCTCTTGGCCAAGGCCAAGTCCTACCCGCTCTTCATCGATACCCGCGCGGATTCCTCGGCGCAGGCGATGATTGACGATCTCAACCAGGGCAATATCGATTGCGGCATCCTGTGGGGCCCGATGGCGGGCTACTTCGCCGCCAAGAACGACCCGCCGCTGGTCGTGGTACCCCTGCTCAAGGAAACGATGGGACCGCCGATGATCTATCGCATCGGCATGGCGGTGCGTCCGGCGGATCAGGAATGGAAGCGTACGCTCAACAAGCTGATCACGGAAAACCAGGCCGAGATCAACAAGCTCCTGATCAGCTACAACATCCCGATCCTCGACGAGAGCAACGCGCCGATTACCGCCGAGACGCTGTCCAAGCGGCCATGAGCCGAACCGCCATCTGCTTCACTTTGCTGGCAATGATCTTCGCCATGCGCGAAGTACGGGCGGCCGACGTGCCCGAGCCGGAAAATTACCGGCTGGAGGATTATCGCAAGCCGACGCCCCCGACGCTGCGCGGCGCGAAAACCATTGCAACGGAAGAGGCCGAAAAACTCTGGCGCAGCGGCGCGGCGTCCTTTGTCGACGTGCTGCCGAGACCGCCGCGACCGCACAACCTGCCGGAGGGAACGCTATGGCGTGACAAGCCGCGACCCGACATTCCCGGCGGCATCTGGCTGCCCGATACCGGCTATGGTGAGCTCGCGCCTGACATGGCCGACTATTTCGCCCGGGGCCTCGCGAAGGCGACCGCTGGCGATCACGCGCGGCTGGTCGTGCTTTATTGTCTTGCGGATTGCTGGATGTCGTGGAACGCGGCCAAGCGCGCGCTGGCGATCGGCTATTCGAATGTGGCCTGGTACCGCGACGGAACCGACGGCTGGCTCGCCGCCGGACTGCCGCTGCAAGAGGCTACACCGGAGCCGCGTCCGGAGCAGTAAGCCGAACATCGGTGAAAGCCATGTCCTTGCACGCTCACTTGTTCGCGGCGTTCGCGCTCAAATCGCTCGCGATCGCGCTGCCGAGATCGAACAGCCGCTTCTCGATCTGGACCGGCACCTCGCACACATAGGACGTCGATTTCCGGCGGTCCTCGAAGATGCGGGTCTGCCACGCCAGCTGGCTCGCGAGGTTCTCGGTCTGCGCCTGATCGGCGCCGGCCTTGTCCTGCATGTCGCGCAGCTTCTGGGCTTCGGCGCGGATATCTTCGGCCGCGGATTTTTGCTTGCGTGAGAAGCGTTCGATCCCGCTCATCACCTCGTCGCGCTGCGCATTCAGCGTTGAATAAAGCGACGCGAACAAGGTCTTGGCCTTTTGCTGCTTTTCGGCATCGGTTCCGGCCAGATAATCCGCAATCAATTTCTTGGCGTCCTCGATAGGGGTGCGGCGGGCGGCGAGCCGCGCCACCAGATCGGCTTGCTTGCTATCGGCTGGCTTGGCATCGACGCCGTCGATCGACGGACCGGTCCAGACGCTGGCGATCGCAATCCCCGGCACCTTCAATTGCTGGCATGGCCAATCCGGATAGCGCGGGTCCAGGGCGAAAGAGGGCTGCGCCCAGCCCGCGGCCAAAACAACCAGGGCGCCGAACGCCAATTCGCGCGTCGAACGGGTCACGCCGCGCCTCCCTTGTCATTTTGCCCACCGGTATTGACCGGCGCGACAGGTTGATCGATCCGGGTATCGGTATGTCCAGCAAATATATTTGATATTGTCGTCCCGCCGCAAATCAAATCCGAACGGACAGCGGCGCGCCGCGCGCTGGATTGGACAATGAGGATGACGCCGCTGTTCGACAATCTGCGGTCATTCCCGAGCCGGAGGCGCGTCAGTTCAGGCGTCACCGGATTTTACGGCTCGATCGCGGCCGCGCTGCTGCTCGCCACCGCGTCTTCCGCGACCGCCGCAGACGCGCCGGTCCTCGGCCCGTCCCGCATGCCGTCGCTTGGCACGGTTGACCAGCGCTTCCAGTCCTACAACACCGAAATGGTCGAAATCACCGGCGGACGGTTTTGGAAGCCTTATCGATCAGCGTCCGACGACAAGCCGCCATCGCCCACCGGATCGAACGCGCCAGAAGGCATCGATGCGCAACTGTTCCAATATCGGCCGCCGATCGATCTCGCCAACGCGCGGTTGCGGATGCTCGCGAAAGCCCTGGGTCCGGCCTATGTCCGGATCAGCGGCACCTGGGCCAACACCATTTTTTTTGCGGACTCCGATCGAGCGCCGTCGCGGCCCCCGCCCGGCTTCAAGGTCATCTTGACGCGCCGGCAATGGCTTGGCGTCGTCGGGTTCGCTAAATCGGTCGACGCGAAAATCGTGACATCGTTCGCGATCGGCGCCGGCACGCGTGATGGCAAGGGCGTCTGGATGCCCGATCAGGCGCAGCGTCTGCTCGGCTATACGCAGGCGATCGGCGGCAAGATCGCCGCCGCGGAATTCATGAACGAGCCCGATCTTGCCGCCATCGGCGGCGCGCCTGACGGTTACGGCGCGGCGGCCTACGGGCGCGATTTCAAGCTGTTTCGTTCGCTGATGCATCGCGCATCGCCGCAGACGATCATCCTCGGTCCCGGCGCCGCCGGCGAAGACGCAAAGACGGAGGCGTTGCTCGCCGCGTCTGCCTCTGGCCTCGATGCCTATTCCTATCATTATTATGGCACGCTGTCGCAGCGATGCCGCGGCACAAGCACGCCGGAAGCCGCGCTTTCGGAACCATGGCTGTCGGGAACGGACCGCGCGCTGGCCTTTCAAAAAACCCTGCGCGACCGTTTCATGCCGGGCAAGCCGATCTGGCTTACCGAAACCGCCGATGCGGCCTGCGGCGGCAACCCCTGGGCCGTATCCTTTGTCGACACATTCCGTTATCTCGACCAGCTCGGGCGCCTGGCGAAGGAAGGCGTTCAGGTGGTGATGCACAACACGCTGGCGGCCAGCGATTACGGCATGCTCGATGAAAAAACACTCGAGCCGCGACCGAAATATTGGGGCGCCCTGCTGTGGCGGCGGCTGATGGGAACGACCGTGCTCGACGCCGGCGTGCCGATCGCGATGGGTCTTCATATCTATGCGCACTGCCTGCGCGACACGCCGGGTGGCGTGTCGCTGCTGGTGATCAACAACGACCGTAACGCGCCGCGCGCGCTGTCGCTCCCCACAACATCGATGCGCTACACGCTCGATGCCGTCGAATTGAGCGCACCCGAAGTCAGGTTGAACGGCCGCGCGCTAAAACTCGGCGCTGGCGATCGGCTGCCCCGGATGCAGGGCGTTCCGGCAGAAGCCGGCATCAGCACCTTCGCGCCGGCCACCATCACCTTCCT
>Ga0265314_10005038_pt1 | contig 12038 bp, 13 predicted proteins | sample 4126metaG_FD_203106 | JGI IMG/M metagenome (GOLD analysis project Ga0265314, IMG submission 203106) | Rhizosphere microbial communities from Carex aquatilis grown in University of Washington, Seatle, WA, United States - 4-1-26 metaG | ecosystem: Host-associated > Plants > Roots > Rhizosphere >... | reverse complement strand
CTCGCCTACCTCAACGAGTGGGCCGAGCGGCTGGGCGTGCGGGAACTATTGGACGACGCGCTGCGCCAGGGCTCTACAAATCTCTCGGCAGGCCCTCGTCGGCCAGAAACGCCATAGTCTTCATGCCCGAAATGTCGAACCGCTTGCGGCAGCGCAGGTTCTTGCAGGCGGCCTTGTCGTCGAGCAGCACCATGTAGCTTTGTGCTTTCTGGAACTTCATGCGGTCGTCCGAGTTGGCGTTGCCGGGCAAGCGGTCCTTCTTCTTGCGCACCAGCCAGCGCAGGTCCTGCTTGCTGGGGGTCCGGCAGAAGGGGCACACCAGTTCCGCCGCCTTCACCGTTTGCGTCTCGTTATAGAAAGCCCGCTCGTCCATGATCCCTCTAGTGTAATCAAGCCGGCTTCGGCTCGTTGGGACGAACCGGAACCCCCTCCCTACGGAGCATTGCCTCGACGTCGGCCGCCGTCAGCCGCGATGCGTCGAATTCGACCGTCAGCCTGCCGGATCCGGGCCCAGGCGCGACGCGCAGGATCCCGTAGACGGCGTGCGCCGCCGCGATGCGATCAAGCGCCGCAGGGTCCAGCGGCCGCTCCAGCTCGAAGGGAATCTCAACCTTGGTCATCGCCTCCCCCATGATAGTCGAGCTTCCACAAGATCTGCTTCATCATGCCCTGCCACACCTCTGCGTCCCGCGCCGGCAGGTTGAGGCGCCGCACCAGCCGCCGCACTTTCTGCGTGGTGGAAGTAGCGGTGCGCGGATTGACGTAGCCGCTGGCCCGCAACGCGTCGAGCAGCATGGTGGTGAAACGTTCCCGCTCCGCCTCGCTCGCGGGCCTGACCGCCACCGGCACTTTCCTGGCCGCACGCGGATCGCGCACCAACTCGTACAGACACAGCGCCACTGCCTGCCCCAGGTTCATCGTCCCGTGCGCGTCGCGCGTGGGGATGCGCATGAGCCAGTGGCAATGGCTGAGGTCGTCGTTCGAGAGCCCGAACTTCTCGGACCCGAACAGCAGCGCGACGTTCCCCGCGCCCATCTCCCGCCGCACGAGCCGTGCGCCGTATTCCAGCCGCCGCAGCGGATGCTGCAACTCGCGGTGTCCGACCGCCGTGGTGCCCACCACCAGTGTGCAATCGGCGACTGCATCGGCCACTGTGCGGACCTCTTCCGCCGACGCGAGCAGCGCCGCCGCGCCCACCGCGGATCGCGCCTCGCGGAAAGCGACCTCGTAGGGATTGACCACGCGCAGCCGCGTGAACCCGAAATTGCTCATGGCGCGCGCCGCCGCGCCGATGTTCAGCGGGTTGCGCGTGCCTACGAGCACGACGCGCAGATTGTCGAGGTTGAGTGGGTCGGCCAAGATGCCTATTCTACTTGGTTCGAAACTACCGCACCCGCAGCAGCCGCGGCGTCGACCAGTTCCCCGGCGACCCCTTGATATCGTTCCCGCGGACCCGCCACCAGAACGTTCCTTTCGCCAGCGGGTCGATGGTGACGCCCGGCATCGGAACGGTTCGGCTGATGGCCGACGGAGTGTCGAACTGCGCGCTGCCCGCCACTTCAATCGTGTAGGACACGGCGCCATCCACACTCGACCATGAGAACTCGGTCGAGCCGTAGCCCGACGCCATCGCTGCGCCGTATGAAGGCGCGACGGGAACCGGAGCCGCCAACTGTTCCTGGCTGTCGGCGGCCGTGACGTCGAATGCCGCCGTCTTGGTCACGCCTTCGAGCGAAGCGGTAATCGTGATATTCGCCGTGGTGGTGGAGTGGGCCGCCCGGACCGGGAATGTGGCGCCGGTTGCCTGGGCGGAGATGGTCACCGTGGCCGGCACCGACGCGCGCGCGGCGTCGCTCGATGTCAGGCTAACGGTTGTCTTGCCAGGAGCGGGCGCCTCCAGCGTCACCGTTCCTTCCCCCGCGCTGCCGGCAGCCAGGACTCCGGGTTGGACGGCCAGCCCGGCAAGCACCGCCGGCGCCGGCTGCGGGCCGATCCTCAGCGTCGCGAGCCGCTGTTCTCCCCGTGAGTTCGCCAGGATGTTCACCTCTGAGCTTCGTGAGGTCTTCGCGGTCGTGACCGAAAACCGCGCCGCCATCTCGCCGGCCGGGAACAGCAAGCGCGACGGGAGCGACACCAGCGAGCCATCGCTCGAAGAGAGCAGCACCGAGGCGCCGCCACCCGGCGCGGCATCGTCGAGCGTCACCAGCGCGCTCACTACTCCGCCGCCGCCGACGCTGGTGGGCGTCAGCGTGATTCCTCGGACCGATGCGGCCAGCGGGGGAGGCAGGATTTCCAGCTTGCGCGTTACCGACCACGGGCCCGGTCTGCCGTGCGCGTCGAGCGCGCGCACCCGCCACCAGATCGGCCCTGCAACCTGCACATCGAGGGCGAAGCGCGTGACGACGGTCGTGTCTTCGGCGTACACCTCGGTGAACCCGTCCTGTTCGGCGATTTCAATGCCATAGGCCGCCGCGTCGCCAACCGGGGTCCACTGGAACGTGACCGAGTAAGGAACCGCTTCGTTTGCGAGCGGAGAGACCAGCCGGGGCACGCGGGCCGCCTGGATCTTCGGTGCGGCGCCAGGGCCCGGCTGTTCCGCGGGATGAATCGCGCGGCCGGCCGCAAGCGCCTCCAGATCCGCTTCCCGAAGGGCCGTGAGCCGGGTGACCGCGCGCACCACGCCCCCGGCGTCCACCACGATCGTGCGCGGGATCGTATCGATGCCGTAGGAGCGATGGAGCGCGCCATCGAGGTCGAGCGCCACCCAGCCGGCCAGCGGCTGCTGCTTCAGGAACTCGGCGACCACTTCGGGATCTTCCGCGCTGATGGCGACGAACGAAACGCGGTCCTTGAACTTCTCGGCCAGCGCGTTCCAGCGGGGGATCTGCTCCACCGAGGGACCGCTCCAGGTGGCCCAGAATTGGAGCACCAGCGGCTTCCCCCGCGGCAGTTGCCAGCCGCCGTGCACGCCCACGGGCGCCTGCACGATTTCAAGCGAGCGGAGCGGTGGTGCTGCCTGACCCGCGCTCAAAGAAGCCGCCGCCACGAGCAGTGCCAGCATATGAACCCAGTGTAGATTGACGCGAACGCGGCCGGAAACGTGGAGGCTGTGGCGGCTATCGCCCCGGCGGCAGGTAATACAGCAGCATCCCTTTTCCCACCCGCTCCACGGGCTTCAGCGTGGTGCGGTCGGGCCACGGCGTAAGGGGCGGGTCCAAACCCATGCGCATCACTTTCCACATGGTGATGCTCACCGCATTCCACCCGGGCGAGGGCTTGAGCGCCGAGCCGAAATCGATGGGCGGCAGGCCGCGCCTGTCATAGAAGTCGAACACCAGCGGCCGGAAGGTGACGCTCGCGGCGCCCAACTCGCGCAGCCGTGTTCCGAGGCGCGTCATGTCCTGACCCCAGTCGAGATCGGAATCGGCCACGATGCGCTCCGGCTCGTCCCCGGCGATGAAGTTGAAGTATGGGAGATAGTCGGGGTGGGCAGCCAGCGACGTCAGCGCGAACCAACCGACCAGCACCAACAGCGCGCCCTTCGCCCAGCGGCCCGCGCCTGCCAGTTCGTAAAGGCGCACCGTGCCGATCGCCGCCACGATCGCCAGTCCCATGTAGATCGGAAGGATGTGCCGCAGACCGACGTTGATGTGGCCGGCCATTCCCACGCCCAGGATCACCAGCGCGAAGCCCAGCGGCACCAGGTACGCGCCGCACATCTGGCGCCACCGCGCCAGCGAGACCACCGCGCCGAACCCCGCCAGCGCCAGGAACGGTAGCGGCGTCTTCACCGCCAGCACGACGGGGAAGAAATACCACCAGCCGTAGATGCTGTGCTGTCCCAAAAGGTAGCTGGGATGCCCGTAGCGGTTGTGTCTGATGACAGCCTGGATGCCGCTCCAGAGTTCCGGGGCCGGCAGCGATGCTCCGGGCCAGGGCGTCGGGCCGAAATGGAAACGGTACCCCGCCCAAATCACCAGGAGTCCGACGCCGCAGGCCGCCGCGAGCGGCAGCGCCAGGCGTCGCACGTGTCCGAACAAGCGGCGGAACCCAGGCCATCCCCCCACCAGATACGCGAGCAGCGCGGCCGCAACCGCCGCCGGGAAGAACGCCAAAACCGAGAACTTCGCGAGCACCGCAAGGCCGCCCGCAATGCCGAATAGCACTGTGCGCCGCCGCGTCGCGTTCTCCAACCACGCCAGCATCGCCACGAACGCCGCCCCCAGCATCGCCGTCAGGGCCATATCCGTGGTGCCCAGGCCCGCGTGCGCCAGGCCCGCTGGAATAAAGCTGAACAGGCCCACGGAGACCACCGCCGTGGGAGTCCCGAAGAACCGGCGCGCCCAGAAGTAGACCGCCAGGCACGCGATCCAGAAGAAAGGCAAAATGCCAAGCCGCGAGAGCACCAGCGTACGGTCGTAGTGGTCGCCGGCGTAGTAGATGGACTGGCCCTCGGAGTACATGCCGGCTTGGCCTGGGTCCTTGTCCCAGACACCCTGCAAACGGATCCCGCTCAGGTACGGTCCCAGCGCTGCCATGACGCGCGCCAGCGGCGGGTGCTGCGGCTCCATCTTGTAGGTGCCGCGGTCGAGCCACTCCATCCCGCAGGCAATGTGCGCCGGCTCATCGACGGTGTGGTTGAAGACGGTGTAGGTGGAGACGATTCGCAGGGAGCCCAGGGCGATAGCTCCAGCGACGAGCAGCGCGGCCATGTGCTGCCGCGTCCAGGACTTGGGAACCGGTGGGCGCTGTCGCTGTTTCTTACGTGCCAGAACCTTTACCCTAGCGTGTTCACCGCCGACCCGCAACGCGCCTCGAAGGCCGCGATCGCGTCCTCCTGCTGGCGGATGTAGCCCAACTCGTCGATGCCATTGAGCAGGCAGTGCTTGGCGAACGGATCGATCGGGAACCCCACCTTGCGGCCGTCCGGCAGCACCAGCGTCTCGGATTCCAGGTCGATGGAGACCGTCGCCTCCACCGGCAGAGCGAACAGCTCCGCGTGAACCTCGCGCGGTACCACCACCGGCAGCAGCGAATTCTTCAGCGAATTCTGCCGGAAAATATCCGCGAACGAAGTGCTGATCACGGCGCGGAAGCCGAACTGTGTGAGCGCCCACGGAGCGTGCTCGCGCGAGCTGCCGCAACCGAAGTTGTCGCCCGCCAGCAGGATTTCCGCCCCCTGCGCGCGCGGCTGATTCAGGATGAAATCGGGTCTCGGCCGGCCCTCGGCGTCGTACCGCCAGTCGCAGAAGAGCTGGCTGCCGAGCCCGTCTTTCGAGATGGTCTTCAAGAACCGCGCCGGGATGATCTGGTCGGTGTCCACGTTGTCGATAGGCAGCGGAACCAGCCGGCTTTCGAGTCGGGTGAACGGCTTCATGCGAGCCTCCTGGGATCGGTGACAACGCCCGTGACGGCGGACGCGGCCGCAGTCAGCGGACTGGCCAGAATCGTACGTCCACCCTTGCCTTGCCGGCCTTCGAAGTTGCGGTTCGACGTCGCGACGCCGTACTGGCCGGGCTCCAGTTGATCGCCGTTCATCGCCAGGCACATCGAGCAGCCCGGCTCGCGCCACTCGGCGCCGGCCGCCAGGAAGATGACGTCCAGTCCCTCGGCCTCCGCCTGCCGCTTGGCATCGTGCGATCCCGGAACCACCAGCACGCGCAGCCCCGGAGCCACGTGGCGTCCCTTGAGCACCGACGCCGCGGCCCGCAGATCCGAAATGCGGCCGTTGGTGCAGCTCCCGATGAATACCACGTCGATGGCGTGCCCCGCGAGCGGCTTGCCCGGCTCCAGATTCATGTACCGCAGCGCCTTGGCGACCGATTCCCGCTCCCCGGGATCAGCGATCCCCGCCGGATCCGGGACCAGTCCCGAAATCGGAATCCCCATGCCCGGGCTGGTGCCGAACGTGACCATGGGCTCGAGCTCAGCGGCGTCGATCGAGACCTGCTTGTCGTAGACCGCGCCCTCGTCGCTCGGCAGCCGCCGCCAGCGCGCCAGCGCCCGGTCCCAATCTTCTCCTTGCGGAGCAAACTGCCGGCCGTACATGTATTCGTAAGTTGTATCGTCCGGCGCGATCATGCCCGCCCGCGCGCCGGCCTCAATCGACATGTTGCAGATCGTCATCCGCTCTTCCATCGAAAGCGCGCGGATCGCCGGCCCGCAGAATTCGAAGATGCACCCAGTGCCGCCGCCGGTGCCGATCTTCGCGATCAGCGCCAGGATGATGTCTTTGGCCGTGACGCTGGCGTGCAGCTGGCCCGTCACCTCGACGCGGTAGCTCTTCGACTTCTTCTGCAGCAGGCATTGCGTCGCCAGCACCTGCTCCACTTCGCTAGTGCCGATGCCGAAGGCGAGCGCGCCGAAAGCGCCGTGCGTCGCCGTGTGGCTGTCGCCGCAAACCACGGTCAAGCCCGGCTGCGTGAGCCCAAGCTCCGGCCCGATGATGTGGACGATCCCCTGCAGTTGGCTCGCCATGCTGTGACAGGGAATGCCGAACTCGCGGCAGTTCGCCTCCAGTTGCGCCACCTGCCGCGCGGCGATCGGATCGACGATCGGGAGCGTGCGGTCCGTCGTCGGAACGCTGTGGTCCGCCGTCGCGAAGGTGTGCTCCGGGCGCCGCACCGTCAGGCCGCGAGCGCGCAGGCCGTCGAACGCCTGCGGCGACGTCACTTCATGAACGAGATGCAGGTCGATATACAGCAGCGTCGGCGCGCCCGGCTGTTCGCTAACGACGTGTGCACCCCAGACTTTGTCAATGATGGTAGAAGGCATAAGATTTACCGGACAACTCAGATAGATTCTATTATCGCGTCTCCGACCTCGCTCGTAGTAGCGGGCTTGCCGGAGGGCCGCAGGTCGGCCCTCACGCGGCCGCTATGGAGCACCGCTTCGACGGCCGCGTTCACGGCGGCGGCTTCTTCCTTCAGGCCGAAGCTGTAATCCAGCATCGCGGCCACCGAGCCGATCGCGTCCCCTGTTTGCCGGCGTTATGCGATTCTCGCCGCCACCAGGTCGCCAACCTCGGACGTCGAATACCCCATCCGGCCGGCTGCGAGCGATTTCAGTTTGTTGGCCGTGACAAACATGACCGATTCTTCGACCGCGGCCGCTGCTTTCTCTTCGCCGAGCGTTACCAGCATCATCTGCATCGCACAGATGGCAGCCAGCGGATTGATGACACCCTGACCGGTGTACTTGGGTGCGCTCCCGCCGATGGGTTCGAACATGCTCACGCCTTCCGGATTGAGGTTGCCGCCCGCGGCAATGCCCATTCCGCCCTGGATCATGGCGCCCAGATCCGTGATGATGTCGCCGAACATGTTTCCCGTGACGATCACATCGAACCACTCTGGATTCTTGACGAACCACATGCAGGTCGCATCTACGTGGTAGTACTCCCGGACGATTTCCGGAAACTCCTTCTGCCCCATCTCGTGAAAGGCTCTTTCCCAGAGATCGTAAATATACGTCAGGACGTTCGTCTTACCGCATAGCGCCAGGGTGTTTTTGTTTGACTTGCCCTGCGCTTTCTTGCCGTACTTCCGCGCATAGTTGAAGGCGTAGCGGAGGCAGCGATCAACCTGAAAGCGGTTGTACACCGCGGTTTGGACCGCAACTTCATGGGGAGTTCCCTTCATGGTGAAGCCGCCGGTTCCCGTGTACGCGTCCCCCGTATTCTCCCGGACAACTACGAAATCGATGTCGCTCGGGCCTTTGTCCTTCAGGGGCGTGCTGACGCCGGGGAACAGTTTCACCGGCCTGAGGTTGATGTACTGGTCGAGGGCGAAACGGGCCTTGAGTAGAATTCCTTTCTCCAGAATGCCCGGAGGCACGTCGGGGTGTCCGATGGCTCCCAGAAGGATCGCATCGAAGTTGCGCAATTCCTCGACCGCGCTATCCGGCAGCAACTCCCCGGTCCGCTTGTAACGCTCGCCGCCGAAGTCAAACTCAGTCAGCTCGACTTTGAAATCGAATTTTGCAGCCGCCGCTTTGAGAACCTTGACTGCTTCGGCTGTCACCTCGGGGCCAGTCCCGTCTCCGGCGATTACCGCAATCTTATGCATCTTCCAAACCTCCATGAATAGACGTCACACCGCGGGCAAATGGCGGGCTCCGCAAGGATCACGCGCTTTCCGCGAGTCCCCCAGAATACCAATACCCGGAGCCGACTGCTGAACGAACGCCGGCGCGGTTACGCGCGGTTTGCGGCCAAGCATCCGAGTAATGTGCGTTAGCGGCGCCAGCACCGAACCGCGACCGTAAGGGAGTGGACCCGGCGGTTAGAGGCTGAAAGCTGACAGCTGAGAGCTGATAGCCGCGTGGCTCACTGCGCTCGCGCTGTGAGCACGCGATTCTCGACCAGTTCGAGAATCTCTTCGTTCGTCACGCCCTTCTTGCCGTCCGCGATCGCGATGAATCGCTCGTAAATGGCGTGCAGCTCGTCCTTCGTGAGCTCGAAGCCCATGTCCTGGCAGCGCTTGTGCAGCGCGTGGTGCCCGCTGTGCTTGCCCAGGATCAGCTTGCTCTCGGGCACGCCCACCGACCGCGGGTCCATGATCTCGTACGTCGTGCGCTCTTTGAGGAAACCGTCCTGGTGGATGCCCGCCTCGTGCGCGAAGGCGTTCGAGCCGACGATCGCCTTGTTCGGCTGCGGGCCGAACGCGATCAGTTCGGTCAGAAGCTGGCTGGCCGGGTAAAGCTGCTCGCTCACAATGCCGGTCTGGTAGGGGAAATGGTCCGGCCGGGTCTTGAACACCATCACGGCCTCTTCGAGCGCGCAGTTGCCCGCCCGCTCGCCGATGCCGTTGATCGTACACTCGATCTGCCGCGCGCCCCACTGCACGCCCGCCAGCGAGTTCGCGCTCGCCAAGCCCAGGTCGTTGTGGCAGTGCACGCTCACGATGGCCGCCTCGCCCAGCGCCTTCGCAATGCGTCCGATGAAGGGACCGAACTCTTCCGGCACGGAGTAGCCTACCGTATCCGGCAGGTTCACCGTGCGCGCGCCCGCGGCGACGACGGCCTTCGAGATCTCTTCCAGAAAATCCGGATCGGTGCGCGTGGCGTCTTCAGCCGAAAACTCCACATCGTCCGCATAACGGCGTGAGAGCTCGACCGCGGTAACGGCCTGCTCCAGCACCTGCTGCTGAGTCTTGTGCAGCTTGTGCTTCAGGTGAATATCGCTGGTTGCGATAAACGTGTGAATGCGGGGACGTTGGGCATGTTCCAAAGCGCGGGCGGCCCGTTCCACATCGAGTGTGCAGGCTCTGGCGAGTGCCGCCACCTGCACCCAAGGGAACTCTCGAGCGATCGCTTCCACGGAGTCGAAATCGCCTTGTGAGGCGATGGGGAATCCGGCTTCGAGGATATCGACGCCCAACTCCACCAGCTTCCGAGCCATCCGGAGCTTCTCGTGCACGGTCATGCTGCATCCGGGCGACTGTTCGCCGTCCCGAAGTGTCGTATCGAAAATGTATACGCGATCGCTCATCTCAAATTCCGCCCGCGCCTTGGGGGTTTGTGCCTTTTCGGAGCGGCCTGTTTCTCCGAGCCGAAAGGCTTATGAGCATTATGGCCGCCCTGCCATGATTTTTCAAATTTATAATCTTCTGGACAGGAATAAGCCACAGTGATAGGATAAGGGAAGCTAATGGATGTGCCGCCAGGTATCAGCCATGGAACTCTATCTTCTCCAGACTTTTCTTACGGTTGCGAACGAGAAGAGCTTCTCCCGTGCCGGCGAGAAGCTGCTGCGCACCCAGCCGGCCGTCTCGCTAGCCATCCAGAGGCTCGAGAATGAGCTGGGCGAGAAGCTCATCGATCGTTCCGGCAAAGAGCTGCTCCTCACCGACGCCGGCCGCATCGTCACTGAATACGCGCGCCGCTTCGACAACCTGCGCCTCGATCTGGAAAACGCCCTGGCGGAATTGCGCGACAACGCCGCCGGCCGCCTCATCATCGGAGCCAACGAATCCACGACGCTCTACCTGCTCCATTTTGTGGAGCGCTACCGGCACACCTACCCGAAGATCAAAGTGCAGGTCCGCCGCAGCCTTTCGAGCAAGATTCCCGCGCAGTTGATCGATGGCGACCTCGAACTCGGCCTGATCAGCTACGATCCGGACGACGACCGCCTGGTCAGCACGGTGATCTACCGCGACCACCTGGCCTTCGTCGTCTCACCCGAGCACCGCTTCGCGGGGCGGAAGTCGGTTTCGATCTCCGAGCTGGGCATGGAGACCTTCATCGCGCACAACGTGGTCTCGCCCTACCGCGAGGTAGTTGTGAAGGAGTTCCAGCGGCGCAAGGTTCCGCTCAACATGGAAGTCGAGATGCCGACGGTGGAATCGATCCGCCGCCTGGTGCAGCGCAACGAGGGCGTGGCCTTCCTCCCGCGCATGTGCGTCGAGCAGGAACTAGGCCAGGGCCTGCTCTGCGAGGTGGACGTGGAGGAGATGAACGTCGACCGCAACATCCGCCTGGTCTACCCCGCCAAGCGCGCCCTCAGCCACGCCGCCCGCGCGTTCCTGGAGCTCGTGCGCAGCAACCCGCTAGGGTAGGGGCCGATACTGCGAGCTGCCCCACTCTTACGGATGCCGATATCCAGGCTGCCATCTCCTACGCAGCGGAATTGGCGCGTGAAGGTACCGCCGCACTCCCGCTGGAACGAATCGCGTGAACTTCAAGATGGACGAGAACCTGCCCGCGCAGAGCGCCGCCCTGCTGCGCAGTGCCGGCTTCGGCGCGGACACGGTGGCCGAGGAGAACCTGGCGGGGGCGGACGATGCCGTCTTTGCCAGCAGCATCCAGGAGGCGGGGCGTGTCCGGCTGATGGCTGACAGCTGACGGCTGACAGCTGCCGTCCGGCGAATGCCGGACGGGCCTACTCGTTCCCGCCGCGCGCCAGGAACGTCATACGCGCCGCGCCCAGCAGTCGCGCGTCTTCGCCCAACGGTCCAAGCTCTATCCGGACCTGGCTGGCGGCGAGCGGCTGCACCCACTCCAGCACCTCCCGCCGCAGCGGTTCCAGAAGGAACTCGCTGGCCTCGAAAAGGCTGCCCCCGAGAACCACCATCTCCGGATTGAGCACGTTGATCAGATTGGCGATGCCCATGGCGAGGTATCGGGCCGTCTCTTCGAGGACCCGCACCGCAACCGTGTCGCCGCGGCGCGCCGCCTCGATGACAATGTCGGTCGAGACCGGACGCGCCCCGGCCAGGCCTGCCATCACCGTCGCCTCGCCCGCGGCAATGCGCGCCGCGGCGCGCCGTCCCACCGCGGCCGCTCCCGCTTCGGCTCCCAGGCATCCAACCTGGCTGTAGAGACCGTTCTTGCGCGGGTCCACCGCCAGCCATCCGGCCGCTCCCGCCAGATCGCCGGCGCCGTGCAGCAGCCATCCAGAACTGATAATGCCCGCGCCGATTTCATTGCCTGCCGCGAAGTAAACAACGTCGGAGAGCCCCCGCGCGGCGCCCACCCACTGTTCGCCCAGCGCGGAGGTCGCATAGTGGTTGTCAACCAGGGCTGGCTGCGGCAGCCTGTTCTCTATCTCGTGCCACAGCGGAACTTCCTCCCAATCCCAGAGGTCCGGCGCCAGCGCGTTGCCAGTCGCCGCATGATAGACTCCTGGAATCGAGATACCAACGCCCCCTACCTCGGCCAAATCCACGGCGGATTCGCCCGCCACCGCTTCCACCACCGCGACGATCTGCTGAACGGAGTCCTGGAAACTCACCTTACGGAACGGTTGCTTGCTCCGGTGAAGGATCGTGCCGCCACCGTCGACCACGGCTGCGGCGATTCTGGTCCCGCTGAGATCCAGACCGATTACGAGGCTTTCGGCCATTTGGCGCTAATATACACTAACCCGGCCTCGTGTGCTGAGACTCGGCAAAATAGTACAGTGCCCGGCCTGCGGCTGGGGTATTTGCCCCAAGCCTCGCCGGTCCAGCCGATCTCCGCTATGTAGAATCAATCACATCCGTTCGGTCTCGGTTTGGACTCGGGATTGCTTTTCGCGAGACATGCGCGATTTCAGC